>ENA-OFCF01000630-OFCF01000630.1-metagenomes-genome-assembly--contig:-NODE-630-length-15089-cov-3.013569_pt1 | contig 15089 bp, 11 predicted proteins | sample MGYA00153387_OFCF01 | MGnify analysis MGYA00153387
GGCGGCGATGGCGTTCGGATCACCGAACTCGATACACACGGCTCGCGTTCCGGCTGGCTTTTCAAGGCGCTCGCACTGGTTTTGGTCGGTTGCTTCATCGGCTATCTGATTACGATGGCGTCCGACCGCGCCGCATCGGCCACTGACGGTGCGGGCTCCGCTGCCGTCGCGCCGGGCTATGCCTTCGAAGGTCCCGCGCTCGAGCTGGGCGGCCTGATGCTCGGCGCCGACGACCTGACGACCGGCCAGTGCCAGGCGCTCGCACGCGAGTTCAACCTGTCCGAGACGGCCTTCCCGATGGCGGCCACGGACGGCGCGGACTACCGGCTGCGGATCTTCACCCCGGCGATGGAGCTGCCCTTCGACCCTTCGGTCGTGGTCGCCGGCCTGCTCGCCGAGGACTTCGACATCTACGAGGACGGCGAGCTGGTGTCGGTCTACGAGAGCAAGCAGGTGATCCAGAACCCCGAGGTCGCGGCGGTGATGTACACGATGCTGCTGCTCGATGTCTCGGGCAGCATCACGGAGTCGGGGTCTTCGGACACGCTGGTCGACGCGGCCGAGCTGTTCACCGACCGGGTCGGCAAGACCCAGAAGGTCGGCGTGTACGCGTTCGACGGCGAGAAGGAGCTCAAGTCGGTGGTGCCGTTCACCGAGTCCGAGGGCGCCGCGGTCGGCGGCCTCGAGGGCCTGCGCACATACAAGGCCAAGGACCCGTCGACCAACCTGCACGGCGCGGTGATCGAGGGCCTGCGCGAGCTCAAGAAGCAGCTCGACAAGGAGAAGAAGCCGCTCAAGTTCGGCACGCTGGTGGTCTTCACGGACGGCACCGACCGCGCCGCTCGTTACTCGCGCGACGACATGAAGACGGAGATCATCAAGTCGCAGTACGAGGACTACGAGATGTACGCGATCGGCGTCGGCGTCGAGATCAAGAAGGCCGGCCTCAACGACATCGGGCAAGACGGCACCGAGCTGGTCAACGACCAGGCCGAGGTCAAGGCGGCGTTCGAGAAGGTCGCCGAGCGCATCGAGAAGCACACCAAGCGCTTCTACCTGCTCAGCTACTGCACCCCGGCGCGCAAGGGCACGCACGAGGTCCGCATCGTCGCCAACAGCAAGAAGGACCCCAAGGGCAAGGGCGACCTCGAGTGGGACTTCAACGCCGATGGCTTCGGCCCGCCCCCGGAATGCGACCCCAACACACCGCCGTCCTTCCCGCTCAAGACCAATGGCCAGCCGGTCGACGGCGGTGGTGACGACAGCGACAGCGGCGGCAAAGGTGGCGGTGGCGTCAAGGTGAAGGCGAGCGCGAGCGCGAGCGCGAAGTAGGGCGCGCACGCGTAAGGTCGTGACGGGGGCACTCCGGGGGGCCCCCGGAGGCTCCCGGGTACAGGATGCCCCGGCGACGGGCGCGGCCGCGAGGGCTTTCGCGCGCCCGGGGGGTGCAGTATCCTGCGCGCCCGCACGATGTCACACGCGCTCCTCGTCACGCCGTCACGCACGCTCGCCGTGCTCCTTTCTTCTCTCTCGCTCACGGGCGGGTCTCTCGGGTCTCTCGGCACTCTCGGCACTCTCGGCACTCTCGGCACTCTCGGCAGCATGGGCTGCAACAAGGATGAGCAGAAGAAGGCCGAGCCGACCGCGGCCACGGCCGGCACGGCGCCGACCGACGTCAAGGACCCGACGGCGCCGGGCATCGATGTCGTCGCACCGATCAACTCGGCGGTCGGCGCGGTGGCGCTGGCGAGCGGTGGTCGCATCGCGCCGCTCCCCGCCGAGTCGGAGGTGCTCGGGCACTTCGCGGTCGCCAACATGTCGCGCCTGCTGGTCGACGTGAAGACGCAGCTGGTGCCGCCGAAGTACGCCGGCTTCCTCGAGGAGGCGACGCTGCGCAGCATGATGTCGATCGCGCTCGACAAGCGCGGCAACCTGGCGATGAACTACGACATGGCGGCGCCGTTCGGCTGCGCGCTCGTCGATGCCCGGGCCGAGGACACCAAGATCGGCTGCACCTTCGGCTACAAGGGCGGCGCGAAGGCGTTCGTGACCGACCTCGGCGACGAGCAGAAGGCGGCGGACGCCGCGGGGCACATCGCGGCTTACACGGTCGAGGGCAAGTCGATCTTCGTCGACGCGCTCGGCGAGGGCGTGGTCGTCAGCGCGGGGGCGGAGACCTTCGGCAAGACGCAGGCGTACCTGCAACGAAACGTGATCGCCCGCGCGGCCGAGATCCACGGGGACATCGAGGTCGTCGTCTACCTGTCGACGGTGGTCGATCGCTACCGCGACCAGCTGACCCCGCTGTTCCAGCAGATGGACACGGTCCAGGAGCCGACGCCGTCCGGCAACCCGGCGGTCGATGGGGCGGTCCGGGCGTGGACGGACTATCGCAAGCGCAGCGGCAAGACGACGGTCGACCGCATCAGCGACTTCGCGCAGTTCACCGGCTTCTTCAGCGTCGAGCCGGCCGGCGTGATGATGGGCGGGGCGCTGTTCCCGAAGGCGGGCAGCCGGGTCGCGCAGGAGATGGCGATCTACGGCGACACCAAGCTCGACCCGGCGTTCGCCGGCGCGGCGCCGTCGGGCACGGCGATGCTGTTCGCGATGCACCTGAGCCCGCGGATCAACGAGACGCAGAGCGCGGCGGAGAACCGCAAGCTGATGGCGGACGTGTGGTCGTCGCTCAGCGGCCGCGAGTCGGCGGTGATCGAGGCGGCGGTCACGGCGTTCCAGGCCGAGAACGCGGCGCTCTACGACGGGCACACGATGGTCGCGCTCGGCCGCGAGGACAACGCGCTGTTCGGCCTGACGGTCGCGGCCCGGTTGCAGAGCGGGAAGACGGCGCGCGACTCCTGGAAGACGTGGTCGACCGTGTTCACGCCGGAGCTGGTGCTCGGGCCCGAGTTCTCGAAGTACGTGACGTGGAAGTTCAAGCAGGACGCGGCGACGATCGACGGCGTGGCGGTCGACCGCTGGACGATCGAGCCGACGCCCGAGATGAACAAGCGGCTGTTGCAGGAGATGGACGCGGAGGGCAAGGCGTTCGTCGACAAGGCGCTCGGCGGGCTGGTCCTCAACATCGACCGCGCCGAGGTGGCGGGCAACGTGGTCTTCACGGTCGCCCCGAAGGCCGAGGCGAGCTATATGAAGCGGACGGTCGCGTCGTTCCAGGGCAAGGGCAACGTCGCCAGCGAGCCGGGCCTGGCCAAGGTGCTCGCCCGTGACCCGAACACGGCAGGCATCTTCGCGGTCGACCTCAAGGAGGGCATGGCGTGGGTCCGCGGGCTGTCGGCGTACGGGGCCAAGACGGAGGGCGTGCCGCAGAACCTCGGCACCGACCTCGGCGACTTCTACCTGACGGCCCGCTACACCACCGAAGGCGCGACGGCGATGGAGTACGTGGTCGCCCAGCAGCTCATCGAGCAGCTCAAGCCGATGATCCCGAACTGAGGGCCTGACCGGGCGCAGCGGCCGAGCGCGGGCCGACCGGCGGCGGGACATAATTGCCGCCGGACAGCGCGAACTTGAAGGCCTCCTCCGCGGTGATGCCGAGCTGGACGCACTTCTCGCGGCGGGCGAACACGAGGCGGCCGGAGGTCGGGTTCGGGGTGCCGGGGATGAACACGCAGCACAGGTCGGGGTTGCCCTCGACGGGGTCGCCGCTGGTGAAGCCCATGGCGAGGCCGTCGCCGCTGGTCGGGACGAGGACGACGTTGGCGTAGATGCCCTCCTTGCCGCCGGGGGCGAGGGTGATCTGGCGCCAGGCCTCGTAGACGTCGCGCAGGACGGGGACGCGGCGCAGCAGGGCGTCGAGCCAGCGCAGGAGCCAGCGGCCGACGATGCTGTTGACCAGCACGCCGAGCAGGTAGATCGTGACGACCGCGGCGGCGATGCCGATGAACGGGGTGTCGACGCCGAACAGGGCGGTGACCGGCTCGCGCGTCAGCTTCTCGACGTACCAGACGACGACCACCGTGATGACGATCGGGATCGCCGAGAAGATGCCGGTGAGGAAGGCGTTTCTCAGGTGGCGCTTGAAGCTCGACTGCATCGGTGCCGCAGTCTAACCGGCGTAGGAGTCGTCCTGCTCGATCTTGCTGAGGACCCAGTCGAACTCGCCGCGGGTCAGGTGTGAGCCGCAGTACTCGCAGGTGCCGGCCATGTTGACGCGGTCCGTGCCAGCGCCACAGCTCGGGCAATTGCCAGGCTCACGCGGGGCGCCGCGGACCTGGGCGCCGCGGATGAGCGTCCAGTACTCGCTGTAGCTGCGCTTGCGGCTCTTGCTGCCGGAGACCTCCTCACCGGTGTCGGCCCGCACGGTGTAGTCGCGACCGGAGGCCCAGAAGCGCAGGGTGATCGCGTCGTAGTGGCGGTCGCGGGTGAGCTTGACGATCTGCACGCGGCTGATCGCCATCTCCTCGAGCATGTTGCGCAGGCCCTGGGCGCGATAGGCGAAGATCCAGAACTCGAGGTAGTTGAACAGCGAGTCGGAGACCAGCGGGCGGATGCGCTGGAGTTCGAGGCCGCTCCAGGCGATGTTGAGCTCGCTGTAGATCGCACGCAGGCGGCGCTCGATCAGCTCTGGCGCGGCGCCGGGGTCCTCGACGATCAGGGCGGCGTGCTCGGCCTGGACGCGCGGGTCGAACACGGTCGGCGCGTCGGTGCCGTGCTCGGCGACGTCGGCGGTCAGGGCCGGCGGACGGGTCTCCTGGCGGAGTAACGTGACGTGGGTCAGCGTCCAGTCGAAGCGGCCGCCGCCGACGTCCTGCTGGCAGTAGCGGCAGCGCTCGCCGCCGGTCGACTCGAAGGGGGCGCCGCAGTTGGGGCAGCGGAACTCGAGGGCCTCGCCGGGAGGTTTGGTCCGCGCGGTAAGGGAGCGCTCGAGGCCCCAGCGCTCGTCGATGTAATAGCCTTGCGGCTCGCCGTCGATGGTGGCGGTGTAATTGGCCTCGAACTTGATGTCGACGCGGATCTTGCCGCCGGGGTCGCCGGGGCCGGGGACGTTGACGCTCAGCACCTGCATCGCGCCGATGACGACACCGGAGATCGGCACGCCCGAGGGGTCGCGCGTGAGCATGGCGGTGCGCGAACCCTCGGCGACGTAGGGCGTCAAGGCGGCCATCGCTGCGGGGTCGCTGCGCGCGGTGTGAACGCGGGCGTAGAGGGCGTACACGAAGTCCTCGAAGAGGACGGCGGAGAACTCGGGGTCGCGGGCGCGGATCTTCTCGAGGCCGGGTCGGCGGGTCGGGCGAGGCGCGAGGGCGAAGGTGTCGTCGCTCGACCAGCGGTCGCTCTGCACGTCGGCGACGCGGCGCATGCGAAAAAAGAAGATGTAGATCACGAACAACAGCAGCGGGACGCCGATGAGCGGGTACTCGAACACCAGGCGGATCAGGAGGTAGATCAGCACACCGGCGTCGCCACCTCCGCCGCTGCCGCCACCGCTGAAGCCACCGCCTCCGCCACCACCACCGCCCGAGTAACTATTGCCGCCGCCGGGGCGCGCCGCGGCCTCGAGCGCCGTGAGGGCCACCGCGATCGCTACGAGTGATAGCGCGGCGAGGGTGCGTGTACGGGTCACGTGTCCACCTCGTCGGCGAGCTCGTTCTCGTCGCGCTCCTGGCGCGGGAGGTGCTCGCCGCACAGGCTGCCGAGCGCGGCGATGTAAGGTGCGAGGGTCGAGGCCGCGGCGCCGCGGGCTACGGCGGCGAGCAGCGGGGCGCAGCCCTGGGCCCAGGCGGCGTCGGTGATGGCCCGACGGACGCCGAGGTCGGCGAGCACGGTGGCCCTGCGTTCGGCGACGGCGACGTGGAGCAGCACGCCGGTGCGACCGCGGGTGTCGGCGACGCCGCGGGCGGTGAAGGCGGCCCGTGCGGCGCGCAGGACCCAGCGCTCGCGCAAGGTGGTCGGGGTGAAGGTCCGCTCGAGCGCGGGCCAGCGGCTGCCGAGGTAGCCGACCACGAGGCCGACGACGATGGGGTCGACGAGGAACCAGTGCAGCGAGAAGGTCGGCTCGCCGTAGAGCAGGAAGGCGAGGGCGCCGATGGCGGTGAGGCTGCCGAAGACCAGCGGGATGTGGAGGTAGTGGCCGACACGTGGCTCGACGACGATGACCAGCTCGGCGGCGGTCGTCGCCTCGAAGGCGACGATCTCCCGCGCGAGGATCGCCTTGCCGTCGTCGCGCAAAAAGGACATCGCGGAGATTGTCGACGAAAGCGGGCCCGAGGGCCAGCGTCACCGGCCCCCGCGAGCGCGTTTTTGGCGCAACTCGAACACATGATCGGTGGTGTGGCTGCGCACCAGGAGCCTGTCGCCCTGCACGAACAGGTACTCGGGGGCGCTGGCGAGCCGGGCCTGACCGACGACGGTGCCGGTGCGTCGGTCGAGCACGAACACGCGTGCGGGCCCGGCGGCGGAGCCGTGCCCGGCGAGGATGTGGCCGCCGTGAATCGCAAAGGTGGCCGCGCTGGCGACCCCGGGGTCGCTGCGCCAGCGCAGGGCGCCGCTCGTGACGTCGAGCGCGCTGATGTACCCGGTCATGTCGTCGCGTGGATCGTCGTGGCCGTGCGAGATGTAGAGCACACCCTCGGCGACCTCGGCCCAGATCACGTGCTGTTCGACCGCGGTCGATTCGGCGGCGGGGGCGGCGGGGGCCTGGCGATGGGCGTCGAAGTCGAGGAAGGCGATCCGCTGACCGTGTGCGTCGAGGACGGCGACGAAGCGGCCACCGCTGTAGCTCGGGCCGTAGATCAGGATCGTGTGATCGCGGTGGGCGATCGCCTGGACGAGCAGGTACGCGCCAAAGCTCGGGGCGATCGCCGGCGGTAAATTTCCCGGCAGGCCGCGCATCGGGTTGGGGACCTCGTACTCGGGCAAGCGCAGGCCGTGACGGCGAAACCATTCGGCCTCGTCGGTGCCGGTGTTCGGTCGCGCGGACAGTGAGACGAGCTCCGGCGGGCTCGTGGCCGCGATGGCGAGCGCGCGGACGACGGTGTGACGCCACGGCGGCGCGGCCACGACGATCGGTGTCGCGGTGGCGAAGCTGGTCGCGGCCCGCTCCTGGGCCGCGATCAACGCGCGCGTGGCCGCGTCGAACAGGGTGCGTGCGGCGAGGTTTCCCGGCGTGACCGCGAGGATCGCCGCGAACTCGGCGCGGGCGAGGTCGAAGTGGCCGGCGTCGAGGGCCGCGAGGCCGCGGGCGCGCCGCTGCTGCTCCGGTCCGGCGAGGCCGTCGGGGGTCGGGTCGGGTTCGGTGGCCCGCGGGCACGGCGGTGGGCTCGCGCCCGTGACCGGCCGGCAGCCGAGGCCGAGCAGCAGCGGGAGCAGGAGGCGAACGCACGGCACGGCGGGGAGGATACAGCGAATGTGTCCGGTCCCCGGGCGGTGACGTATGCTCGCGGGATGCGACGCTGGCTGGCCCTGACGCTCGAGTGTGCGCTGACCGGCGCCTGTGGTGGCGCGGGCGACGGCAGCGACACGAGTGCCAGTACGAGCCCGGACACGGCCACGGCGGTCTCGACCACGGGTGAGCCGACCATGGGGAACATGGGCACCATGGGCACCACGGGAAACATGGGCAAGCTCGTGCCGCTGGTGTCGCCGATGTTATGGCAGCCGGTGGCGGAGCCGGACGACCCGCTGGCGGCGCACCGGCCGGCGCAGGTCAGTTGCCCGCTCGGCAGCTGGCTGTACGAGGCGCAGGGCCTCGAGGTCGACACCTCGCAGTGCAACTACGGGATGTTCAGCCAGCCGTCGCAGGTGGCGATCGTGCCGGGCGCGCGGTTCGTCGCGTCGCTGTATCACTTCGACTTGATCGCCGAGGCGCCGGCGACCGCCCATGTGGCGTTGTTGGTCGGCGACGAGCTGATATGGGAGCAGGACATTGCGATCCCCGGCAAGGCCAACGCGTACGCGATCGACCTGACGCTCGACTTCACGGCGCCCGCGGGCACCCCCGTGTACTTCCATCTGCATAACCACGGTCAAAACACGTGGACCCTCGGCGACATCGAAGTCGAGGTGTTCGGGCCCTGACAAAAAGGTGTGCGATCCCTCGTGTCGTCGGGCGTGCGCGCGCGCGCTCGTCGCTTGCGCCCGCGCGCGCATACGGGTACTCATGAACAATGATGCGTGAACTGGGTGGTTCGTGTTCGCGGGTGTTCAGGCGGCGTGCAGTGCTTGGCATGCTTGGCCCGCTTGGCCCGCTTGGCCCGCTTGGCATGGCGGGCCTCATGATGGCGAGCGCCCCGGGCTGCGGAGGCAACGAGCCCGGCGACGAGGCGGGCGAGAGCACCGGCGCTTCGACTGCCACCACTGAGCCGACGCCGACGACGACGACGCCGACGACGACGCCGACCACCGCGGGCGAGGCCGGCGACACCGGCGAGCAGGCGGCGGTGACCTGGCATCAGGACATCGCGCCGATCGTCGTCAGCAAGTGCGGTGGGTGTCACATCGCGGGCGGCATCGGGCCGTTCGCGCTGCAGACCTACGCGGACGCCCAGCCGTTCGGCGCGGCGATGCTCGACGCGGTCGAGCGCAAGACGATGCCGCCATTTTTGGCGGAGACGACCGACGAGTGCGCGCCCCGCTTCGACTTCAAGGATGACCCGCGGTTGACCGACGACGAGCTCGAGAAGCTGCGCGCGTGGGTCGACCAGGACCGTCCCGAGGGCGACGCGAAGACGGCGGCGGCGATCGACCCGCCGATGGACCTCGAGCTCAAGGACGCCGATATCCACCTGAAGATCGCGAGCGAGGTGACGATCACGGGCAACAAGGACCAGTACCTGTGCTTCAGCGTCGACCCCGGCTTCACCGATGACACCTGGCTCGACGGCCTGCAGATCAACGCGGGCAACCCGAAGATCGTGCACCACGTGCTCGCTTACCTCGACGGCAGCGGCGCATCGGCCAGCAAGGTCGGCCCCAATGGCGAGCCGTACCCGTGCTTCGGCGGGCCGGGCGTCGACACGACCGGGCTGATCGGCGTGTGGGCCCCGGGCTCGCTGCCGTTCGTGCCGCCCGATCAGGTCGCGATGCGCGTCACCGCCGGCTCGCGCATCGTGCTCAGCGTGCACTACCACCCGACGGGCGTGGAGGAGCGCGACAGCAGCACCTCGATCGACCTGCGCATCTTCGATGGCCTGCCGACCTACGTCGGCATGCTGGCGCTGCTCGGCAACGAGGGCGGCGCGGGCGGCGGCCTGCTGCCGGGCCCGAACGACCCGGGCTTCCCGGTGTTCAACATCCCGGCGGGCGCGGTCGACCACACCGAGGAGATGATGATCGGCCTGGGCACCGACATCCCGGAACTGCGCGTGTTCGCGGCCTCCAGCCATATGCACTACGTCGGCACCGACATGAAGATCGGCATCCAGCACAAGGCCCCCGTGGAGGGCGTGCCCGACTCGGAGTGCCTGGTCCAGACCCCCCGCTGGGACTTCCAGTGGCAGCGCCTCTACGGCTACGACACGGACCTCGAGACGGTGCCGCGCCTGTACCCGGGCGACGAGGTCTACCTGCGCTGCACCTACAACAACTCGATGACCAACCCGTTCCTGGTCCGCGCGCTCGCCGAGCAGGGCCTCAGCGAGCCCCAGGACGTCAAGCTCGGCGAGGCCACCCTCGACGAGATGTGCCTCGGTGTGTTCGGCATCGCGGTGAAGCTCAGCGACGTGCTATGATGGACAACAGCGGCGCCCTCGGGCGCCGCCCCGAGACGGCCATCTCGAGCCGGCCATGAGGGCGACGGTGAAGACGACCAGGCTGGGCACGAGGACCGGGCTCGGCCTCTGGGTGCTCGTCGCGGGCTGTCGGGATGACCTGCCCACGCGTCGCCTGACGGATTACTGGTGTTTCCTGGCGGTGAGGGCGGCATCTTCGGGGACGGGGACGCACCCGTTTCGGCACGGCGACCGCAAGCGGGCGCGCACCGTCCGCGAGTTGATGCCCGAGTTCGAGTACATCGAGCTCGAGCAAGCGCTCAGCCACGCGCTCCGCTGTGACCCCGAGGGGCGCACGCCGACGATGGCCGCGCTGCGCGAGGGGCTCGAGCGCACGACTGCATCCTCGCCGAGCGCGGCGGCGCGGTCGACGAGGCGTCGGGCGTGGCACATGGCGGCGCACGGTTGCTGCGCCTCGACAGCCTCCGTCCGGCGGTCCTCGCAGACGACGAGGAGCCACGCGCGAGGTTGCTCGAGGTCGTCCGCGACATACAGGACGACGTGGCAGTCGCGCCCGGGTCATTTGTGGCGCCGGTGGTCTCGCTGCGGCCCGCGGTGACCAGGCCAGATCCTGCCTGCAAAGCATTCGTAGACCTCGATCCAGAGGTCGCTGCATGCTTCGCTCAATGCTCCTGCGGCCCCTCCGAGGTCGGTACGATCCTTGAAACAAAGGGTCTGCGGTATGTCGGGAGATAACGGTGCCACGCGCTCGAGCGGGCCCACGAGGCCGGGGTGATCCACCGCGGCATCACGCCCTCGAATGTGATGGTCCTGCACGACCCGGCAGGGCTCGTGAAGGTGATCGACTTCGGGATCTGCCGGGTGCTCGACGCGTTCCTGGCGCCCGAGCGGCGCGTCGATCGCGGTGTGTGTCACGAAGGCGGTCCGCAGCCGCCGTTACCAGGCTGGCGAGGTGGCCGAGTGGGTCCGCCACGACTTCGTGTTCACCTCGGAGGAGGAGACGCCATGATCCGCACCTGCCAGGCGGTGGCCGCCGCGCTCGCGCTCGCAACACCGATCCACGTCGACGCCGCGCCCGGCCCGGCAAATCCAGCACCGGTCGACCTCAACGACATCGTACTGCCGCCGGAGTCCGCGAGGCACAACGCGCTTGGCATGGACGCGTACCGGTCCGAGGACTACGAGGCGGCGTACCGCGAGCTCAAGCTCGCCTACGAGGGGCTGGACGTGGGCGCCGACATCGACGGCCGCGACATGGTCCTCGCGTCGCTGCGGACCTCGCTGGTCAGGCTGTACGAAAAGACAGGTGAGGTGAGGCACCTCTGTCTCGCGCGGACGGAGCTGCTGCGCCACCTCGAGTCGCTGCTGCTCGCCTTCGGCGAGGACACCGACCTGGAGGACATCCCGGGGATCAAGCGGCGCCTGCGGCTCGCTCGTGCTGACGGGGATCGTCGCGCTGGTCGTTCGCCGCGTCACCCGCGGCAAGGTCGCGAAGCTCGCCATCCATCCCGCGCCCGCGCTCACGGGCGGATCCCTCATCCTCACCACCCGCTTCTGATCCGCAACCCCTATGCAGCACCGCACCCTGAACCTCCTCGCCGCTCCCGGCCTCGTCGTCCTCACGGCGTGCCCCCCAGCGCCCAGCGTGGAGTCGCAGTCCGTGATGAGGTCCCAGTCGGGATCGCAAGGGAAGGGCCCGAGTTCGTCGCAGAACTTGTCATCCCCGCAACAGTCCGAAGGCCCGTTGGCGCCGCGCCACAGGCGGTCCCCCTTCACGACCATCACGTGCAGATCGTGTGATCGTCAAAGTAGGTAGATTGCGGGGAGAATGCGAGCGCTCGCGGGCGAGGTTCTCGCAGGGGCCTGGCGCGTCCATCGTCCATCAGGGTGGCACGAACCAACGTAAACCCGGGCCTGGCGACGGGCCTTCAACGGATCATCCAGGCGGCGTGAACTTCTCGCAGGCGGTCTGAATCACGCCGACCGCCTGCGACAGATACACCCCCGTATCAGGGGCGCAGTACGAGCCGCGCACATGATACGGGAAGAACTCCAGGAATAGAAGCCCGGCCGCGCCGCCGGTTCGGGCGTGTCGGTGACGGTCAGCTCGAATTCACTGGTCTGAGGCTGTTTCATGGCGATTAAATACGCAAAACCGGAACCAGTCACGTCCAATAAGCAACCATGTCAAGCGCGTTCCTTGACGGCAGGCCCCGCGGTGGGGCAGGCTCTGCGCAGCGTCATGTTCGAGAAGACCTGGGCCCCCAAGCCGATCCCCGAGACCTACATGCTGACCCCGGCTGTCTCCGAGGCGGCGGGCGTCGACAAGAAGTCGCTGCTCGAGTGGGTCGCCTGCGGCCTGCTGCCGCCGCCGCTCAGCGCCCGCGGGCGGGGCATCGTCAGCAAGTGGCCGCTCATCACCCTCGAGCTCGCCAAGTTCGTCCGCGAGTACCGCGACAAGGGCTTCGCCCTGCGGGAGATCCGGCCATTTTTGGTCAAGGCGTTCGGCCCGCGCATTTTGCAGGTCGTCGAGGAGCCCCGGCCCTACCGCGGCAGGGACAAGGCGAAGGCGGCCGCAGCCGCGAAGACATCGACGAAGAAGACCGCCGCCAAGAAGAAGGCCGCCGCGAAGAAGGCCGCCTATCGCGCGAGCTGACTGCCAACGTCTCCCGCGCCGTCACGCTCGTCGATGCACTGGACGTGCCGGGGGGGCGGTCAGCTCCAGTGCACGTCGTGCAGGGACTCCGCGGCGGAGAAGCGCCCCTGGGGCGAGCGCAGGACGTGGCTGGCGGCGACCTCGGGGTCGTGGGTGTAGAAGGCCCAGCCGGACTCGGCGACGATCGTGGCGAGCAGGGCCTCCTTTTCGTCGATGAGGAGCTCGGGGAAGCGGTCGTAGCCCATCGTGATCGGGAGGTGCACCCAGGGGACGCCGGGGACGAGGTCGCCGAGGAAGGTGACCGGGCCCGCGGGGCCGGCGACGCGGGTCAGCATCAGGCCGGGGGTGTGGCCGTTCGAGTAGGTGAAGCTGTAGGCGGCGCCGAGGGTGTCGCTGTGCGGGCCCGTGACCTGCTCCAAACGACCTGTCCCGAGGAGCATGTCCGTCAGGCCAGGGATGAACGAGGCGCGGTCGCGGGCGTGGGGCCTCAGGGCGCGCTCCCAGGCCTCGGCGCTGACGACGTGATGGGCGTTCGGGAACACGAGCGCGGGCGCCTGTCCCTCGGACCAGGCGGTCAGCAGGCCGCCGGCGTGGTCGAAGTGGAGGTGCGAGAGGACGATGACGTCGATGTCCTCGGGCTTGACGCCGATCGCGGCGAGAGATCGCAGGAGCACGTGCTCGGGCTCCTGGACGCCGAAGCGGTCGCGCATCTTGGGCTCGAAGAAGGCGCCGATGCCGGTCTCTAGCAGGACGTGGCGGCCGCTGTCCTCGCGCACGAGCATGCTGCGGCAGGCGAGGCGGATGCGGTTGTGGTCGTCCGGCGGGGCCCAGTTGGCCCACACGGCCCGTGGACAGTTGCCGAACATCGCGCCGCCGTCCAGGCGCTGGGTGTTGCCCTCGACCGAGAAGATCTGCACGCCCCGGGATAGCACGCCGGCGGGCCCGGGTCAGCCCGGTGCGCGGGCGTCGGCGGCGTCGTCGTCGGCGTCGTCGTCGTCGTCGTCATCCGCCTCATCCGTCTCGTGCTGGGCGTGGCCGATCGGGGGCGCGAGCTCGGGGAGCCGGCGGCTGTGGCGGTACGGCATGTTCTCCTCGGGGTTGTCGCCGAGCACGGCGGGGCCGAGCAGGTGTGACATCAAGTTGAGCAGCTGCAGGCGGTCGTCGTCGCTGCCGGTGGCGCGCATGAGGTCGTAGATGAAGGCGGGGACGGTCAAGGCGAGGAAGGCGCCGACGAGGCCGAGCTTGGCGCCGGTGATGCCGGTGGACCCGAGCCACATAAAGCTCGCGGCCCACATGATGTAGAAGCTGGCCTGCTTCGTCAGCGGCCCCCGGGCGAAGCGGGCGCGCACGAGGGTGCCGCGCGGGGTCGGCACGAGGTCGGCCTCGAGGGCGAGTCGGCGCAGGTCGGCCGGGCCGGTGTCGACCGAGCCCGCGGCGAGGTTTTGGCACACGCGAAAGCTGGTGCGCCCGAACTCGGCGAGGAATTTGCGGTCGCTGCGGCCGCCCGCGGGGAAGCCGGCGATCACCTGCACGTCCGGGTCGGCCTGGATGCGCCCGAGCACCTCCTCGGGGGTCAGCTCGACGTGGTACGCGAACTGCCGCGGCAACATGCGGGTCGCAGGTGCGGCGCGGCTCGGCAGGCTCGGCAGGCTCGGCAGGCTCATGGCGGCCCGAGTATCCGCGACGCGGCGCCGCCGGGCCAGCGTGGACTTTGCCCATTGCGCTCGCTGCGCGGGGGCACCCGGGCCGGTCCTGCGGTCGCGCGGCGCGGGCGGGACGCCGCACCTGTCCCTCGGGTCAGGGCGCCTCGTCGGGCTCGTGCGCGCCGTGGGGCACGTCGCGCGGGCGCGTACCGGGGAGCGGATAGCTAAAGTGCCACCATTCTTTGGTGTATTCGCGAAAGCCGGCGCCGCGCATGGCCCGGAGCAGGGTCAGACGATTCTCACGCGCGAGGCCGGTGGCGTTCATGGTGTGGCTGCGCTCGTCGAGGGTGTCCCAGGGGGTGCCCATGTCGAGCCAGCCGGCGGGCTCGCAGCGTTCGCGACGCGCGAGGCCGAGGTCGATCGTGTGGCCGTGGTTGTGACCGGAGCGGCGCGCGATGTAGCCGTCCTGCATGAGCGCGGCCTGCCCGGTGCGCTCGGCCCACGCGACCATCGCCTCGCTCGCGCGGCGCGGGCGGTAGGCGTCGAAGATCAGCAGGACGAGGCCGGCGGTCGCGAGGCTGTCCTGCGCCGCCTGGCGCTGCTCGCCGAGACCCCGGATCTGCGCGCGATATTGCGCGGCCTCCGACAGCAGGCGGTCGCGCACCACATTGGACAGGCCCGGCCGCGCCAGCTCGCGCTCGACCCGCTCGATTTCGTCCTGAAGCTGCGCCCGACCGCGATTGGCGCCTTCGATCGTGGGGGCCATATCGGTGCCGGTGATCTGCTGGTCGACCAGGCCGTCGACGGCGTCACACGCGGCATGCGCCCTGGCGGTGAGCATGGCGCGCTTCTCGGTGGACAGCACCGGCGGCTGGCCGAACACCGGCACCTGGCTGTGGCCGGTCCAGACCAGCGACAGCAGGGTGTCGCCGTAGAACTGGGACGGCGCGCCGGCGACGATGCCATCGAACAGGTCGGGGTAGCGCTGCGCCATCATCATGGCCTGTCTGCCGCCGTTGGAGCACCCTTCAAAATAGGCGTGGGCTGCAGGTTTGCCGTAGTAGGCACGGGTGACCGCCTTGGCGGCAGTGGTCACGAAAT
>ENA-OFCF01000631-OFCF01000631.1-metagenomes-genome-assembly--contig:-NODE-631-length-15077-cov-2.761616_pt1 | contig 15077 bp, 19 predicted proteins | sample MGYA00153387_OFCF01 | MGnify analysis MGYA00153387
GTTTAAATTATGTGCAAGAATCAACCTATTTAAATGCACGTAAATAAAGTTTAAGCCAGGTGTTGTGCCCCAATGCCCTAACAACCGCGGTTTTATATCAGTTAACGTTAATGGCCGTTTCAGTAATGGGTTATCTTGCAGGTATATTTGACCTACCGATAAATAATTAGCCGCGCGCCAGTAAGCATGCATGTTTTGCAACATAACTGGTGATAAAACAGGTGGAATATTTGGTTGCATTGTTATCGATTACGCTTAAGAATTAAATATTTAATTAAAATTTGACGGCTCATCCCTGACTGGAAGGTTCACATATGGTCTAGATGATAGACCTTCATATATCCATTCTTATAATCATCGCAGTTAAAAAAATAAATTAAATTTTAAAATCACACATTATGTCAGACATTGCATCAAGAGTTAAAGCGATTATCGTAGATAAATTAGGCGTTGACGAGAACGAAGTAGTACTAGAAGCAAGCTTCACAAACGATTTAGGAGCAGATTCTTTAGACACTGTTGAACTTATCATGGAGTTCGAAAAAGAATTTGATATCCAAATTCCAGACGATCAGGCAGAAAATATCGCAACTGTTGGTCAAGCGGTTTCTTATATTGAAGAAGCAAAAAAATAATAATCTAAATTCCACTTTCATTTATTGATTGTGGATTTATTATTTTCAGACCCAAGAAAAAGCCTAATTGATAATTTGGTTTGCTTTTCTTTTAATACCTATGGCTTTTTATGATCTTTGCATAGAAATTATCATAGGTATTTTTTCATTTTGATTAATAATTTAAAAAATTTATTTATGCAATTAAGGCGTGTTGTTGTTACTGGATTAGGAGCTTTAACTCCCATCGGAAATACTGTTAAGGACTATTGGAATGGTCTGATTAATGGCGTTAGCGGTGCGGCCAATATTACCTATTTTGACACATCTAAATTCAAAACCCATTTTGCCTGTGAGCTAAAAAATTTCAGCATCGACAACTTTTTGGATAGAAAGGAAGCTCGAAAAATGGATCTTTATGCTCAATATGCAATGGTAGCCTCTGACGAGGCAGTTTTGGATGCTAATTTTGACATGAACAAACTCAATAAAGACCGAATTGGTGTTATTTGGGGTTCTGGAATTGGTGGCTTGCAAACTTTTCAAAATGAAATGATTGAATTTGCTAAAGGAGATGGAACACCAAGATTTAATCCGTTTTTTATTCCAAAAATGATTGCTGATATCGCTGGTGGCTATATTTCAATAAAATATGGTTTTAGAGGTCCTAATTTCACTACAGTTTCGGCCTGTGCCTCCTCTACAAATGCTATTATAGACGCATTTAACTATATTCGCCTGGGTATGGCCGACGCAATGGTAACTGGTGGATCTGAAGCAGCGGTTTCTATTGCTGGGATTGGCGGTTTTAATGCCATGCATGCTTTGTCAACCAATAACGAAAATCCGCAAACCGCTTCCAGACCAATGGACAAAAACAGAGATGGTTTTGTATTGGGTGAAGGTGCCGGGACTCTCGTTTTAGAAGATTATGAACATGCCAAAGCACGTGGAGCAAAAATCTATTGCGAAATAGGTGGTGGAGGCATGTCAGCAGATGCACATCACATTACAGCTCCACATCCAGAAGGTTTGGGGGCAAAAAACGTAATGATTAACTGCTTAAAAGATGCTGGTTTAGAACCAGCTGATGTTGATGGTGTGAACATGCACGGCACTTCAACGCCATTGGGAGATATTGCTGAAAGTAAAGCCATTTTGCATGTTTTTGGAGATCATGCCTATAAAATGAATCTGAATTCTACTAAATCCATGACCGGACATTTGCTTGGTGCAGCTGGGGTTATCGAAACCATTTCATCAATATTGTCTATTAATCATGGTATAATTCCGCCAACGATAAACCATTTTACCGATGACGAAATGATTGATCCAAAACTCAATTTTACCTTTAACACAGCACAAAAACGAGAAGTTAATGTTTTGATGAGCAATACTTTTGGATTTGGCGGACACAACGCTTGTGTATTAGTGAAAAAATTAGACATTTAATTTAATGCAAATACTTAAAAAAATCTTTTCAAAATCCCGTTCTCTTGATGAAGACGGGATTTTTTTTGTTGCCATCGAAAAGATTATTGGATACAAACCCACTTCGATTTTATATTTTAAGAGTGCATTTACGCACAAATCCTGCAATCAAGTTGACGACAAAGGCAACCCCATCAGCTATGAACGGCTGGAGTTTTTGGGAGATGCGATGCTGAGTTCGATTATTGCGGCACATTTGTTTAACGAAGTGCCGTCGGGCGATGAAGGCTATCTGACAAAAATGCGTTCAAAAATTGTGAGTCGAGAACATTTAAACGAACTCGGAAAAGACTTGAATTTACTGATGTTGCTAAAAAGTAAAATTGCCTCGCAAAATTTTGGAGACAACATTTATGGAAACGTTTTTGAAGCCCTTGTGGGCGCCATTTATCTAGATGGCGGATTTGAAGCTTGTAAAAAATTTATTTTCCAAGAAGTCATCAAACCCTATGTTGACATTCCGAGATTGGAGGGAAAAGTGATTAGCTATAAAAGTTTGTTAATAGAATGGTGTCAAAAAGAAAAGAAAATTTTTAATTATGATGTTTTTGACGACAACAGCATTACCGGCGAAAGACTTTTTGGCGTAAAATTAAGCATCGACGATCGAGTGATTGCCAAAGCCAGAGCCACATCAAAGAAAAAAGCGGAGGAAAAAGCGTCACAACGGGCTTATTTTGCGTTGCAGGAGAAGATGGACCGGGCTAGGAGGTAGTTGTTTTCAATAAGTGAAACTGAAATCAAACCCGATATTTTCGGAAATTGGTCAAAAATCTTTTTACAGTGCTACATTAAATTCAAATTGAGCATGTGGTTGATTTTGGTTTAAATTTTTTTATATTTGCAATATGATTTCTGAACAACAAATCAATATCATTATCAATACATTAAAGCCATTTAAACCTAGTAAAATTGGTATTTTTGGATCTTATTCCCGTGATGAAAATAATGACGAAAGTGATATAGACATTTTATACTCTTTTGAAGAATCAATTGGTCTATTCAAATTAATTGGAATCAAAGTTGATTTGGAAGAAAGGCTCAATAAAAAAATTGATTTGGTTTCAGAAAAATATGCAAATTTAAACCTCAAACCTTTTATTTTGAACGATTTAAAAGTAATTTATGAAAACTAATCAAGATTTATTTAGACTGGTTCATATTAAAGATTGCATTGACAAAATTATTGAGTTAGCAAAAATGCTGCACACATTAGATAATTTTGAAATTAAATGGATTGAACAAGACGCAATGATTAGAAATTTTGAAATTATCGGGGAAGCTTCAAATCATATTTCTAATGAAACTAAAAATAATTATCCAACAATTGAATGGAACGAAATGCGAGGGATGAGAAATTATATTACTCACGAATATTTCGGGGTGGATTTAGTCAATATTTGGTTCACGGCAATTAATGATGTTCCAAAATTAAAAATTCAAATTGCTATCATTATTTCAGATCTTAAATCAAAATAATCGAGACTGCTTCAAAGAAAAAAGCCGAAGAAAAAGCATCGCAACGCGCTTATTTTGCCCCGCACGAATTCTTTCGTGTGGTTTATCATTTAAACTATAAAATATTAAAACCTAAAATTTATAATCATTAAGTTTAAATCAAATTTACTAAATTACATTAAAAAAACATTACACACGAAAGGATTCGTGCGTGAGCGGGGTTTAAAAAAGCGAAAGTTTTCAAAAATCTTCCTCTGCAATCATTTCAGTTATTCCTAAAAAAACCAACCTGCTACAAAAATTGCGGTAATTACGCAAATCAAATCTACCAAAAGCATTGTACCCAAAACATAGCGTGTATTTTTGATTTTTACTGATCCAAAATAAACAGCAATTACATAAAACGTGGTTTCAGCACTGCACTGAAAAATACAACTCAATCGTCCTGTAAAAGAATCTGGTCCAAAATTCCGCATAGAATCAATCATAAAACCTCTCGATCCACCCGAACTAAAAGGGCGTAACATCGCAACGGGCAAAGAATCTGTAATTTCTTTACGAACACCAATATTCGAGAAAACATACGAAAGTCCATTACTGATAATTTCAAACAATCCACTGTTTCTAAAAAATGAAATCGCCACTAACATTCCTAAAACATAAGGAAATATAGTGATTCCAGTTTTCAAACCATTGTTGGCTCCCGTCACGAAGGCGTCAAAAATTGTTGTGTTCAAGGCCACAAATTTCTTTTCGTTAATAATAGAAAAAACCAATGTAAAACCAATAATTCCCACTAACATTAAACCCGAAAGATTGGCAGTAAAATAGTTTTTGCCAATCAAATCCAGAGCGTTAATATAAAAAAGAAGGCCAATAATTGCTGCAATCAGGCCAAACAAACCCACCAATAAAGCGGCACTTTTAAAATTTATTTTTTGTTTAATGCCCACAATCAAAAAAGCAGCAATTGTCCCGATAAATGATGTAATAATGCATGGAAGCATCACATCTGCTGGATTTGCAGCGTTTTCGGCTGCACGATAGCCAATTATTGATGTTGGAATCAAAGTAAGACCAGCGGCATGCAAACACATAAACATAATTTGAGCATCGCTCGCCCGTTCTTTATCAGGATTTAAGGTTTGCAAACTTTCCATCGCTTTGAGTCCAAACGGTGTCGCGGCAGAATCTAAACCCAGAAAATTCGCAGCAAAATTTAAAGTCATATACGAAATTGACTCGTGATTTTTTGGAATTGTCGGAAACACTTTCACAAAAACAGGACTTAATTTCTTTGCCAATTTCTCGGCAGCACCAGAATCTATGAGCAATTGCATTAGTCCACAAAAAAAAGCCAGATAGGCAATGAGCGGAATAATTAAATCCAATAAACTGCTTTTACAAGTTGGGAGTAACCCGTCGGTTTTTTGAACACCGCTAAAAATTTTAACCGTTTTGTTCTTAAAAACATAGGTAGTATCGGCATTTAAGGTGTCGCGATTGACAATTATAGTTTGCTCGGGAGCATTTTTGAGACTGTCTTTAATAAAACTTGGCAGCTGGTTCAGATATTTTTCAGAAATCAAAACAGGATCGTCTTTTTTGCCATTTAAAATATAATCAATCGTATAGCTATTGCCCATAAACAAGCTAAAAATTACAAAAACGATTGACGATATAAAAATTGCGAGCCAAAATCTGCTTAAAACCATGCTTTGTTTTTTTTGCTAAAATACAATTTTTTGGAGCTTAGTATCACTCTTATGACAATCTTTTTTTAAACCCAAAAACCTGCAAATTATTACGCTTGTTTATAAATTAGGCAAGAATGCAAAAAAGTGCAATTTGCAAAGTTGAATTTGCTTTAATGTATTTTACGCTTGCAAAAAGAGATAAGCGGTAGGCTTGAGTTCAACCAATAATAAAGGAATATAAAAGTTCAATCATACATCAGGCGTGGATTTCCGCTCTTTTTTATAATCTATGAGTAGTCAAATTTTTATATTAATTTCCTCTTTTTCCAACAACTTCCGCTCCAGTTCTGCCTGAAATTCCTCCATTACGGGTTTCATGGTGCTTTCGGGAATTTCTTCTATTTTTATATACATCAGGCCATCAATAGCATTATTAAAAAGCGGATCAACATTAAAAGCTACCAATCGTGCATTTTGCTTGATGTATTTTTTGATTAAAACGGGCATACGCAAATTGCCGGGCTCCAATTCGTCAATAATTTTGTCAAATTTGTTTAAATCGGACTCGGCGGCATCAAAAATAAAATCTTTGTCGGCATCTTTTAGCTTAACTCTGAATTCTTTTTTTGGATGAATATATTGTGCGATATAAGGGTCGTAATAATTGGATTTCATGAACTCAATCATCAACGATTTTGAAAAATTTGAAAACTGGTTACTGATGCTCACGCCACCCAGTAAATATTTGTGTTCTGGATATCGCAAAGTAGTGTGCATAATGCCGCGCCACAACAAAAATAAAGGCATCGGTTTCTGTTGGTATTCCTTGATGACAAATGCACGACCCATTTCAATAGATTTGCTCATCATATCATATAATTCTGGATCAAATCGGAACAAATCGTTCAAATAAAAGCCTTTTATGCCGTATTTTTTATAAATATCAACTCCCAGTCCCATTCTGTAAGCACCCGCAACAATCTGAGCATCGGAATCCCACAAAAACATATGATGATAATAACGGTCAAATTTATCAATGTCTATAGATTTGTTGGTGCCCTCACCAATGGCTCGGAAAGTAATTTCACGCAACCTTCCAATTTCATATAAAACATACGGAATTTTGTCTGCTCCCGTAAAAAAAACTTCATAATTTTTGCTCTGCAACAACCTGCAATCATTTTTCCGCAATTCATTTACTTCCAAAATCATTTGTTGCTGACTGGCTCCGGTTACGATGGTTTTTGGGGCTTTTGGCAATTTTAAATTTGGTTTTTTGAGTATTAATTTTTCTTTCTCAAATCCATTTGCCAGCATATAGGTTTTTTTTCTCAAAAATTCAGAATAATCTTCAATTGTTTTATGTTCGTTTTGCTCGACAACCGAAATGGGTTTTCCAATTCTAACTTTTATGTGTCTTTCTTTTTGAGAAAAAACTTCAGATGGCAATTTTGCAGTACGCATCGTGCCATTTAATTTGGATAAAAAATAAAAAAGACCACTATTTTTGGCATGAAAATAAATTGGAATTACAGGAACTTGTGCTTTCCGAATCACTTTTATCGCACCTTCTTCCCAGGCTTTGTCAACCACAAGTTTCCCATCTTTATAGGTCGAAACTTCGCCTGCCGGAAACATTCCCAAAGGTTTTCCGTCGCTCAAATGCCTGAAAGTTTCTTTAAGTCCGATAACACTCGATTTTGCATCTTTGTGATTTTCAAACGGATTCACAGGCATTATATAAGGTTTTAGAGGCTCAATTCTGTGCAACAAAAAATTGGCAATAATCTTAAAATTGGGTTCGCGTTCAAGCATTAATTTCAGCAACAAAACTCCGTCAATTCCTCCAAGAGGATGGTTTGAAATGGTAATATAAGCACCGTCTTTTGGTAATCTCTTTAAATCTTTTTCTGGAATTTCAAACTTAATTTCGAGTTGTTTGAGAATGGCATTCAGAAAAGCAACATCTTTCAAATGCTTGTTTTTGTCATAAATAGCATTCAGTTTTGAAATCTTGAGCACTTTCATCAACAACCAACCAAAAAAAGTTCCTACATAACCATATTTGTTTACGTTGATTGCTTTTGCTACTTCTTTTGCGGTAACTATACCCATTGTTGTGTTTGTTTTTTTGATGAACAAATATAGCTAAAAACTCAAGCAAACCCAAAAAGGCATAATTTATAAAGTTTTTTATTGCCATTTTTTGTAGAAATTGTTGTCAGAATTAAAACTGTCATTGAAATTGATTTTTAATTTGTTATGAACCAAACAAGCATATATTAATCGTTTATTTCTGGGACTTTTTGCTTTCGCAGGTTTGACAGAATATTTCTGAAACGCATATTTTTATCAATATATTTAACAAATTCTGCAAATTATAGTTGTTAAAAACTTTTAATTAATTTTAAAGATTGCCATAATCATTGAAATCATTAATGAAATTGGATTTTAAATAAAAATAAGTATTTTTGAAAAAAATTACGATTTTAAACATGAAAATCATTTCTTATAATGTTAACGGCATCAGAGCAGCAATAGCCAAAGGATTTTTAGAATGGCTAAAAAGTGCCAATCCAGACGTTATTTGTCTGCAGGAAATTAAAGCCAACGAAGATCAAATTCCAACCGAAGATATTAAAAATGCGGGTTATCCGTTTCAGTATTATTTTTCGGCAACCAAAAAAGGCTACAGCGGCGTTGCGATTTTGTGCAAAACAGAACCCAAAAATGTGGTTTTTGGAAGTGGCATCGCACACATGGATTTTGAAGGTCGCAATCTCAGAGTTGATTATGACGAAGTTTCAATCATGAGTTTATATTTGCCATCGGGAACAAACATGGATCGTTTGGGCTATAAATTTCAATATATGAAAGATTTTCAACACTATATTTCAAATTTAAAACTTGAAATTCCAAACCTTATTATTGGTGGAGATTATAATATTTGTCATGAATCCATCGACATTCACGATCCAATTCGCAACAAAACAGTTTCTGGATTTTTGCCTGAAGAACGACTTTGGCTCGACGGATTTATGAAATCTGGATTTGTAGATAGTTTTAGAAAATTTAACAAAGATCCACATCAATATTCGTGGTGGAGCTATCGGGCCGGAGCCAGAACCAACAATAAAGGCTGGCGAATTGACTATTTATTGATCAACAATATACTCGAAAATAATTTAATAAGAGCGTTAATTTTGGCAGATGCAAAACATTCTGATCATTGTCCCGTTATGATTGAGATGGAATTTTAAAAAATAAATAAATATTTATAATGTTAAAAAAAATCATATTATCAGCCCTAATTTCAGCGATTTTAATTTCATGTGTTTCAAAGAAAGTTTTTACAGATTTAGAAAGTAAATATGCAGATTTGAAAAAAGAAAATCGTGCCATTTCTGATGAAAATGAGGTTTTATCAAGTGCTAAAAATAAATTAAACATAAGCCAGTCAGCACTTTTAAAAGACTTTGATAAAACCAAAGCCGAACGCGACAAATTGCAGGTCGAACTTGCGGCAGCAAAAAATAATCTAAAAACACTTTCAGATTCCTATTCCGCTCTCGAAAAAAATAGTGGAGAAGCTTTGCAAAACAATTTGACCAAAAATCGAGAATTGCTGGCAAAACTTGAAGCTAAAGAAAAAGCACTTTCGGCTGAACAAGACAGGATTAACAAACTTAAAGGTGATTTTGAAGAACGTTCAAAAAGAGTTGCCGAACTCGAGCAAATTATGGCATCAAAAGAAGCTTCAATGAAAAAACTTAAAGAAACTTTGTCAAAAGCCTTAAATGGTTTTGAAGGAAAAGGATTGACCGTTCAACAAAAAAATGGAAAAGTTTATGTTTCTATGGAAAATAAATTGTTGTTTAATTCGGGAAGTTATGCAGTAAGTACGGAAGGCAAAAAAGCAGTTGTTGAGGTTGGAAAAATATTGGGCGTTAACCCAGAGATTTCAGTTTTGATTGAAGGTCATACTGATAACGACAAATTTACTGGTGCTGTCGGACAAATTGAGAACAACTGGGATCTGTCAACAAAAAGAGCCACTGCAATAGTTTCGATTTTAGTCGAAAACAAAGCCATCAACAAGCAAAATTTAACTGCAGCTGGTCGCGGCGAGTTTGCTCCATTGATTGGAAATGAAACTGCTGACGGGAAGGCCAGAAACCGAAGAATAGAGATTATTCTTACGCCAAAATTGGATGAAATCTCAAAAATGTTAAACGAAATTTAAATCTTTGAAACTTTCAAAAAAATTATTGCATTTGATTTATAATTTTCATTTAGTGCTGGTGCGATAATTTTTTATTTATCCTTGTAAAGCATTCATAATTAATTACATAAAATTATGTTTTTAATTTTATTTGAATGCTAATAATCAAACACTTTTTTAAAAATTAACACCTACAAGGTCAAAAAAGACCTTGCAGGAAAAAATGCATTATTTATTGATATCGCTTCCTGCAAGGTTTTCAAAACCTTGTAGGAATTCAAAATAGAATAGTCAAAAACTTAATTTAAACGCACCAGCATTATAGAAAATTAAACAAATAGCTAAAAAACATGTAATTTAGAGCTTATTGTATTTGCGGCAAAAACAAACTAAAAATAAAATGGAATTAAACTTAACTAAACCAATATGCTTTTTCGATCTTGAAACTACCGGAATCGACATTGGAAAAGACAGAATTGTAGAAATATCAATTCTGAAAATATTTCCAAACGGAAACAAAGAAAGCAAAAGTTGGCTCGTCAATCCAACAATTCCAATTCCATATGAAACTACTTTAGTTCACGGAATTACAAACGAAAAAGTGGCTAACGAACCTACGTTTAATGAATTGGCGAGTCAAGTTCACAATATGATAAAAGATTCTGATTTGGCCGGATTCAATTCCGACAGATTTGATATTCCGCTTCTGGCAGAAGAATTACTTCGTGCAGGAATAGATTTTGACATGAAAGGCAAAGTTTCGGTCGATGTGCAAACCGTTTTTCACAAAAAAGAAGAAAGAACATTAGCCGCAGCTTTAAAATTCTACACGGGAAATGTGCTTATAAATGCACATACTGCCGAAGCCGACACCAATGCAACTTACGAAATTCTAAAAGCGCAACTGGACCGTTATCCCGATTTAGAAAACGATATGAAGTCGCTTTCTGAATTTACAACACGCAAAAAAATAGCCGATTTTGCCGGAATGATAGCTTTTGATAAAGACAACGACGAGATTTTTACGTTCGGAAAACACAAAGGAGCAAAAGTCAGTAAAGTGTTTGCAACCGAGCCAGGCTATTTTAGTTGGATTCAAAACGCCGATTTTCCATTATACACAAAAAAAGTTTTAACTGCCATAAAATTAAGGAAGTTGAATACTAAATAGTTGATAGTTGTCGGTTGATAGTTTTGACGCATCCATCAACCACCAACCACCAACCACCAACCACCAACCATCAACCAGCAACAAAACCATGAAAATAATCTGCATCGGACGCAATTACCCAGAACATATCTCTGAATTAAAAAACGAAAAGCCAACTGAACCTGTGGTTTTTATAAAACCAGATTCAGCGGTTTTGCTCCAACAACATCCGTTTGTGATTCCTGCTTTTTCAAGTGAAATTCATCACGAAATAGAAATTATTGTCAAAATTTCGAAAGTCGGAAAATATATTGATACTAAATTTGCACATAAATATTACGACGAAATTAGCGTTGGAATAGATTTTACGGCAAGAGACCTGCAGGATCAACTCAAAGCAAAAGGACTGCCCTGGGAAAAAGCAAAAGCATTTGACGGTTCTGCGGTGATTGGAGATTTTTTGCCAAAAACACAATTTGATTCATTAGAAAATATTACTTTTGAATTATTCAAAAACGGAATTTCGGTACAAAAAAGTTCAACCCTTGAAATGATGTGGAAAATAGACGAATTAATAGCCTATGTTTCTCAATTTTTCACGCTCAAAATTGGCGATATTATTTTTACAGGAACACCGGCTGGCGTTTCAAAAGTTAACGGGAATGACGTTTTAGAAGGTTATTTAGATAGCAGGCAACTGTTTAAAATTCAAGTAAAGTAAAATGGCATTACATTATAATCTTTCAAAAGTCTACTCTGATGCATCAAATAATGACGAATTTGCAGATCAGACACTTAAATTATTTGTGTCGGAAGCCGAAAATGAACTTTTTGTGTTAAAAAATTTGATTGAAGAACAACTGGCAATTAATTATCAGCCAAAATTAGAAATGTTGGGTATGACACTGGCTTTTGAAGAGGTAGTCGTTATCCGACTTTGGGCCAATCGATGTGGCAAACGCAAAGAAATTAAAGAAACTTATAAAAGCTTAGAAAACAGAATTGAAAAAGCAATCAAAGAAATTCGTAAGGATTTTAAATTGTAAATATTTAGGAAAAATGTGAAGTGCAAAGTACAGATGGTAATGAATAAAGAAAAAGGCTAGAATCAGTGTGACAGCGTTAAGGTGAAAGAATCAAGAGGAAAGAATCAAGAGCAAAGAATCAAGAGGAAAGAAGTTTGTTTTTTATTTTTATTCTAAATGTTACACTTTTGCTTCTTGACTCGTGCTTCTACAATCCTACACTTTAAAATCTTGCTTCTTGACTAATACTGCTAAAATAATAAACTCTAAAATCTTGCCTCCTTCTTCTAAAATCTTAAACTCTAAACTCTAAATTTAAATTGAAAGCAACGATAATAACCATTGGCGACGAAATACTAATCGGACAAATTATTGATACCAATTCGGGATTCATAGCCCAATCATTAGACAAAATTGGCGTTGAGGTTTACGAAATAATTTCGATTTCAGACAATAAACAACACATTTTAGAAACATTTGCAAAGCTTCAAAATCAAGTTGATATCGTAATTATTACAGGCGGATTAGGGCCGACAAAAGACGATATTACCAAGCATACTTTTTGCGAATACTTTGATGACAAACTAGTTAGAAACCTGGAAGTAGAAAAACATATTGTAGATTTATTTCAAAGAGTATTGAATATCGAAGCCTCACAAGTCAATATAGATCAGTCATTAGTTCCTTCAAACTGCACGATTCTCAAAAACGAAAACGGAACAGCACCCGGAATGTGGATGAAAAAAGAAAACACCGTATATATTTCCCTTCCCGGAGTTCCATACGAGATGAAAGGCATTTTAACGAACTATATTATCCCAAAAATTGTTGCCGAGTACAAGCGACCTTATATTATTCATAAAACAATTTTAACTTATGGGCAAGGCGAAAGCATTGTTGCTGAGCGCATTGAAGATTGGGAAAACAATCTGCCGATTTTCATAAAGCTCGCTTATTTGCCAAGTCCGGGTCGTGTCAGACTGCGACTTTCTGCTCGTGGAACCGATAAAGAAATGCTTGAAAAAGCAATCGAAGATAACGTAAAATCACTCACCAAAATTATTGGCGACATTATAGTTGGTTTTGATGACAACGAAACAATTGATATTGTTGTTGCCAAAAAATTAACACAGCATAACCAAACAATTGCAACTGCCGAGAGTTGTACTGGTGGAAAAATTGCACAATTACTGGCCGTTCAAGCAGGAGCATCCCAATATTTTAAAGGAAGTATTATAAGTTACGCAACCCAAACTAAAATTGATTTGCTGGGAATTTCTGAAGATACAATCAACAAAAATTCGGTTGTTAGTGCAGTTGTTGCCCAGGAAATGGCATTGTCGGTTCAAAAAATAATGAAAACCGATTATGCAATAGCTACAACAGGAAACGCCGGGCCATTAAAAGGAGATTCAAATTCTGAAATCGGAACCGTTTTCATAGCTTTAGCAACACCAAAAGGAGTAATTGTTAAAGAATTTAATTTTGGTCAGCCACGTGAAAAAGTAATAGACAGAGCCGTGAATAAAAGCTTTGAAATGATTCAAAAAGAAATTTTCAAAAATGTAGATTAATATTTTGCAATTAAAGTTTATTTTTCTTTTCTTTGCACCCTCGAATTGAATAACGATAAAAGATTAGTATAATGTCTAGAGTTTGTGACCTTACAGGTAAAAAAGCAATGGTAGGAAATAATGTTTCTCATGCCATGAACAAAACCAAGAGAAAGTTTTCTGTAAACTTACTTAAAAAACGTTTTTATCTTCCAGAAGAAGACAGATGGATTACCTTGAGAGTAGCTGCATCTACAATAAAAACTATTAATAAAAATGGAATCGCTGCAGTTTTGAAAAAAGCTCAAACAGCTGGTTTTATCAAATAATATTCTCGATTTCGAGATAAACATAAATCAAGATGGCAAAAAAAGGCAATAGAATTCAGGTAATTTTAGAATGTACAGAACACAAAACAACAGGTGTGGCTGGAACTTCAAGATACATCACAACAAAAAACAAAAAAAACACTCCGGACAGATTGGAAATTAAGAAATTTAATCCAATATTGAAAAGAGTAACCGTTCACAAAGAAATTAAGTAATAATAATTCGAGATTTTTATTTCTATAAAAATTTTAAATACAATTCAATCATGGCAAAGAAAACCGTAGCATCGTTACAAACCGCTTCAAAAAGATTATCAAAAGCCATTAAAATGGTAAAATCTCCAAAAACTGGCGCTTATACATTCGTAGAATCAATTATGTCGCCTGAAGCTGTTGATGCATTTCTAAAAAAGAAATAATTCACATTCACAATTTATATTAAAGCTACTTTCTTACGGAAGTAGCTTTTTTATTTTTATATTTGTAAATGTTTTTTTGAAGCTATTTCCTGTTGTACGCTAAATCTTTTTTTTCAACCCTTTCAGGGTTTAGAAAAAAAAGGATACCGCTACCATCAGGGCTAGGGCATTTTCCTATTTAATAATCATTTTTTTAAATTTAAAACTTTCAATACTTTTAATTAAAATTTAATTGACAACTTAAATAATCTTAACATGAAAACAAAAATTACATTATTAGTCGTTTTTTTTACCGTTTTTTTTAATGGTTTTGCGCAAGTTCAATTGGATTCATCATTCGGAATTGGTGGCAGAGTAACAACAATGTTCCCTCAAAATTTAATTTATGGAGTTGATAGTGCTATTCAAGCAGACGGAAAAATTGTAGTTTGTGGTCAATTTTATGCTGGAGTAATTATTGGACTGTTTGAAAATTACCAAAACCATTAAAATTGTTAAATAGAATCAAGATTTACGCAGTTCTAAATCTAAAATCAAAAATTATGTGCCAGTTATCAGTTTGTTCTACGGTTTAATCATTTCGATGTATTATTTGGATAATAAACAACATCATCTTCCACATATGCACTTGAAATATAATGAATTTGAATCTGTTTTTTCAATTCCTGCTGGTGATATTTTGGAGAGTAAATTACCTTCAAATAAAATAAAATTGGTAAAAGCTTGGATTGAAATCGGACAGGAAGATTTAATGGCAGACTAAAGTTTAGCAATTAAACTAGAACCTATTTTTAAAATCGAACCATTAAGATAAAATAAAATGTTGCCAAAAATAATTAATGCCATTCGAGAAGAAAATTTCACTCTGAAAATACAATTTGAAGACAAAGTTTGGAGAAGATTTTCTGTTGTTCCGTATCTTGATTATCTTGTTTTTCAGCCATTAAAAAATAATGATTTTTTTAAAAAAGCAAAAGTAAAATACAAAACAATCGTTTGGGGACAAGACGAAGAAATTGATTTTGATCCATTTACATTATGGTCTGAAAATGTTGAAATTCAATTATAATTTATAAAAATATTATAGTAATCTATAGTGTTAACAGCGATCGTAGGGTGT
>ENA-OFCF01000633-OFCF01000633.1-metagenomes-genome-assembly--contig:-NODE-633-length-15067-cov-2.726952_pt1 | contig 15067 bp, 12 predicted proteins | sample MGYA00153387_OFCF01 | MGnify analysis MGYA00153387
CTTGCAATTTTTCAGATCCCACATTTGCTTCAGCATCTTTTTTCATTCTTTCAATTTCTTCTGAAGTCAATCCGGATGAAACTTCAATACGAATATCATAATATTTTCGGGTTTCTTTATCAGTTGCAGATACTTTAATTATACCGTTAGCTCTCGCACACTGAAGAATTTATTTCAGTAATACAAAGACATTTTATAATATTTACAAACTTTAACACAAAATACTTTGTATAACAATGTATTTAGTATTACATTTGTTGCATGGAAAATGATTATATAGACAAATGGCAATCTCAAATAAAAAAAGGTACTTTATCTTTTATTGTTTTGCTTGTAATAAGCGATAATGAAATGTATGGATATGAACTTATTGAAAAAATAAAGTCTTTAACCGGAATATCTATTGCAGAAGGAACCCTTTACCCTTTAATGAATCGACTTAAAATTGAGAATCTTTTAGATTCAAAATGGGTTGAACAGCCAACTGGCATTCCCAGAAAATACTATTATTTGACAACTTTTGGAATGAAGACTTTGACAGGAATGAAAACGCAATGGATGAATTTACAAACAACTGTAAACAAATTAATATAATTGAAATGGAATTAAATAAAATAAATTTTAAAAATACTAATGCACAAAAAATTTACGAAAATTATTTGTTGCAAATTCAACTGGCTACAAAAAAACTTTCTAAAGCAGACCAACAAGATGTTTTAATGGAATTAAACAGCCATATTTATGAAAGTTTTCAAAAAAACAATGATAACGACGAACTATCAAGTTTAATCAATGCCTTGGAAAAAATTGGAATTCCAAATGAAGTTTTAAAACCTTTAATTGCAGATAAAAAATTAAGTCAGGCTACTAAAACGTTTAATCCAATTTATGTACTTCAAGCTTTAGCTTTAAATATATCAAATGGGGTGATTTACTCTGTATTTGCTATTTTATATATGTTACTTTTTGGATTTATATTTTTAATAATAGCAAAAATATCCTATCCGTCCATTACAGGATTTTTTTATAAAAAGGATGAATTTTTTGTATATGGTTTAATTCCTTTCGCTGAAAATAAAATGATGTATGAAGTTTTAGGAAATTGGTTTATTCCAGTTACCATCCTTTTAGCAATATTCTTTTATTTAATTATAACTGCATTGCTGAAGTTCAAAGGATATTTAAATAAAAATAAAAACCAATTAAAATCACAAAATTTATAATCAATTAAAAAATTAACAAAAAAAAATTACAATATGAAAACAATTTCAACATTACTGATCGCTTTGTTTGTTTCTATTACCGTAAATGCACAAGATATAACAGGTCAATGGAATGGAGTTTTAAAAGTGCAGGGAACGCAATTAAGACTTATGTTTAATATTTCAAAATCAGACAATATTCTGATAACTACAATGGACAGTCCAGATCAAGGTGCAAAAGATATACCCGTAACTTCGACTAGTTTTGAAAATTCAGTTTTAAAAATAGCCATTACAAATGCAAGAATAGAATTTGAAGGTACTCTTGGAAATGATGGAATTATAATAGGTACTTTTAAGCAAGGTGGACAATCATTTCCAATGAATTTATCTAAGAAAAAAATAGATAAGCAAAAAATTGTCAGACCGAAAGAGCCAATAAAACCGTATTCCTATTATAGTGAAGACGTAACTTTTGAGAACAAAAAAGCAGGAATAGTATTGGCAGGCACTCTTACAATGCCGCAAAAAGAAGGGAATTTTCCTACAGTTGTTTTAATTAGCGGAAGTGGGCCACAAAATAGAGATGAAGAAATTTTAAATCACAAGCCATTTCTTATTTTATCAGACTATTTAACAAAAAATGGTTTTGCAGTTTTACGATTTGATGACAGAGGAACTGCATTATCGAAAGGAGATTTTAAAATGGCGACTACAGCAGATTTTGCCACAGACGTTGAAGCTGCAATAACATATTTAAAAACAAGAAAAGAAATAAATAAGAAGAAAATTGGATTGGTGGGACATAGTGAAGGCGGAGTAATTGCACCTATGGTAGCCAGCAAGTCTAAAGACGTAGCATTTATTGTTTTGTTGGCAGGAACAGGAATTGATGGTGGCAAATTACTTTTGATGCAACAAAAACTAATCGGAAAGGCATCCGGAGTAAATGATACAGAATTACAAAAAAATGAAAACTTAAATAAATTGGCGTTTGAGATAGTAAGAAATTCAAATGGTTTAGAACAGCTTGAAATTGATTTGACCGCATTTATTTCTGAATATTTTAAAAACAATCCGGATTCAGAAAAACCAGAAGGAATGTCTGAAGATGATTTTATAAAATTGCAGGTCAGACAAATTGCAAATCCCTGGATGCAATATTTTATAAAATATAATCCGGCTACTGCATTGGAAAAAGTAAAATGTCCAGTTTTGGCAATTAATGGTGAAAAAGACCTGCAAGTTCCGCCAAAAGAAAATTTAGAGGCTATAAAAAATGCATTGATAAAAGGAGGAAATAAAAAAATAACTATAAAAGAATTACCCAATTTAAACCATTTATTTCAGGATTGTAAAACAGGCGCGCCTTCCGAATATGCAACAATTGAAGAAACTTTTTCTCCTAAAGCAATGGCTGAAGTATTAAACTGGTTGCAACAACAAACTAAGTAAATTTTTATAAAAATATGTTGTCAAATCTAGACACGATTTTAAAAAATTAAGTTTTAGTAAAATATTATAAAGTCGATTATAAAAATGGATAAACAAAAAAAACCGTGCTATTTCTAACACGGTTTTAATACTTAATACTAAAATCTTAATACTTATTTTACTTCTTCAAATTCTACATCCTGAACATCGTCTCCTTGCGTTTCTGCTTGTGGCTGTGCTGCTTGCTGACTTTGCTCTCCCTGAGCATACATTGCTTCGGTAGCTGTTTTCCAGGCGGCATTAACATTGTCCAGTCCTTTTTGAATGGCTTCCAAGTCCTGAGAGGCATGTGCCATTCTCAATTCTGTTAACGCATATTCGATTGCAGTTTTGTGATCGTCGGTGATTTTTTCGCCCAATTCTTTCAATTGCGTTTCGGTCTGAAAAATCAAACTGTCTGCTTCATTGATTTTCTCCACTCTTTCTCTGGCGATTTTGTCTGCTCCAGCGTTAGCTTCAGCATCTTTTTTCATTCTTTCGATTTCTTCTGCAGTCAATCCGGATGAAGCTTCGATTCTGATATCATGCGATTTTCCAGTTCCTTTATCCGTTGCCGAAACTTTGATAATACCATTGGCATCAATATCAAAAGTTACTTCAATTTGCGGAACACCTCTTGGTGCTGGCGGAATTCCGTCAAGGTTAAAACGTCCAATTGTTTTATTGTCAACTGCCATGGCTCTAGCACCTTGCAAAACGTGAAGTTCTACTGTTGGTTGAGAATCTGCAGCTGTTGAAAATATTTGTGATTTTTTAGTTGGAATAGTTGTGTTAGATTCAATCAAGATTGTCATTACACCACCCATTGTTTCAATTCCTAAAGACAAAGGCGTAACGTCTAACAACAATACATCTTTTACATCTCCGGAAAGAACTCCACCCTGAATAGCAGCTCCGATTGCAACAACTTCGTCAGGATTTACTCCTTTAGACGCTTTTTTACCAAAGAATTTTTCTACTTCGTCAGCAATTCTTGGCATACGAGTTGAACCTCCCACCAAAATAACTTCATCAATATCTTTTGTAGTTAAACCCGCGTCTTTTAGTGCTTTAGCTACTGGTTCCATGGAACGCTTTACTAAAGTGTCAGACAATTGCTCGAATTTGGATCTTGTTAATTTTTTAACTAAGTGTTTTGGTCCGGAAGCTGTAGCCGTTACATAAGGTAAATTGATTTCAGTTTCCGCAGAAGATGATAATTCAATTTTTGCTTTTTCAGCTGCTTCTTTTATTCTTTGCAAAGACATTGGATCCAAACGCAAATCAATCCCTTCTTCAGATTTAAACTCTTCTGCCAACCAGTCAATGATTGTTTGATCAAAATCGTCGCCACCCAGATGTGTATCTCCGTTTGTTGATAATACTTCGAAAACTCCGTCTCCTAATTCAAGGATAGAAATATCAAAAGTACCTCCACCTAAATCGTAAACTGCAATTTTTTGGTCAACACCTTTTTTATCTAATCCATAAGCCAGTGCAGCTGCAGTCGGCTCGTTGATGATTCTCATTACTTTTAAACCAGCAATTTCTCCCGCTTCTTTAGTAGCCTGACGTTGCGCATCATTAAAGTATGCAGGAACCGTAATAACTGCTTCCGTAACAGTTTGACCCAAATAGTCTTCCGCCGTTTTTTTCATCTTTTGCAGTGTCATTGCCGACAATTCTTGTGGTGTGTATAAACGACCATCAATGTCAACGCGTGGAGTATTGTTGTCGCCTTTAACTACTTTATAAGGTACTCTTTTTGCCTCTGCTGTAGTTTCAGAAAAAGTGTGTCCCATAAAACGTTTGATAGATCCAACCGTTTTTGTTGGGTTTGTAACTGCCTGTCTTTTTGCCGGATCTCCCACTTTAATTTCACCACCTTCAACAAATGCAATAATAGACGGCGTTGTTCTTTTACCTTCAGCATTAGGAATTACTACTGCTTCTTGTCCTTCCATAACAGATACACAAGAATTTGTAGTTCCTAAATCAATTCCGATGATTTTTCCCATTTTTGTTTATTTTTAATTAATTGTTTTTCTATTTTTTTAACTTACAACTCAAAAGGCAATTGTTGTGCCAATACTCAAATCATTTCATAATGTCAGTTTTGACGGTTTTTGATAAAATATTTATGCCAATTTGGCGTATTTAAAGCAATTTCCTGCTTTCATCCCAAAAAAAACCTTGTGAAAATCGGTTTTTAATATTTTTAAAGGGAACTTCCGGTGTTCGTTCTTTCAAAAATAAAAAACCAACCATTCTCACAAGGTTTTGTTTTTCCTTTCAATCAGGGCTATGGCATTTGTGGGTTCAACATCCTTTTCGAAAGATTGAAAATCAAAATGTTAACAACAATAAAACAATAAAATCCCCATTTTATTTGATTAATAGTGGCAAAAAAACCTTTCAGCAAAGGCGAAACAGTATTCCAAAACATAATTATCTGGTTAAAAGTATGGGATATTTTTTATTAATTTCATCAACATAATCATTACCATAAAAGCGATTAATTTCATCTAATTCGTCGTCGTTACCATAAGCTAAAATCCTTTTTATTACAGCAATTTTCATTAATTTCCAATCAATTTTTTCAATCGAAGTATCCCAAAAAGTAGCTTTTCTGATTTTTGTCAAATCGGGTTTATAATTCAAATCAATTTTAGATTGTTTGATGTCATAATAGACCTGCAAAATCATCAAAAAGCCCTCTTCAAAATCAAATTCTTTTTCTATCTTTAAAGACAAATCCGTATTCATATTTCTTTTGGCATTAATTATTGCATTTAAAGTTTGGGGATATTCATTTATTGAAATCGCAAATTGTCGCTGATTAAGATTGCGTTTTTTCAATTCCCGCCCAACATATTTTCCAGGATGCACGCCTTTAATTTTGTCTATAATTCCTTTCATCTTACAAATATAAACAATTTTGTTTACATTATTACTATTCAAAATTATTTTGGTTTCTAAAACTTTAAATGTTTAAATTTGAAAGCATATTCAAACCGCAAAAATGAAACCCAAAATAACTATTATAGGAGCAGGAATTGCCGGCCTGACGGCCGCAGTATATTTGTGTAAAAAAGGATTCGATATTCAAATCCTCGAATCTTCCGAACGTGCCGGCGGACGCATAAAAACAGATTTTGTTGAAGGTTTTCGATTAGACAGAGGATTTCAGGTTTTGCTAACCGAATATCCTGAAACGAAGTCATTATTGGATTATGAAAAACTCAATCTTAAACGTTTTTTGCCTGGTGCATCGGTTTTGTACGACGGTGGACAATTTGAAATTGCAGACCCATTTCGGCGTCCTTCGGCACTTTTCGCCACACTTTTTGCGCCTGTTGGCTCTTTAAAAGACAAAATCAACACGCTTTTCTTAAAAAATAAATTACTCAAAATTTCAATTTCCGAAATTTTTAACCAAAAAGAAACCAACACGAATTTGCATCTCAAAAATTACGGTTTCAGTTCAAAAATAATTGACCTTTTTTACAAACCTTTTTTCTCGGGAATTTTTCTGGAAAATAATTTAGAAACATCCGGCAATATGTTTGATTTCGTGATGAAGATGTTTTCTGAAGGTGATACAGCTGTTCCGGCCTTAGGAATGGAAGAAATTCCGAAACAATTGGTTGCAATGCTTCCAAAGAATGCTATTCAATATAATATGAAAGTTTTAAAAATAGAAAACAACACAATTATTTGTGAAAATGGAAAAGTTTTTGAAACAGATAAAATCATTATTGCCACTGAAGCAACTGGTTTTGTACGTAATTATATACCAAAAAACAAACAAAATTTCCGACAAGTTACCAATGTTTATTTTGAAGCCAACATTGCTCCAACCAAAAAAGCAGTTGTAGTTTTAAATGCATCAAAAAACAGAAAATGGGTTAACAATTTGACAGTTGTGAGTAATATTTCTGAACAATATGCGCCAAAAAACAAGGTTTTAATTGCAGTTTCTTTGAACGGAATTCCTGATGTTTCTGATGAAATTTTGGCTCAAAATATGAAAGAGGAACTCAATAACTGGTATGGAAATCAAGTAAACGGTTGGCGAATGCTGAAAACCTATCGCATCGATTATGCACTTCCCAATCAAGAACAAGTTAAAAACGAATTATCAGAAACTGACCTTCGAATTAATGAAAGCCTTTTTATTTGTGGTGATCATTTGATGAACGGTTCCATAAATGCTGCTATGAAATCAGGACGATTGGTCGCGGAATTGATTGATAAAACAAATATTGTTAAAGATATATTTTAATTGTATTGGGTATAAATTATATTTATAAAAAAAAATCTTTGAGGTCTGATAAGAAAAGTATTTGTAAAAAATAAAAAAAATTAATGTGAATTATTTTTCAAATCTTGCACGTTGTGCTTGTATTTAAAAATAAACGGAAAAGTAACGGCCAAAACCAACGCATAGGCAGCAAAAGTAAACCAGATACTTCGCCAATCTTTTTGTCCATTAACCGTAAAATAATCTACTACAAAGCCGCAACCTTTAGCTCCAATAATTGCTCCAAGTCCATTGGTCATCATCATAAACAGACCCTGAGCACTAGATCTGATTTTTGAATCTGTTTCCTTTTCTACAAAAAGCGAACCAGATATATTAAAGAAATCAAAAGCCATTCCATAAACGATCATCGACAAAATTAAAAGTGGCAAACCTGTATTTGGATCGCCAATTGCAAACAATCCAAAGCGAAAAACCCAAGCTATCATACTGATGAGCATAACTTTTTTGATTCCGAATTTGTATAAAAAATAAGGAATTGCTAATATAAACAAGGTTTCTGAAATTTGAGAAACAGACATCAAAATACCGGGATGTTGCACAGCAAATGAGTTTTTGTAAGCTTCAATTTTGCTAAAATCACCTAAAAAATCCTGCCCAATCATGTTGGTTACCTGAAGCGCTGCTCCTAAAAGCATGGCGAAAATAAAGAAAATTGCAATTTTTGGTTGTTTAAACAATACAAAAGCATCGAGCCCCAAAGTTGAAACTAATGTTTTGCGTTCAGTTTTATTTGAGGGAGGACATTTTGGTAATGAAAAGGAATAAATTGCCAAAACAATTCCTGAAACTACCGCAACATACAATTGATTTTTGCTCAAAGTCCAGCCCAGCAAATCTACGACCCACATGGCACAAATAAATCCGATTGTTCCCCAAACCCGAATTGGCGGAAACTCTTTTATGATGTCAAAATTATTTTGTTTTAAAATCGTGTAAGAAACCGAATTGTTTAGTGCCAAAGTAGGCATATAAAACATTGCTACTAAAAGCATTACCCAAAACATTTGGTCAGCATCTGTTACTGTTGAAGCCCAAATTAGTAAGATTGCACTTAAAAAATGGCAAATTCCAAGTACTTTTTCGGCATTCAAAAATCGATCAGCAACAATTCCTAAAAGTGCTGGCATAAACAACGACCCTAATCCGAGTGTGGAAAAAACAGTTCCGATTTGCATTCCTGAAAATTTCAGTGAGACAAACAAATAGCTTCCGAATGAAGTGAGATAGGATCCCCACACAAAAAGCTGAAGAAAACTCAAAAATTTTAATCGTAATTTAATATCCATATTTTAAAAGAAGGTAAAGTTTTATTTTTATATGTAAAACTAACAATAAAATCAAAACATACACTTTTTTTTAATTAAATCTTCTTAAATAAACCTAAAACAATATCAAATTGTTGTTCTCTGCTCATTTCGGAATTATCAATTTCGATTGCGTCATCGGCAATAATTAGTGGCGAATCGGCTCTGTGAGTATCTATGTAATCTCGTTCTTCGACATTTTTTAAAACCTCATCGTAGGACACTGAATCTCCTTTTTGTTGCAATTCGTTGAATCGTCTTCTGGCTCTTGTTGCGGCACTGGCGGTCATAAAAATTTTGAGTTCAGCATCAGGAAAAACTACTGTTCCGATATCCCGACCATCCATGACGATGCCTTTATTTTTGCCCATTTCTTGTTGTTGTTCTACCAATTTTGCTCTAACTTCTGAAATTTCGGCAATTTTACTAACAAAGTTAGAAACCTGAATTGTTCTAATTTCTTTTTCAACGTTTATTCCGTTCAGAAACATTGCAGCAAAACCCAGATTCTCTTCAAAATGAAATTCTAATGTAACATTTGATAATTTTGAAATTAATTCCTGTTTATTAAAAAATTGTTCTGAAATGTATTGATTTTGTATTGCAAACAAAGAAATGGCGCGATACATTGCACCAGTGTCGACATAAATATAGTCCAAATGGCTGGCTAGCTGCTTGGCTAAAGTACTTTTACCTGTTGACGAAAAGCCGTCAATTGCAATTGTAATTTTTTTCATTTACTACTATTTTTTATTAAAATTTATGGTCAGTCCAAATAAACTTGTGTTGGCGGCTAATGTGTATCTTGAATAAGAATAGTCAAATTTAATGTTATTGAAACGCAAACCAAAACCTAGCGAAATTCCAGAAAAATTCCGTTGTTCATCAATACTCAGTTCTTCGCCTCTTCTAAAATTATAGCCAACTCTTACGTTAAAGGCTTTTCGGGGAAACAATTCTGCACCTATAATTACGTGTCTCATAACGTTGTTTAAAAACGAAACTTTTTCGGGAGAATTGTTGCCATCAATTGAACCAATAGACCTCGCAGGATTTGAAAATGCTATATTCCACTGCTGCAAATTTTCGAGCGTTAAATGCCATCGTACCGGCACATTTTCAACTTCTTGTGATATGCCAATTATTACTTCTAGCGGCAATTTTTCAATTGTTCCGGCATAAGTAGTGAATTGTGTCCCCAAATTTCGAACAACTAATGCCCAATTGACGTCATTTCGTTCATCTTTAAATAAAAAACCAAAATCAACAGCTCCGCCAAAAGAATGGTAACTTTCTAAAGAAGAAGAAATAACTTTAGCGTTGGCACCCAAATAAAAATCAGTATATGGAATGTTGTAGGCATATCCAAACGATAGTGCAACTTCAGTTCCAGTAAAATTTGATGTCGCGTTTCCAAACTCGTCCCTTCCTTCAAAATTACCGTAATTTACGTAGTTTACTCCCGCATGAAAGGTTTGAACATGTCGGTCAAAAGTATAAGCATATGCGGCTGTTCCATAGGTAACCTCACCAAAATAACTCCCGTAATTAGCCGACAGATGACCATCCATCTCTGGGTTTATTGCTGCTGGATTAAAAAGTGCTTGATTGACATCTGAATCATAAAGTGTAACTATTTTTCCGCCCAGAGCTGCTTGTCGTGGAGATGTAACTAAATTTAAAAATTGATAAACAGACTTACCTCCTACTTGACATAATGCAATGGGACAAGTAAATAAAAGCACTGTAATCAAAACCTTTTTAAACATAAATTATAAGCTAATTCAAATATTTCAAACGCAAAAATGAAAATAAAATTATAAAAAATGTACATTTTTATTTTCTTTTACTACTTCTACGTCAAAATTGGCTAGATGTTCAAATCTTTGGCATTTTTAACTTTTTCATTAGTAATTGCTATTGCCAGTACTTCGCTCATTTCTTTTACATAGTGAAAAGTGAGACCTTGCAAATATTCGGTTTTTATTTCGTCGATGTCGCTTTTGTTGTCGGCACAGAGAATAATTTCCCTGATGTTGGCTCTTTTAGCAGCAAGAATTTTTTCTTTAATTCCGCCAACTGGCAATACCTTTCCACGCAAAGTAATTTCGCCCGTCATCGCCAGATTTTTCTTTATTTTCTTTTGAGTAAGCACCGAAACTATTGATGTTAACATTGCAATTCCTGCACTGGGTCCATCTTTTGGAGTTGCACCTTCAGGAACGTGCAAATGAATATTGTGTTTGGTCAGCATTTCAGAATTTAATCCCAAAAATGAAGCGTTAGCTTTGATATATTCCAGAGCGATTGTTGCAGATTCTTTCATCACTATGCCTAAATTTCCAGTAATTGTCATCGCTCCTTTTCCAGGAGAAACCAGCGATTCAATAAATAAAATATCTCCGCCAACCGATGTCCAGGCCAAACCAGTTACTACTCCCGCGACATCATTATTTTCAGATTTATCCCTTCCCAAACGCGGAACTCCTAATATTTTCAAGATATCTTTGTCCGTTAATTTTATATTGTATTCTTCCTCCATTGCAACCGACTTTGCGGCATTTCTGATAACTTGTGCAATTTTATTTTCTAGTCCACGAACTCCGGACTCACGAGTATAACCCTCAACAATTTTTTCGAGTTGCTTTTTATCAACAATCAGGTGTTTGCTGGTCAAACCGTGAAGTGCCAATTGTTTTGGAAACAAATGTTTTTTGGCAATTTCAACTTTTTCTTCAATGGTGTAGCCCGACATTTTGATGACTTCCATTCTGTCTATCAATGCTGGTTGAATATTTGCCATGTTATTTGAAGTCGCAATAAACATCACTTTTGATAAATCATAACCCATTTCTAGAAAATTATCATAAAATTCATTGTTTTGCTCTGGATCCAGCACTTCTAAAAGTGCCGAAGATGGATCACCCTGATGGCTGATTGACAATTTGTCAATTTCATCCAGTACGAAAACTGGATTTGAAGTTCCTGCTTTTTTCAGGCTTTGAATAATTCTTCCTGGCATCGCACCAATATAAGTTTTTCTGTGACCTCGAATTTCTGCTTCATCTCTCAATCCACCCAATGATATTCTAACATATTCTCTTCCTAACGCCTCCGCAATTGATTTTCCGATGGAGGTTTTTCCTACACCTGGTGGCCCTGTTAAACACAAAATTGGAGATTTCATATCATTTCTCAATTTTAAAACGGCCAAATGTTCAATCATTCTTTTTTTGACGTCCTCCAGACCAAAATGATCACGATCTAAAATTTTCTCCGCTTTTTTTAAATCAAATTTATCTTTAGAATAATGTCCCCACGGCAATTCTAAAAATAATTCCAGATAGTTTCTTTGCGTGCCAAAATCAGGAGCCTGCGGATTCATTCTTTGTAACTTGGACAACTCTTTATCGAAATGTTTTTGTGTTTTTTCGTCCCAAACTTTAGTTTTAGATTTGGCTGTCATATTTTCAATTTCCTGCTCGTTTGAAGTGCCACCCAATTCTTCCTGAATGGTTTTCATTTGTTGGTGCAAGAAATATTCACGCTGTTGCTGGTCTAAATCAAAGCGTACTTTAGACTGAATATCGTTTTTGAGTTCAAGTTTCTGCAATTCTACATTCATAAATCTTAGCGTCTCTAAAGCTCTGTCTTTAAGATTGTTAATGCTGATTAAATCTTGCTTTTCTTTAACTGTTAAATTCATATTTGACGATATAAAATTCATCAAAAATGATTTGCTCTCAATATTTTTAATTGCAAAAGTTGCTTCTGTTGGAATATTTGGACTTTCCTGAATAATTTGAATTGCCAATTCCTTTAAAGAATCAATTATTGTATTAAATTCTTTATCTGTTTTCTTTGGACGTTCTTCAACAATTTCTTTAATATTTGCTTTTATATATGGATCTTCAGAAAGTATTGCTTCTATTTCAAAACGTTTTTTTCCCTGAAGAATTACAGTAATGTTTCCGTCGGGCATTTTTAAAACCCGCAAAATTCTTGCAACGGTTCCTACTTTATGTATATCGTGCTGTGTCGGATTTTCGTCGGTTTCATTAATTTGCGCAACAACTCCGATCACTTTTCCAGCTGCATTTGCATCATTAATAAGTTTTATAGATTTATCTCTTCCTGCCGAAATCGGTATAACCACTCCAGGAAATAAAACGGTATTTCGTAGCGGTAAAATGGCAATTTCAGTTGGCAGAATTTCATTAAACATTTCTTCTTCATCTTCAGCAGATAAAAGCGGAATTAATTCTGCTTCTGAATCAAATTCATGTAATGACAAATTGTCAATAGTACGTATTTTGTGTTGAGACATGTGTTTTTAAGGTCATTTTGTCATTAAATGTAAATCTTTAATGAGTCAAAGTTAAGAATTATAATTTGTTATAGAATTGAAAATCAATCGATAATTAATAAAAAGATGTATTTATAAATCACTTAGTTCAATCTTTGTGCCACAAAAAAAAACCCGATTAACGGGATTACTTTAAAATTGTTTTAAACGATTGGAAAAAATCTTAAAATTATACTATCATTAAGCATTTGCCACCACTTACTCGGAATAGGCCATCTCAAAACTACCGTTAGTAAAATTGATTGGCGGAACAGTTGCGCCAGCGTTAAAATTTGACCAATAACCTACAAAGTCAAAAAATCCGGATATTCTTTTCGTAGTTGCGTCCACCGATGTGATTGTAATTTCAACAGTGTTTGTTGTTGTGGTTCCAAACACTAAATAACTTACGTATTTGAAGGAAGTAAGATTGCTCTTGTTATAAATAATAACATCAGCTGAAGAATTATAAAAACCTGGTGCAGATGCATTTACAGACATAGAAAAATTTTCTCCATCTACTCCTTTTGATCCATTAATAATAAATTTTCCAGCTGTTTTCGTGGCATTAAAAGTTGTTGCCTTGAAAGTTGATCCATTAAAGTTAGTTTTAAAAAAATTGGAAGTGGGATTGTCAATATCGGCATTTGGATTTAAAACGGCATTGTCAATGTCTTCATTTTGAGAACAACTATTTATAATAAAAGCAAACAAAATATATAATAAAAGGTGAAGTTGATTTTTTCTTTTCATTTTTAAAAGCTGTCTAGAGTTCAAAAGTAGTTGTATTTATTTTAAATTACAACTTTTTTTTGTGGAATTCTTGAAAGTAATATTAATCCAAATATGAAAAAAAGTGCTAAAAAAGCGATTGCAAATCTGGGACTTCCGGTAATTTGGTCAATAATTCCATAAACTAACATTCCTATAACAATACTTATTTTTTCGGTAACATCATAAAAACTAAAAAACGAGGTTGTATCTTTAGTTTCTGGCAATAATTTAGAATATGTTGATCTGGAAAGAGCCTGAATTCCGCCCATTACTAATCCTACAAATGCTGCCATCACAAAGAACTGAATGGGCAATGTTATAAAATAAGCAAGTATACACAGAATAGTCCAGAAAAAATTGATTGCAATCAGGACCTGTATATTTCCAAATTTTGCTGATGCTTTTGATGTTAAAAAAGCACCTAAAACCGCTACTAACTGTATCAATAAAATACAAATGATCAATCCGGTTGTGCCTTGACTTTTAGTTTCCCACGCAATTTCTTGAGAACCAAAATAGGTTGCAATCAAAATAACGGTCTGAACGGCCATGTTGTAAACAAAAAAACTTAAAAGGTATTTTTTTAGAATTGTATTTTTGGAGAGCATTTTCCACACTTTTTTGAGCTCTTTAAATCCATTGAAAAGTATGGCTTTATTTACAGTTGAGCTGGAATTTGAATTGCTGTTTGGTAAAAAATAATAAGAATATTGACTGAATAAAATCCACCAGACTCCGACCATTATAAAAGAATATCGCATGGCTTTGATTGCTGCTTCACCTTCTGAACCCGAAATATTAAAAATTTCAGGCTTCATTACCATTGCTAGATTTACAACAAGCAAAAACACGCTTCCAATGTAACCAAAAGAATAACCTTTTGCACTAATTTTGTCTTGTTGTTCCGGAAAGGCGATGTCGGGCAGGTAAGAATTATAAAAAACCAAACTTCCCCAAAATCCAATTAAACCCAGTGCATAAAAAAGCAACCCCAAGTAAATATTTTCTATACTAAACCAATACAATCCAATACAGGAAGTGGCTCCGAGATAACAAAAAAACTTCATAAAAGATTTTTTATTTCCTAAATAATCCGCTATTCCGGAAAGCATCGGAGATATGAAAGCAACTATTAAAAATGAAAACGCAGTAATGAAACTTATTAAAGCCGAATTTTTAAATTCTGAACCAAAGACACTGATATAACGACTTCGGTCAGAAAAAAGTGCTTCATAAAAAATGGGAAAAATCGCAGACGAAATCACTAGCGGATATACCGAATTTGCCCAGTCATAGAAAGCCCAGGCATTAAGCAGTTTTTTACTTCCTTTTGCTAATTTATTCATTTTTTATGTCTAAACTATAGCATTCAAGACTACGATCAAACAAATTGCCGCTATTTGAAAGTGGTTACTCCAAATTTTGCAGCTTCAGATTTTGCAGATCCAATTAAAGACCTGATGTTAGCGATTCGCGTACTGTTTGATGGATGCGTACTCATAAATTCGGGTGGTGCCTGACCTCCGGAGCTGGCAGACATTCTTTCCCATATATAGATAGCATTTTCAGGATTGTAGCCTGCAATAGCCATAAGAGTTAATCCAATTTTATCGGCTTCACTTTCGTGAGAACGACTAAATGG
>ENA-OFCF01000634-OFCF01000634.1-metagenomes-genome-assembly--contig:-NODE-634-length-15056-cov-6.189121_pt1 | contig 15056 bp, 10 predicted proteins | sample MGYA00153387_OFCF01 | MGnify analysis MGYA00153387
AACTTTAGTCAATTTTACTCGATCGCCTAAAAGATCTCAAATGGGTTCTATAAAGTTGATGCTGAATCAGTAGTAGAGCCAGGGGTAAGTTTATCGCTGAGAGTCCCCGACGATCTGCAAGCGGCTTTCGAGCAATTCCCCCCATTCTACAGCGTTGATTTTATCAAAGAACAGACAGAGAATCCTCGCGCTCAAGCTAATTATTTATGGGCGATTAGAAAGCCGATGGAACGGTTGTTAGGTGCCTACAAAGCTAAAACTCTCGATGCTACAGCAGTCGATCTCAAGCAAGGGATCGTTTTTTCTGCCGATCTGATCGATCGGATCGAACGAGTCAAATACATGAAACTAGGGGATATCTCTAAAGGAAAAGCAGATTTGTCCTTGTTGGTGGACTACCTAGAAAACTACGCGATTGTATACGACAGAGTTAGTCAGATCGTGAATCTTTCTCAGCCCGTGACCGCTAATATAGCGACATTCGATCCAGATACAAATCAGCCAATGACAATTGTGGAACAGATTAAAGTCGTTCCGAATCTTCCTTACGCTCCGGCGCAGATCGACACTTATTTGCGGGATTACCAAACTGTAATACTCAGGAAGGCAATTGAGGTTGTAGATAAGGAGAATCAACGGTCGGTAGATTTCGTTAAGTCAGGGGTTAAACCCGATGAGGGGACGGTATATGCCGTCACTAGTAAGTTGCCAGAGATTGACATGGGGATTCAATCAATCAAACGATTTATCATCGAACAGAACCACGAGAATCGCCTACCACCTACCAGCAGCATGACGTTGAATGCGTTGATAGGTTCGCTGCGTTCGGTGCTAGTGCAGCCAGAAATTAAGGCAATGGTGGCAAATTATCGGGATGATTATCAAAACCTTCAATCGACGATCGCGTTAGAGAAGCAAGCTTTAGATGAGTTCAAGCACGGCAAACCACTTGTTTTGAACATCTACACCAACGATGGTAGCAAGGTGGTAGTGAGTGATTGTAACGTCACAGAGGTTAACACCTTTCGCCGACTTGAAGGTCGGGGGTCGATCGACATTGACGATCGGTTGGTAACTTTTCATCCCGATGATTCGGCAACGTTAAAAGGGGTTAATTACCAATACACGATCGGGTCGATCTCGAAAACTTCAGCTCAAATCCAAGGTAAACAGAACGTGAGCGACTTTGAGTTTGAGGTTTTACACGATCGGCTTGACGAACTTAAAGCGGAATCTCGCGAAATCCTAGCAGATTTTCGGGCGACGATCGACAAGCGGGGCTGGGATCGGCGCGAGGTATTTGCAGCCACCGCTCAACTGGTGGGTGAGAAAGCAATATCTCAAGATTTTCTCTTGAGTGCCCTGCCAGAGACGCTAAATGAATTCGTGTTTGCCGAAGGCGCAGCACAGATTATTATGGATACTCAATATCCAGAATATCTAGCCACACCGACGAGGTATCTCGTCACTACAAGTAGCGATAATTCCAAACAACTCCAGGCGAAGGTAGAAGTCAACGGTAAACAGCAGTGGATTCAAGCAGGTCAATTAACTGGTTACAGTATTCAACTACTAGATAAAACCAGTTTTGAAGGGACGATCGCACCCAACTACAATACCGTCACCTTTAAATCGCCAACGGAGGAGGGCAACCGTTCGGTCTTGGTGGGTAAACTTACTGGTGAGGGTAAGAATTTAATCGACAGTGGAGACATCAAAGATATCCGAGTCGTCCGCACTCAGACACCGAATTATCGGCTAGTAGTGCCCTCAGAGCAGATCGATATCAAGGTTAGCGATCTGGCTCCAGCGATTACAGCGGTCTTAGGTGACGGACAATCTGCGGATCTAAATCTCGAACAACTCAAAATTTTCGATAACAAGTTCTCGGCGACGGTAACGATTGCGGGTGAGACTTACTATCTGTCGGGGGTAAATGCTAGTCTCAATTTTGAGAAGAAAAATCGCGACAATTTAATCGCACCCGTCCGCAAAGAACGGTTTGAAGCGATATCGGTCGAGCTAATTAGAGATCCTGAGCCAAATTCCACGATCGAGGTTTACAGCGGTGCGACGAGGATTGGCGAAATTACCCAACCTGCCGAGCAAAAGTTTTGGAATAATCGGATTGATGCGCTTGAAGATGCCACTGGGTTCGATCTAAAAGTGCAAAGTGTTACTCCCAAGCAAGTTGGGTTTAAAGTATCAATTAACGAGGATACCTTATACAACAGCAACGTTTGGGCAGATGTGGAGCCAGCACGGACTTATCAGCGGCTGGGAAAAAATGAGGTGCAAAGTCCAAAACTCACGCATAAAGAGCTAAGGGCAGAGGAATATCAGAGCGAGACATTTAAAGCTGTTCTGGCAGAATCCAGTCGCAATCTACGCCGACAAGCCGATTTAAACTCCTTTCCTCAATCTTTTTCCGCAAAGGTGAGGGTACCGATGGTGGATGAGAATGGGTTCCACGAGGTCGAGCAACTCAAGCTAGTAGTCCCCGACAACAAGATTAAGGCGATCGAGGCATATTTTAGCGATCCTAAAATAGACATCAAATACACCAAACTAGAACGGGGGATACCTGAAACCTACGAAGAGTCGCGGCGCGGCTATAACGTTTTACGGGTGAATCCCGACGATTTATCACCTGCAAATAAGACGGCGATTTCTAAGCAATTGGGGAAGCCAGTATCCCAAGCTGATTATCAAGCCAAACTCGAATCGGTGCGAGTAATTCGCGATTACACACCAATTAAGCTCAACACCCTCAAACAATGGATCGACAGGTATCCTCAATCCACAAACACTCCGGTTTTAGATCTGGAAAAATCAAAACCCGTACCTTACTCGCTCAAGCCAATTACGGGCGAAGTGTTAACGCGATTCAAAGGCAAGGCAACCCAGATCGATAATTCAATCGTGTTTGAATTTATCAACGATCGCCAACGGGACACAGCGGCTTATCACTTGGGCTTGCCGATTAAAGCCGAACTACCTAGCGAGGACGGTAAATCTACCCGATATTTTGCGGTGGTGGAATCTGCCACATTGCAAACCTATCTTAACGATCGGGCGATTAGCAGCATCTTGGTCAAAGATGGTGTCACACGTACCAATCCAATTCTTGCATCCTACGGCACAAACAATGACTGGACTAAGTTACAGTCTCGCGCTCGGATTGATATTATCATGGGGTTTAGTGCGAGTAAATATATCGGCGTTCCACTTGAAGCTAACAGCCGCACGTCGATGTATCGGGATAACTGGGGTGCGAATGCTAACTCAACTACTTATGAATCGACAGATGTAGTGATGGTCAGTGGCAATCGGACTGGCAAAGACACCAGTAATGAGTTGTTGGCACGACATTATCGAACACAATATTTACCATTGATTAATGCGGCGGTAGCAGGGAAGGCAAAGATTCTAGTTGGAGCGGATGCGGGGATAGATCGCATGGTACGCGAACATTTGATCGATCTGGGATACGAGTTGCAACAAAACGCTGCGGGGATTTACGAGGCAAGTATTCAGTGGCAAGTTGAGGTCGAACAATCGATCCCATTATTCTTGCCAAAGCAGGAGGAGACGGAACGGGAGGAACAGGAGATGGAGATGGGAATGTAGTTAATAGATTAGTATTTTCAGACAATTTTGAACAGATGATTTAGCAGTATTACAAAAGCCCCTATTTTTTCAAAATAGGGGCTTTTGCTATTTTCTCAGAAATGTGATGGAGAAAGCCTTGAGTCAACTGTCGAGGCAGATCTAGTGGGAGACACTCAGGACGAAGATTATGGATTGAGTCCATAGTTTCCCAGTACTCAATACTTTTGATTTATACTCCATATTTTTCCAGATCGCGCCAATTAGTAGCAGGGCGAGATTCATCGAGATCGTTATCCCAAGCTCGGAGATCGTTTCTAAGCGCATTGAACTCACGCGCTTCTTCTTTTTCGGCTTCAATCCAGTCAGCCTTTTTTTGTTCGTCCGTTCTGTTTAGCCTAGCTTGGCGTTTAGCTTCGACTTCAGCTCTGATTTGCAAGGCATCAGAAATTTCTTGTGCGGCTCGATCTTCATAACTCTTGAGCATTTCCAGAGTTCTAGGTGTTCCAAACTCATCAAATTCTTCGGCTAAAAATCTTTGGCGATCTTCAGGAGTAAAAGTTCCATCAGCATAGAATTTCCAATAGTCATTGGGAGTAAATATACAGCTAAAATCTAGCTCAAAAATTCCTCGATTACTAACATTACTCATGACGGTTGTTCCTATATTTATGTAACTATAATTTTAACAGTAGAATCTGGCAAACGATAGTGTGACATGGCGGGGATTAAGCGACAGATATCACTTAAATATTGCCGATCGCGACCTGCTCAAAGCAGCGAATCGCTATCGATTTAACGTAAGACGGCGGAAAGTTTGACGCTGGCAAGGTCGGGCAAAACTTGAATGCTGCGATCCGATTGCATTGTTGGTAGGTTGGGCAATATTAGCTTTTTTGCAATCAATCAGGATTGAGCTTAATTCCTAATTTAAAAGCCGGATTATTGACCCACCGATCTCCCACATGAGTATAAATCGCCGTAGTTTTGGGATCGGCGTGACCCAACAGCTCCTGGACTTGCCGCAATGATACCCCATTCTGAATCGCTAGCGTACCCGTAGTATGCCGTAAGGAGTGGGCCGATAAAGTCCGTCCCTCCCCATGTTTGAGGTTGAGGGCGGTGAGATAGCTATCGACAATAAATCTAATCCCCCGCCGCGATAGACGACGATCTTCTCTGTCTGGGTCGATCTGATGGCGCGGATGATGGACGTTAATAAATAGCGGCATAGCAGCAGCAGTACTAAATTTAGCACTTCTCCTAGCAAGTAAATAACGATCTAGTACATCCACCAAATCGGGAATCAGTGGTACCACCCGTTGTTGTCGCTTACTCATGACCGTAATCCCCACCCCAGTCGGATCGCGGCGAATATCCCCCACATTAGCCCGATGCACTTCCATCGACCTGACCCCTTCGAGCGTCATCAATCCCAACAAGAAGCGGTCGCGGAGGATTTTCAGGGGAGTAGATTTAGCCAGTGGAGCCTGGAGGAATGTCTCCGCCTCGCTAGCAGTTAAATAAGTAATCGAGTCAGCCGGATCGCCCCGTTGTTTGGGTGCTTTCACGCCCCAGACGGGGTTATGAGAGAGCAACCCATATTCCATCGCCGCATCGTACATCCGGCTCACAGCGACTAATTTGAGGGCAATGGTGGCAGGTTTGTATTGCTGTTGGACTAAATGGTGGCGGTAGATTTTAATCGCATCCCGCGTCACATCCAGGGGTTGGAGTTGATTGACTTCACACCAGAGCAAGTACTGTTTTGCTTCGCACCAATAGGTGCGGATGGTTTCGCCACTAGCACCACCGGAAGCCACATCGAATTGGAGGAAACTGGTAAAAGCGGCAATTAATGGATTGGCATCGAGGACAAAAGTGGGTGTGGCGGTAGTACTAGTGGGTTGCTCCATTGAATTTAGCAAGATGCACGCAGGTAATTAGGTTGTCACCAATTCCATGAGTTTTAATAATTCAAGGGTGGCAATAAATTGCTGGGAAATTTGGGGGGATTTGCACTCTTTTTTTAATATACCGCTAATAGCCGTTAGCGGTATATGCTTTTCCTGTAGTTTATACCAGACATTAGTTAGAGCCGATTCCCAAACTTTGAGGTTTTCGCTCGAAAAGCCAACAGATCCACCCCAATCTGAGGAGGTAGAAAAGTCAGATAATATTCAGTACTAAGGTAAATCTAAATTAGATCTGCCAAAATGTTAGAAGCTTGTTCCTGATATTGCTGCCGATTATCTTCAGATCGAGTGAGAATGTTGAGGCTGGTATGACGGCTTAATCCCTGTGCGCCACGAACATTCCCTTCACTAGCATCGAGATAGGCTGTAATTGCACTGTGTCTAACTTGGTAGGGAGACATCACTCGATCTACTCCTGCCGCTTCACTAAACTTTCGGACTAACCGATAAATACTGCTGCCATCTAATCGATGTCCTTTGCTGCGACGATCTAAACTGACGAAGAGTGGATCAGAGGGCTGACAATTGCCTCTGATTGCCAACCAATCGACAATCGCGCTTGTGGTAGGTGGAGCTAGAACGATGAGACTGGGCTGGATTTTTCTGTTGTCCATTATCGCCAGTCTCCCTACAAGATTCTCTTCCATCGAGGCTTCAGAGGCGGCAGAGGCTTTGCCAACGCTAACGAAATCTTCAACATTCAAGTTAGAGATTTCACCCCGTTTCAAGGCGTTATCCCAGAGGAGTCTGAGGATGGCATAATCACGACTGCCTTTGACTGTCGCTCGATCTGGTAAACTGATGATGTCGTGGAATCCTTGAGGGGCAATGCCTGCGGTATCTCGATAACCATCAACTTTCAACCCTGTTACGTCGCTCAAGTTGAAGCTGCATTGTCCTAACTGATGGGCGTATTTGACTAAGGATTTGAGTGCTGATAATCGCGTATTAATCGTGCTCGGAGCTAATTTAGCGTTGATGAGTAGGGAACGGTAGTAGCAAACCTGATAGACTGCTTCGTTCTGTGCAAGAGCTAGAAATCGACCTAAAGCTTGTGGCGACACAGTGCAATTGTAGATTCTCTGGTAAAAATCAGCAATTGCTTTAGCGTAAGTATGTTGGGTGTTGGGTGAGATTTTCAGTTGCAGGAATTCCAACCACAACTTGTGCGCCTCAACACTGGAGAGCGGCGATGGGGGGTTGGTGAAAATCTGGGTGGAGAGATCCTGTCTCATCAGATGATCCAAGCGAGGGTAATTGCTTTCTAGTTTAGCGCACGGTAAATTAGTTTTCCGTGTTCATCGTTACATGGATAGCCTTATGTGTAGCCATACTTCCTGATAAACCAAGTTTTCACCAATTGAGTCAGGGCACAATAGCAAGTCAGAATGCCAGCTAACCAGAGGAAATAAACGGCTGGTAACGGTACAAATCCCAAACTAGAAGCAATTGGAGAAAATGGTAGATACATGCCAACACACATCACAGTAGCGGTAATTAGCAGCATCGGTAAAGAAGCTCGACTCTGGAAAAAAGGCACCTTAGCTGTCCGAATAACGTGGACGATGAGAGTTTGAGTCATCAGGCTTTCAACAAACCAACCTGTTTGAAATAAGGCTTGATGTTCTACAGAATTTGCGCCAAATATAAACCACATGAGGGCATAGGTAGCATAGTCAAAAATAGAGCTAATCGGGCCGATAAAAATCATAAACCGTTGAATATTTTCAATTTTCCATTTAGGTGGCTTGGCTAGATCTTCTTTATCTACATTATCGAAGGGAATACCTGTTTGGGAAAAGTCATAGAGCAGATTATTGATTAAAATCTGAACTGGCTGCATCGGTAAAAATGGCAGAATCGCACTTGCACCAAGAACGCTAAACATATTCCCAAAATTAGAACTAGTACCCATTCTGATATATTTAACTATATTAGAAAAAGTCTGGCGACCGATCGTGACTCCAGATTCCAGGACTAATAAGTTTTTTTCGAGTAAGATGATATCTGCCGATTCTTTAGCAACATCGGCGGCTGTATCGACTGAAATACCGACATCTGCTTCTCGCAAAGCAGCAGCATCATTGATCCCATCGCCCATATATCCGACAATATTACCTGACTTTCTTAATACCTGAATAATCTTGGCTTTTTGGGTGGGCGAGAATTTGGCAAAAATAGTGGTAGTTGCAGCAACTTCAGCTAACTTATCATCGGCTAAAGATTCAAGATCGCTACCTAATAAAACATTTTGGACGGGTAAGCCCACGTCTCGACAGATTTTCCGTGTAATAACATCATTATCCCCTGTTAAAATTTTGACATCGACTCCATTGCGCTTGAGAGCTTTGAGAGCCTCGGCTGCTGAATCTTTGGGCGGATCGAGAAAGGCAATGTTCCCTAATAAAATCAGATCGCTTTCATCAGCGATCGCACAGTGAGATTGTTCTAGTGGAATCGTCTTGTATGCCACTGCAATGACTCGTAGCCCGTCAGAGTTGAGCTTTTGTTGTAAATCGGCAACTCTAGTATGAACGGAGTCATCGATCGGCAAAATCTTGTCATCAACTTTGAGCTGAGTACAAACTTTGAGGACTTCTTCGACTGCACCTTTGCAAATCAGCACATGGTCTTTGCCCGTTTCGGCGATAATTACCGACATCCGCCGCCGCACAAAGTCGAAGGGAATTTCATCAAATTTGTGGTAGTCTCGATCGATATCTAAAGATGTCAGTTCTTGTTTGCGCTCTAAGACTGCGACATCCAATAGATTCTTCAAGCCAGTCTGATAGAAGCTATTAAGATAAGCATATTTAAGCACATCCAAGCTTTCTTTTCCATAGGGATCTAAATGCCGTTGTAAAACGATTTTATCTTGAGTCAGAGTACCTGTTTTGTCGGTACAGAGGATATTCATCGAGCCAAAATCTTGAATCGCATCGATGTTTTTGACAATTACCTTTTTGTCAGACATGGCAATTGCCCCTTTCGCCAAATTTGCAGTCACAATTACGGGCAACATTTCGGGAGCCAATCCCACTGCTACCGACAAAGCAAAAGTGAATGCTTCCACCCAATTGTGTTTGACGATGCCGTTAATTAGAAATACAAGCGGAGCCATAACCAGCATAAACCGCAATAGCAGTGTAGTGACGCTATTTACCGCTTTATCAAAACTGGTGCGAACTCTTCTACCACCGAGAGTTTTGGCTATTGACGCTAGATAAGTATGACTGCCTGTTTCTGCGACCACAGCGGTGCCAGAACCACTAACTACAGTGGTACCCATAAAGCAGAGATTGACCAGCTCTAGAGGGTTTTTCTCCTGCTTGTCGGTAAGATCTACGTGTTTTTCGACGGGGAGAGATTCGCCTGTGAGTGTGGATTGACCCAAAAATAAATCTTTTGCGACAATTAGCCGAATATCGGCGGGAATCATATCTCCGGCTGAGAGAAAGACAATATCCCCAGGTACTAGCAACTTGACGGCAATTTCGGTTCCGGCGATGCCTTGTTGCTCTTTCGGAGCGGTCGCTTTAGTATTACCTTGGCGACTCACTGCGGCAGTGATACTGACCATTTCCCGCAGCTTTTCGGCAGCTTTGTTCGACTGAAATTCTTGAGAAAATCGTAATAGTCCCCCGAAAACTACCATCATAAAAATGATGAAGCCTGCGGTAGTACTTCCTGTTAATAATGAAATTACCCCCAAGGCAATTAGCAGCAGTGAGAGGGGATTGGTCATCGTTCTAAACAGTTGGACATACCACTTACTCGGTTTTTCGCGGGCGATTTCATTTAGCCCCGATTTAGCCAATCGCCGCTGGGCTTCAGTTTCAGTTAGCCCCTCTAGAGTAGTATCGAATAATTGTAGAACTCCATCTACATCTTTCTGAGCGATATCGATAAGTGCGTTGGATGAATCTACAGAATTGGTATCCCGATTTGGTTTACTCACAAGATAATTTCCTAGTAGTTAGATTTGCTAAAAATTCTGCTGCAAGGTTAATTTTGCGATCGATATATTTAGCGATCGGTAGTGATACCTCGCTTGTGAGTCGTGGCTCTAAAATTAGGAAATCGGTCATCTTCTACACTACTGTAAAAAGATGATAAATTTGTGGAGATCTCGGAAGATATATCTTTAGGAATATATTATTTTTTTAAACATGGTACTTACGACAGAGTTCTTTAATAACTAGCTCCAGTAGATTGGAAAGAAATTCAGCTAATGATTGCAGGTCACACTCAATTTTTAGCCGATAACTGCGAACATGGCAGCCACCTACAAACTATTGGAATTCAAACCAATGCAACAATCATCTTTAATCAAATTCATTAGTGTTGGCATCCTTGCCACTGGTGTCATGGTTGTCCCGATGACTTCGCCCGCTTCGGCTCAAGTAACGACCCCTAATTCGGGTAGCCAACGCACGGCTACGACTAATTACGACAATAATAATCGCAACGACAATTCCAGCCTGTGGGGCTTGAGTGGTTTAGTCGGATTGTTTGGTCTAATGGGACGAGGCAAAGAGAACAATGACAGCCGTCGTACATGATGCACAAGTATAACGCGCTCCCAGCATCCGTTAATTTTGACTAGTTTGTGCAAAGACAGATTAGGATGAAATGGATATGCACGATCGATGTATCGTCAACGTGACAGCAAAAAATTGTAGCAATAGAGAGATCGAGTGTAGGAATTTACGCTCGATCTCTTTGGATATTTGTAGAAGTGAATAAAATAGTTTAATTTGGGTTCGTGATGTCGCTATATATTTAGGTAGTGGATTGCGAATAACAAAGAGCGAGAATAATGGCTCAACTAATTTTGGTTCGGCATGGTCAGAGCCTCTGGAACGCGCTCAATAAGTTCACGGGATGGGTAGATGTACCCCTGAGCGAACGCGGTCGTGCTGAGGCGACAATCGCTTCCTGTCGGCTCAGTGGTTATCGAGTCAATGTCTGTTTTACGAGTAAATTAATTCGGGCAATTGAGACAGCAACAATCTGTCTGACCGAAAATGATGATATCTGCGGTGGCAAAATTCCGATTATTAAACACGAACAACCCGACGCAGATTGGCGCGGCTGGGACAACTACGATGGTAATCCGGCGGAAGAACTACCTATTTTTACGAATGCTGCCCTCGATGAGCGGTTTTATGGTGATTTGCAGGGTTTAAATAAAGCGGATACCGCTGCTAAGTACGGCAGCGAACAGGTGCAAAAGTGGCGCAGATCTTACAGTGTCCGACCACCTGGCGGCGAGAGTTTGGAGGATACCCAACAGCGGGTGGTTGCTTATTTTAGGAGTCGGATTTTGCCCCATCTACTCGCAGGTGATAATGTCTTGATTGCGGCACACGGTAACTCGTTGCGATCGATTATCATGATCCTCGACGGGTTGAGTCCAGATGAAGTGACAGCACTAGAACTAGCAACAGGTGTACCGATCGTATACGAGCTTGATGCTGCTGGAGGATCGATTGGCAAAAAGATTCTCAACGATTGATATCAATTGAGAGATAATGTTTGTAGTTTATAAGACGTATAGGCAAGGGTAAAAATAGTTGAATCGGCAAGCACTTATTGAACAAAAAGACGATGTTATTAGCCTTCAAAGTGCGTTTCTTCGATCTAAATCATTGGAAAGCAGAAGAACTCTGGGTCAGTTCTTCACAGGGTCGGTTGTATCCGATTACATGGCATCTCTAGTCGTCAAGCCCAAAAGTGAGACTATTCGCATTCTGGATGCTGGCGCAGGAACTGGCATATTAACCGCGTCTACTGCTTTGCATTGCTTAGATATGGGTTGTAAAACTGTTCATGCTGTACTGTACGAACTTGACTACGAGGCAGTTGCCAGCCTCGAACAAACGCTGAATATCGTTCAGCGCAAGTTTTGCAAACAACTAGCAACCTTCACTTATGAAATTTTTTGTGAAGACTTTGTACTTGCTAGACCAGATCGAGAAAAAACTATTCAGCCCTTTGATGTATCGGTAATCAACCCGCCATACTTTAAATACAGTGCGAAAGATTCACCCTATGCTAAAGCGGTTGCCGATCTGTATCATGGCGATCCGAATATATATGCTTCATTCATCGCAGTTGTCATGGCTTGCATGAAGGCTGGCGGGCAAATGGTAACGATAACACCTCGTAGTTTCACAAATGGACTGTATTTCAAGGGGTTTCGTAAATACTTACTCACTGAATCAGCATTAAGCTTAATTCATATTTTCAAACACCGAAACAAGGTGTTTAAGAATGACGATTCAGCGGTACTTCAAGAAAATATTATTTGCTACTTCATTAAAGGCAGTAACGCCAATACTATAACAGTTAGATCGAGTGACTGCGATGCCAGCATAAACCATGCTGATGAAAAACAATATCTGGTTCATTCGATCGTCGATCCTTCAAACGATCTACTATTAATTAGAATTCCTGAATCGGCTTGTGCTGCTAGCATTTTACAGCAAGCTGAAACTTTAGAAACAACTTTTGAAGGTGCCGGATATTTTATTTCAACTGGTCGTGTGGTCGAACATCGTACCCGCCAATACATCACCGACGACACCAGCGCAGAAAATACAGTTCCGCTTTACCGTCCACACAATGTGACACCACTAACTGCAACTTGGATAGGTAATCACAAGAAAGACGTATCCTTTAAGCTTAACGAAGACTATGATAAACACACGATAAAAAATGCTATTTATGTATTGCTAAAACGTTTTTCATCCAAAGATGAAAGACGGCGTTTGGTCGCTAGCGTTCACCTTGCTAATATGCACGGTTGTGAATCGATCGGTTTTGGTAACAAGATAAATTATATCGGTGTATTAGGTGGTGAATTGTCTACTATTGAAGCATATGGTCTTGCAACTGTTTTTAACTCATCATTTATGGATAAATATTTCAGGTGCATTTCGGGGAATACACAAGTAAATGCTACTGAAATTAGAGTAATGAAATTTCCATCCCGCGAGCAAGTGAAAGAAATCGGCGAACAGGCATACAAGCTGAAGCTTTTTGAAAGGGCTAAAATTGATGTAATCTTTAACCAAGTTCTTAGGGTAGTGGATTCAATATAAGAGGTAAAATTTGAAATTTACGGCACAACAAAAAGAGAAACTTAATGAAGCAAAAGCATTGTTGACTGCCTTGGGGCTGCCAAAAGCACAATGTAACGATCGATCGGCATGGGTCTTCTTGGCACTGGCTAGTATAAGACCTTTAGATAACTGGAGTTCTTCAACAGCACCACTTTTGCCAACTGTGAATATTATGGAATTCATCCGTAGTGAATATGGAATGGACTATAAGCCGAACAGCCGCGAAACCATTAGACGACAAACGCTGCATCAATTCGAGCAAGCCCGTATTGTCGATCGAAATCGAGACGATCCTACACGAGCAACTAACAGCAAAGACAATAACTATTCACTGAATCAGTTAATTTTGGATATTCTGGCGGAATATCCACACGGCGGCTGGTTGAGGAAAGTTCAAGATTACAAGGACGCTGTGCCCGAATTGAAAGCACAATACGAACGCGCTCTCACTCTGCACAAAATTCCAATTAGCTTACCAAGCGGCGAAACAATCACACTCTCACCTGGTAAGCATAACCAGCTTCACGCCGACATTATTCACGAATTCTGTTCGCGCTTCATCGGTGCTGGCGGTCGATTGTTATATATTGGTGATACTGCCAGCAGTCGAAAAGAAGGCGGAAAGCTGATGTTCTTAGAAACCGAATACCTGGAATCTTTGGGTGTCCCCCCAATGTCACATGAAAAATTGCCAGATATTGTGGTGTATGACGAAGATCGGAAATGGCTATTTTTGATAGAAGCAGTTACGAGTCATGGCCCCATATCCCCAAAGCGTTGGGTTGAACTTGAGGAAGCTTTCAAAGATTACAAAGTTGGTCTTGTGTATGTGACGGCGTTTCCAGACCGTGCTGAATTTCGCAAAAATGCGGCTGATATTGCATGGGAAACTGAAGTGTGGATTGCCGATAACCCAGACCATCTCATTCATTTTAATGGTGAGCGTTTCCTCGGCCCTCATGGTAAAAGTAGCTGAATTATCTGGCTCATAATAGGGATAGTGCCTTTCATCGATCGGGTAAAAATCACGATCGATTCAAATCACTCCATCTTTTCTTGCCATAAATAGCATCAGATCGATCGTCCGACAAGCATAAGCCCACTCATTATCGTACCAAGCCACCACTTTGAAAAAGTTGGCATTTAAACCAATCCCTGCTGTGGCATCAAAGATACTGGAACGAGGATCGGTGCGAAAATCCATCGACACAACCTTGTCCTCGGTATAGCCCAAAATACCATTCAATTCCCCCGCCGCTGCTGTTTTCATTGCCGTACAAATATCTGCATAAGTGGTGGGTTTGACAGTTTTAAAAGTCAGATCGATGACCGAGACATCGGCAGTGCCCACCCGAAACGCCATCCCTGTCAGCTTCCCTTTCAAGTCGGGTAATACTAGCGCGACCCCTTTTGCCGCTCCAGTTGAGGCGGGAATGATATTCTGGGAGGCTCCCCGACCGCTCCGCCAGTCTTTTTTACTAGGGCCATCGACAGTGAGCTGGGTGGCAGTTATGGCGTGAATGGTCGTCATTAAGCCTTCGGCGATTCCAAAGGTGTCGTGCAAGACTTTGGCAACTGGAGCTAGACAGTTGGTGGTGCAGCTTGCATTCGAGACAATTTCATCCGTTGCCGGATCGAATTCTTGATGATTGACACCCATTACCAAAGTCCGAATCTGGTCGGGGTCTTTGCTTGGGGCTGAGATGACTACTCGTTTTGCCCCAGCTTGAATGTGTTTTTGGGCACCCTCATAGGTAGTAAAAAATCCAGTGGACTCAACTACATAATCTGCACCTAATTTACCCCAAGGAAGTTCGGCGGGATCTTTAATCGCCAGACAGGATATAAAGTGGTCGTCGATGGAGATGCCATCAGGTTGGGCTGCAACCGTGCCTTGATATGTGCCGTGGGTGGAATCGTATTTGAACAAGTAGGCAAGGTTATCGGCAGGAACAAGGTCATTCACACCGACTAATTCTAATTCAGGATGCTTGATGGCAATCCGCGCCACTAACCGTCCGATTCGTCCGAAGCCATTAATACCGATTTTGAGTGTCATTTTAAGTTAATTCCTTAATCTAAATTTCATTTTCACAGGGCTGCGATCGATCTATTTGAGTGATATTTGCTAATGTCACTTCAGCGATCGCTCGCATCGCATCTTCAGTAAAAAATGCCTGATGTCCAGTAATTATTACGTTAGGAAAAGTCATCAGGCGGGCAAATGTATCATCTTGCATAATTCGATCGGATCGATCTTCAAAGAATAGTGCTGATTCTTGTTCGTAAACATCTAATCCTAATCCGCCAATTTGGGATGATTTGAGTGCAGTAATAATCGCAT
>ENA-OFCF01000635-OFCF01000635.1-metagenomes-genome-assembly--contig:-NODE-635-length-15051-cov-2.466324_pt1 | contig 15051 bp, 14 predicted proteins | sample MGYA00153387_OFCF01 | MGnify analysis MGYA00153387
AGTAATTTCATTTTCTTAATTTAAGATTTGGGATTTGAATTTTAGGAATTGTTCCTGAAAGCAAAATCATTTTTAAAAAATAAAAGGGTAAATTAAAAGCTATTGCCCTAGCCCTTATTGCAATGGAAAACCTCGAAAGTAAAAAAGTTATATTTTTTTGACAAAAAAGAACGACCAGCAGAAGTTTTTTTTTTGACTTTAAAAATAAACTTTTTTTTTGAGAGTTTGTAATGTAAAGAAGGAAATAGCTTTAAAAAAATCTCATTAAAATATTAGTAATGAGATTTTTGGTAAATATAAAAATTTATTTTAATGCTGCAATATGCACTGCCAAATCAATTAATTTGCTGGAATATCCATATTCATTGTCATACCAGGATACGATTTTAAAAAAAGTCGAATTCAATCCAATTCCGGCTTTTGCGTCAATAATTGAAGTGCGTGTGTCTGAAACAAAATCCTGAGAAACCACATCATCTTCGGTGTAGCCTAAAATACCTTTCATGGTGGTTTCAGACGCTTTTTTCAGGGTTGCCATAATGGCTTCATAGGATGTTTCTTTTGCTAATTTGACTGTTAAGTCTACCATTGATACATCAACAATTGGTACTCTGACAGACATTCCTGTTAGTTTTCCGTTCAGTTCCGGAATTACTTTCCCTACTGCTTTGGCCGCTCCTGTACTAGATGGAATCATGTTGACAAGTGCTGAACGTCCGCCACGAAAATCTTTTCGAGATGGACCATCGTTTGTCATTTGGGTTGAGGTAGTTGCATGAATTGTTGTCATTAATCCTTCAACAATTCCGAAATTATCATGAAGTACTTTTGCAAGTGGCGCAAGACAATTTGTTGTACATGAAGCATTTGAAACAACTAAATCAGATGCTTTTGCTTCAGTGTGGTTTACACCCATCACAAACATTGGTGCATCTGCAGATGGAGCAGAAATAATTACTTTTTTTGCTCCGCCAACAATGTGGGCATTTGCAGTTTCGATAGTTGTAAAAAATCCTGTACATTCTGCAACAATATCTACACCAACTTCATCCCATTTTAGATTTTTTGGGTCTTTTTCGGCTGTTATCCGAATGTGTCTGCCGTTTACAAATAGTTTGTCATCAATTACTTCAACCTTACCAGCGAATCGTCCGTGAACGGAATCATATTTTAACAAGTAGGCTAAATGTTCTACGTTCAGAAGGTCGTTTATTGCGACAACTTCTGCGTTGTCCCGATTATAAGTTTCTCTGAAAACCAATCGTCCAATTCTACCAAAACCGTTTATTCCTATTTTTACTGTTGACATTTTATATATTGTTGTTTATTATTCTTTATTTTAATTATGACTGCGTTTTTTTGATATCGAAACCGCCATTGGAGTTAAGTTGACATAATATCGGAAACTCTTAACAATTCCTTATCAATGGGATAATGTCCTTTAATAGCCAGTTCTAATGGTGTCAGCGTTATTTCATCCTGCATAATTCCCACCATGAAATTTGATTTTCCTTCCAATAATGATTCCACTGCTTTTACACCAAGTCTGGAGGCCAGAACCCGGTCAAAACAAGATGGTGCTCCGCCGCGCTGCATGTGCCCTAAAACTGAAACCCGAACATCATATTCCGGCATGTGCTCTTCAACATAATCTTTGAGCTCAAACACATTCTTTCCCATTTTATCTCCTTCAGCTACTACAACAATGCTTGAAGATTTGCCTGACGCCTTACTTTTTTGCAGTGATTCTACTAGTCTTTCTAAGCCCAGATCTTCTTCTGGAATTAAAATTTCTTCAGCTCCGGCACCAATTCCGGCATTTAATGCAATATGTCCTGCATCACGACCCATTACCTCAACAAAGAAAAGTCGATTATGAGAACTTGCTGTATCTCGAATTTTGTCTATCACTTCAACTACAGTATTAAGGGCAGTATCGTATCCTAAAGTATGGCTTGTTCCAAAAATATCGTTATCAATAGTACCCGGAATGCCCATTACTGGAAAATTAAATTCAGCATTAAAAATTTCGGCACCCGTAAAGCTTCCGTCACCGCCGATAACAACCAGTGCTTCAATTCCTGCTGCAACGAGGTGCTTGTGTGCTTTCTGACGACCTTCAATAGTCATAAATTCTTTAGAGCGGGCAGATTTTAGTACTGTTCCGCCTTTATTTACAATATTGTTTACAGATCGTGCTCCCATTTCTTTAAAGTCGCCTTCAATCATGCCCTGGTAACCTCTGTAAATACCGAAGCACTCAATATTGTGAAATGCACAGGTTCGAACAACTGCCCGAATTGCGGCATTCATTCCCGGAGCGTCTCCACCTGAAGTTAAAACGCCAATTTTTTTTATGGTTTCAGACATTTAATTTTTTATAAAACGCTAATTTAAAAAACATTATTGAGCATCTGTATTTTGTATTTACAATTTTTACAGTTATTGTTTAATGAAAACGTTATTGTTAATAAGTTTCTATAATTTGTACTATTTTGAAATAAAAAAACGAGGATTTCGCTACAAAAATTAACTAGTGATGATATTAAACCTTAAAAATAGTTTTTCTAATTCCGATTATAACTGCGATTAACACCGAAAAACATATAAAAAAAGGTGCAATAAGTTCAATTTCGTCAACTGATAACAAAATTGCTATAATCAATAATTGAAAACCAAGTCCGTAAACCGATAAAATAGTCATAAACCAGCTGGGAAATGTTTTAACCTTGTATGCGTTCTGGTCAAGCAGGTGAATAATTTTGTCAAACAATCCATAAACGATTGTATAAGTCCAGTATAAAAAATTGACTAGTTTTTGCGACTCTCCATTAAGTGCTGTAGGTACATTATACTCGAAAATCTTGCTAGTAGTATCGCCACCGACAGATTTTGTTCTGAGTATTACATAATAATAATTATATAAAGTGCCCTGAAGCTGAATGGCAATAAAAGCAAGAATGGTAAGCCAAAATGTTGTTTTAGAAATATAACAAATAGCCATCAGCAGCATAAAGTTTAAGATAATGTCAAAAACACTGTCCAAATATCGACCAGAATAAGATGGTGTTTTTTTAAGTCTTGCGAGTTCACCATCGGCTGCATCAATTCCTGATTTAAGAATTATAAAAAAAGCAGCTGCGTAAAAATAATGATTTAAAATACAAAAAATAGCAATCAAACCGCTAATTCCGAACAAAAAGGTAACATGAATAGGAGTTAAGTTAGTTTTTTTTAAATGATTGGCTAAAAATTTTCCAAAAGGTCTTCCGTAATCTGACAAATCTAAAAATTTATCCTGGGGAGCAAGTTTAGACATTATTATAGGTTAGAAATAATGACAATATAGTCGAAATGCAAAACTACAATTTATTTGCATTATTTTAAATTAAATTCAAATTTTGTTTATATATTTGTGCATAAGAGTAAACAAAAGTTATTGTAATAATCCAATTGTACATTAAATGGCAAATCCTTCAATCAAAATTATTGATTCTTTAAGAAAAACAGCTCAACAACTTGAAAATGGAAATCGATATGAATGGGGACACATGGGCAGTTGCAACTGCGGTAATTTGGCTCAGACAATTACGACTTTCTCCAGAGCTGAAATTCAAAAATATGCGCTTGAAAAACGGGGCGATTGGTCGGAGCAATTAATAGATTATTGTCCTACTTCTGGCTATCCGATGGATATGATTATCGAAAAAATGATTGATTTCGGATTTTCAAGACAAGATTTAAACCATCTTGAGTGGCTTTCTGACAGGGAAATCCTAAATGAAACTGGTCTGGAATTTTTGGATAGAAATTTGAAAGTAAATACAATTTTATACCTGAAAACCTGGGCTAATTTAATAGAAAATCAATTGATAAAAAACATTAGCCTTCCTGATTTTAATCAATATTCTCATATTCAGGAAATGGTGTAGAGCATTTATTTGTCGGAAATAAATTTAATATCATTTAATAATGTTTTTTGTGCACCATTAATAATTTCGAGATTAAATTTTTGCTTTTTTTGATTTTGACCCTGAACAAAATATAGTTTTCCACCTTTTACTTTTACATTGCTTTTACTAAAATCAACAGTTCCATAAGTTAGTGTTTTTCTAATGTCCAGAGTGTCAATGAGTTTTTGATTGATTTTTAGTCTGGCAACATCTGAATAATAAAATGGTTTGCTGCGAATATCTTTTAAAACTCTTGCATTAGGAAAATAACTGCAGCCAGTATCCTTTCCATTCAAAAACGCCACTAAAAATATTATTCCAATAGCAAAACCACTCAAATAATAGGCAAACCTGACATAAAATTTCATTATATTTTTTTACAAATATACTAAAATACTATCAAATTTATGTCGCTGTATGGGATAGAAAACCATTCTCCGATAGATTTGTTGGTCAAAATGCCATGATAACAATAAACCCCGTTTTTTAGACCATGATCATATCTGATTCCGGCTTCTAATCCGCCGTTTTCGCCAATTTGGAGCAAATAGGGAGTCAAAATATTGCTTATGGAAAGTGAAGCTGTTTTCGAATATCTTGACGGAATATTTGGAACGCAATAATGAATTACGTTGTTTTTGACAAAAGTAGGTTCTTCGTGCGTCGTAATTTCAGAAGATTCAAAACAACCGCCAGTATCTATACTCACATCAACAATTACGGCTCCTTTTTTCATGTTTTCTACCATAGTTTCAGTAACAATAACCGGACAGCGATCTTTGCCTCGCATGGCTCCAATGGCAACGTCGCAGCGTCTTAAAGCTTTCAGAAGTGCTTTTGGCTGAATGGTTGAAGTAAAAACACGCTGGCTCAAATTGTTTTGCAGCCGGCGTAATTTTGTGATAGAATTGTCAAAAATTTTAACATTTGCTCCAAGTCCGATGGCAGTTTTTGCAGCAAATTCTCCTACGGTTCCAGCACCAAGAATCACAACTTCTGTCGGCGGAACGCCCGTAATGTTTCCAAAAAGCAATCCTTTTCCGATGTGATTGTTAATCATAAGCTCTGCCGCGACAAGAATTGAGGCGGTTCCCGCAATTTCACTTAACGATTTTACGGCTGGATAAGAGCCATCGTCGTCTTTTATAAATTCAAATGCTAATGCGGTAATTTTCTTTTTGAATAAAGCTTCAAAATAATCTTTGGATCTGGTTTTTAATTGAATGGCCGATATCAAAATGGTTTCTGACTGCATCATTCCAATTTCATCAACCGTTGCGGGTTCTACTTTTAATAACATCGGACATCCAAAAACTTTTTTGGTGTCATGCGTAATTTCGGCACCAGCATCGCAATATTCTTTGTCAGAATATCCGGAGCTTAAACCTGCCCCAGCTTCAATTATAACGTTATGACCGTGGGAAACGAGTGAGTTAACTGCATCTGGCGTCAGGCAGATTCTTCTTTCCTGATAGCAGGTTTCTTTTGGAATTCCGATAAACAAATCGCTTTTGTGCCTTCTGATTTCAAGTTTTTCTTCTTGTGGCAAAAGTTGTTCTTTGGTGAATGGTGATGGTATTGACATTATGATGTAAAATAAAAATTGGTCTAAATTAGTTAAAATATTACAAATTTATACAAATTCATAAACTATTTCATTGTCAATCGTCTTTTTCCGTTTTCTAAAGTTTGAATATTAATAGTCGAATGTTCAGTCGGAATTAGATTCGGAATTTTTTCTGCCCATTCAATAAAGCACCAATTTCCAGAATATAAGTAGTCATCAATTCCTATGTCCATTGCTTCATTTTCGTTTTTAAGACGGTAAACATCAAAGTGATAAACCATTCCAATTGCCGCTTTATATTCATTTACTATCGAAAAAGTTGGGCTACTTGTTGCTTCCTGTACACCTAAAATTTGGCATAATTGTTTGATTAAAGTTGTTTTGCCAACACCCATTTCACCATTAAAAAGGATAACTTTATTTGGATTTTGAGCGATTATCTGAATTGCAATTTCGTTTATTTGATCAATTGAGAATATTTCATTCATTTTTTTTATATTCATTTAGTCATTGCTAACAACAAACTAATCTTTATTAAAATTGCAATTTTCAATCGGCTTACAGTCAACATTTATCACGAAAAATAAGTATTTAGTATAATTTTATTATTAATTTTAAATTGTAAACTAAAATTCTACCTCGGATTTAAAACTAAAAACGGAATTATCATTTCTTCAAGCGAAATGCCCCCGTGCTGATAGGTGTTTTTAAAATAGCTGACATAATGATTAAAATTATTGACATAAGCCAGAAACAAATCATTTTTTGCAAAAATATAGGAACTACTCATATTTATAGTTGGCAATCCAATCAATTTTGGTTCTTTAACGGCATAAACTTCTTTTTCTTCATAAGTTAGACTTCTGCCTGTTTTGTATCTCAGATTCAAACTTGTGTTTTTATCGCCGATAACTTTTGAAGGATTTTTTACATTAATTGTTCCGTGATCTGTGGTAATTATTAATTTGAAACCTAATTTTTGCGCTTGCTGAATGATGTCTAATAACGGAGAATTTTTGAACCAGCTCAAAGTTAATGAACGATAGGCTTTGTCGTCTGATGCCAATTCTTTAACAACATCCATTTCGGTTTTTGCGTGCGACAGCATATCAACAAAATTATAAACTACTGTAATTAAATCGTTGTTTTTAAATGTTTTAAAGTTCTCAACTAATTTTTTCCCTGCAGTTAAATTAGTAATTTTAAAATAATCCTGTTTGATTTTTAGCCCTAATCTATTTAAATGTGCAGTTAAAAATTCGGCTTCATAAAGGTTTTTTCCACCATCTTCAACGTCATTTTTCCAGTATTGTGGAAATTGTTTTTCCATTTCAAGTGGCGTTAATCCCGAGAAAATCGCATTTCTGGCGTATTGAGTTGCGGTTGGCAAAATGGAATAATAGGGCACTTCTTTTTCAAGTTTATAATGATTGTTTACCACACTTTCAAAAACTTTCCACTGGTCGTATCTCAAATTATCAATTACTACAAAAAGAATAGGTTTATCTTTTTTTACAATTTCAGGAACGACTAATTCTCTGAATAAGGTGTGCGACTGAATTGGTTTTTCGGCTTTCGGAGCAAACCAGTCCTGATAATTGCGTTCAATATATTTGCCAAAAAGTTGATTGGCTTCTACTTTTTGTGATTCCAAAATTTGAATCATACTCTGATCGTCAATGTTTTCTAATTCAATTTCCCAATACACCAGTTTTTTGTAAATTTCAATCCAATCTTCATAATTTCGGGCATTGGCAAGTTCCATTGCAATTTTGCGAAATTCTTTCTGGTAATCTAAAGTAGTTTTTTCTGAAATCAATCTTGAATGGTCTAAGTTTTTCTTCAAACTCAACAAAATTTGGTGCGGATTCACGGGTTTTATTAAATAATCGGCAATTTTCGATCCAATTGCTTCTTCCATAATGTACTCTTCCTCACTTTTTGTGATCATAATAACAGGAACAGCAGATTTTTTTTCTTTCATTTCCTGCAGCGTTTCCAAACCGCTCATTCCTGGCATATTTTCGTCCAGAAAAACAATATCAAAATTATTTTCATCAAAAATATCAATTGCATCCCGACCATTATTACAGGTCGTAACGGTGTAATTTTTTTTCTCTAAAAAAAGAATATGTGGTTTTAACAAATCAATTTCGTCGTCCACCCAAAGAATTTTTATTGCAGTCATTTGTATGCAGAATCAATTAATAATTTTTGGCAATTTAACATTTAATCAACGGAAGCTTCTTAAAATTATTGTAAAAAACAGGATAAATTTTATTTTTTATTTTGAATTTTTATACCTTTCAACATTATTTTGAAATTGGATATTTTATGTCAAAAATATTCAAGACATTACTTTATCTTTGAATAATAAATATGACTCACATAGAATATCATTTTCACTGCATCAAATTTATTTTTATTGTATTTCTATTTTTAGGAATCAACTTTAAAGTATTGGCTCAATTTGATTCTGAAAAAAAGTCAAAATTATTTGCCGCACCGATAATGCCATCAAAAAAACCTGCTGCGAAGTTACCCAACCAGCCTTTTAACTTTGATTTTAAAAAACCACCTACTAATAGTACATTATTCCCTGATCCGAAAGCCCCTAAACCACAAATTGTGGATTTGGTAAAAATAAATAAGTTTGAAAACCCAAATGATTTAATTCTAAAACAGTTAAACAAACCAGAAAGTCAGCAAGAACAAGATTTTAAAGCTGATAATTATTTTGGAGATTTTCGAAATAACGGTAAAAATGTAAAAATTGTGTGCAGAGATTATGGCGAAATTGACGGCGATTTGGTTCGTGTTTATTTGAACGACAAAATAGTGATTTCTGAAATATACCTGGATAGTAATTTTAAAGAAGTCTTAATTAATTTGACTGCTGGATTTAATAAAATTGAATTTCAAGCATTAAATCAAGGAAGCTCAGGTCCAAATACTGCCGAATTTATTATGTTTGATGATAAAGGAATTGTTATTTCTTCAAACAGATGGAACTTAACTACGGGTGCGAAAGCTAAAATAATCGTAACAAAAGAATAATTTTAAAATGGTTAAAAAAAGAAATGCTGCTCTTGGGTTTATTTTTATAACCGTTTTAATAGATGTGATTGGACTGGGAATAATCATTCCGATTGTACCGCAATTAATTAGAAAACTAACGGGTTTAGGAATTAGCGAAGCCGCTAGTTATGGTGGTTGGCTATTGTTTTCGTTTGCCATTATGCAATTTTTGTTTTCTTCGGTTTTGGGCGGACTCAGTGATCAGTTCGGACGACGGCCAATTTTGTTATTGTCACTTTTTGGATTGGGTTTGGACTACGTTTTTCAGGCTTTTGCACCAACAATTATGTGGCTTTTTGTGGGAAGAATAATTGCAGGAATTATGGGAGCGAGTTTTACTACGGCAACCGCTTATATTGCCGACATTAGTGCGCCCGAAAAAAGAGCTCAAAATTTTGGATTAATTGGTGCTGCATTTGGTTTAGGATTTATTATTGGTCCGGTAATTGGCGGAATATCAAGTAAATGGGGTTCCGAAGTTCCGTTTTTGATTGCAGCTGGTTTAACGATGCTGAATGTCCTTTATGGCTATTTTGTGTTGCCGGAATCATTATTGCAAGAGCATCGTAAACCGTTTAAATGGCGGGAAGCTAACCCAATAAGTTCGTTGCTGCATCTCAAGAAATATCCAATTGTTGCGGGTTTAATAATTACTTTGGTGTTCACATTTTTGTCCGCACAGGCTGTTCAGTCCAACTGGACTTATTTTACGATGTTTAAATTTAACTGGACTCCTGAAATTGTGGGCTATTCGCTCGCTGTTGTTGGACTTTTAGTGGCTTTTGTGCAGGGATTTTTGATTAGAAAAATCATCCCCAAAGTTGGTCAGATTAATGCAGTTTATATGGGTCTTTCGTTTTCCGCATTGGGTCTGGCACTGTTTGGAATGGCATCTCAGCAATGGATGATGTTTGCTTTTTTAATTCCTTATTGTTTGGGAGGCATTGCCGGACCTGCCATTCAGGGTATAATCTCCAATCAGGTTCCGGATAATGAACAAGGACAGTTGCAAGGTGCACTGACAAGTTTAATGAGTTTAACTTCTATTGCCGGTCCTTTGATTATGAACAATTTATTTGCCTATTCCACCTCAAAAAAATCGTTATTTTATTTGCCGGGAGCTTCCTTTTATTTGGCATCAATTTTGACACTATTTGGTTTGTTTTTATCATATAAAACACTTTCAAAACAAAAATTAATTGTAAAAAATTAGTTTAATTTAATTCATTTTTTATGCAAAATGCTGGTTTTAATTCTATTATTCAAACATTATTAATTATTTTCTTGATGTATTACATATTAAAGTTTTTAGCTAAAATTTTTATCCCAATTATATTAAAAAAAGTGGTAGAAAAAGCGGGTCAAAAATTTCAGCAACAACAAAACAACAATCAAAATTCTCAAAATAAAGACGAAATTATTGTTGACACTTCAAAGGCAAAAAACCCTCGAGAAACCAAAAAAGTTGGCGAATATGTGGATTATGAAGAAATTGATTAGATTTGCCACAATTGTTTGGCGATCTTTTTTGTTGAACTTCATTTTTTAACCGATTTCAATGAAAATTTTTAATAAATTTTATCCACATCTTCTGGCAATTTTAGGTTTTATAATTATTGCTCTGATTTATTTTTATCCTGTTTTGCAGGGCAAAGCACTTTTTCAATCTGATATTGCTCAGTATATCGGAATGGCTAAAGAGCAAAATGATTTTCGAGCCATCGAAAATGAAGAGCCATATTGGACAAATGCCGCTTTTGGTGGAATGCCTACCTATCAAATGGGCGCGAAATATCCGCACAATTACATCAAAATGCTTGACGAAACTTTGCGTTTTTTGCCTCGTCCGGCAGATTATCTGTTTTTATATTTTATTTGTTTTTATGCCCTGCTATTGGTTCTGAAAACAGATCCGCTGAAAGCTTTTATCGGCGCATTAGCCTTCGGGTTCTCTACTTATTTGATAATTATTCTAGGGGTAGGTCACAACGCAAAAGCCCATGCAATAGGCTATATGCCTCTTGTGGTTGCTGGAATAATTTTGGTTTTTCAAAGAAAATTTATCTTCGGTGCTTTAATTACGATGTTTGCAGTTGCACTCGAAATTAACGCCAACCATTTTCAAATGACTTATTATTTGCTGATTTTATTATTTGCAATTGCTATTTTTTACAGCTATGCGGCATTTAAAACCAAAGAATGGAAAAATCTTTTTTATGCTTTTGGCATTCTTATATTTTCAGGAATTTTAGCCATCGGAGCCAATGCAACCGGCATTATGGCCACTGCAGAATATGCGGATTTTAGTATCAGAGGAAAAAGTGAGCTTACTTTTAATCCGGATGGTTCAAAAAATGAAACCAATTCTGCAATGAAATACGATTATATTACTGAATATAGCTATGGAATTGCTGAAAGTTTAAATTTAATTGCACCCAGATTATTTGGTGGTTCCAATTCTGAAAAGTTAGATAATAAATCAAATGTTAATGAATTTATTATTCAGAAAGGAGCATCAGAAGAGGAAGCGAAAGAGTTTACAGAAAATTATGGACTGACGTACTGGGGCGACCAGCCAATCGTTGCAGCACCAGCCTATATAGGAGCAATAGTTTTCTTTTTTACAATTCTGTGTTTGTTTATTGATAAAAGAAAAATAAAATATGCCTTTTTAACAGGAGCTATTGTGTCATTAATGCTTTCGTGGGGAAAAAATTTCTCACTTTTAACTGATTTTTTCATTAATTATGTTCCGTTGTACGATAAATTTCGGGCTGTATCGTCGGTGCAGGTTATTTTAGAATTGTGTATGCCTGTTTTGGCAATTATGGGTCTGCAAAGTTTTTTTAAATTAGATAAAACGCAGCAATTTCAATCATTATGGAAGTCTTTAGCAGTTGCAATCGGAACATTAATTATCTTATATATTTTTAAAGGATTTTTTAGTTTTTCAGGAATGATGGACAGTCAGATTTTAGAAATGTTTAGTAAACAAACTGAAGATCCAGATTTTGGAGCTCAGTTCATAAAAGCTCTAAAATTGGATAGAGAAAGTATGTATGTATCTGATTTAATGCGAAGCGGATTGTTAATTATTGTTGTTTCAGGATTTTTATTTTTGGTATTCAAAGACAAATTATCACAAAATTTTGCTGTTGTTTTAATCGGAATTATTATGGTTGGCGATTTGGTTTTGGTTGACAAAAAATATGTTTCAACCAAAGATTTTGTGAGCAAACAGGAGGTAAACGAACCTTTTCAGGCAACTGCAGCAGATCTGGAAATACTGAAAGACACTACCAATTACAGGGTTTATGAAATTCAGGCACGATTGCAGGCAAGAACCTCATATTTTCATCAATCAGTTGGTGGATATAGTGCCGTTCGCCCCAGAAGATTTGACCAGTTGTTTGATTATATTATTGATAAAAAACTGAATGATTTAAGCAAAAATATCAATCAGGAAACATTGACATTATCAAAAAATATTGAAATTCTGGATGCTTTAAATGTTAAATATATTATTGTTCCGACTGAAACTGGCAGTATTTCGATTACAAATCCTTTTGTGAACGGAAACGCGTGGTTTGTAGACAAAGTAAACCTCGTTAATTCAGTTGATTCTGAATTAAAAGCTTTGGATAATTCAAATTTGAAAAAAAATGCAATTGTTAATGATTTTGAATTTGGAAGCTTTTTCAAATCAAATTTAAAAAACTTTGAAGTCGATTCACTCTCAAGGATTTCATTAAAAATTCACAAACCAAATTACGTAAAATATGAATTTCAAAATTCAAAAGAAGGCTTAGCCGTTTTTTCTGAAATTTATTATCCAAAAGGTTGGAATGCGTATATAGATGGCAAAAAAAGTTCTTTTTTTAGAGCTAATTATGTTTTGAGAGCCATGCAAATTCCCGCAGGAACTCATATAATTGAATTTAAATTTGAACCACAGGTTGTAAAAACCGGAAGTACAATTGCTATGATTAGTTCTGTTTTAATGTTAATTTTATTAATTGGTGGGATTTATTATGAGAAAAAAGTAAAGGCGTAAAAATGATTAATATGAATTTGTATCCATAACTTTGTATAAGATTCTGAACAAATGAATACTTTAAAATTTATTCACCTCAATCCACAAATTGCAGCAGCAGAAGGAATTGCCGTGAAACAATTTTTGACTTATGTGGAGATAATAGAACGCGTGGGCAGGATAATTAAAATTTCAAATGTGCTGATTAATGCAAAAAGCGAATATAATAATACACAGAATTGTAACAAATTAAACCCTGTAAATTAGCAATTTTAATGAATTCTGAATTAAAAAAAGTTTTAATCATTACTTATTACTGGCCTCCTGCGGGTGGACCAGGAGTTCAAAGATGGTTAAAATTCGCAAAATATTTGCCAGAATTTGGAATTCAACCGATAGTTTACGTTCCCGAAAATCCGACTTACCCCATTATTGACAGTCAATTGCTTGAAGAATTGCCAGAAAACACAATTGTATTAAAACAGAAAATTTTTGAACCTTATCAATTTGCTGCTTTTTTTTCAGGAAATAAAACCAAAAAAATTAGTTCTGGCATCATTCCAAACAAAAAAAAACAATCTTTTATAGACCGGTTTTTATTATGGATTCGTGGTAATTTATTTGTTCCTGATGCCCGTTTTTTATGGGTAAATCCATCTGTAAAATATTTAGAGAAATATATTGCTGACCATAATATTGATACAATTATAACATCTGGTCCACCGCATAGTTTGCATTTAATCGGTTTAAAACTCAGAAATAAATTAAATTTGACCTGGTTGGCAGATTTCAGAGATCCCTGGACAACGATTGGCTATCATAAAGAGTTAAAATTGAGCAAGTTTGCAGCCCAAAAACATAAGGAACTGGAGCTAAAAGTTTTGAACAATGCCAATACGATTATCGTTACAAGCCCATCAACAAAAATTGAATTTCAACAAATTACCAAACGACCTGTTGAAGTAATTACTAATGGTTTTGATGATGAAAATACTGATGTTCAGACGTTGGATTCAAGATTTAGTCTGGCGCATATTGGTTCATTTTTATCTGAAAGAAATCCATTGATTTTATGGGAAAGTTTGTCTGAAATTCTCAATGAAATTCCTGATTTTAAAAATTATTTTGAATTAAAACTTATAGGGACAATCAGTCAGGAAATATTTGACACTATTGATAGTTTTGGATTAACTGGTTATGTCAACAATATCGGATATATTCCTCACAGTGAAGCAATTGAGCAACAAAAAAAGTCCCAAATTTTATTGCTTATTGAAATTAATTCTGAAAATACAAAAAGTATAATTCCTGGAAAATTATTTGAATATATGATTTCTGAAAGACCTATTATCGCGATAGGGCCAGAGGGTTCAGATTTTGCAACAATTATAAAAAAAACCAATACTGGAATTTTTGTCAATTACAATCAGAAGCAGCAATTAAAAAATGAAATTGTAAAATATTATTTTCTTTATTTAGATGGCATATTAAAATCAGATCCAGTTAATGTGCAAGATTATTCAAGAAAAAGATTAACCGAAAAATTATCTAAACTAATATTAAAAAGAAATCCTATAATGAAAAACGATTCATTATAGGATTTCGAAACTAATTTATTATGACAATCGACCTTATCAAATATAATGCCATTTATTTATTATTCAATTGACTTCTTATTTTTCGTCATCTTCATGTTCAGCACTTCAACCATTAAAGAAAAAGTAATTGCAAAATAGAGATAGCCTTTTGGTACTGCAGAAACATGATTGCCAAAAAATGACGCATTAGATAAATGAGCCGATTCTGTAATAAGCATGAATCCAATTAAGACCAGAAAAGTCAAACCCAGAATTTGAATTGTTGGGTGTTTATTGACATAATTGCCTACTGGAACTGCAAATTGCATCATTATTAAAACTGAAATAACCACCGCTGTAATCATTATATAAATTGCCCCAACGACACCATTTGTCATTCCAACTGCGGTTAATATACTATCAAAAGAAAAAACAATGTCAATTAAAATAATTTGAAAGATTACGCTTCCAAAACTTTTTGTAGCTGTTCTTTTTAATTCTTTTTCTTCTTCGCCTTTTTCTTCTACTTTTTCTCTGATTTCGGTAGTGCTTTTATATAGTAGAAAAAGTCCACCAAAAAACAAAATTAAACTCTGACCAGTTATTTGTGACGAAAACCAACCAAAATCTATAGAAAACCACGGTTCCTTCATTGCAATCAGCAGGCTAATTCCAAATAAAAGAGCTATTCTCATAAACATTGCCAAAAACATTCCTATTTTTGTAGCTTTTTTTCTTTGTTCTTTCGGTAATTTTCCCGTTGCAATCGAAATAAAAATTATATTGTCTATTCCCAATACAATTTCTAAAAACGTTAATGTCAAAAGGGCTATCCAGGCATTT
>ENA-OFCF01000636-OFCF01000636.1-metagenomes-genome-assembly--contig:-NODE-636-length-15030-cov-13.817963_pt1 | contig 15030 bp, 19 predicted proteins | sample MGYA00153387_OFCF01 | MGnify analysis MGYA00153387
CGATTATATTAACAATGGAAGCTATAGATCCGATCGCTAATGTAACAGGGATGACAGGCAATGCAAACCCTAGCAAGCCTAATCCTACACGGGCACCTACACCTACTCCGCCAACTACGCCTGTAGGGAGTAGTACCGATTGAACACCCTCAAAAAATCCTACTTTTTTAGTGCTTTCATCTCCTGTATATGAGGCAATACAATAATGATGATTAGGCTTTTGGTGATTGTATTTAATCTTTTCTCGGCAACTATGTAAAACAAAAATAGATTTTCTCGAAGAACACATCTTTAAATCGTCTAACTTATCAAATTCAAGCCGAATCTGGTTGTGAACATTGACATAATAATACTCGATACTTTTGGATAGCTCCTCATCTACCCACTTGTTTAACGAAGCGAATATGTTTTGATTTAATTGAACACAATAATGGCGAACTAATTTATCACGACTAGTCCAAATAGAATGAAAATAAATCCATTTTTCTGATTTTTTAATCCATCGGTTAGCTGCACAACCCATCGATCGAATGATTTTTCTACTTCAGCAATAGTTTGCTTTTCAGTATTCTCGATTGCGATTTTAATCTTGATATGAGCTGCACTTGTTTTTCCAATTTGCTCTAAAATATTGATACGGTCAGTTTGAAGAGCGGTAAGATTCGGTTTAGGTCTAGGATGTACTTGAATTGTCATTGCGGTATCCTGAGTGGAGGACTCGATTCTAGTTTTCCCAAATTGGCTGATGAATTCACATTTTTTAACTATCTAGAGCTACTATTATGGATCGAGAATCTGAATTTCCGTTTGAAAGAGCGAGACGAGTCACCCCAGCAGAAACCCAAACGTTCAGAGCGGCTATTTCTGCACAATTTGGTATCAAGCTGAAACCACTATTCAGCAGCCTTTCAGGTAAATATGGACAGAACCGATCGAGACTCCGTAAAAATACGGATGACCATTGGTATCTAAAAAGTTAGCTTAGAGGGAATAACTATGTTCCAAAACCAAACAAATAGATGTCGTCGTTATTTCAGTTTTCTTCACTCATTCAAGCTGGGATTGAATCAGGTAAATTAATTCAAGTAATTTCCTCTACAGGCGTTCCGCTGTCAATGGTAAGAGATGCGGCGACAGGACAAATTGTGGGTAATGCGATCGCAGTTGCTAGTAGTGGCTTTTCACTCAATCCAGTAACGGGTTCTATTCAATTAATTACTGGTGGTATTCAAGCATATCAAAATCATCAAGTATCAAAAGGGCTTCATGCTCTTCAGTCGAGTGTCGAAGTTCTACAAACGACAACATCAATTATCGGAGTTTTAGGTGCCACAACAGCAGTTTTGGGTGCTGTGAATCTATATCAAACACTCAAGCTGAAAAAAGCTGTAGAAAAGTTAGATTTGAAGGTATAAAATGGTTTTGTTAATCTGGAGCAAGCTCTAGCCGCGCAAGGAGAAGAACTAGTTGCGATGATTCAGTCAGCCACTCAAGATATTAAGTTTGAGCAACAGCGATTAATCCTTGTAAAGGCGTATGGATTATTCACTACGGCACTCGATCGATTACGATTAGCAATGCGGTTGGAAAATATCGATCGACGTAATTCGGAAATCGATGCGATTCGAGGAATGTTATATCAAGCCCTCGCAGATTACAATAACCCTCAGTTACTAGAAAATCTGTCTGCACCAGCACAATTGCGCCGTCAGGAATGTGCATGGTCGATTGAACAGGCGATTATTAACACCTATCAAATGCAGGGTGAATTATCAGCAGTAACCGAACATCTATTGAAACTGCAAACTAATATTCGGACTGACTCAGTTCGCACGATCTCAGCTTGCGCCAATCAAGATGAGCTGAATTTTTTGGCTCCTGAAATTAGCCGCATTCACGATTGCGATCTATTCCTGCTAGAATCATGGCAACAGCAGACTGACTGGATGCGATCGTTATCTTCAGCCGAACTTAAATCATTTCAAAATCCCGACTCGCTCGATAATTACTCTGAGCTGCTAGACAATACGATTGAAGTCGAACAACCCGCGCAAAAATTCCAGGAAGAAACTCACAATCGCGCTTTACTCGATAGATTATTATTCATGATGGATGTCGATATACGACACAAAGCTGAGTCGTATATTGCATCTAAAGCTATTTCATCAGGCAATAAAACATTAAATCCCCAAAACTTGCAATTAGCTTCAGATGCAACAGTTGCTAATCTCTACTCCTATTTTCAATCCAAAGATAATTGGCAATATGTATTAAGTTCCTATCCTGCTTGATACTTTTGTGTGTACAACATGGTAGGCATCCATCGATCGGGACTGTCAAACCTGCTGGCAATCGATCGCTAAGGTGGCGATCGAGAGTACAATGCGGGATAGTACAAACGCGATCGTAAGTTAGATATGACGGGCAGACTGACAGTTTTAACTGGCCCTAGTGGGGTAGGCAAAGGGACATTACTCAAAGCTTTATTAGAAAGACATCCAGAACTATATTTATCAGTCTCTGCTACCACCAGATCGCCCCGTGAAGGTGAGGTAGAAGGCGTTCACTACTATTTCCATACCCGCGATCGATTTGACCGGATGATTGCGGCTGGAGCACTGCTGGAATGGGCGGAGTTTGCAGGCAATTATTATGGTACGCCGATCGATCCAGTGCGCTCTCAACTCATGCAGGGTAAATCGATTATTCTCGAAATTGAGCTAGCTGGTGCCAGACAAGTTGCCAAAATTTTTCCTGACGCTGGGAGGATCTTTATCCTGCCGCCCGATCTGACGACGCTCGAAACTCGCATTCGAGAGCGTGGTACCGATAGTGCCGAAGCAATTATGCGTCGTTTAGAGCAAGCACAAGTAGAAATCGCCGCCCAGCATGAATTTGAATATCGGATTGTCAACGATGACTTTGAGACAGCTCTGGATGAATTAGATCGGTTAGTTACCAGTTAATCTTCCCAAGAGTCCAAATCTAGTGCAGGTGAACCACCGCGATCGAGCTGTCTAAATACTACCTTGAGTTGAAACCAGAGTAGGATCGCGATTAATACCGTCAACGGCAGCGCGATACTATACGCCAGCCAAGTGGGAAATCCGAAGATCTCCAATCCAGCCGAGAGAAAGAAAATAATCCCCACGCAAATGCCGAAAAAGGGCAGCCGTAAGCTGATATCGTCGCTATTGGCAAGAATCACATTGTTGCGATCTGCCGACCAAGTTTTGACATTCCGCCGCAGAGTGCTATCGAAAGCTAGACCACAAGTGATACCAGCAAATAAACCAGCAAATAAAATGAAATATGGTGGATCTTGAGGAAAGTAATACATTAAAAGATAGGGGATAGAGTAGACGGGGGAAATATGGGAATAAAATTCAAAGTCCCATTTCAACAATAATCTACGTTTAGACTCTTGGTCTAATTTTTGCGTAGGTTAATAGTCCAAATTTCAAACATCGATCCAGCCAGCGAGAATTTATCTCATGCCACCCAGGCGTTCTAGCGGCCAGAACCGGAAGCAGGCATGACCAATTATGTTAGTTTTGGGTAAGAAACCCCACACATGGGAATCATTGCTATTGTTGCGGTTGTCACCCATTACAAATAGTTGGTCTGGAGGTACGACCATCGGTGACATGCCATAATTAGGCGGTTCGGCGATATATGCTTCGGTTAATAGTTCTCGATCGACATATACACGACCATTTTTAACTTCGATCGTATTTCCAGGTAAGCCGATAACTCGCTTGATAAAAGCTTGATCCTGTAGGTAGCCTTGCTCTTGCAACTGGAGCGGCGGTGCAAAGACGACAATATCTCCGCGTTGGGGTAGATGGGTGTAGTAGGAGAGCTTTTCGACAATCAATCGATCGCCTACCTCCAATGTTGGTAACATCGATTCTGAGGGGATATAGCGCGGTTCGGCGATAAATGTCCGAATCACGATAGCCAATCCTAATGCCAGGATTAAGATGGTGATATTTTCGCCCCATTTTTGCCACCATTGCACCAGTAGGGGCTGAGGTGCTGTCGATTCAGGGTGGGATTGCTCTGGTGGATTTGTCTTCATGCAGGAGGTTCTCAAGCCAAGCTGAAAGTATTGCTTCTATAGCAATCCTAAATCATTTGCGAAGTTAAGATCGCTCAACTGTCTAAGCCAACGAGTTAGATTTAGACCAACAATCTCCTGCTACAAGCGTATGTGATTGCCAAGTTGGATCGCTCGCTGGAAAATCAGTCCGGTAATGTCCGCCCCGACTTTCTGTTCGCATCAATGCACCAGTTAAGATCGATCGACCGATATCTAATAAATTTCGAGTTTCGCCCCAGATACAGAGGTCTTGCTCGGATATTTGGGCTGGTAAAATCAGCGATTGGGGTGGTACAAGTTGGGTAATTAATTTGCTGATGGGTAAATTATTAAATTCTAATTGGAGCAGTTTAACTCGATCGATCGCCGTCTCCAGACTAGTTTTTTCGCGACAAATTCCGGCAGCTTGCCACATCAATCGCGGTAATTCTTGACGGATAGATTTGACTCGTTCCCAAGCTTCAGGATTTTTAGCTAGTATATCTTCCCAATTTACTTCCACATATTTAGGTGCAGCAGGATCGATCGCTAAATCTACTGCTGACTCAATAGAGATTTTACTCAACTGAGCACCGAATACCACACATTCTAACAGCGAATTACTCGCCAGCCGATTGGCTCCATGTACTCCCGTGCTGGTAGTTTCCCCTACGGCATATACACCAGGAATACTAGTGCGGGTCATCAAATCTGTCTCAATTCCGCCCATCCAATAATGTGCCGCTGGAGCAACCGGAATCAACTCATGTAAGATATCAATTCCCCAATGCTGACAAACTTGAATAATATTGGGGAACCGATGCCGGATTTTTGCTTCAGGAATTGGACTTAAATCGAGCCAGACACACCCTTGAGTCGGGTCGGGGCTGTGTTTTTGCAAATGGCTAAAAATCGCCTGACTGACGACATCTCTAGGGGCGAGTTCTCCCGCTGGATGATAGTCAAAGGTGAATCGATAACCAGTATCATCCACTAAATGGGCACCTTCACCGCGTACCGCTTCACTAATCAGAAATCTGGGCGCACCAGCTTTGGTGAGTGCGGTAGGATGAAACTGCATAAATTCGAGATCTCGCAACATTCCCCCCGCTCGATGCGCCATTGCTACCCCATCTCCAGTACTGACTTCGGGATTGGTAGTCTGAGCATACACCTGTCCGCCACCACCTGTAGCCAAGACGACTGCGGTAGCTGGTACCCAACTAATCTGTCCTTGATACAGGAGACTAATTCCCCGACATGTTCCAGCTTCCAGCCACAAATCTAAGGCAAATGCTTGGGTAAATACAGTAATATTTGGTTGTGCTAATACTCGATCGGTTAAAGTACTCACCAAGGCTCTCCCAGTTGTATCCGCCGCATGAAGCACGCGCGGGCGGGAATGAGCAGCTTCTAAAGTCAAAGCTAATTTCTCATCTACTCGCCCATCGCCTAGCGGTACGCTGACGCGATCGAATCCTACCCCCAAATCCACAAGTGATTCAATACATTTGGCAGCACGAGTAACCAAAAATTCTACCGCAGCTCGATCGCATAGTCCCGCACCCGCCCGTAAAGTATCGGCAATATGTAGATCTACTGAGTCTTGGGGATCTACCACCGCTGCAATCCCTCCCTGCGCCCAATCACTTGCTGATAGGGGTAAACTAGCTTTGCTGACGATCGCCACTCTTAACGAGGCTGGTAAACACAATGCAGAATACAAACCAGCCGCTCCAGCCCCCACAACGATCGCATCAAAGCTATTAGGTAAAGGCATATGGGTATGGGAGGTATGGGAGGTATGAGATGTGTGGGGATACAGTCTAAAGCCTAAAGCCTAAAGCCTAAAGCCTAAAGCCTAAAGCCTAAAGCCTAAAGCCGAACTCTTATTATCGGCGATCGCTTAAATAAAAAATCCCACCCTGAATCTGGGTGGGCGATGAAAATAAACGGAAAGTTATCGCTTACCGATGATTAGTAATAACCATTGTTGTAACGATCGCCACCTTCATTAAAAGTATCATCCGCAGAAGTCAGTGTGAATTTATCGAGGTTGGCGTTGAGCATTTCTTTTTGCTTTTCGCTTAAACCAGGAATATTTAGCACATCTTCTACAGTCTTGTAGGGAGCATTATCCACCACTTTACGTGCGAGGGTTGGATAAAGACCAGGATACTTGCGAAATGACCGCACGTTAGTATTGTTGAGGTCGATTTTCTTACCAAATTCTGTGCCTAATTTACTATCGGCACTATTGCGAATGACTTCTCCAGTTGCTGGGGAGGAAGCCAACATCATAGAGCTATTCCAACTAGCTGCCATTGCTTGTGGAGTGACACCAACCAAACAAGTCAAGCAGAGACTAAAGGCAACGAGCAGATGGGCAAACCGTTTCATAAAATATTTTTTTCCTAACACAGCATCTTATTTTCCATTATTTTACCTCAATCCGCCACCAATTAGGGGATGGGCGATCGACTCGGAGTGAGGGAATTAGACAGTTGAGAGTCGAGTCTGGCGATCCTCAACGAGTAGCTCATTTTCGGGTAGGGTATACTCGGCTGCTGCCGTAACGCAACCTTGGTAACACTAGCCCTATTCCTTAAACTCGTTTCCAATTAACCTTTGGCAAGATTTGCGATCGATCGACGCGATGGCGATACTTGATGGCAAAATTCAGGAGGGAATCTAGGAGGGAATCTGACAGAAAGTGAGGTTGGAGTCCGAGTTTGAGCAGGTTGGTGTTTTTGGGATTGAAGTAGTGTGATTCTGCTTCGACGCGGGGATTTTCCAGCATCTGAATATCCACATCCAATCCCAGCGTAATCGCCGCTTGCTTGACTTTCAATGCGAGATCGTTGATGTTAAATAGCTCGGTAAATTGGTTGAACACCCGAAATTCGCCCTGGTTGGCTGGAGTTTCGATCGCCAGTTCTACACATCTGACTGTATCGCGAATATCTAAAAAGGCGCGAGTTTGTCCACCTTTACCATAAACTGTGAGCGGATGTCCGATCGCGGCTTGGATACAAAAACGATTGAGAGCTGTGCCATAAATCCCATCGTAGTCCAGACGGTTGATCAATAGTTCGTCCATCCCCGTCTCTTCGGTGAGGACTCCATATACCACCCCTTGATTGAGATCCGTCGCACGCAAACCCCAGACTTTGCAAGCAAACTGGATATTGTGGCTATCGTGAACCTTGCTCAAGTGATAAAAACTACCTGGCTGTTTAGGATAGGGTAAAGTATCAGTACGCCCATTATGCTCGATCGTGATGTAGCCTTCTTCAATATCGATATTTGGCGTACCATATTCACCCATCGTCCCCAGTTTGACGAGATGACAATTGGGAAAATCATCTCGCAGGGCATATAACAGGTTGAGATTACCCACCACATTATTGACTTGAGTGAGTACCGCATGTTCTCTATCGATCATCGAAAATGGTGCCGAACGCTGCTCTCCAAAATGGACTATAGCTTCTGGCTCAAATGCTTGCAAGGACTTTTGCAAGAAATCATAATTGTTGATATCACCGATAAATAACTCGATCTCTTTACCAGTTAATTCAAGCCATCTTTTAATCCGTTGATGGATGCTCGATATCGGCGTAAGTGTCTCTACTCCTAATTCTAAATCCCAATGCCGCCTCACCAAACTATCCAAAATGCCGACATCATACCCCCGGTTGGACAGGTACAGCGCAGTTGCCCACCCACAATAACCATCACCGCCAATCACCAGGACTTTCATAAATACAAGTGTAGAGTTATTAGTTGTACGATCTAGTATTCGCTCAATGTATCAGCACAAGGGCAAACAGTAAACCACGATCTCCCAAAATTCAGGTTAAGAACTAGTTAAGTTGTCATGATAGATCGGCGATCTAGCCGAAACTATCATGAGTAATATTGTGTAACTACATCTCGATCGATACGAGCGCAACTTCGCTGTCTTGATTCGCTGTCAACTGTCAACTGTCAACTGTCAACTCTCTAAGATTTTCCCCTCACCCATGACTAAAGTTGCTGACTTACGCAAAAATTATACCCAGGCTGGGTTACTAGAATCAGATCTTGTCGATAATCCTTACCAGCAGTTTCAAATCTGGTTCGAGCAAGCTGTGGCTGCGGAAATACTAGAACCCAACGCGATGACAGTGGCGACGGTGACGGCTGAGGGCAAACCTTCAGCGCGAATTGTACTGCTCAAAGCTTTTGACGATCGAGGCTTTGTATTCTACACTAACTACAATAGCCAAAAAGGTGCCGAATTACAAAACTGTCCTTATGCAGCTCTAGTCTTCCTGTGGGGCGATTTAGAGCGTCAGGTGCGGATTGAGGGTAAAGTAGAGTTTGTCGCCGAATCAGAAGCTACCAGCTATTTTCACAGCCGTCCAGCCAGTAGTCAACTGGGTGCTTGGGCATCAGAGCAGAGTACGATTATTAAAGATCGATCGATCCTCGAACAAAGACTACAACAACTAGAAAATCAATACCAAGATACTACCATTCCCAAACCCCCACATTGGGGTGGTGTTCGCGTTATCCCTCAAGAAATCGAGTTTTGGCAAGGTCGTCCCAGTCGCCTCCACGACAGGTTACGCTATCAACTGGCAGATGGCAAATGGCAAATCGACAGGCTCTCGCCATGAGCTACTCCCGTATCGGCATAGTGTCAACTACTTTCTGCTCCAATCCAAACCCAACTAAATTAATCACCGTAGGTACTTCGCCTGGTTGCGGACGTTGGTAAGTGACGATGGTTCGCAGTCGGGAGGTGGGAGAAATCAGCCGCAACTGGTCAACCGCAACCGATCGACTGTAGTATGTGACTAGCTCCAAAGTTTGCCGACTGGGTAGATAGGTAAATCGCCCAGTAATCGTCCCACTCTCCAAATAGCCTTCATCACGAAGATACAGTCCTCTGATTACCTCAGTGCTATCGAGAATTTCGGCAGTGAGGGGAGTCGCTGGAGCGAGTGGATCTGTGAGGAGAAGATGAACATCGACAATCGATTTTTCAGGTACAAATAGAGCTTTGAGATTCATCGAAACTCGATCGCCTTTTTCGGATACAGTATCAAAACCGATCCTAAATCCTGGAAATCGATCGATCTCACTCACTGCGGCAATACTACCAACTGGTAAGAAAGCTGAAGAAATTTGATGTTTCTCGGCTGACGCTAATGCTGCTACCTTAAATTCTGTATATGAACGCTCCACTTCGTTTTGCAGTGGATAGTGATAAGTCCGCTCGGTTTTCCACGTACCCACACAATCTGAAAAAAAATCTTGAATTTCTAGCATTTTTTGGCAATTATCCTCTAGAGATTGGTACCCGATCTCTAATTATTAACACTGTAATTCCCAGCAAAAGTTAAATTATTCAGCAATAAGTTAACAAATATTGATTTATTACCAAAAATCGGGTTGGGTCGTTTTAACTCAAAAAATGGAATCAATCCAGCAACAAATCGGTACCTTGACCCGCAAGGTCGAGCGAGTCTATCAAATCGTCGATCGATTGAACCAGCATGTCTTTCAGGATCTAGATCCTCAACTCATTGGTACGGAAACCGATATCGACGATCGCAGTATAGATACTCGGCGACTATCATCAGGCATCACTACTGGCTATGCAGATCTACCTGGTGGAGCTAATTATTGCTATGACACGGCTCAATGGGTAATCGCCCAGCCAGAGATCCTAATTGATGCTAGCGGTGTAGAAATTAGCCACCACCAGCTCAAAGAGCAAGATTTATCTCCTCAAGTTCAAATCCAGCGACTAACCGCACAACTGACGGCGGCATACAATCGCATCGCCGCTTTGGAAGAACAGCTATTAGCCAATCGGTGGAAGTAGGTTTTTCGCGTCACCATATATGTTAGTTAATGCGCCAAATATTTATCTATTTAAGTCAGCCTATTAATTAAGATTGCCAACTATTATAGATCCAGTTATGACCTGATGAAAAAACAAATTTTAGTGACTGGTGGTGCTGGCTATATAGGTTCTCACACCGTCAAACAATTAGGTGAAGCGGGATATGACCCGATCGTTTATGACAATCTATCTGCTGGTGCTAGTAGTGCCATAACTTATGGTAAGCTAGCATTGGGAGAACTAGCCGATCGACAGCAACTAGCTCAAGTTTTCTCTGAACACAACTTCGATGCAGTTTTACATTTTGCCGCAAGTATTTCCGTCCCTGACTCGATCGTTAAACCGCTAGATTATTACAGCAACAATACTGCCAACACTCTCAATCTGCTTCATTGTTGTCAGCAATTTGGCGTAGATAAATTTATCTTCTCCAGTACTGCTGCCGTATACGGACAACCAGAAGTAAACCCAATTACAGAAGATACTACTCCACAACCGCTCAATCCCTATGGTAGTTCCAAGCTGATGAGCGAGCGGATTATTCAAGATTATGCCGTTGCGTCCGAGTTGAGGTACGTAATTCTGCGTTATTTTAATGTTGCTGGGGCAGAAGTTGGCGGTACGCTGGGACAAACAGGCAAAAAAGCCAGTCATCTGATTAAAGTAGCCTGTGATGCTGCTTTAGGTCAACGTCCGCATGTTGGCATCTTTGGTACTGATTTTGATACCCCCGATGGCACCGGAATTCGTGATTATATCCATGTTGACGATCTTGCCAGAGCGCACGTTGATGCGCTAAGTTATCTCAATAGCGAAGATCGTCCTAGTCAGATTTTAAATTGTGGCTACGGACAGGGCTATAGCGTCCGTGAAGTCATCGAAAAAGTTAAACAGATCTCTGGTGTCGATTTCACAGTTATCGAAGCCGAACGCCGCGCTGGCGACCCCGCTTGTGTGATTGCCGCTAACGAACGCATTACCAAAATTCTCGGATGGCAACCTCGCTTTAACGACCTCGATCCGATCGTGCGAACTGCTCTAGACTGGGAGAAGAAATTAAACAGTTGACAGTTGACAGTTGACAGTTGACAGTTGACAGTTGACAGCGAAGTTGTGAGCATATCGATCGAGGTGTATGAATGAGAAAATTTTTAATTGGTTCTAGGTGGATACTTTGCAGTGGTGTTATAGCTTCATCATTGCAATTGACTATTAGCAACACAGAAGCGATCGCAGCTACTAATTCCGCACATCAGCAGCTCACCCAAAATGCTTCGGCGGAGCCTTTCTCGTGGAGAATCGCATTAGCAGTAAGTAAGGATGCAAAAACGATTTCTACTCCTTCTGGCTTGAAATATACCGTACTCAAAGCAGGGAAAGGAGCTACCGCCAAGTCAGGGCAAACAGTTTTTGTTCACTATACTGGTACCCTCACCAATGGTAAAAAGTTTGATAGTTCTCGCGATAAAGGTCAACCTTTTAGTTTTATTGTCGGTCAAGGACAAGTAATTCCTGGTTGGGACGAAGCCCTAAGTACGATGAAAGTCGGCGAGAGACGCAAGTTAACTATTCCACCAAAATTAGGTTATGGAGCTGCGGGTGCGGGGGGAGTAATTCCACCTAATGCAACGCTAATTTTTGATGTCGAATTGCTCAAGATTAGTAATTAGAAATTGGATCTCGATCGGCTCTAGTCGATCGAGCTAAATACCTCGGCATCAATATCGAACTCACCTGTAATTTAGCTAGTGGTTAATGCCCACCCTGCAAATTTTACACATCTACATTTCGATTGAGGGCGATTGAAAAGATATTCTTTAATGCGATTTTGCTCGGTTTGTAACCCAAGGATATCATTAGACATCCCCGCCAGACGTAAATCGATTCTCATTCTGAGAGGCTACGCCAACGTATTAATGCGGCTATCGATAATTTGCACCCGTTCTTCGATCTTTTTTAATTGAGCTGAAATCTGTTGGATGTCGGTGAAAATTTTTTGGTTATCGGTGGAAAGTTGTCTATTATCACTACGGAGATCGTTCAGTTGGCGTTCAAAGCTACCAAACCCTGATTGAATGGCACTAATCAAGCTATCTAGCTTCTGTTCGACTTGCTCTAGGCGTTCTTCTGACATTTGAGGTTCAACCCTAAGTCTTGGTGGTGCGTACTTAAATACTATCACAACGGTTTGCGATCGCGTAGCATATCGTAGGCGATCGAGCGAATGCTTGCTAGCGCGAAAGGCTATGGGTAGCTGCGATCGATGGGCATCAAATTAGATAATTAGATATTGCTGGTATGGGTAGTTTTGCTACTTAATCCAGTTTTTCACAACACGCGATTGAGTCCACCTTTTTGGACTAAGTGAAGTAGTTTAAGTGCTGTACCAGTAGGTCTTTTTTATCCAATTTCCCATTTTTGAACAGTCGATAAACTCGTGTTTAAAATCGCAGCAAATACTGCCTGACTTATATTAGTCGATTCGCGAATTTGCTTGATTTGGTTGGGTTCTAAAGGTTCGATCGCAGGTAAACATAACCTGTCGAATTCACGTAATGTCAGTCGATCCATAACACCCGCTTGATGCAGTCCTGTTGCTGTCTTATGAATGGCTTCTAAAATTGTTGATTTAGTTTTCCGCAGCGCAATTCATCCCCTTTTCCTAATTATATCACTTGGTGCTATGATTGAGAAGGTTGGTTCGATCGAAAGGACATGGATAACTGCGATCGATCGGCACTAAATTAGAGAGTTAGATATTGTTGGAGTGAAGGTGTGGTTGGCTAAGATGATGGTCGATTGATATAATTAGGTCAGCATCAATATTTATAATGCTCATAATCTAGCTGACAAGCAGTATGATTAAAAACAAGGAGTATAAGATAATGGTTTTTCAAGAGATAGTTGATTTTGTCCGAGTCTTATCTGTAGAGGAGCAAGATAATCTAATTGCGTTAATATATCAGCAGCGAGAACAACAGCGTGGTAATAAATTCTGGGAAGGCTTTCAGAAATTTAGAGCGACATTGGAACGAGAGGAAATACTTTTTGATGATGATGACTTTGCAAATCTGAGAGATCGGACACCAGGACGTGAAATAAATCTATGATCCTAAAATATTTGCTCGATACAAATGTTATCTCAGAGTTGATGCGTCCAGTTCCAAACCCGATTGTTTTTGAGCGAGTCAATCTGTATCGAGCGGAAGTAGCAACGGCTAGTATTGTAATTCATGAACTTTTGTACGGCTGTCTTCGACTCCCAGAATCAAGGAAGCGGCAAGCTTTTTTAGATTACATCAATGAGTCTGTTCTTAATTTGCCAGTATTTGATTATGATTCAAAAGCTGCTCAGTGGCACGCCCAGGAAAGATCGAGATTATCCAAAATTGGTAAAACTCTGGCTTTTGCAGATGGGCAAATTGCCAGTATTGCTTCAGCCAATGATTTGATTCTAGTCAGCAATAATGTTGCTGACTTTCAATATTTTGAGAACTTGACAATCGACAATTGGTTCGCTCGCGAGAATAATTAAACCATCCAGCTCGATCGAAAAGATACGAATAAAAACGATCGATTGGCAACAAATTAGGAAGTTGGATGTTGTTGGTGTGAGCATTAAATATTTATATTGCATTTATAATGGTTTGATGGGCATTGCCTATATTCCATTTGCGAATTAATTTTTTATGCGTTGGGTCGATCCTGAATTTACGAAAAAACAAGTACTGAGGGCTGGAGAATCTCTGATATCAACTGACTGCTCTGACTCTGACTATGCTGATGCACTGAATATTCTTTCTAATTGGAGATCTGCACACGCATATCCACTCCATGCTATCTCAGTATTCTTGAAACGGAAATCTTCTCAAGTAGATAATTCTGCTGTAGTTGTACAACGACTAAAGCGAACATCATCAATCCTGAGTAAGCTAAAGCGTTTCCCGACGATGAAACTACAAAGAATGCAGGATTTGGGGGGATGCCGAGTTGTATTAAAATCAGTTGGAGAAGTTGAGAAGTTAGCTGAGTCGCTTGAAAACGGAAATTCAATACACCAGCTACATAAAGCAACGAATTATATCGATATTCCGAAGCCATCAGGCTATGGCGGTATTCATCTTATTTATAAATATAATGGTGATAAGAATCAGTACCAAGATTATCTTGTTGAAATTCAGTTAAGATCGATGGTTCAACATGCTTGGGCAACAGCAGTTGAAATTGTTGATAATTTCACGAGCCAAGCTCTAAAATCAAGTCACGGCAATAAAGATTGGCTAGATTTCTTCATGTGTGCAAGCGCAGAGTTTGCAAAGATAGAATCTCGTCCTATGGGGGATCAGTTTCAAGATATAGACACACTTCAAGAATTAATCAGATTGGAAAATAAATTAAATGCAATTAATCAACTTAAGGCTTTTGTGGTAACATCACGTTTTATTAATAAAAAAAATATAAGAAAGTCAGATTATTTTTTACTTGAACTTGATGAAAGTGTTCAAGTAGTAAAAATAACACAATATCGAAGTGAACTATTATCAGTAGCGACAGAAGAATATCTTGCGAGAGAACAGAATGCGAAAGATCATGTAAATTACAATGTAGTGCTTGTATCGGCAATTTCATTAAAAGGTCTGAAGGCAGCTTATCCAAATTACTTTGCAGATTCTACACAATTTATACAATATCTTACGCAGGCTTTAACTGTTAATGTATCCACTACACCAGAACGTTATTAAGTTTATTATGATGACCGTTTAAGTTGCTCGACACTAATTCCCCTGAGATTCAATTACCCCTTCCGCTTCATTTACCATCGATCGCAATCGCTCCAACGTCCCTAACTTAACATCCTCCCACAAACCCCGCTGATTAGCTTCTAGTAACCTTTCTGCCATATCTCGCTGCACCCAGGGGTTATTTTGCTCGATAAACTCTCGTACCGATTCATCAAATAAATAAGCATCCGCGACACCTTGATACATGAAGTCTTGCACGCAATTAGCCGTGGCATCGTAGGCAAATAAGAAATCTAATGTTGCTGCCATTT
>ENA-OFCF01000639-OFCF01000639.1-metagenomes-genome-assembly--contig:-NODE-639-length-14982-cov-3.481611_pt1 | contig 14982 bp, 11 predicted proteins | sample MGYA00153387_OFCF01 | MGnify analysis MGYA00153387
TGGACGAGCCGACCGCAGCGCTCGGAGTCGCGCAGACCGAGCAGGTGCTGAAGCTGGTCCGGCGGCTCGCGGACAACGGCCTGGCGGTCGTGCTGATCAGCCACAACCTCAACGACGTCTTCGAGGTGGCCGACCGCATCTCGGTGCTCTACCTCGGCCGCTGCGCCGCGCAGGTGCGGGTCCAGGACGTGACCCGCAACCAGGTCGTCGAGCTCATCACCGGTGGTCGCAGCGGCGAGCTCGGGCTGCCGGCCGCCGAGGTGCTCGCCGGCTCCGTGATCGACCTCCGGGACGGCCTGCCGGTCCGCCTCGGCGACGTCGCCACCATCGTCCGCGAAGACATGCCGCCGATCGGCGCCGCGGCGTACGACGCCCAGCCGGCGCTCTACGTGCAGGTCACGAAGCTGCCGGGGGCGGACACGCTGGCCGTCACCGAGACCGTCGAGGCCGTGATCGCCGAGCTGCGACTCCGCCTGCCCGCAGGCAGCCACCTCGAGGCCCCGGTATTTCGCCAGGCCGAGTCGGTCGAGCGCTCGCTGCACAGCGTGGGCCGGTCGATGGCGATCGGCGCCGGACTCGTCGTGCTGGTGCTCATGACCTTTCTTCGCTCCCCGCGACTCGCAGCGATCAGCCTGACGGCGATCCCGCTGTCGATCCTCGCGGCGGCGGTCGTGCTCATCGCCGCCGGCGCGACTATCAACGGCATGACGCTCGGTGGGCTGGCGATCGCGGTCGGCGAGGTCGTGGACGACGCGATCGTCGATGTCGAGAATGTGTGGCGGCGGCTCCGGGAGAACGCGCAGCAGTCGACGCCCCGGCCGCCGCTCGAGGTCGTTCGGGACGCCTCCCGCGAGGTCCGGGGGTCGGTCGTGTACGCGACCGTGATCGTCTGTCTGGTGCTGGTGCCCGTGCTGATGCTCGGCGGGATCGCGGGGCGGATCTTCTCGCCGCTCGCGGAGGCTTATATGCTGGCGATCGCCGCGTCGCTGATCGTCGCGTTGACGGTCACGCCCGCGATGTGTGCGTGGTTGTTGCCCTCGATCGCGGCGCGGCCCGATCCACCGACGCGGGTGGCCAGCGGCCTGCTCGCCGGGTATCGCCGGCTGCTGGGGCGGGTCGTTCGCTGGCCCCGCACGGTCTTCGCCTCGGTCGGGTCGCTCGGGCTCGGCGCGATGGTCGTGCTGCCACTGCTGGGCGGCCGCTTCCTGCCCGAATTCAGGGAACGCAGCGCGATCGCTCATGTCCAGGCGGTGCCGGGGAGCTCGCTCGCCGCGACGATGGGCCTCGGGTTGCACGTCGACGCCCGGGCCCGACCCGAGGCTGCGACCCACGTGGCGATCCGGGCCGGCCGCGCGGAGCTGGACGACGACGCCGCGCCGATCAGCCGCATGGAGCTGGACCTCGAGCTGCCGGCCGAGGATGACCGCGAGTGGGAGGTGATCCTCGCGGACCTCGCGGTGCGGATCGGCCAGGTACCGGGGGTCGGCTTCGTGGTCGAGGGCTTCCTGAGCGAGCGGATCCACGAGCTGCTCTCGGGCGAGACGGCGCCCGTCGTCATCAAGATCTTCGGGGCGGACCTCGGCGAGCTGCGAGGGACCGTCGCAGCGGCCGCGGACATCATCGGCACCACCCCGGGCGTCGGCTACGTGCGCGTCGAGCCGCAACTCGACGTGCCACAGCTTCGCGTGCAACCCGATCCGGTGGCGCTCGCCCGCCATGCCGTACACCCGCTGGATCTGGCGGACTCTCTGGTGCTGTGGAGGCAAGGGCGCCCGATCACGCAGATCCTCATGCCAGACGGCCGCGTGATCGACGTCGTGGTCGCCGGGCCGGCCGAGCTGCGCAGCCAGGCCGGGCTGAAAGACCTTCCGATCGATCTCGGCCGGGGCGGCACACTCCCGCTCGCTGCGCTCGCGCGGATCGAGGAGGCCGCCGCTCCGGCGGTCGTGTACCACGAGGGCGGCGAGCGCCGGATCACGATCGGCGTGGGGATCGCAGGCGCGGGCCTCTCTCATACGGTCGCCGAGCTGCAGCGCCGGCTGGACACCGAGCTGGCGCTGCCGCCGGGCACGAGGCTCGAGATCGGAGGCGAGGCCGTCGCGCGCCAGGAGGCGGCGATCGAGCTGCTCGTGGTCGGTGCGGCGGTGTTGCTCGGGATCTTCGTGCTCCTCGCCGGCGCCTTCTCATCGCTGCGCGACGCCGGCATCGTGCTCATCAACCTGCCGCTGGGTCTCGTCGGCGGGGTCGCGGCGGCGAGTCTCATGGAAGAAGGGCTCTCGGTCGCGGGCTTCGTCGGCTTCGTGACCCTGTTCGGCATCATCGCGCGCAACGGGATCATGCTGGTCGCACATCTCCGGCATCTCGAGGTGGAGCTGCCGCAGCTGGATCCGGTCGCGCGCGTGCTTCGGGCCGCCGAGGAGCGCCTGCTGCCCATCTTGATGACCGCCGCGACGGCGGGGCTGGGGCTGCTGCCGCTGGCGTTGTCCGCCGGGTCCGCGGGCAGCGAACTCGAGGCGCCGATGGCGATCATTGTCTGTGGCGGTCTCCTGACCTCGACCGTGCTCAATGTGCTGGTCCTGCCGACCGTCTATGTGTGGGTCGCGCGTCGGCGGAGGGACGGCCATCACGATGCGTGAGTATGGCCGCCGATGTGCGCCGTGGCTCGTCGCGCTTGGGTTCGCAGGGCTGTTGTGGGCCGTGCCCATGCTGGCCCGCGGCGGCGAGGCCCTGACCCTCGCCCAGGCGCAGGGAGAGGCACGCGCGAAGGCTCCGGAGGGCGCCCTGTTCTCGGCGCGACTCAAGGCCGCGGAAGAATTGGCGATCGATGCGCGACGCGCTGTGCGCCGCGATCCGAGCATCAACTTCAACGTCGCGCCGGGCGAGCTCGGGGGGGATACCTCCGAACGCGACATCGGCGTCGGCCTGCGATGGTCGGTGGATGTGACGGGCTCATGGGTGCCTCGCCGGGCGTCGGCGGCGGCCGACCGCGACCGCTCCAGGTATGACCGCGAGGACGCCCTGCGCGCGCTCGACGAGGCCGTTGCGATCGCCCACGCCGAGATTGGCTTCTTGCAGCGACAGGTCACCCGCGCCGACCGGCTCCGCGAGCTGTACAGCCTCGGAGCCGGGGCCGCACGCCGCCAGCTCTCGGCGGGCACCGGAAATCAGATCGACCTCGACGCTGCCGACCTCGACCTCATCCAGGCCGAGGCGATCGCCAAGCAACTCGGGGGCGAGCTTCGCCGCGGACAGGTCAGGCTCGCCCGCCTCCTCGGGAGACCTGCGCGAGCGGACCTGTGGGCCGACGAGCCGGAGGCGATGCCCGAGTTGCCGCCCGCGGTGCAGGCCGAGGAAATGGCGGACCGGGATCCTCGCGTCCGTGCCCGCCAGGCCGAGCACCACGCCGCACAGAAAGAACGTGATACGTTTCGCCGCCTGATCTGGGCAGGCCCCACGCTCGGCGTCGACTACGGATACCGGCGCCGGAGCATCGGCGTCGGGGCTTTTCGCGGGCCGGCAGCGAGCGGCCTCTCGGCGAGCTGGACCGACCAGGAGCTCACGTTCTCGATCGCCGCGCCGATCCCGATCGCAGATCGGCAGACCGCGGGCCGGGCGCGCGTCCGGGGCCGCATCGCGCTCGCCGAGGCGCAGGTGCTCGTCACCCGGGCAGACGTCGCGACCGAGGTCGCCGCGGCCGATGCAGACCTGCGCACGGCGATCGACGTGCTGCAAACTCTGGCCCCGTCGCGCGAGATACTTGAGCGCCAGCTGCAACTGGTCGAGGTCGCGGTCAAGGCAGGGACACTCGATGTGGTCGCGCGTGCAGCCACACTGCGCCGGCTGATGGAAGTCGGTCGACGCCTCGACGAGGCCATGCGTGGGTACCGGGTCGCGCGAGCGCGCTGGACCCGGCAGACGGAGGTGCCGCAATGAAGGAAGTGACGCCTGCCACCCGTCGGATGTCGGAAGCCGAAAGTCGACAGTCACGCCCGCTCCCTCGCACCGTCTGGCTCCTGAGCTGGGTCTCATTCTTCGCCGATGTGTCCGGCGAGATGATCTACCCGCTGCTGCCGCTGTTCCTCGTCGGGGTGCTCGGCTCGTCCAGGACCCAGCTCGGTATGATCGAGGGAGCGGCGGTGCTGCTGGTCGCGGTGATGACCGCCTTCGCCGGAGTCCGCAGTGATCGCACCGGCACGGGGCGGGTCCCCTGGATCCGATGGGGCTACGGACTCCCGGTCCTGGGCAAGGCCACCATCGCCCTGGCCACGGTGTGGCCGTTGGTGCTCTTTGGACGCCTCCTGGATCGGTTTGGCAAGGGACTGCGGAGCGCGCCACGCGATGCGCTCATCACCGACGCTGTGACGGCGGACCAACGCGGGCGAGCCTTCGGCCTCCACCGTGCGTTCGACACCGCGGGCGCCTTCGTCGGCGTGCTGCTCTCCGCGTGGCTGCTCTGGTGGCTCACGGGGACGCCACAGCAGGGTGACGTGGCGGTCGCGGCGAGCTCGGTGGCACAAACTCCGGTGTGGATCTACCGCGCCATCTTCGGCGTGGGCGCGGGACTCGGTCTGGCTGCGCTGATCCTCACCATCTTCGTACACGAGTCCGCGGGTGGCTCCGCCGCACCGCCTTCGCCAGCGACCCCCGGCGTTGCAACGCCGAGCACGAACGCCACGTCGTCCACCGGGTGGCTCGCGTTGCCACGATCGTACTGGTCAGTGCTCATGTTGCTGAGCCTCTTCTCGCTGGCCAATAGCAGCGACGTGTTTCTGCTGCTTCGCGCCAGCGACCTGGGCTACTCCCCATGGTCGGTCGTGATGCTCTACGCGGTCTACAACCTCACCTACTCGGCGCTGGCGTACCCGGCTGGCATGTTGAGCGATCGGCTCGGGCGATGGGGCATCATCGCCATTGGTTGGGTGATCTACGCTGGAGTCTACGTCGGCTTCGCGTTCCTTCCGGATACGCATGCCTGGGGATTATGGCCCTTGATGGCATCCTACGGCGTCTACATGGCGCTCACCGACGGCGTCGGCAAGGCGCTGATCGCCGACCACGCCCCGCGCGCGAAACGTGGTACGGCGATGGGCATCTTCTATGCCGTGAGCGGCCTGATGACCTTGGGGGCGAGCGTGCTCGCCGGCATCATGTGGGACCGTTTTGGCCCGACACTCGCGTTCTCGATCGGCGCGGGGCTCTCCGTGCTGGCGCTGGTCGTGTTGGCTGCGCTGCGTTGGCGGACGGCATTCGGCGCGGTCCAGTGAGGCCCTGCGGCCTCCAGCCGAGACTCCCAGGCGCCGACCATGTGGCGGGTGCGCGTGACCTGGATCCCGAAGGGCTGGGGGCCCATGCCGTGGCCCACGCCGACATCGGAGGCGTTGAGCGAGAAGTTGACCGGTGGGTCGAGGACCTCGAACTCGGCGTAGTCCGCGCGGCGGCTCGCGGGCCCTCTGCCTTGTGCCGAGTCCATGGCTCGTGCAGCATCCGTGCACCCATGACGGTCGCCATCCAAAGCGAGATCGGGCGCCTTCGACGCGTGCTGGTCCATCGGCCCGGCGAGGAGATCGTGCGCATGACGCAACACGATCTTCAGGGCATGTTGTTCGACGATCTGCTCGCGCCGATCGAGACGCAACGCGAGCACGACGTCATGGCTGACATCTTTGCCGCCGCAGGTGTGGAGGTGCTAAAGATGGACGAGCTGCTGCGGGTCGCCCTCGAATCAGCCCCAAAACCCGCAGTGCAGCGGCTCATCAAGCGCGTATGCGAGAGCACGGGCGCCGCGCATGCCTCGGACGAGCTTGAAGACTGGCCGGCGGATCGTCTGGCGCAGGGGCTCATCGCCGGGGTTTTCTATGGTGAGCTCGCCTGCGCCAAGCACAGCCTGACGCGCTTGCACGCGGAGCTCGTTCACGACCGGCCGATGGCGCTGCGACCAGTCCCGAACCTCATGTTCATGCGCGACCCGTGCATCGCCGTCTATGACCGAATCGTCGTCGCCCGTATGGCCACCCTCGCACGGGCACGCGAGCCATTCATCGTATCTTTTGCCCTGCGCCACGGCGCAGCGAGCGGCGCGATCGACCTCGATTTTCCTGAAGATCGCGTGAGTCGCCATGCAGAGTTTGGCTCGCTTGAGGGCGGCGATCTGCTCGTCCTCTCCCCTCGCGCGCTGATGATCGGCTGCTCTGATCGCACATCGCCGCAAGCTATCGAGCGCATCGCCGAGGACGCACTTTTCCCTCATCACGCGAACCTCGAGTCCATCTACGTCGTCATGATGCCCCACGGCCGCACCGTGATGCACCTCGACACCATCCTCACGCAGATCGATCGGCGCCTGTTCCTCGCCCATGCACCGCTCATCGCCGGCAGGAGCGACGCCAAGCCGCTCGCGGTCGCTCGAGTCTCGCGCGGGGGAAAATCCGAGCTCTTGCATTCAGCGACGGTTCTGGACGTGCTACGCGACGAATTGGGCAGCGACGTCGAGCTCGTCCCGTGCGGCGGCCGCAACCCGCTGTTCCAGGAGCGCGAGCAGTGGACCGACGGTGCCAATGCAGTTGCGCTCGCCCCGGGGCACATCCTTTTGTACGCGCGCAATACCCATACGATCGCCATGCTCGCGGAGTACGGGTTCCAACGCACCGATCTCTCGGCCGTACTACCTCGGGATCAGCGTGCCGCGCTCGTGCGCGAAGGGCTGGCTCGCGAGCGCAACGTGTTCACGTTCACCGGGAGCGAGCTGTCGCGAGCGCGCGGCGGTGGCCGCTGCCTCACGATGCCGCTCGAGCGCGACCCGCTTTAGCGTCGCGCCCGCGTAGCTCGAGGAGCTTCGCGCGGCGAAACATGCGCCCGCAGCGGGCTTCGGCGCGGTGGCCCGCGATCCTGCCGTCAATCATGGATGCCGCCGAGCGCGACCCCGAACTCGCGGCGCTCCATGCCGGCCTGCACGCGACCTGATCTACCAGACCCGGTGCGACTTGAACTACCGCGATATCGAAGGTGGAAGCGGATAAGGAGAGTATGCCGTGGAGATCCGTCATTTGCGGCATCGGGTCATGTGAAAGCGACCGCGAGCTATCGGCGAGGGATGCGATTCGTCAGGTTGGCGATCGTGATCAGCAGCTCGGCGGGCTCGATCGGCTTGGCGATGTGCATGTTGAAGCCGGCGACCATGGCCCGGGTGCGGTCCTCCATGCGTGCGTAGGCGGTGAGCGCGAGCGCCGGGGTGCGGCCGCCGTCCGCGGGGGCGAGGGCGCGCAGCTTCTTGATCAGGCTGTAGCCGTCCTCGCCGGGCATGCCGATGTCGGAGACCATGATGTCGGGGCGATGGGTGCGGATCATCTCGAGCGCCTGGGCGGCCGAGGACGCGGTCATCACCTCGACCTTGCAGTGCTCGAGCAACGAACCGATCCAGTCGCGGGCGTCGTCCTCGTCGTCGACGATGAGCACCTTGAGGCCGTTGAGCTCGGGCGGGCACTCGAGCACGGGGCCGAGGCGCAGCGCGGGTACCTCGGCGGGCACGGCCGCCGAGCGCAGCGGGATGCGCACGGTGAAGGCGGCGCCGAGGCCCTCGCCCTCGCTGGCGGCCTCGATCGTGCCGCCGTGCAGCTCCGTCAGGTGCTTGACGATGGCGAGGCCGAGGCCGAGGCCGCCCTGGCTGCGGGTCGTGCTCGCGTCGCCCTGAAGGAAGCGGTCGAACACGTGGGGCAAGAACGCGGCCGGGATGCCCTGACCGTCGTCGGCGACCACCAGAGCGACGGCCTCGACCATTTCGACGTGCTCGACCATTTCGCCGTGCTCGCTCGTCTCGACATGCTCGACGGACCCGAGCGCCGTGACATCCGAGGCTTCGTGGCGCAACGACACTGTCACCCGGCCGCCGCGCGGCGTGAACTTGACGGCGTTGGTCAGCAGGTTCCAAACGATCTGCTGCAGGCGGTTGGGGTCGCCGATCACGGGGCTGGTGTCGGGGTCGAGGGTGAGGATCAGGCGGATGTTGCGGGCGTCGGCGGCGGGTCGCACGGTCTCGACGGCGGCCTCGACGATCGGGACCAGCTCGACGGACTCGAGGTCGAGGCGCAGCTTGCCGGTGACGATCCGGCTGAGGTCGAGGATGTCCTCGATGAGGGCGACCTGCGCGCGGGCGTTGCGGTCGATCGTCTCCAGACCCTTGGCGCGCTTCTCCTCCGACAGGGTGTGGCTGCGCAGCATGCGGGTCCAGCCGAGGATCGCGGTCAGCGGGGTGCGCAGCTCGTGGCTCAGGGTGCTCAGGAACAGGTCCTTGGCGCGGTTGGCCTCCTCGGCGCCGAAGGTGCGGCCCTGGACTATCAGCGGCGCCATCATCCACGAGCGCGGCGAGACCTCGCGCAGCAGCTCGAGCTCGGCCGGGTCGCGGGCGGCCAGCGCGAGCATGCCGTCGTCGACCTGCTCATATAACTGCGACACGCCGGTCCGCAGCACCTCGCCGAGCCCGGAGCCGTGCGCCAGGTCGATCGGGAAGCGGGTGTGCAGCGCGCGGATGACCTCGGCCTTGTCGGGTTCGATGTGCGTGAGCGCGGCTATCTCGACTGTGCCGCCGCCGGGCTCGTGCAAGTACACGGTGCACCACGAGCCGAGTCGCGGCACCGCCAGACGGGTGAGGCCCTGCAACGTCTGCGCGGGGTCGAGCGAGGCGACCAGCGCGGTGCTGGCGTCGGCCAGGAAGCGCAGCGCCTCGCGGTCTCGCTTCTCCCGCGTGACGTCCTCCTGCACCCACAACAAATGCCGCTTGCCCGACAGCTCGAGGGTGGTGGTGCGCGCGTGGGTGACGAAGGGGGTGCCGTCTTTTTTGACGTTGTGGAACTCGCCGACCCACGAGCCATGGAGCTTGAGGTGGTCGAGGACGGACGCGACGATGCGGCGGTTCTCCTCCGGGGGATAGTTGTTTTGGACGGAGACGTGTTGACCGACGAGCTCGCCGGCGGGGTAGCCGAACATGGCGTCCTCGGCGGCGTTGGTGTAGAGGATGATGCCGCGCTCGTCGGAGACGCGGACGCCCTCGGCCATGCTCTGCAGCACGCGCGCGCGCAGGCGCAGCTCGTCCTGGACGAGCTTGTCGGCGGTGATGTCCTGGACCTCGATGATGGTGCCGACCGGCTGGCCATCGGTGACGATCGGGCTGGCGGTGAAGGCGACCGGGAAGAAGCTGCCGTCCTTGCGCAGGAACGTGTCCTCGCCGCGCTCTTGCCGGCGCTGCGGCAGGGCGCGGTCGATCGGGCACTCGGCGATCGGGTAGGGCCGGCCATCGGAGCGGTGGTGATGAATGAAGTCGTGCAGGGGCTGGCCCTGGACCTCGTCGAGGGTGTACCCGACCATCGCCTCGGCGGCCGGGTTCATGAAGGTACAGTGCTGCCGCGTGTCCATCAGGAACAGCGCCGAGGTGGCGCTATCGGTGATCGTGCGGGTCAGCTGGTGCTGGGCTTGCAGCGCCCGCTCGGCGTCGCGGCGCTGGGTGATGTCGCGGAAGATGTTGACGACGTAGCGGACCGCGCCGGTGTCGTCGCACACCGGGGTCGACGACACGACCGACCAGCGCTCGGCGGCGCTGTCGTGGGTGCGGAAGCGGACCAGCTGCTCCTGGACATGCTCGCCCTGGAAGGCCCTGCGGGTCGGGGTGCGCTCGTCGGGGATGACGGCGCCGTCGCTGTCCATCATGACGAAGCGGTCGCGCAGGCTCTCGATGGGGCGGGTGAGCATCGAATCGACGTCGGCGACGCCGATCGTCGCGACCGCGACGGCGTTGGCGTAGACGATCTTGCCGGTGTGGTCCATCAGCGTGATCGCGTCGGTCACCCCGCGTAGCACGACCTCCAGCTGCTCCCGTGAGGCCCGCAGCTCGCGCTCCTGTCGCTTGCGGGCCGTCATGTCGATCGCCACACCGACGAAGCCCAGCACCTCGCCGTCAGGGTCGAGGTGCGGTGCGTAGGTGACGCTGACCCAGCGCAGGCTGCCGTCGCGGTGCAGCAGCTCGACGTCGAAGCGCGTCAGTCGACCGCCGAGCGCGGACTCGACGTAGGGCCGCGTGCGCGCGTACGCGGCCTCGCCGAGGACCTCGCGCATGTGTCGCCCGCGTATCTCGTCGAGCGAGCGCCCGAACCACTCCGCGTATTGGCGGTTGACGAGGCGATAGCAGCCGTCGGCGTCGACGTAGGTCATCAGCGTCGGCGCGACGTCGAAGATCAGGCGCATCTGCTGCAGCAGGACGCCCTCGGCGACCTGGGCACGCAGGGCGCGTAGCTCGGCAAGCAACTCCGAGCGTGACCTGTGATCGTCCGGATCTATTTCGGGAGCTGACATCTGTTGCGGTACCCGGCCGCTCCGAGGCCGCTGACCATAGCCAAAGGCTCTGCGCGCCGCCACGGGTAATCCCCATGCCGCGTGGCCGCAGGGACACGGAGCACGTTGTAGAGGTCGTCCGACGGCGCGACGTGAGGCCGCGCCCGGGCGGCCGGACAGGTGTCATGGCGGCCGCCGGGCGCGCCGGGGGACCGCGCGCTTCAGGTCAGGCCCGACAGCGGACCGCCGCCGAAGTCGGGGTCGCCGAAGTGGTCGGGCGAGCCGTCGGGGCCGGGCAGGCCGAAGGCCCCGGCGATCGAGAGCAGCAGACGGTTGTGCGGGGCGCCGCCGCATTGCACGTGGCGTCCGGTCTTGAAGTGGCCGCCGCCGCTAACGATCAACAAAAACGGCATGTTGACCTTGGTGTGGCCGCCCTCGGCGTTCTCGGAGCACACGAGGATGACGGAGTTGTCGAGCACGCTGCCGCCGAGCGGGGGCGCACGCCCGCAGGCGCGGAGGCGCACCCGGGGTGTTCGCGGACGTTGCGGTGTCTCGCTGTCCTGTGGGACAGGTGCGGTGTCCGAGGTCACAGGCGTGGGGTCGGCGAAACCCGTGGCCGTCGCGGGCGCGCGCGTGGGATATACTCGCGCCTCGCCACGCAGGCGCCCGCACGTCAGACCCATGGGGACCCATGATCATGGATGAGACTGTCCAGCGCACTCAACTGCACGCCTCGCCGGCCTTCCACGACCTGCCGGACGAGCGCCGACGCAAGCTGCTGGCCGACGTCGCCGCGGTGGCGGCATTCCTCAACCCGCCGCCGACGCCCCCGCGCGCGGGCAAGGGCCGGCCGGGGGTCGACCGCAAGATGGCGACGCGGCCCGACATGCTGCCGGAGTTCGTCAACTCGCTGGTGATGGGCACGTTTCAGGCGGTCGTCGACGCGTCGGCGCAGCAAATGGCCGCGTACGTCGAGCTGCTGGCAGGCGTCGCCGCGTCGATCGAGGGCCTGTGGGCGGACGCCGAGCAGCGCACGAGCGTGGCCCACCGGCTCGAGGCCGAGCTGCGCAAGATCTTCCGCGGCCACGGCGACGACTGAGCTGTCCGAAGGGACAGGTCAGAAGCGGCTCAGGCGGTCCCGCCGTGGCTGGTGAGGTGGGCCTCCATCGCGGCGCGGCGCCTGTCGTCGATCACGAGCACGCCGTCGACCTCGCGGCCGTGCAGATGGTCGATGACGTCGCGGATCGTGACGATCGGGCACACCGGGACGCCGAGCTCGCTCTGGAGTTCGGCGAGGGTGGTACGCTCGCCAGTGCCGCGCTCCTGGCGATCGACCGCGACGACGACGCCGGCGATCTGCACGTCGGCGGTGCGGCGCAGGAGCTCGATGCTCTCGTGGATCGACTTGCCGGAGGTGATCACGTCGTCGACGATGACGACGCGCATGCCGGCCGTCGGCGCGGTGCCGACGAACCAGCCGCCCTCGCCGTGCTCCTTGTGCTCCTTGCGGTCGAAGCAGAACGGGGCGTCGTCGCCGAGCTCGGCCATGGCGATCGCAGTGGCGACGGCCAGCGGCACGCCCTTGTACGACGGACCGAACAACAGGTCGCAGCGCAGCGAGGCGCGTCGCAGACACTCGGCGTAGGCGCGGCCCAGACCCGAGATGGCAGCGCCCGTACGAAACTGACCGGCGTTGACGAAGTAGGGCGAGCGCCGGCCGGACTTGAGCGTGAACTCGCCAAAGCGCAGCACCTCGTGACGGACGAGCAGCTCGATGAACGCCTGCTGGTAGGGCTCCATGACGGCCGCTATACCACGAGGCCCGCGGTCGGTGCAGGGGCGTGTCGGGGGAGGACGACGGCGAGGCGGGCCCCGCGGGCGCCGTCGCGGCGGTCCTCGGCGGTGATCGTGCCGCCGTGGGCCTGGGCGATCTGGCGGCACAGATACAGGCCGAGGCCGACGCCGCCGTGGTCGCGCGCGCGGGCGGCGTCGAGGCGAGTGAAGGGCTCGAAGATCGCGGCGCGGTCGGCCGCGGCGATGCCGGGGCCCTCGTCCTCGACGGCGAGCACCAGGCGGTCGCCGATGACCTCGGCCACGACTTCGATCTGGCCTTCGGGACAGGCGCGGCGGGCGTTGTGCAGCAGGTTGGCGAGCAGTCGCTCGATCAACACCGGGTCGAGCTCGAGGTGCAGGGCCTCGTCGCAGCGCACGCGGGCGGCGACGCGGGCGGCGACGCGGGCCAACAGGGGGGCGAGCCCGGTGTCGACCCGGTGCAGGGTGGCCGCGCCGCCGAGGTCGAGGCGGCCGGAGGTCAGCAGGTCGGCGATCAGGGTCTCGAGCTCGATGAGGTCGTCACCGAGCTCGGCGATGCCGCGACGCACGCGGATGGTCGCGGGGTGCTCGAGGTCGGGCATGCCGGCGAGGCGCTCGGCGAGCAGCTCGGCGAGCACGCGCATGCGGGCGACGGGGGTGCGCAGCTCGTGCGAGACGTTGGTGAGCAGGGCCCGCTGGCCGTGGACCTGGGCTTCCAGCTGCGCGGCCATGTCGTTGAAGGCGAGGCCGAGGCGACCGAGCTCGTCGCTGGCGCGTGGGTCGGGGATGCGGTGGCCGAGCTCGCCGCGGGCGATCCGGCCGGCGCTCTCCTCGAGTACGGCGAGGCGGCGGGTCAGCGAGCGTGCGAGGGGCCACGCGCCGCCGGCGAGGATCGCCAGCAGGCCGAGCAGCGCGAGCACGAGCAGGCGATTACGGTCGGCGCCGCGATCTCCGACCGCGAGCGCGAGCACGGCGAGGACAGATCCATCCGCGCCGGTGATGCCGAAGCCGAGGGCCGGGCCGCGGTCGCCACGCTCGCCACGCTCGCCGCGCCGGACGACCGGCTGACCGCGCTGGAGGCGAGCGAGCTGGCGTGGTTTCAGGGCGCGCGGGCTGCGGGTCGCGGGATCCCCGGCGAGGAGGTTGCCCTCGCGGTCGTGGATCGCGGCGCGCAGGTCGAGCTCGCTGGCGAGAGCGGCGACCTCGGCCTCGAGGGCGGCGCGGCTGGTGGCATCGCCGCTGTCGGCGACGAGGCGGCTCAGCGCCGGCTCACGCGCGGCGACGGCGGCGTCGACCGACTCGACCCACGCGGCGTCGTACTGGCCGGCGAGGCTCAGCACCACGAGGCCGACGATCGCGGCGAAGGCGATCACCGTGAGAATGAAGGTGACGTAGATGCGGAGGAACAGGCCGCCGCCCCGCGGCGAGGGTGGCGGCGGCGGAGAGGGTGGGGATGGCGGGGATGGCGAGGCCGGGCTCACGACTGCGGGCCCTTCGCGTCGGGCGGCGCGAGCATATAGCCGACCCCTCGCAGGGTGCGGATCAGGCCAGCGCCGCCGGGGTCGGCGGCGGCGAGGGAGGCGCGGACCTTGCTGAGGTGCACGTCGATCGAGCGGTCGACGGCGGGGTCGAAGTCGGCCGGGGCTTCACCTCGCAGCGTACGCAGGCGCTGGTGGATCTGCTCGCGTGAAAGCGCCTGCTCGGGGGCGCCGGCGAGGATCCACAGCAAGTCGAACTGATAGGCCGTCAGCTCGCAGGGGGTGCCCTCGACGCTGGCCCGGTGGCGGTCGCGGTCGATCGTCAGCGGGCCGCAGCGGCGCTGATTCGGGGTCGTGGGCGTCGAGGCGGCGCCCGGCGTGGCAGGGGAGGATGGCGCGCCGCGGCGCAGCACGGCCCGGATGCGGGCGACCAGCTCGCGGGGGCTAAACGGCTTGGCGAGGTAGTCGTCGGCGCCGAGCTCGAGCCCGAGCACGCGGTCTATCTCCTCGCTGCGGGCCGACAGCATCAGCACGGGTACGGCGGATCTCTGGCGCAGCTCCTTGCAGACGGAGAGGCCGTCGCGGCGGGGAAGCATGATGTCGAGCAGGACGACGTCGTGCTCGCCGGACAGCGCCCGTCGCAGCCCGAGCTCGCCGTCGCCGGCGACCTCGACGATGAAGTCGTGGCCTTGCAGGTACTCGGCCGTGCGCTCGGCGAGCCTGGCGTCGTCTTCGACCAGCAGGACACGGAGCGGCTCCACGGTCTTTTGGGCCTACGGCACCTCGCGGCGTAGATCAAGCGAGATGACGAGAAGATCACGGTCCCCCGGCGGGTTCCGTCGACCTCGGGGCCCAGTGAAGCTCCGAGGTTGACAGCCGGGCGAGCGCGTCGTACGCCATGGGCATGGAGTTTCACTGCTCCCGGTGCCATGAGCGGTTCGCGGGCCCCGAGGGTGGGGCTCCCGAGCACTGTCCGAAGTGCAAGGCAGAGGCCGGTCTCGAGCCGGTCAAGCGCACTCCGCTGCCGATGATGCTGTTCGCGGCCTTCCTCGCCACCGCGGTCGTGGCGACCGCGGTCGGTGGGATCGTGTCGATGGTGTCGGGCTGAAACACCGCGTTCACGGGTCTTTTTCGGCCGCTGTCTCCGCCGTCCCGTCGGTCCTCATGGCCCACCTGCGCCCGCGGGCCCCGCTCGCGGCGTGCACGGCGGTCAGGCAACACCTCCCCCTGCCATCCCGGCAGCGCCTCCCCCTGCCATCCCGGCAACACCTCCCCCTGCCATCCCGGCAACACCTCCCCCTGCCATCCCGGCAGCGCCCCGTGTTGCCATCCCGGCAGCGCTCCGCGTTGCCACCTTTTCCTGCGCCGCGCTGCC
>ENA-OFCF01000640-OFCF01000640.1-metagenomes-genome-assembly--contig:-NODE-640-length-14940-cov-4.888142_pt1 | contig 14940 bp, 13 predicted proteins | sample MGYA00153387_OFCF01 | MGnify analysis MGYA00153387
ACATGCCGCTAACCCGCATGGATGCTGGGCTTGTGGGGTTTATCAGGGACGACTATTTATTGGTTTAGAGGTCAATTTAATACCTGAAACGGGCTCTAAAACAAGTTTTTTGATGTGCCCAACCAATACACCCCAGAACCAAACACTTGGTTCAGTTGCTCCGACTCTTTAAGAAATCGAATGAGGAAGTGATATTAGTTTTTTTGAAGTCAACTGCCTTAACTACCTAGTGCAAGCAGGGAACAGGTTTTTGAAAGTGCTTAGTCTGAGTCAACAAGACAGGGGAGTTCGCAGCGATGATCAAATGCTAAAACAGGTATGGCTTTCACATCAAATGTTATTGGAAAGATATGAGTCCTATCTTTAACATTACAGTAGTTTCATTTCATGCTTTATCCGTTAGCAGTGATAACTACCGCAATTTAGGAGACAACTATGCTTAACCAGTATGCATTCCCTTTCCCATTATCAATCTCAAAAATGAGACGGCATGGAATGGCCATAGCAATTGCAATCGTTGGCTTAGCGGCCTTCATACAGTCAGAGTCAGTAATGGCTACTGATATCAAAGAGCGAAACCTGAAATTTGCTTTCGTGCAGCCGCTTGACAGCAACCAGGGCGTGGGCGCACAGCGATTCAGCGAGTTGGTCAGCCAAAAATCAGGCGGAAAAATTTCCGTCAAGCTTTTTCCAAATGGCACGCTGGGCGGTGAAGTCGCTGTTGTTTCATCATTGCAGGGCGGTGTTATCGATTTCTCCATGATCGCCCCGGCTTTGTTGGTCGGGCAGCTAAAAGAGCAGGCGATTTGGGACACCCCTTTCTTGTTTTCAAACTACAAAGAGGTGGATGCCATTTTTGATGGTCCCATCGGACGTAAGCTTTCGTCCAGACTGCCAGAAAAGGGGTTGGTGAGCCTGGCTTATGGCGACCATGGATTTAGGAATGTCGCAAATAGCAAGCGATCCATATCCAAGCTTGAGGATATTGACGGGTTAAAAATTCGCGTACCACAAAGCCCGCTTTACATCGATACTTTTCGCGCTTTGGGTGCCAACCCTACGCCGTTGCCGTTTCCCGAGGTTTACTCAGCTCTTGAGAACAAAACCGTAGACGGCGTAGAGCAACCGAATGGGTCCATTCTGGCTAGTCGGTTTTCTGAAGTTTCTAAATACTTGACCGTTACGCGGCATATTTACACGCCCATATTCTTCTTGATGAGTAAAAAAACGCTTGATCAAATGTCTGGCGACGAAAAGAAAATAATTCAGGATGCCGCGAATGAAACGGCCCTTTTCCAGCGTGAAGCCTCTCGCGCGATGGATCAAAAAGCACTTGCTACTTTAAAAGCCAACGGCATGATCGTCAACGAAATGTCAAATGATGAATTGACACGCCTGCGCATTAAGTTGCAACCAGTGATGGTGAAATATGTAAAGGAAATCGGTGAACCTTTGGTCAATGAAATGAATGCCGAACTGCAAAAAATTCGTGCAAAAAATTAATCAGGCAATCTGCAATTCAGACTGACATTGTGTCGAATGGCTAAAAACGACTAGTACAGAAAATACAAATGAAGCGCTTTGTTGGATACTATTTTCTTTTTTTGAAGGCATGCATGGCGACTTGCCTTGCAGTTATGGTGGTGCTAGTTTTCGGCAATGTTGTGCTCCGATATGGGTTCAACTCTGGGATCACGGCATCTGAGGAAATATCACGCTGGCTGTTCATTTATCTTACTTTTATTGGTGCAATAGTTGGCTTATACGAGCATTCTCACCTTGGCGTAGACACCTTGGTTATGCGGCTGCCGAAGTGGGGGAAGCAACTGTGTTTTGTCGTCAGTCATGTGTTGATGTTGTTAGCAACTGGCATGTTGATGTTGGGTAGCTGGCAACAAACGCTCATTAACCTTGACAACTCAGCTCCAGCAACCGGCCTTCCCATGGCTATCGTGTATGCAGCGGGACTGATTTTTTCGATGGCTGCCGTGCCAATACTGCTCATTAATCTTTTGCGCGCCTTGACAGGCAGGATCAATGACGCCAGTTTAATTATGGTCAAGGAGTCTGAGGAAAAAGAAGTCGACTTGAACAGCCTGCCGATTGGACAAAGCGAACAGTTGGTCAACAAGACTGGAAAGCCAGCATGATCATCACTATTTTCTTGGGTACTTTGATAGGTTGCATGCTAATTGGCATGCCTATCGCTTTCGCGCTACTGCTGGCTGGCGTAGCTTTAATGGGTTACATGCAAATGTTTGACGCCCAGATTATTGCGCAAAATATTGTTAATGGCGCTGACAGTTTTCCTTTATTGGCAGTTCCGTTTTTCATTTTGGCCGGTGAAATAATGAACGTTGGTGGTTTGTCGCGCCGCATTGTGAACCTCGCTATGGCGCTGGTAGGTCACATCAAAGGCGGGCTGGGGTATGTCACCATACTGACCGCTATATTGTTGTCTGCGTTATCAGGCTCGGCTGTCGCCGATGCAGCAGCACTTGCGTCGCTACTTGTGCCTCTGATGGTCGTGGCGGGGCATGAAAAATCTCGAGCTGCTGGCCTGGTTGCTGCATCTGCCGTTATTGGCCCCATCATTCCACCATCAATTGCCTTTGTGATTTTTGGTGTTGCTGCCAATGTGTCGATCACAAAGCTCATGCTTGCAGGCATCTTTCCGGGTTTGTATATTGCCGCTGCGTTATGGCTTACTTGGGCATACTTGGTAAGACAGGAAAAAATTGCATCGCCACCCCGCAAATCGCGGGCAGAAGTTTGGCAGGCCACAGTCGATGCCAGCTGGGCACTGGTGCTACCGTTGATCATTATCTTCGGGCTGAAATTTGGTTTCTTTACGCCCACTGAGGCTGGTGTGGTCGCCGCAGTCTACGCATTGTTCGTGTGCGCAGTTATCTATCGTGAATTGAAGTGGTCGCAAATTTATACGATTTTTGTTCAGGCTTCAATGATTACTGCGGTGGTGATGTTTCTTGTCGCATCGACGTTAGTTTCTGCCTGGCTGATAACTGTGGCTGAAATTCCTGCGCAATTGGTATCGTTATTGCAACCCTTCATGGATAACAAAATCTTGCTGATGCTGGCAATGATGGCACTCGTGGTGCTGATCGGTACCGCGCTGGACATGACGCCCACTATCTTGATTTTGACTCCGGTGTTGATGCCAATCGTATTGGCGGCTGGCATTGACCCGGTTTACTTCGGCGTTCTGTTCATCATCAATAACAGCATCGGACTGCTGACGCCGCCAGTGGGTACTTTGCTGAATGTTGTGGCTGGCGTATCGAAGATTTCAATGGAAGATGTGACCAGAGGCGTGTGGCCTTTCCTCATTGCCGAACTTATAGTTTTGTTTTTGTTGATCATTTTTCCGCCACTGGTCACAGTTCCAGCGGCCTGGTTTTCGCGTTAAGCGATTTTGATTAATGCATTGAAAATTTGATAACCGATTCAGGCAATACGGACTTGGTGCGTACGTTTATTGCTGATGACTGTATCGACCAATCTAGTTTTGATGCGTCTGCCGACTTCAATTTATGCGTTTAAGTTTGGCCGCACTAAAGAATTAACGCGAAGGTCATCGCCTTTCAAATTAAAGATGGCCACCAGAACGCAACATTATTCCAAAGCTTGCCAGGACGCTGACTGATGGCCAGCCGTCCACCATTTATTCGTTCACCCTTAACTCGCAATGACCTCGGTAACCACCACCCTTCCTAGCCAAGCAGTCCTGATTGCAATCGACTCGGGTACTACCAATCTTCGTGCCTGCCTGCTGGATTGCTAGGGCAAAGTTTTAGACAGCCGCTCTTGTCCAGGTGGTGTCATGTCCGTACAAGACCGTCAGTTTGAAACTCCCTTGCTAAGCGTGGTGGGCGATTGATGCGTGCGCGCACCCATACCATTAATAGCCGCCGGCATGATCGGCAGTCTGCAAGGCTGGCTCGACACACCATACCTGTCTTGTCCTGCCAAACTGGACCAAGCTGCACAGCAGCTCACATCTGTAGCTTTCAAGGATGCAAGTGGCCGAACGCATCACCTGTTGATAGGTCCAGGCGTGCAATGCATTGATGACAGTGGTTTGCATGATGTCATGCGTGGTGAAGAAACCCAAATATGGGGCAGTGGTCTTGACGAAGGCGCTGTTTGCATACTGCCTGGCACGCACAGCAAATGGGCCTGGATAGGCAAAGCGGGAGAGATTCAAAAGTTCAGAACCTACATGACAGGTGAACTGTTTGCCTTGCTCACCAAGTACGGCATTTTGGGACGTTTGATGTAGCCTGGTCAAGACGAGCAGGCATTCAAGCGTGGCGTTCTGCTAGGCCGCTATGACTGTGCCCATGCTTCTCACATCATTTTTTCAGTTCGAACTGCTGGTCTGATGGCCAGCTTGCCAGCTGATAGCCTGTCGGACTATCTCTCAGGTACTTTGATAGGGTTGGAAATTGGCGGCAGTATGGCGCTGAGGGGCTCGTTGCCCAGGCACATTCACCTGATCGGCAATGATGAACTGTGTATGCGTTATGTCAAGGCATTGCATGCCGTGATTATTCAGGCCGTAATGTCAAACACTACGGCAACTGCTGGCTTATGGAAGCTAGCCACAACCGCAGGCGTGGTGAAAGCATGAATACGGACGACACGAACACTTCATCTACCGCATGGCATCTGCTCATGGCCTTACCCGTGATTGCCATATTGCGAGGCATTCAACCCCAAGAAGTGCCGCCTATCGCTGATGCGCTGGAGTTTGCGGGCATGCATACGTTGGAAGTACCCTTAAATTCACCTAAAGCGTTGGAGAGCATACATTGGCTGAGTCAACGCAAGCAATACTTGGTGGGCGCAGGAACAGTGTTGACGGTTCAGCAGGTTGATGACGTGGCCAATGCCGGCGGGAAATTGATTCTTTCACCCAACATGAAACCTTCAGTGATTGCGCGCACAGTTGAGCGCGGCATGATTTCCATCCCGGGGGTAGCTACCATGACGTAGGCATTCGCTGCGCTACAAGCTGGTGCACATGCACTGAAACTTTTCCCGGCTGATGCGTTGGGTCTGTCTACCTCAAGGCGTGGAAAGCAGTGCTTCCAGATCACACCAAACTGTTGTGTGTGGGGGGCGTGACACAACACAATGTGAGCACCTATCGCCAGGCGGGAGCAGATGGTGTGGGCTTAGGGAGCAGTTTGTATGTGCCGGGTGTGTGTACTGCTTTGCTGCATGAAAGAGCAAAGGCTGCAATACAAGCTTGGTGTGATCCGGGTGGAAGTTGTACCCAGATTTCGAGTTCAGTTTAGTGGGTCATGAGCCTTCATTTATTGTCTTTTAAAACGGGTCAACGGTGGCGTCCGTATCCATGCATAAACATGTACAGCGACTATGCAAAATGTGTCAAGCCTATGTAGTGCGGCAGTCAACCCAGTACATATGAAGTTTTTACAGAAGTAAAAAACTCCTGCGCGTACCTGCCTTGTTCACGCGGACCATAACTGGAACCTTTCCGTCCTCCAAACGGCACGTGGTAATCCACACCCGCTGTAGGTAAATTAACCATCACCATCCCTGCTTGCGAGTGTCGCTTGAAATGGGTAGCGTATTTCAGCGACGTGGTGGCAATACCAGCCGACAAGCCGAAACGAGTGTCATTGGCAACTTCTAGCGCTTCGTCGTAGTTTTTGACGCAAATCACTGTGGCTACGGGGCCAAAAATTTCTTCTTGATTGATCCGCATACTGGGCGTGCTGTCAATGAAAAGCGCTGGAGCCATGTAGAACCCGTTGGTCGAGCGGAGCAATCTCTCGCCGCCTATCAACAATTTTGCACCTTCTCTGCGACCAATTTCGATGTAACTCAAATTCTGCTCTAGTTGGGACAGTGAAGCCACCGGTCCTATGTCAACACCAGCCTGGCAAGCGTCCTCCACTTTGATAGCAGCCATTCTGATTTGCATTGCGGCAATGAACGCTGGATAGATCTGTTCAGTAACAATCAATCTGCTGGCAGCGGTGCAGCGTTGACCCGTAGAGTAAAAGCAGCTTTGAGCACTCAGCTCAACGGCGGTTGTTAGATCAGCATCATCCAGCACCACTTGTGGATTTTTACCACCCATTTCCAATTGAACTTTCTTCATACGTAGCGCACATACGTGTGCAAGTCGCTGACCGACAGCCTCAGAGCCGGTAAAACTGATTGCATCAATACCAGCGTGGTTGACCAGTGCATCACCAATTACACTGCCTCTGCCCATCACTAAATTAAAGACGCCAGCAGGTAGCCCACAGCGACTAATGATGTCGGCCAATGCCCAAGCGCAACCTGGAACGAGCTCGGCGGGTTTGAAAATCACGCAGTTACCGTACGCCAGCGCTGGTGCAATTTTCCAGGCTGGTATCGCCAGCGGGAAATTCCAGGGCGTAATCAGACCCACAACACCAACAGGTTCGCGGGTAATTTCAACCGTAATCTTGGGGCGTACAGACGGTAGAAGTTCACCTGTCAATCGCAAACATTCGCCAGCGAAAAATTTGAATATATTGCCTGCACGGGCAGCCTCTGCTATGCCTTCTGCACGTGTTTTACCTTCTTCGCGGGCCAGCAGGGTACCGAGTTCGTCTTTACGATTCAAAATTTCAGTCCCGATTTTGTCCAGCGCATCTGAACGCGCTTGAATACCTGACGTAGACCATCCAGAAAAAGCGCGCCCTGCTGCTGCAACCGCAAGATCAAGTTGAACAATGTCGGCTTGCGCATAGTCACCGATGACATCGGTCAGATTTGACGGGTTGATATTTGGGGAGTAATGCGCCGACTCTGGCCACACACCACCAATGAAGTTGTTATGTTTTTGAATAGTCATAGAGATTTTTCAGCTATTGACCCCACCGCAATACAAGAGGATTCAGTCGCCGCGCAGCTTCAAGCAACCCAGCGCGAACCTCTGGTTGCATCAATGGGAATGGGTGCCGTGGTGCATCGCAGACAATGATGCCGCCTTCAAGCATTAACGCCTTACTGGTGAGAATGCCACCCTGACGATTTTCATAGTTGATCAACGGCAGCCAGCGCTGGTAGTGTGCCACTGCATCCTCGCGCCGGCCTGCAGCAAATGCGTCTACTATCAGTCGTATGCCATCGGGGTAAGCGCCGCCAGTCATTGCGCCGTTGGCACCGGCATCCAGGTCTGCAAGAAGTGTGATTGCTTCTTCCCCATCCCACGGCCCTTCAACGGCACTGCCACCTAAACGAATCAGCTCACGCAGTTTGGACGCAGCGCCGGCAGTTTCTATCTTGAAATATGAAACTTGCGCAATTTCTCTGGCCATGCGGGCCAGAAAACTCGCACTTAATGCAGTACCGCTCACGGGCGCATCTTGCACCATGATGGGTATGTCGACCGCTGCCGACAATCTGTCAAAAAACTCAAACACCTTTTCTTCGGTAGCGCGAATTGTTGCGCCGTGGTAGGGCGGCATCACCATTACCATAGCCGCCCCGCAGTCTTGTGCCAGGCGACTGCGCTGAATACACACCTGTGTGGAGAAATGTGTGGTGGTCACGATGACAGGCAGGCGATGAGCCACGTGATTGAGAACAGTCGCCGTCAGCAGTTCACGTTCTGCATCAGAAAGCGAAAACTGCTCCGAGAAGTTGGCCAAGATACACATACCGTTTGCACCTGCGTCAATCATGAAATCCACACAACGCTTTTGGCCAACCAGGTCAAGCGCTCCGTCAGCTGTGAATATCGTGGGCACGACTGGGAAAACGCCTTTGTACCGTGGGCTTACTGAAGATTGCATGTCGGATAAATGTTTTTGAGGTGGCTGGGTGTCAGGTGTGTTCGGAAAGCTAACAATTAGAGCCTCAATCTGGCGACTGAAAACTCTTTTGAGTTTAGTGAGAACGCTGGCGTAGCGCCAATGAAAATTAGGCCTGACTTGATATAAATATGGATATATACAAGAAATCTTTTCACCTGTTTGTTAATACAAGCGAGCAGTCAGCCCAACTGGAAAAGCATAGTCTGAGGACTAGGACGTAGGATTTTCTTTGGCTGTGATTCTGATTTCATCCAGCATGTGCTGCGCTGCATTTGACAGCAGATGATCACGCAGGGTGACAATTCCAAAGGTATCAATCCGGAAGGGCAGTGCGAGCGGCAGTATTGTCAGAACGTTCAATTGCTCAAAATATTTGGCGACTGTCAAGGGCATTGCATGCAAAAAATCAGTCTGGTGCAAGATTGGCAGGGCGACGATGGTTGACATCGTTTCAATCGTATTGACTGGCGGTATGAGCCCTTGACGGCGAAACAGCATTTCAAACTGATGGTGCAGGGTGCGATCTTTGGGAGAAATAATCCAGCCACAGTCTGTTGTGTCTTTAAGTTCCAGTTTTTTGACTGATGCAAATGGATGTCCGTTGCGGACGACCGCACATATTGGCTCTTCGCCTATTTCTTCAAACAGCAACTCGGATCCCTCATCTTTGATCATGATCCGGGCGATCAGTAAATCCAGCAGCCCACGTTTGAGGCGATCCACCAGAACGTTGCTTGAATCAAGTTCAATCCCAATATTCAGGAGAGGTGACTTTTGTTTGACCCGGATGATCGCTCTAGGCAGGATGTCAATTGCGGGCTGCATGACCACACCCACATTCACATTGCCAATAAGACCCGATCTCAGGGAGACAATCTCCTCATGCGCCTGGCCTAGTCGCGCCAGCATCATGCGAGCATGCCTGATCATGATCTCGCCATACTGAGTAGGCCGCATGTCTTTTGGCAAACGATCAAAAAGCGACACGCCCAGCGTGTCTTCTAACTCTTTAAGTTGCTTAGAGGCGCCCGGTTGCGTCATCATGAGAGCCGTTGCTGCTTGCCCTAAATTGCGGTGCTCCTCTAGCGCAACAAGCAACAGCAAGTGACGGGTTTTCAGGCGCCCGCGAAGATACCAGCTCATATTCAAATCAGTCACAGTGACACACCTTCAACATTTTTGAAACTGCAAGACGACCATTGTGCGGCAAGAAGACGTTTCCTATTAAGCCTGACCACTGTCATGAAATGCTATGGGGCAGTGTTGTCATGCGCATGTGTGTAAATGTTGTGCTGAACTAAGGTGCCGTCGATCCAACGCGTGTCTGGTCAATCAGTTTGCTGATGTGCTCGATGATGGTGTTTTCGCTGATTTCCCCCTGAAGATGCTGAGAAACAAGCGCGCCAGCGTACTTTTCAAAACGCCCGTAGCCGTCAAATCGCGGTCGCGTCGCAGCCATCGTTAAGGTCGGATATACATCTTTGAAATATCCGTTGAATCGAGTGTCCAGTTCATCGTGCTCCCATGCCGTCAGTGCCGCAGGTTGCCCATGATGCTTGCCAAACAACTGAGTCTGAATGTCGGGCTGAAGTACAAATGATAAATATTTTTTTGCAGCATCTGGTTGTTTACAGGCAACCGACAAACCTATTGCGGCGCCACCAAGTAGCGTTCCAGATGCATAAGGTACAAGTAATCCAGGGGCTGCAGAAAATTTAAGGCGACGGGCGCAGAAATCTTCTTCACCATAAGTCGCATAACCGAAAGTCAACGGGCAGTACACGATGTCGTCACGCGTGGTCATTGCGTCGTGAAGCGCAATTGAGTTCCAGCTAGCCGCTTGCGGTGGCGCAAACGCTGTAGCCTGCCTAAGACAAGACAACGCTTGCCTGAAGCCTGAAATACTGAACTGCATGCCTTCACCATTGCCAGTCGCCCAGCCAGCACCGAGGTTGTGCATGAGCGAGCCCACTGCAAGGAAGCCATGATGATCACCGTTGGCCAGGCCCAGCCATAAACCAGCTTTTCTGACACGCCGGCCCAGGTTGATAACATCAGACCAGGAAACCGGAATATCGTCACATACGTTTGCAAGCAAGTCTGCGCGATACACGGCGTGCATCGTGGCTGCATCAACGGGCACTCCCCATGTCTGACCGTTCAAGCGATAGCTAGCCAATGAAGGGCCAGCGTAATACGCGGCATCTGTTGCACCTGCTACGCACATGAGCACATCATCAACAGGAGAGAACGCGCCAGATGCCGCCATTCTCCCTACAAAGGGATGGTCAAACAAGATGAGGTCAAAAGACGAAGCTACCTCTTCGAGTGATTGATGCTCAAACTGACGCAGATCCCTGACTGACCAATCAATGCTGATGTTTGGCTCGGCGAGCGTAAACGCCGCCTGAACGGCTTGCAGTGGCGCTATCGCGCGGCGATGATCCCATGTCAGCCCACGAAGGGTGATGTGTTGTTCTACCAGCATCATTTTTTATCTGATTTGACGCGTTCGCCGAACAGCTGCGCACCTGCCTTGTCGTTACCCGCAGCGAAGCAAAGTGCCATCAGCTCGTTTTCGATTTGCAGGCCCATGTCGAGATTACCGCTCATGCCTGCGCGTACAGCCGCTTTCGTGGCCTGCGTTGCGATGGGGGAATAGCTGGCAATTTGCTTTGCAAGTGCGCGCGCCCTAATGAGTTCTTGCCCATCGTCAACAAGTTCTTCAATCAACCCAATCCGAAATGCCTCGTCTGCACTGATATGGTCGCCGGTCAGCAAAATGCGCATGGCCTGGCCGTAGCCCAAAAGCCTCGGTAAGTATTGCGATGTGCCGCCAGCGCCGACCCAACCCAATCTGATTTCCGGCGCAGCGAAAACGGCGCTGCGAGCGGCGATTCGAATGTCGGCTGCAACAGCAAGTTCATGTCCGCCACCTAGAGCCCACCCTTTGATGGCCGCAATGACTGGTTTGCGAATAGCCCGAATCTGGGTGACGTAGTCGATACGATTGCGCCAATCCCAAAAATCCTCATATTCTTTGAGCGTGTTGATGTCTGTACCAGTGCAAAATGCACGCTCGCCCGCGCCTCGCAAAATGACTGTGTGAATCGATTTCGTACTGTTGATTTCTTCCTGTGCATCGCGAAGAAGTTTGAACATCAGCGGTGTCATTGCATTGTGCTTCAGTGGTCTGTTCAACACGAGCTCTGCAACATTCCCATCCTGCTCCAGATAGACGGCGGGCTTTACCTCATCACTGCCACCACCGCCGTTACTAATGTTTGCTGTCGCGTTGTTCATAAAATGACCTTGTCACGTCTGAGCTGGCTTACAACTTCAGGTTTTATGCCGACTTCAAGCAATATTTCGGTGCTGTGCTGGCCTAACTTGGGCGCAGCACGCAAGGGTTGGTTCTGAACATTTGAAAAGTGAATATTAGGTGCCACGCCCAGTATTTTTCCAGCAGTTTCATGATGCATCTCTGCGAACATTCCTGCACACTGTGGGTGCTTGATGGTTTCCTCCATATCCAGAACGGGACCACACCACACTTCTTTTTCAGTCAATGCTGCTACCAGTTCATCACGGTTCCAGACAACAAGCTTTTCTGCAAGCAAAATATAAACCTTGTCACGCCAGGTCTGCATTTCAGCAGGCAGGGTATCTACAGGTCGCTGTCCAGCTAGCCCAAGCAAGTCATCACTTTGAATGACCCCAGCAATCACTTTCAGATCGCTTTGTGCGATTGCAACATAACCATTTTTGACTTTATAAGTGCCGTAGGGGGGCTCCATCCATACGCTTGCGTAGGGTGCTTTGCTGCGCAGGGGGCGTCGTCCGGTAGACATATAGGTCATCAATTCCTGAAGCTGCAACTCCAGTGCAGCTCCAAGTAAGGACACCTCTACATGGCAGCCCTCTCCAGTGCGGGCGCGTTGAAGTAAAGCCGCAAGTATTCCCTCAGATGCCAGATGAGACGTGGTCACGTCCACTAGGTATACCGGTGAAGGGTGAGGGCCATGATCATGGGCGCCAGCATGACCGACCATGCCAGAAAAGCATTGCACCAGCAGGTCTTGACCTGGACGTTTTACCATGGGTCCTTTGCTGCCGTAACCACTGATCGATAAATAAATAATGTCTGGCTTGATTGCTTTAAGCTCTTCGTAGCTGATACCCAACCGTTCAGCCACGCCGGGTCGAAAATTTTGTACAACAACGTCTGCTTTACGAACCAGCTCAAGCAGGACTTCTTTGCCTTGTGTATTTTTTAAATCGATAGCTAGCGCGCGTTTATTTCTATTCAAGGATAGATAAGGAATCGTCTCTCCGTTTAGAAAAATACCTGCCATGGGTGAGGTTCTGGTGAAGTCGCCTCTTTTCGGCTCTTCAACTTTGATGACGTCTGCACCCATGTCTGCAAGACGCTGGGTGCTGAGTGGTCCGGCCAATGCCAACGTCAGGTCAAGAATTTTTATTCCAGATAAAGGACCAGTTTCAGACGCTTGTTTTTCGGTAGTCATTCACACTCCAGTAAAAATTTAATCATCAGTTCGATTAACTGGAAAAATTTCATACTCCCACCGGGTTCTCGGTAAACCCTGCATGAGTTGATTACCCAAGTTCAAACTTATTGATTCAATCCAGAAATTTTTCTTCTCGCATCATTGAAGTGTGCGAGAGTTGACGTGATGCTACGGATATTGTTCATATCTTTCCAATCACATTTGGTAGAGAATTCATACCGCAATGAGTATTGCGAGTGCCGAGTGCTGTTGAGTGCTGACAAGAAAAGCACCGGTAATCAAGTAGAAACAAGAAGCGGTTGATGCAGCACCTAGCGCCACACCAAAAACTGTGGTTTAAATTGCCCGCTGGGTGGCTAGATCACGCCATCAAACATCAAAACATCCACAGCATCGCCAGCCGCCACATTGCCCTGCGCATGATGCAAAACAATCAGCCCATTGGCCTCGGCCATTGAGCTTAAAACGCCCGAACCCTGATTGCCAGTGGTTTTGACTTGCAGCGTGCCATCCGCAGCGGTAGACACCAAGCCGCGCTGGTATTCAGTTCTGCCCGGTTTTTTGCGCATGGCCTCCTGGCTGCGCGCTTTGAGCAGCGGTTGCGGCGCTGTAGTCGCACCCATCATCTGCAATAGAGCCGGGCGTACAAAAGCCAGAAACGTCACCATCACAGCGACTGGGTTACCCGGCAAGCCAAACAAAATGCAGCCGTTTAAATCGCTATTATTTTCATAGCTGCTTGCGCCCGTATTCATTGGTCTAGATGTCAATTTAATACTTGAAACGGGCTCTAAAGCAGGTTTTTCGATGCGCCCAACGGCCATTGGCCTGCCTGGCCGCATCGCTATCCGCCAAAAGGCCACGTCCCCCAGCTTTTTCATCATGGCTTTGGTGTGGTCGGCCTCACCCACACTGACGCCGCCGGATGTGATGATGGCATCGGCCTCGGCAGCGGCTTGGGTAAAGGCGGCTTCAAGCGCTGCGGGGTCGTCCCGCACCACGCCCAAGTCAATCACCTGGCAGCCTAGGCGAGTTAGCAGGCCGAACACGGTGTAGCGATTGCTGTCGTACACCGCGCCTTCACGCGGTGGTTCGCCCAAAGACAAAATCTCGTCACCGGTTGAAAAGTAGGCTACCTTCACTTGACGGTAGCAAGGCACTGTTTCAAGACCCAAAGATGCCACCAGCCCAAGTCTGGCGGGCGTGAGCAGCTCACCTTTTAAGAGCGCTGGTTTGCCTTGCATCAGGTCTTCACCCCGGTGGCGGCGGTTGTCGCCGGGTTTCAATAGTTTGGGCGGTATGGTGATGTTTTGGTTAGCAACGGCTACCAACTCTTGCGGTGCGACCGTGTCCAGGCCTATCGGCATGATGGCGCCGGTCATGATCTTGACGCACTGACCTGGCAGAACCGTGCCCTGCCAGGCCTTGCCAGCAAACGCAGTACCAACGACTTGCAAGGTCAAGGGTGCGTCAGTGATTTGTTGCCCGGCAAACGCATAACCATCCATGGCCGAGTTGTCGTGCGGCGGCACGTCAAACGGGCTGATGACATCCGCCGCCAGCACCCGGCCCAGCGCTTCAAACAAGGGCACATTGCTGACTTCTTGTACGGGCGCAACAAGTTTCGCAAGAAAGCGCAACACATCGTCAGCGGCCAGCGCCTGCGGGTCGTAGCCCTGCAGTTCAGCAGCAATTTGCGCCAGTGTTTTCATCAAGACGTACGCGATTCGAGCTGATGCAATTCAGCCAGCGTGTTGGCATTGAAAAACGCTTTCGCATCATCACCTGGCAAATTAAACGGCACATGCACCACAGTGTGCTGCGCCGTCCAGGCATCAATCTTTCGGCCACCGCCCTGGGTAAAGCGGTGCAGGCTTTCCAGCATGTGCGTGCCCATCAGGCAAAAAACAGGTTGTGGGTGCGATTGGCCATCTTCTTCAGGCGCGCTGGCCACAGCAAAGTCGGCGGACTGTTCCTCCAGCGCGTCGGCCAGCCGCGCCACCAGGTCATGCGGGAAGAGCGGCGTGTCGCACGGCACGGTCAGCAAATACGGCGTTTCGCAGCGCTCCAGCCCAGTCATGAAGCCCGCCAGCGGCCCGGCAAAGTCGCCCATGCTGGTACTGTCAGGCCACACGGGCACGCCAAATGATTCATAAGCCGCCAGGTTGCGGTTGGCGTTGATCATCACATCGCCCACCTGCGGGCTGAGCCGCAGTAGCGTGTGCAAAGCCAGCGGCACGCCATTGAAGTTTTGCAGGCCTTTGTCCACGCCGCCCATGCGCGAGCCCCGGCCGCCAGCCAGAATCAGGCCGGTAATGTCTTGCGGATCAATCAACTCATCCTCCTATATAGCTCATTTCCACGCGGCGCGCGCCATCACCAACATTTGGTGCCATGGCGCTGCGCAATTCAGAGTAGCGGTCGGTTCGCCCCTGCCAGATGTGCCCGATGGCAGAGGTGAGATCGGCGTCGGGTTCCAGCCCGCGCACCAGCGCCCTCAAGTCATAGCCCTGAGCCGCAAAAAGGCATAAGTAGAGCTTGCCTTCCGTGGACAGGCGGGCTCGGTT
>ENA-OFCF01000641-OFCF01000641.1-metagenomes-genome-assembly--contig:-NODE-641-length-14939-cov-3.573435_pt1 | contig 14939 bp, 15 predicted proteins | sample MGYA00153387_OFCF01 | MGnify analysis MGYA00153387
TCTTCTACCGCAGAGAAAGTCTGGCCATCTGAAAATAACGTTGAAATAGAGCTGGCATTATTGACACAATTAAAAATTTTAGCCAATCAGAATCCAGCTGCGGCAGATGTTGACGGCGTTTATTCCAAATTTGACTATGAATTGGACAGCTCCATTGCGCAATCGCCAAATAGCATGAAACTGAGCATTCGGGGTAATCCTAATTTTGGATTGGTGCGCACCTTAATGATTGGAGTTAGAAACAACACCCTTAACGGGAAAGATCCAAACGGTTTAGCATTTTCAAAAAGAAATATTAGAGGCGAGGTATGGTTTAATGAGCTGCGATTGGCGGGCATGGATAATAAAGGCGGTTGGGCAGCAATTGCATCATTGGATACCAATTTTGCAGATTTTGCAACCATCACTGCTTCAGGAAAGATTAGTACTGTAGGCTTCGGAGCCTTAGAAGATGGCCCTAATGAAAGAAGTAGAAATGCTACACAACAATATAACATCATAACAAATCTAAATCTGGGAAAACTTTTGCCAAAAAAATGGGGTATTAATCTGCCTTTTAATTATGGTGTTGGAGAAGAAATTATTACGCCAGAATTTGATCCATTTAATCAGGATATTCGTTTGAAACAACTTATTGATGTAACATCAGATCAAGCAGAAAAAGACAACATCCGCGACCGCGCTATCAGTTATACGAAAACACAAAGTATCAATTTTATTGGCGTTAAAAAAGAAAGAGCAGCAGAACAAAAACAGCGTGTTTATGATCCCGAAAATCTAACATTATCCTACTCATATAACGAAACCAACAAACACGATTTTGAAATTCAAAGCTATCGAGACCAACAAATTAGAACTTCGGTAGATTATGCATTTAGTTTTCAATCCAAGCCAATAGAGCCATTCAAAAACATTAAATTGCTGAAAAAAACGGATTATTTTAAGCCAATAAGCGATTTTAATTTCAATTATTTGCCTTCAAACATTAATTTTAGCACCACAGTTTTGCGACAATACAACCGCCAACAATTTCGACAGGTTGATGTAGCGGGAATTGGATTATCGCCGTTGTTCAGAAGAAATTTTCAATTCAATTATCAATACGGATTTAACTATGCTTTGACCAAATCTTTAAAGTTAAATTATACTGCATCGACCAACAACATTGTAAGAAATTATTTAGATCAAAACGGAAAATCAATTGATGAGTTTGCACTTTTTGACGACTATTTTAATGTTGGAGAAACCAACCAGCACAACCAACAGTTGACTGCTATTTATGATTTGCCCATAAATAAAATTCCTCTGCTTTCGTTTGTGAAATCAACTTATACTTATACAGGAGATTTTAGTTGGCAGCGCGCAACAGACGCCTTGTCAATGTTTGAGGACGCAAACGGAAATGTTTTTAATTTAGGAAACACCATACAAAACAATAGTTCGCACAGAATAAATTCAGCATTAAACATGGATTTATTGTATAAATATCTCGGATTGGTTAAAGGAGGAAGCAAACCAAAAGGAGCAAAATTACCAAAATCAGGACCTCCAAAACCTGGTGAAAAAATTGTAAATGCAAGAGCAACAGTTCAGAGAGAAGCCAATATTTTTTTAGATGGTTTAATTGGATTTGTAACTGCCGTAAAAAATGTGCAGCTCAATTTCACCCGAACCGCAGGAACCGTCTTGCCAGGATATACGCAAGGTTTAGGCTTTTTTGGGACAACAAAACCGTCATTAGGATTTGTTTTTGGCGATCAGGCCGATGTGCGATATGAAGCCGCAAAAAACGGATATTTGACCAATTATCCTGAATTTAATCAAAATTTTACGCGCGTTTCAACGCAAATAATTGATTTTACAGCCAATGTTGACTTATTTCCGGATTTTAAAATAGATTTAATTGCCAACAGAACTTCGGCAGACAATTTCTCTGAACAATTTGATGTTTCTAACGGGCAATACAACTCGCGAGCTCCTTATAGTTTTGGAAATTTTGCTATTTCGACAGTTTTAATTAAAACAGCTTTCAGCATCAGCGATGAAGTAAATTCTGATGCTTTTGACAATTTCAAAAATAACAGAATTATAGTTGCCGATCGATTAGCAAGCCAATATTACACGGGCGGAATTCCGAGATATGGCGACAGCAATAATCCAATTCCAGTGGACATTACCGATCCAAGATACAAAATTTTTACTGCCAATGCAGGTTATCCTATAGGTTTTGGAAAAAACAGTCAACAAGTGCTTTTGCCTTCGTTTTTGGCGGCATATACTGGTGGCGATGCAGGTGGCGTTTCGCTAAATGCGTTGCGAAATATTCCAATTCCAAACTGGACTGTTAAATATACAGGTTTGATGCGTTATGGATTTTTTAAAGAAAATTTCAAGCGTTTTTCTATTCAGCATGCATATCGTTCGACCTATACCATCAATTCTTTACGTTCCAATTTTGAATTTGACAAAAATCCTGCTGGATTTGACACAGGAGGCAATTTTCATAGCAGAAATTTAATTTCAAATGTCAATTTAGTAGAGCAATTTAATCCGCTGGTAAAAGTAGATTTTCAACTTCAAAATTCATTAAGCATGAATGCGGAAATTAAACGGGACAGGTCGCTTTCGATGAGTTTTGATAATAATTTATTAACCGAATTAAAAGGTCAGGAATATGTTGTTGGAATGGGTTACAGAATTAAAAATGTAACGTTCAATTCCGTTTATGCCGATAGCCCGACTGGAATTATCAATAGCGATATAGATTTGAAACTTGATGTTAGTTACAGAAACAGCCAAACAATAGTTAGAAATTTAGATTATAACAATAATCAACTTTCTGGGGGACAAAATTTATGGTCTATTCGATTAAATGCCGCTTACACCTTTTCTAAAAACTTGACCGCTATTTTTTATTATGACCACTCCTTTACCAAAGCAGTAATATCAACGGCATTTCCGATAACCAATATAAGATCCGGATTTACTTTAAAATATAATTTTGGAAATTAAAACAAAAATGACTTAAAATAGAAACAGAAATAATACTTTTGTAAAAATATACATAACAAATCACTTAAATTAAAATAATGAACATTCCAAACAATCTAAAATACACAAAGGACCACGAATGGGTGAGCCTTGAAGGCGATATTGCAACAATTGGTATTACTGATTTTGCCCAAAAAGAATTAGGTGATATTGTTTATGTTGAAGTTGAAACTTTAGATCAAACCCTTCAAAAAGACGAAGTTTTTGGAACAGTTGAAGCCGTAAAAACCGTGTCAGACTTGTTTTTGCCTATTGCAGGCGAGATAATCGAATTCAATGACTCGCTTGAAAGCGATCCTGAAAAAGTAAATTCAGATCCTTATGGTAGTGGCTGGATGATTAAAGTTAAAGTTGCTAACATTAAGGATTTTAATGAATTATTGTCAAGTGAAGACTATTCTAGCCTTATCGGCGCCTAAATTTTATTTAACCGTCGCCATAATTTGGACAGGAATAATAACCTATTTCTGTTTAATTAAGTCTTCTGCCATACCCGGAATTGCAGATGGATTTGACAAAATTGGTCATTTTTCATTTCATTTTGGCATGGTTATATTTTGGTTTTTGTATTTTAATGCCAGAAAAAAACATCTGTTTTTAAAGATAAATTTAAGAAATGCCTTCCTGCTTTCTCTCTTTTATGGCATTTTTTTAGAGCTTGGTCAGAAATATCTTACTACCACGCGAAATGCAGATATTAAAGATGTTTTAGCAAATTCTGTTGGTGGTTTAATGGCCATCTTGTTGCTTGCTGTGCGCAGCAATCGCTCAATTATTTCAAAAAAATGATGCTTTTATCATTTTGCTGTTAGTCGTCATTTTTTTAATTCCGCAACATTTCAATCTCAATTGTAACTTCTTCTACATCACCACCAATTGGAGGATTTAATTTTGAAACCGCCACTTTTATAAAAGTCAAAGCAGGAATTTTCAACATTGCACTGTCAATAATTCTTTTGGCGACATTTTCTAATAAATTGGCTCGAATTGCCATTTCGTAAACAACTATCTGATTTAAAAGCACATAGTCAACGGTATCATTCAAATCATCTGAAATTTCAGATTTCGACAAATCGGTTTCAATTTCCAAATCAACTCGATAATTGGATCCAATTTTTGACTCTTCAATCAAACAACCGTGATATGAGAATGTTCTGATATTTTTGAGGATTATTTTTCCCATTTAAAATCTGATTTTAGTATCCGACGGATTTTGATAATTACAACTTATAGCTTGAATGTCAACTGTTTTTATAAACTCATCAATTGTGAAATGTATTGTCTAAGTAAATTTTTTTAATGGTATTTTTCCGATTACGTTATATTTTTGCTCAAAAAACGGAAAAGTTTCTAACTTTTCAGGCAAATTTTCACAATCATTTAGAAATCTGTTACCAGGACCTAATTGAATATTTTCGTAATAATAAACAATTTCTTCAAGCTTTAATTCTGCACGAAATTGTTGTTGTAATTAAAAAATCATATTTCATTTTTGACCTTTACAATGATTCTCGAGCATGAACATAGTCATCTGGTTTTGAATTTTTGATTCTTTCTAAAACCATTTTTTCAACAGAATGATTATATTCCTCATCACTGTTTCCAACATTTGAACCAGGAATTGGTTTCAAAAACTGCATTAGATTTTCGTAATTTTCGTCCGGAATTGTAATTGTAACTTTTCTTATAGCAATAAAATTTTATACAAATATATTAAAAAATGTAGTTTCAATTTTATTGAGCAACTCGAAACCTTAAACTTGATACCTTTTTTTTATCTTTGCCTCCAAATAAATGATCCTATGGTAGACGATAAATCGTTAAATTTTATAGAACAAATTGTAGAAGACAGTTTAGCAAGCGGTTTTGCTCAAGATAAATTGCGTTTCAGGTTTCCACCAGAGCCAAATGGCTATTTGCACATTGGTCATGCCAAATCTATTTGTTTGAATTTTGGACTTGGAATCAAGTATAATGCACCTGTAAATCTGCGTTTTGACGACACCAATCCTGCCAAAGAAGAGCAAGAATATGTTGATGCCATCAAAGAAGACTTAACGTGGCTTGGTTTTTCGTGGGCAGAAGAACGATATGCTTCAGACTATTTTCAGCAACTTTATGATTGGGCAATTTTGATGATAAAAACCGGAAAAGCCTATGTTGACAGTCAATCTTCAGATGAAATGGCATTTCAAAAAGGTACGCCAACACAAGCAGGAGTTGATAGTCCGTTTAGAAACCGCTCTGTTGAAGAAAATTTATCATTGTTTACCGCAATGAAAAATGGCGATTTTGAAGAAGGAAAACACGTTTTGCGAGCTAAAATTGACATGCTTTCAAAAAACATGTTAATGCGTGATCCTCTGATTTATCGGGTTTTGCACCGTCATCATCACCGAACTGGAAATGATTGGAAAATCTATCCAATGTATGATTTTGCTCATGGCGAAAGCGATTATATTGAACAAATTTCGCATTCCATCTGCACGTTAGAATTTGTGATGCACCGAGAATTATACAATTGGTTTCTGGATCAAATTTATGATGAAAATAAAGTTAGACCCAACCAATATGAATTTGCTCGTTTGAATTTGAATTATACCTTAATGAGCAAACGAAAGCTATTGCAATTAGTTCAGGACAAGGTTGTTAATGGTTGGGACGATCCACGAATGCCAACAATTTCTGGTCTGCGACGTCGCGGTTATTCGGCTAAAGCTATCAGAAATTTTTGTGAAACCATTGGTGTTGCCAAGCGAGAAAATCTGATTGAAATATCGGTTTTAGACCATTGTTTGCGTGAAGATTTAAACAAAACTGCTCCTAGAGTGATGGCGGTTTTGGATCCAATAAAATTAGTAATTACGAACTATACAACCGATAAAGTTGAATTTCTGGATGCCGAAAACAATCAGGAAGATGAAACCGCTGGTTTCAGGAAAGTGCCATTTTCTCGTGAATTATACATCGAAAAAGAAGACTTTTTGGAAGTTGCTCCAGCCAAATTTTTCAGATTAAGCATTGGAAACGAAGTACGGTTAAAAAATGGTTATATCATTAAAGGCGAATCGGTTACAAAAGACTCAAACGGAAATATTACCGAAATTCAAGCCACTTACGACCCAGATTCTAAATCAGGAAGCGGAAGTGAAGCCAGTCAGCGAAAAGTAGCCGGAACTTTGCATTGGGTATCTATTCAACACGCTTTAGAAGCTGAAGTTCGTTTGTACGACCGACTTTTTATTGATGAAGCTCCAGACAGCCATAAAGAGAAAAACTTTTTAGAATTCATCAACAAATCGTCACTCGAAATTGTGAAAGGTTATGTAGAACCGAGTTTAAAAGATGCAAAAATTGGCACTCATTTTCAGTTTCAGCGTTTGGGTTATTTTGTGGTTGACAAAGACACAACCAACTCAAAATTGGTGTTTAATAAAACCGTTGGGCTCAAAGATGCCTGGGAAGAAAAAGGCAAAAAAGAAGAAAATTTGGTTGTCAATATGCAAAAAGAAATCAACAAATATGTTAAAGAAAAAGACGAAACTGCTGCCGAAAACATGTTGATTCCGATTATTGAAAACATAAAATTGATTGACAATTATAGTTTGATTGTCAATACAATTACTAAAAACATCAAAAATGACAATAATGCGTTGTTGTTTGCAAATTTGATATTAAAATATTCTGACAAAGTTTCTTTTAAAGATATTGAAACCGAAAGTTTACAAAAATTATATTCAATGTCATTAAAAAGTCAACTGGCTGGAGTTCGTTTTTTTGCAATACAGAATTTAAAAAAGAATTCACAGAGTTTTAATAATTTTCAAGCACAATTATCTGAAATGAAAAATTCGGAGAAAAATGTTAAGATTTTGGAATTGTTGTAAATTTGATTTAAAATAGATTTTTTAGAATCCGTCTCGTGTCAAAATAAGACGGATTTTTTTTTAAATATTTTCTTTAACACCATCGACTTTATCACAAAAAACAACTGCTATAAATTGATTTTAATCTAATAAAAAACAAAATTAAGATGAATTTATGTTTGCCAAAAAACCAATTTTTAAATCGCTTTATTTTGAGTTTTTGTGTAAAAATAAAGTTCAATTATAAAATTAGTTTATAGTTTATAGTAAACTATAAATTATAATATATTACTTTTGTTTATAGTTGATAGTTTATAATAAACTATAAATAACAAAACAATGAATGTAAAAGACAAAATAGAACTTCTTTTTGAACAAAAAATAGAATTGAGCGTAAATGATATTGTTCAGGAACTCAGCATTTCCAGTCAATATGTTCATAGAATTCTAAATCAACTTGTAGATAATAATTCAATTGACAGAATCGGACTTCCGCCAAAAACGATTTATCGGAAAAATGAAATTCAGACTAATGCTGCTTTTTCAAAGGTTGCTATTGCAAAAGATAAAGAAAATTTTTTAAACGAAAATTTCATTCTAATTACTGAAATTGGTCAACTTCTTGAAGGTTTACCAGCATTCGAGAATTGGTGCAATAAACGAAAATTACCTTTAGAAAAAACCATCGACGAATTTATTTTAACCAAAGATAAATATAATAACTATTTAGATAACAATGGTTTAATTTCGGGTTTAGACAAACTAAAAAACACAAAAGGTTACGAAACCATTTTTCTTGACGAGTTATTGTATCTTGATTTTTATGCAATTGAACGCTTTGGAAAAACCAGATTGGGCACTATTTTGCATTATGCCAAACAAGGTCAAAACAAAATGCTGATGAAGATTTTGATTCAAGAAATCAAACAAAAAATTGATGTTATCATTTCAGCATATGATATTGACGCAGTTGCCTTTGTTCCGCCAACTATAAAACGAGAAACACAATTGATGAAATTTTTGGCTAATGGATTGAAAATCAATTTGCCAGTAATCGAAATTATGAAAATTGGTGGCATTATTCCCGTTCCTCAAAAATCACTAAACAAAATCGAAGAAAGAATCAATAATGCCGAAAATACTTTTGTAATCAAAGGAAATGTGTCTTATAAAAACGTTTTATTAATAGATGACGCAGTTGGTTCTGGTTCAACACTAAATCAAATTTCTGGAAAAATTAAACGCAAAGAATTGGCAAAAAACATAATTGGACTTGCAATTGTTGGCAGTTTTAAGGGTTTTGATGTTATTACAGATGTTTAAAACACAAAAAAAAGAGCTTCATTTCTGAAACTCTTAATTGAATTTTTATGTTTCTGGTGTTGTATCGGTTTTAGGTTTAGAATCCGACTGATGTGTGATGTGATGACCTGAAACAGGTTTTTTTACTTTTGCTCTTTTCATCGATTCGCTCACTTGATTTGAAGCCGTGAAACTTGCCACCATATTGTTTAACATATCACTTCCGGCTTGCGGAGAATTGGGCAACAATATCAAATTAGAGTTGGTTTCGGCACCAATTGCCTGCAAAGTATCATAATGTTGCGTTACAACAATCAACGCAGATGCTTCTTGTGAACTGATTCCGACATTATTCAAATTGGCAACACTTTCAACCAATCCTCGAGCAATTTCTCTACGTTGATCTGCAATTCCTTGTCCTTGAAGGCGTTTGCTTTCGGCTTCGGCAGTTGCTTTTGCTACAATTCTAATCCTTTCGGCTTCACCTTCAAACATGGCCGCAGTTTTTTCGCGATCGGCAGCATTGATGCGGTTCATGGCATTTTTTACCTGAATATCCGGGTCAATATCGGTGATGAGCGTATTTATAATATCATAACCATAAGTCGTCATTGCTTCGTTTAATTCACGTTTTACGGCTATGGCGATATCGTCTTTTCTTTCAAAAACATCGTCCAGTTTTAGCTTTGGAACTTCGGCTCGAACTACATCAAAAACATAAGCAGTTATCTGATCGTGAGGATATTCTAGTTTATAAAAAGCGTCATAAACCTTGTCTTTTATAACCGTGAACTGTACAGAAACTTTCAATTTCACAAATACATTATCGTGGGTTTTGGTTTCTATAATTACATCAAGTTGCTGGATTTTAAGGTTAATTTTTCCAGCAATTCTGTCAACAATCGGAATTTTGAGCTGCAACCCAGAATGGCGAATGCCTAAAAACTTACCAAAACGCTCCACCACAACCGATGTTTGTTGTTTGACTGTGAAAAAACTTGAAAAGAAAATGAATAATGCTAAAACGAGAAACGAAATTAAAAATAAATCCATGATTTTTAAAAAATTAGTTTGTATCAATGTTTATACGACGGAATTTCAGAAAAGTTACAAAAGCTAAAAAGTTGCATTTTTTATAAACTTGCAATTGCTTTTTCTATCCTTTTTATAGTTTCGGCTTTTCCAATAACTTCGACAATATCAAAAATATGAACACCTTTTAGTGCTCCAACCAGGCTCAGTCGAAACGGTTGCATAATTTTTCCCATTCCGATTTCGTTTTCGGCCATCCAGTTTTTGACTGAATTTTCGATATTCAAGGAAGTAAAATCATCAATATTATGCAATACTTCAATCAATTGTTGCATTAAAATTGGCGTGTCTTCTTTCCAGTTTTTGGCTGCTTTTTCGTCATATAATTTTGGAGTTTCAAAGAAGTAATCAGACAATTCCCAAAATTCTGATACAAAACTGGCACGTTCTTTTATTAGAGAAACAATTTTGATAAGTTTTTCTTTATTAATCTTTAAGCCTTTTAATGATAAAATTGGGGTGAAGTCATCAGCCAAACTTTCATCACTTTGCTTTAACAAATATTGATGATTAAACCATTTGTTTTTTTCAGGATCAAATTTAGCTCCAGCCTTATGAATTTTTGTTAAATCAAATTTTTCTATTAACTCATCTAACGAGAAAATTTCCTGGTCCGTTCCATCATTCCATCCCAAAAATGCCAGGAAATTAATCACGGTTTCTGGAAAAAATCCAGCTTCTTTAAATCCTAAAGTTGTTCCCGATTCTGTTTTCCATTCTAATGGAAATACAGGAAACCCTAATTTGTCTCCATCTCGTTTGGACAATTTACCGTTTCCGATGGGTTTCAAAATTAGCGGTAAATGGGCAAATTCTGGTGCTTCCCAGCCAAATGCCCTGTATAACAAAACGTGCAGGGGCATTGACGGCAACCATTCCTCACCACGAATGACATGACTGGTTTGCATCAAATGGTCGTCAACAATATTGGCCAAATGATAGGTTGGCATTCCGTCAGATTTGAATAAAACTTTGTCGTCAAGCAAGTTGGTGTCGAACTTTATATCGCCACGAATAATGTCTGTTACATGTAAAGTTTCATTTACCGGAGTTTTGAAACGGATTACAAAATCTTCGCCGGCAGCTATTCTTTTAGCGGTTTCGCCTTCAGAAATTATTAAAGAAGTGTCTTGTTTGTCTCGAATAGTATGGTTGTAAATAAACGTTTTTCCTTCATTTTCGTATCTTTTGCGTTCCAAATCCAATGCCTCGTTGGTATCAAAAGCATAATAAGCGTTTCCAGAATTGATTAAATCGTCTGCATATTGTTTGTATAAATCTTTGCGTTCCGATTGCCGGTAGGGGCCGTATTTTTCATTTTTTCCGATAGTTTCTGATGGTGCAATTCCCAACCAATCTAGTGCGTCAAAAATATATTTTTCGGCACCTTCGACAAAGCGATTTTGGTCGGTGTCTTCGATTCTTAAAAAGAAAACACCATTATTTTTTTTGGCAAATAAATAGTTGAAAAGAGCCGTTCGAACACCACCGATGTGTAATGCTCCCGTTGGGCTTGGTGCAAATCGCACACGAACTTGTTTTGACATTTTTGTTGATTTTGACGCAAAGATAATCAGAAGTTGGGAGTTGGGAGTTGGAAGGTACCAGATTTTAGCACTATTTTATAATTAGTTTTTTGTATATTTGTTGAAAACGAATTTGTTATGATTAAAACCACAATAATCCCGCAACAAACCAACATTAACATTTTAGTACCACAAAATTATATTGGTAAGAAAATTGAAGTGCTACTTTATGCAGTAGATGAAATTACAACTGATGCTCCTAAAAATGTTACAATGGCAGATTTTTGGGGTGTTATTTCTGATGAAACTGCTCAAAAACTTCATAAAAATGTTGCAGAATCAAAAGAGGAATGATTTTAATAAAACCGCATTCATTTGAGAGCGGTTTTTTTGTCTAAAATAAAACAAAAATACTCGAAACTCGAGTTGCGATGTGTAGTTTTTATTACAAATTTTACACCAGCAAAATATCTCGAGAAAAAACTTTTGTTAAAAAAATTATTTTAAACAATTTAAATTTTTTAGATTTACTTAAATTTTGTTAAGAAAAACACTTTTTGTAATTGTCTAAATTTTCTCAAAATAACATGTTATGATCCTATTAAAAATAAGTTTTATTCTTTTCTTAGCTTTCATTCTGTTTTTTTATTTCAAGAATATTTCAATTGTTGCGTTAAAAAAAATTAGTTTTAAAAATTTTAATTTTTTTAGTTTTTCTAAAGATATTTTTTTACCAATAGTTTTTCTGTTGATTTTAATCGGACGAATTGTTGATGTTTTTGATACTTATAATCTGTAACTCTAAAAAAAATGAATAACCTTTCAAAATTATTTATCATTGTAATACTATCATTTGCTTCCTGTTTGTTTGTGGGTTTTCTGGCAGATAAACTATTTGATTTTAGATGCTACCAACCACTTATGTTTACTGCAATGTTATTGTCTGCTATTATATTTTTTACTAAAAAAGATAAAAAAGCCTGAAAATAACCATTTATAACAACTCAAAAAATGCAATTAGATCCTAAATATTTAAGAATTTTACTATTACTACCAATGATTTTTTTGGTAATTTTTAATTATCCGGATCGTTTTTCGTTTGCCTATATTATTCAATTAGTCGCAATTGCAGTAATTTTTATAGTAATAATTTTTTCTAAAAAACATGAGCCGTCGAAAGAAGAACTTATCAAAAAACAAAAGATGTTTTATATAGCAATTGCTTTAACTTTTCTAGTTGCGCTTTATTCTTTTTTGCAAGCCTTTAATAATATCTAAAAAGCAAAAGACAACTTTGCAGTTGGCTAAATACTATTGTTCACTTGCATTTGTTAACGATATAAAAAACCTTGAATTGTTAAAAGCCGCAAAAAGGAATGTCTAAATATAGATTATCCAACAAGGCTGTGCACGATTTATCCAACATTTGGAATTATATAATTTATTTTCAAAGCATCAGCCGAAATCCTTTAAAATCTTTGTTGATTTTTGAATGACTTGAAATTGCAAGATTCATTTTTTCGGATAAAGTTTCAATGATGTAATTTTGAATCAAATTGGGTTTTGAATTATAATATTGTTCCACCAAAAGACTGTTATAATTCACCTTTTTATGATTGAATGAAAATAATGGGTAACCTGCCTTAATCATCAAAAAATTAATCAAAAGCCGTCCTGTTCGCTTATTTCCGTCAACAAAAGGTTGGTGCAGCCAAATTTCTTGAGCTAGAAAAACGCATTTTTCTAAAATAGTTGCATCAGAATTATTGATTTTTTCTATTAAAGTAATCATATTATTTCGCACATTTTCTGAAGTACTCAATGGAATTATTTTTTCAAGCTCGATTCCGTTTTGTATAATTGAAATCACATTTTGGCTTATTTTAAATTCATTTTCTAATTGACCTTTTTCTTTGGCAGATTGATAATAATCATCCTGCCACAAACTTCCTAGGCAAAGCCAATTGAGTTCTAAAATTAATGATATTGACAAATCTTCTTTGTTTTTTGCAGCCAGTAGCATTCTTTTTAATGCTCGGTACATTCCTTTTTGTTCTAAAATGTCAGAAGTACGAATGTTGGTTCCCGAGACGGTATCACTTTTAAATAACTCTGTAGTTTGTAATAACGATAACTGATTGCCTTCTAGTTTGTTAGTTGCATAAACATATTCATACAAGAAGTCTTGCTCTTCTTCTAAAGATGGAATTATATCAATTAATTTATAGTGTTGCAATATTTTCTCAAGATCTTCCATTATTTTTTTTTAATTTACTTTCATATCTGCGGGAATTCTTTTGTTCATTACCGCAAACCAAAGCGGCGGAAAGAAAGACAGTACCATCGAAGTTGGATAGCCAAAAGGCATTTGTGGCAATACATCGTGGTAATCCAATCTATTAGTTCTTTTTTCTGTATTAGTATTGCCATTGTTTAAATTTTTAAAGCTTTTATACTTTTAGTATACTCAATGTTTTGAAATCCCTATTTATTTTACATAATCGAAACAAAATTAGAATATTTTAAAAAGTAATTTTTACACTTTTAGTGTAAAATTAATTTTTAAAAAGTGTTTAATTTTACAAAGTCAAAATGAAATGAAATTTTTTTAATTTAATTAACGATTTATACTTTTAGTGAGTTGAAAGTTGTTTAGATCTATTTAATTTTACAAAATCAAAATATTTCAATTATCATTAAAATCGAATTTTCATAAAATGTTTTCAATAACAATTAAAAAAATGAAAATTTAGTGTTTTTTATACTTTAAGTATAACCGATTGTTTAAAAAGCTATTTAATTTTACAACATCGAAGTAATTAATTTAAAAAAACAAAACTTTAGCAATTTTTACGGTTTTACCGTAAAATTAAAATTTCAAATCGTTATAACTTTATAAAATGAAATATTTCTCAAGTAGATACATTAGAATATTAAATAAAAGCAATTAATTAATAAATTCAAAAATGGTTTAAGGAGGCTAACCACCTCAAAGTGACAATACAAATAATGCTTTTCTAGTTGTTTGTAAAGCGATAATAAACAGAAATTTTCGTTTATTTTAGAGGTTTGTTATTAAACGAAAACACAAGAAACCAACCAAAAAAAGCAGCCCAATCTAAATATAATGTTTTCGACGACATTAGAAAGGACTGCAATCAATAAATACGATTACAAATATATGAAAAAATTAATGCACGGCTTAATTGCCACAGTTTTGTTTGGTTTTGTGGGGAATGCGCAAGAAAAAAGTGATTTTGATAGTTATTTTAAAAGTTCAAACTTTTCACTTATGTGCAAGCAACATAGTTTTAGTTTAAACAATGTTGATTTAAATGATTTTGGTGAAATTCTTCATAAATCAGGAGAATACAAGATTTATAGAGTTAGGGTGAACTTAGAAAATAAGATTAATTATTTAACTTTTTTCACTTATGATAGGGGCTCAAATTTTATTGCCGTTTTCGAAAAAAACAAATTAGAAATTAATAAATTTGAGGTTTTAGACGAAAATGGAACATTATACGCAACCTTCATAGCAAATAATATTGATGATAAACAAATTTCTTTTAAAATTAATGAAGTTTTTGAAGCTTCTTCAAAACCGAAAAAAGTTCCTTGTATTTCAAGAGTTTATAAATTATTAAAAGACGCTTGTGCATCGGATGAAACGTGTGATTTTTTGTGTGATTTAAACCCGTCATGCACCCCAATGCTACTTGCTTGGGCTGCTACCTACTGTGCATTTCATTAATAAATTAAATTATGATATTTTATCTTTTTTTTGCAATTTACATCTTATTGGTAGTATCAACTATCTTTTCAATTATTAATCATTCAAAAAACAAATTTTTTTGGTTAGTGCTTGTAATAGTAGTTCCATATTTAGGATCTCTTTATTACTTCTATATTAATAAAAAAACTAAGTAATATATCTTAAACAAAATGAAAAAAATTCTAGCAATAATAATACTATTGCCAATGCTTACTTTTGCCCAATCTGATATAGAAAGAACTTTAAAAGCTGGAGAATTACTCTTGAGTGGTTTTTCAATTTTTAAAGCTACTAAATCAGACACCAAAAAAGACAGTAAATTTATTG
>ENA-OFCF01000645-OFCF01000645.1-metagenomes-genome-assembly--contig:-NODE-645-length-14897-cov-3.310740_pt1 | contig 14897 bp, 15 predicted proteins | sample MGYA00153387_OFCF01 | MGnify analysis MGYA00153387
ATATTGCTTATCCCAGTCAGTTACTCGCTTTGGCATCAGTACTGGCAATTGTCGGCTTACCTAACGATCTGGGGCGTACTCAGTTAGAACGCTGGTGGTGGTTATGTTCACTAGGAGAGGTTTATAATAATTGGCAGAACAAACGAACTGCTAACGATACGACCGAAATTCCCCGATGGTTAGCAGGTGGGGCTATTCCCAGCAATATCGATTCAGTCCACTTCAATCGAGCAAGATTATTACAAGTAACCCGAAGACAGGGGGCAATTTATAAAACTCTCAATGCTCTACTACGCAAGCAAGGCGCAATTGACTTTCTCTCAGGAGAAATCATCCGCGATGTCAAAGCATTTGATGGTGAGATTGAATCTCATCATGTGTTCCCCCAAGCTTGGTGCAAGCAGCAGGGGATTCCAGCCGCTCGATACAATTGCCTGCTGAATCGGACTCCATTGAAAAGAGATACTAACCGTTTTATTGGCTCTCAATCACCATCGGTGTATTTAGCTCGATTGGTCGAACAGCATGGAATTTCTCAAAAGCGATTGAATGAGATTTTACGATCGCACTCGATCGAACCTCAAACACTGTGGAATGATGACTTCGATGCTTTTTTGGAGTGTAGAGTTGAGAATTTGTCGTTGTTAATTGAGAAGAAAATGGATATGACAAGTACAAATAATAAGTCACTGCAAAAAAAGATCCCACTGGGAACAAGCGTGGTGGGCAAAACAGTTCTTGAAAGGGTAAATCTACTTTAGCTATCTCCTTAGACTTTAGATCAACATTCTTTAGATTGTACACCAAGTAATTGTTTCTTGAGGTTAGTAAAACCTCCCACACTTGGGTCAAAATTAACCTTGCAAGTCCCAACACTCCCATTCCGATTCTTACTGACGATAATCTCCATCACGCCTCGTTCCAAGCTATCAGCCTTGTAATATTCATCACGGTACAGCAATAAGCCCAGATCCATATCCTGCTCGATATCACCACTATCTTTAATATCAGACATCGATGGTCGCCTATTACTCTGACCTTCTACCCCTCTGTTAATCTGAGCTAAAGCGACAAACGGAACGTCAAACTCCTTGGCGATGTCCTTAAATGCCCCTGAGAACTTTCCCACCTCCTGTGCTCTATTCTTCGCAGCCCTGTCGCCAAGCTTCTGAATATAATCCAACACGATCAGCCCCAACTCGCCCCGCTCGTGGCGAATTTGTCGCAATACAGAACGCATCTTTGCCGGAGTTAGGTCAGAAGCTGAGGTATCATAGATAACGATCGGCAGTTTGCCCATTATCTCCATCGTATCCTTCAATGTTGGAAGCTCATCGTTATAAAATTCATTATGCATCATTCGACTGGAATCAATTTTAGAGTGGATTGATAGCAATCGATCTGATAAATCCTCTCCAGGCATTTCTGCACTGAAGAAGACAACTGGCTTATTTTGAGTTGTAGCAATATGAACCGCTAAATGACAAGCCAGCCAAGTTTTGCCCATACTCGCTCTCGCTGCAATCACAATGAGATTTCGCTTGACTAGTCCTTTAATCGCAGCATCTAACTCTACTAACCCAGTAGGATACGCAGGTGAGTTACCCCGCGAAAACTTATTATCGATGTAATCCTTAATTAGTTTTGGTTTGAACTTACTTTGCCGATCGACAGTAAGGTTGAATAGCTGTTGTTCTGACTGACCAAAAATTGATTCTAGTTCGGTAGTTGTGTCATGACCCAGTTTTATCAGATTTTGACCCACAGCGATTAATTGCCGTCGCTTGTATTTATCAACCACTAATGATGCTAGGTGATCGATATTCGTCGCTGAAACTGTTCTTTCAAATAGCTGAGTTAACTTATTTTTACCACCAACCTGTTTGATTAATTTACGATCTGTTAGATAGCTATTCATGCTAGTCAGATCGATGGGCTTGTCTGCTTGGTATAACTCAAAAGCAGCTTTATAAATTGTGCAGTGTGCTTCAATAAAGAATGATTCTGGAGTTAGTAGATCGACAACTCTACTCATTGCGGAAGGATCTAACAGAATGCCGCCCAGGATACTTTCTTCAGCTTCGATATTATTAGGAGGGATAGTATCATTCATTATTTCTGATTGAATATATTACTGAGTTCGTCGAAACTGATTAGCTCTTTATCTTCTCTTATAGTTGGCTTAATGTATTCCTGGCTAGTCAACAATATCGATTCTGCTGGTTCTGAATTTTGTTTTCCATTGGGCTTGGCTTCGTCGCGGATCATAGTTAACAAACAAGCTTCACGATTACTAACATCAGTTTTACTACAATATTGTTGGAAAGCCTCGATTGAAAGTTTGACTGAATGGGGTGAGTGACTACTTATTTCCCGCTTGAGTTTTGTCGTGAGCTTAACTCTCAGAGAATCAATTAACTCGAAAATATCGGACTGCGAAAGTGCTTCTGGATCTGATTTATTTTCTGGCTCCTGTTCTGGTGGAGATTCATTAACTGGATTTTTTGCTTGGGCTACGATCCTAATTGGAACCACTTTATTGGATGGATTGGGACTGGTTAATTCTCGTAGTTGGTGCCGTAATCGATCGCATTCATCCCTGAGTTCGTATATTTCGGATACATGACCTCGGAGTTTTTCGTTCTGGGTTTTGAGGTCTTTAATCTCGGCTTCGAGTTGGCGAATACGATTTCGAGCAACTTCATGGAGCGTTTTGAGACTGTGAGGTTTGGGATCTTCTTTTCCGAGGGGGTTTAACTGAGTTTTTTGCTGTTGTTGGAGTTCGTGAATGTAGTCGGTAATCTCTGCCCACTTATAGAGATAGGCAATCGAGCAGCCTGCAACAGTTGCAATATTCGCAAAGGTTAACGGCTGTTTTTGGTTGATTATCTCCTGAATTGCATTAAATACCTGTTGCCTCATCTGTTCTTTTCGTTCAGCCTGGGTACGCCGTAAGACCTCGGCTTGTTTTTCCCGATTGTGCTTAGTCATATCCTAACTCCCGTAGTTGTGGCAACCATTTATCCATTGCTGCTATAGTAGATTTTGCTTCCTCAGCCGCCAGTTCTGCACCAACCTCTTGTGCCTGAGTCAGTCGTTGTTGCTCTCCTGCATATTGACGCTCATACAAAGGTAATTTGATGGTACTGGGACGAAAACTACCGCATCCATAGCATTTGGGATAGAGGTTGATAGGACAAGGAATTTTAGGGTTGACAGTGCAATGTCCGTAAACTACCAAGCGCGGAGCGATTTCTGAGTCTAATTCGTGTGCTTTGGGGTTTTTGAGCAAACTTTCTGGGACAGATTGCCAAGGGAGGAACTTATTACTGGGGTTCATTAATAGTTCCTGAAACGGCAAGTCCACTGCTGCTATTTGCTCTCTGGTAGGCGGTGCATAATGTTGGAAAGTTGTGCTACTCCTAGCATGATTGGCATAAAGTTGAGCTACTTCCATTCCATGTTCAGCTCGAATTTCTTGCAACCTACTAGGGCGAGTAATTTTTCCCACAAAGTGCGGCTTTAAGTCATTTGCATCGCGAATATCTTCTCTTTCTATTAACATCCTAATGATACGAACCATTTGATTGCTATCAACACCACTATTTGGAGGCTCTGGTAGAGGCTTAATGCCAGGAAAATTAGGGTAAGATTTGCTATGCACACCTCTAAAATGGCAAAGTAAATATGAGTATTCTGCTCCCAAAGTTTCTCTAATCCAATATTGTTGCTCTTCAATTACTCTTCGGATCTCGCGAGTGGCTGGTAGCTGATGGTATTTTGGCCTACTCTCTTTTCCCTGCCTCCCCCTTTTTTTCTTTCCTTCGGAAAACCTGACGTACCACTTACCATTTTCTTCGACTAGGCAATCAAAGGTAATGTTACAAGCATCACTTGGACGAGTGGCAGTATATTCTTGAATCAAATAATGACGAGCAATTGGGGCAGGAATTTTGGATAGATGTTGATGGATAGCTTGACGAGTTACTTCATCCAACCAATTAGGATCGTTTCTGCTTGTTTTTAATCTATCCCTATCGCGAATTAGGTGAGATGTGTCTAGTTCTAAGTATCCAAAAAAATCTTTTAGCTCTTTTAGCTTTCTATTGATTGTTTGACTTGCATTTTTAACGCAAGTATCTTTGAAGGCAAGAACTATTTCTCTGCTAATATCGCTACATTCATGAATATTGAATTTTTCAATAATATACCCAAAATACTTTAGGGTTGATATTACCTCTCTGATACTTATATCAGAAGAGTATATTGGTAACTTAAGAAAAAAATACAGATATTTTTTAACTTCTACGCGATACCATTGAGGTTTTATGTCTCTAAGATCGAGCTTCTGATGACGTAGCTTTTCATAAAAATGTCTTAAATCCCATACGTCCTCATCAAAATTGAAGGGTAGTAATTTATCCTGTTTTTGCCTACCAATCCAGCTACAGCAGTATTCGGAATTATAGTTGAAATTAATACCGCAAAAACGACATTTAGATTTAGAATCAGCAATTTTATAAATCCATCCTTTCTGTCCATCATGACCGATATCTGTACAAAGAGGGTTGGGACATTCTATATCAGGGAGATAACGAAAGATGTAGGCAGAAATTTCACGACTAAGAAGTGTCTCGCTCTTGCACATATTACATAGTAATCTTAGCTTATGAGGAGAACTAGATTGACGGGCATAATTTGTGATTTGCCCTTGAGGGCAGTTGGGGCAACTATATTCTCCCTTATAATCTTTTTCCCAGTTTACTTCTAATATTCCGTTCAGTGTTTCGTGAAGAGAAATTGCTGGATGCTTACGATTGCTCATTGGTGTTATCTGTTTTAATATTTTGAAGTTTTTCTAGCCCCTGCAATCGAGTCGATAGTAGATTTAATAGGCGATGTATCTCAGTGATTCTTCGCTCTTGCCCTGCTATTTGTGCTCGTTTTAAATCTTGTTGCAATTGATCGATATCGGCTTCTATATGGGGCTTGTCTTTTAAAGTAACGCGATGGTGCGTACAACTTAAACAAGCATATCGATACTCACAATCACCCAACATTATTGGGCGATGGCATTCCCCTAAAGAAGTAGTTACAGTAAATATTTCTGCTAGTTTTTCATACCTCTGCTTTTTAGGTTTAAAGGTACTAACTTCGCCGTACATATCAACGTAACATTTAGCCTCTGCTTCTCTCTCTAAACGATTTAAATCTTGTTTTCGATAGTGAGGTAACATATCTAGTGAAGCGTGTCCCAATACAGCAGCAATATATTCATCATCTGTTTCGCAGTAAGCCATGATACTAGCCTTAGTACGACGAAATTGGTGACTAGTGAGATTAAATCGATTGGTATGTTTATCTCTTAATTCAGCTTTCTTACTAAAGTCTTGTAGCCATGAATTGAGGGTTGTTCTATTAAAGATTTTTGATAAATAAACAGGTTCTCTGTCAAATCTTGTTGTAACAACAGTAGTAGAACCACCTGAGTGTGCAGCATAAGTCATGCAGAATAATTTATCAAAATTATCATTAATAGACTGCTGAGTGTCGAGAAATTTCTGCTGTGCCCTAACTAGTTCAGCCACCAAAGGATGAATCTGATAAAACTTCCAATGCTTGCGCTTTGCTATCCATCGCAGTAAAAACCATTTGTCACCTTCTTGTTTGAGACATTGACGAGGCATTTTTATTACTTCACTAATTCGACATCCCAGGACAAACTGTAATCTGAACAATCTTTCTAGCGGGGGTGGCAATACGTCAAAATTATTATAGATTTGACAGAGAACTTCCTCTGGTATTGTTTCAATTCTAGGGGTAGTTTTCTTATATCTAGGCGGAGTGTATGATAACTGAATCCATCGTTCCTCTACCCATAATTTAACTGCATAAATGATAGTAGATTGACGCTTATGACTCACACCTTGACTGACGAATTCTTGTAATAAGCTATCTGTTAAAAATTCTGGTCGATTATAACCTTGAGATGATAAAAACTCGTCAAATTGTCTTAAAATACGAACTCTCATTCCCGTAGTATCCAAAGAACATTTTTCTCTAATACTAGCCTTGGCGGTTAACTTGGCTAGTAGCTTTAGCCAAGGTAGAGAAAAGTTTTTAAAATAAATATTGCGAACTCCCATGATATTTGACTCTTCTTCTGTATAGCCAATTTCTAGTACCGACCAAATATCTAAATCCATTAAAGGATCGTTAGCTAAATCCCGACCTATTTCTGAAACTGCGATTCTTTCATGTAGTAAATCAAGTGATTCTACGGCGTTCATTCTTCTTCCTTTTCTTTTAGATAATTGTCTAATGTCATCCCGTCAAGTACATGAGAGTAAACATCATTGGTAGTAACAATAGATGTATGTCCTAACAGTTGTGATACATATTCAATGCGATATCCTGCTTGTAGCATTCTCGTCGCAAAAGTATGCCTGAATAAATGAGGATGTGCCTTAATTCCAGTTCTATCTTTAAATTGAGAAAATAAGCCATTCAATCTCGCACTACTCATCGATCGTCCAATATGTTTTCCCTCTAGATTGACAAACAACATTCCATGACCCAATTTTTCAACCTCTTTAGAAGGATATTCTTGATTTAGATAGTTATGAAACGTCTCTTGAACTGCTTTTTTGTTGTGCAAGATGGGAATTTCTCGTTCGGTTCCTTTGGAGATCGCTCCATTAGGGTTATTGTCTCGTCTGAGAATCCGAATTCTACCTCTACTATCCAAAGCCTCCACATCTACTAGATGCAATCCTAATAGCTCTCCCCGCCGTATTCCTGTTTCTCTCAACAGCATTACGATCAACCTATCTCTATAGGTATAAGAGGCATCTCCTAATTGACTGACCTGTTCATCGGTTAAGCAACCAGGGAAAATCTTCGGTTCTTTGAACTTAATTAGCTTGCGGTTTCCAGGTGTGCTTTTGGTAATCCCGAGCAAGTAGCCACCGCCTCTGCCAAATCGGTGATCTAGCTCGGCAAATGTCTTTTTGTTTACTCTGCCTTCACGAGCGTGGAATTTGTACATCTCTCGAATGGCTGTAACTGCCTGGTTAACAGTACGCGCACTGCGCTTGGAAGCTATTTCTCTAATGGACTCAGAGATGACTTCTACATCACCACCAAACAAATACCAATTTGCGAAATCAGCCAGTTCATCCGGTCCCAACTCTTCCCAGTTCAGAAATTTGTACTCCAGCCAGTGCCAGAAGTCTACTAGCCGACAAGCGTATGTATTAACGGTGTTGGCAGCTAGTCGCCGCCTGCGGCAGTAGTTCAGGTTGCGTTGGAGTGGTTCTACTGGTAGGCAAGTTTCTGTGTCGAATACACAGCAAAATCTTTCCCCTGTTTGAGGGTCGATTGCTCGTTCTATACTTATCACGTTTATTTCGTGGAAGGTTTAATGAAGCTATTCTATCATAGAAACAGACTGTTTTGTTGTTGTTTTTATAAGTTATTTAATATTAAATAGTTGTTGTTATAAGAGTGCGTCCTAACCCTTGAACTGCACCAATAGCAGAAAAACCCGACTCAAGCAAATAGTGCCGACGCAGCCGTTGGTTTTTGCACTTTAAGTCAGCGTGGTAGGATTTACCTGTAGCACCGGATTGAGAAAATATCAAGATTCGCTTTTCATCAGCCTGGAAAGCATTTGTTTCGGCGACATTACTCGAATTAGAACGCTGGGATAGTTGATAGCGTCCATCCTTGAGCATCACTCGTTTACTGCGTCCGGTTACTTCCGCCACTAAATCCCCAAAATGCCAATTCAGACTATCGAGCAAGCTGTTGACTGGGGGTAGCATCGACATCCGTTCGATCAGCCCATCCCGCACGGCTAGAGCCTCTTGGGAAATCACAGGATCGCCATTTGCGTCAGTCATTAACTCGCTTTTGAGTGTGCCATTTTCATCTTGGGATACCTGATAAACATGAACTGGGAAAGCAGTGAGTAGATACTCGATTATCCCTTCCTTGGGGGTGAAATCGATTGCCCGCATATCACCCCACTCACTAGCGGGAATCTCTGCTAATCGCCGTTCCATCGAGGCTGCTCCGGTAGATACCAGTTGCACCACACAAGCATATCCAGCCGCCAAATCTCGTTCGAGGCAATCGATGAGTGTGGGCACTTTGGCAGCACAAATCAGCGCATTAAAGAACCGGAGCTTAACGCTTTCAAATACGCCCATCGCCACCGCTTTAGCTCGACCATTAGTGCATTTGCCACTCTCTGTTTCGAGGTTAATTGCCCGAAGCACGGTACTAATTTGGTGGTGAATATGTTTGAATGCCTCGGCATAAGTATTCCATGTTTCGCGTTGGGCTGGGGTCAATTCGTGAGTGACAGTTTCAAATTTCACACCATCGAAACTCAGACTAGGAGCGAGATATAATCCCACAGCTTTAAGATCTTTTGCCACCATTTCCAGCCCAGCGACACCAGCATTTTCGATCGAACTGATAAAATCCGCTCTCGAAGCAAATGGAAAGCTGCGAGTCTGCCACAGTCCCAACCGCTGGCAATAAGACAGGCTACTTACCTTGGCTGCACCTGTCGCACTCAGGTAGGTGACGCGGGCATTTGGTAGACGATTGACGAGATTCGTCCCCGCCAATGCCTGAGCCGAAGCCTTGGTAACTCCACGCTCGTTTTCTTCACCTATTGCATTACCCATCAGGTGCGACTCATCGAAACACAAAGCACCATCCCAATCATCACCCAGCCATTCAATGATTTGGGCGACTCTGGACTTCTTGTTACCTTTGGCGGCACTCCGCAAGCTGCCATAAGTGACGAATAAGATGCCTTGAGACATCAAAATGGGTTTATCCTGGGCGAACTTGGATAAGGGCACTACTTGAGCCGCATTGCCACCAATCGCCATCCAATCGCGTTGGGCATCTTCGAGTAAGGATTCGTTCTTGCTCACCCAGACGGCTTTCTTGCGCCCTTCACACCAGTTTGTGAGGATTAATAAAGCGATGATTCGGCTTTTACCCAGCCCTGTATTATGACCGCAGAAGTAGCCCTGGCGGTGATATTTACTATCGGAATTGTCAGCATTCGCCACAGCAATCTGTCCGTTGTCGGCAATATACCAAGGAGTGTCGAGTAGTTTGGAATGAGCTTGGCAAGCATAGATTAGAGTTTCTAATTGGCAATCAGAAGCGAGACTTTCAGCGATTACTCGTGCTGGTAAGATTGGACGAGCTGTGGGAGGGGGAGGATCGATCGCAGACATGGCTATACTTTCACAAATAGGGGATGGGTGAGGGGTCGCTCCAGCGATTAAGATTGCACCTTGATAGACGGCATAAACGCCATCAGTCATGGGCGATTTAGCTTTGGTGGCTGGTTGGTAATAGAGTTGAACTAAATCGTCAAATTGCTTCCGTGGCTCCAGCACTACGATTGGCGGTGCGAGATTGGGAACGGGAATAACTGGTTTGAAAGTTATTTCTAGCTGTGCGGTTGGTTGAAGCTGAAATAATGGCAATCCAGCGAATAGCAGTTGAATTGGGCTAGCAGCGGCGACTGGTTCGTCTTTGGCTTCAATTTGTTCGTAGGGATTAAAGATGATTCTTGGCGGACAACTTTCAGACGCGATGGTTGCTAGTTCGCGAGCCGAGACAGAAAATTTCAGCTCGATAGATTTAGGAATTTCGATCTGCGGAATCTTGTCGAACACCAGGATGCGGGTGTCCATCGTGGTGCCATGATGCCGATAGTGATTGCCACTGACGAACAGACTCAACTGCAATTGGGATGGCAGAGTGGCAAAGTATTTAGGTTGCTTTTCAGGACTCAACCAATGGGGGACAATTGCTACTAATCTGCCATTTTCTTGTAATCGCAGTAGTGCCGAGCGCAGATGCTTCATACAACATTCTTTGTCCCGTTTATCGTTGCCAATTGAGGACGAGAATGGTGGATTCATCAGGATTAAAGTCGGCTGTTCGCCCTGATTTAATGTATCGTTGAGGTATTCCGCATTAACTGAGTAAACTGGATGTTGTGCATCAAATAATTCACGCAATAGAGCTTTTCTGGATGGAGAAATCTCATTAAGAATAATGCGACGAGGTTTGTCATAGAACAATCTATTTGCGGTAGCTGCGACAAGAATCCCCGTTCCGGCACTCGGCTCGGCGATAATGTCGCTACCTTTGACTGAAGAAAGTTGACCGACAATCCAAGCCAATGCGAGTGGGGTTGAGAACTGTTGAAATTGGATCTGTTGTTGCGATCTCACCTGATGGTGGGGAATTAAACCTTGAAGGTTTTCGACATCTTCAAGCGATTTAAAATCATCGTCGAGTAGCATTCTGACAACAGCAGCCTCGATTAGATCTGTCGCTTGTTTCCAATGCCATTTACCATTGGCAAGATCGCCAAAGATATAGCTCATCAATTCGATGACAACATTTTGAATCAACCGTTCGTCCGCTCTTAATTTGGTGACAAATTCGGCAACAGCTACTTGAGTGTGAGTTTTAACTTGGGTAATCATAGTATTTGGCAATAAATGGGCACAAAAAAGTCAGCAACTATTACTAATTGCTGGCAAAATTCAATTTGGTATACGTTTTAGATAATTCCTGCGGCTTCCATTTCTAAAACTCGATCTATATATTCTTTCAGTACTTCCCAGTTAATCCCGATGTTGGCATCATGGTTATTCATTGCCATTGTCAGCACTAATCGTGCCCGCTCCCGACTCAGAGTTGAGTTAATCGAAAGCACATCATCAACATGCCAGATCTTAGCGAAAGTATCGTTACCACCTTCTAACATTTGGATATGTTCGATTACTGTTTCGATGCCGATATCTTCCCAGCGTTCTCCGGCTTTACCTTGCGTCACTTCTTGAATAATGTAACTATCATCTTCTCTCAATTCAATTTGGACTAGCTTGAGATTTTTTAACTGAACTAATTTGTGTTTTTCATCATCTCGAATGGCAGCGTAGCCATAATGTTCAAGATAGGTATCGATGGTCATGGGATTAGAGTTGAGTTGCATATTTTTAGATGAATGAGTGGGTAATAAAAAGCCAGCAATTGAACTACTGGCTTACAAATCAAAGGAAGACTTAAAGTTAAAATAGATCGATTGCATAATCTAGCTCTAACTCGTATTGTGAGAGAACATCTTGAATGTCTTCACCGTCCTTAACCTCTTGTTTCATGCAATTAATGATGTCGAGAGCATATGCTCTATCGCTCGCCATTTCATTCTCTATTAGTGCTTTGATTAGGTCGTTCATTATTTGTTTTAGTTTTAGTTATGAGGTAAATTTGTTTTCGCGTTGGTATATGCTCGACTCTCCAGAGTCGAGCCTAAAACTAAATGGTTGGAGTAGAAAGATAGATCGAATTAAAATAGGCTTAGTTGAGGCTGTTTAACCTTAACGGGACAGAAAACTTGATTATCAATTACGACTAATAAATCTGCATGAGTAATTGGCTCTCCAGTCTCTTTCCAAGAAAAATAGGACTGAGCGTAGGGACAGTAATAAATCTCTTGAAGATCTGGTGATTTTTCTAGGGCAACATTCACCAATATTCCGGTACTATACGCATGAACGTTTTTCTGTTTCTCTTTAATAACCCGCTGTCTTCCAGGTTCAGAAACATAGAACTTTGGATGCTTAATCACAACATTAGTTACATGTCCAATTACCAGCCAACTGTTGCCGAATTTCTGCTGCAAACTCATTGTTCCTGTTCGCAGATTCCTGTAGATTCTAGTCTGCAAGCCTTGACAAATCTGCCAATTAATTTCGTTCTTCATGTATCTTTCTGAGATTGACAATACAAAGCCCTGTTAGAGATATCTGACAGGGCTTTTTACAAAGATTCAGAGGATTAGGCTTTAGCTAACTGTTCGCCATTCCATTTCCATTCGCTACCGTCAGACTTTTCAATCGACTGAATATCGAAATCATAACCACGATCCATCGAGGTAACTTCGACATTAATCTCTGGATTTTTCTCTCGTTCTGGCGTTAAGTAGTCAAAGAGATTTGTTTCGTTCTCCAACCAATGTAATAAATTTTCATCCTTCACTTCTACGTGGGCGGTGATGATTAATGTTTGTGAGACTATAATCCGTGCTGACATATTTATTTCCTCAAGTTTGTTTGTTGACGTAATTTCTCTAAAAACGGTGGTACTAATTCAACAACTAGATCGCAAGCTTCCTCTCCAAACATACCGATGTGAGTTAACTTCCGATTTAGACCTAGTTGTTTAGCTAGCCATAGATAGGCTTGAGTTCTAGTCAAATATGCTTCCTGATACAACCGATCGAAAACTTGATGAGCAGCCCTTCTTTTATCGCGCAAGAGGGCATTGGCGACACTTCCTAAAGCAATTCCCGATTTTTGATGTACTCCCGTATAAGCCCAACAAGGACGGCACAGCATAAAGTCAAGATCTGCCCAAGGTGTATCTTCTCCATAAATTTCTGAACCTTTAATTCGTTTGGTTAAATCGTTACAATATGGACAAAGATTTCCGGCTAATATTTCTTTCTTCCAGGTATCCAATTTTAAATGTTTAGCCACTCGATCTATTTCTCCTCTTTTGATTTTATGATTGTGAAGGTGGTAGCAAATTACTGATAATTCCACTCAATTCGGCATGACCCCGCCCTAAGTCCCGCACATAAGTATTCCCGCAGCCGAGTGTAGCTAGTTTTCGCATGAAGGCAATCGCACTCTTATCTGTATCATCACCAATATAGACAGTCGAAATTGTGCCACTTAACAACCCCGCTGCGGCAATGGCATCCTGCTCGTTGTTTGGCTCACCATCAGAAATTACTACTGTCTGACTGGGATTGAGCTTGGCGATTTCTTTAAGTCCTAAATCTAATGCTGTCCCGCCACCAGTCGCCCACAATGCACTGGGATTAGGGATTTCGACACAGAATGAATCGAAGGTGAATAGGCGATAGGATTGCCAATCTAGTGCCTCTACAGCCTTTCTCAAGACATCAATTCGACGATCTTTACCTTTACATTCCATCGACATCGAACCACTGGTATCGAGCAATAAACATCTAATATCAAGATTACCAGTCCCAATCCGTTTATGATAATTGGCGGCAATACCCGTCTCTGGTAGCTGAGAAGCCGCCTGAATAATTGCTGATAAGGGATTGATTAAGTTGGTCATAATTTTGATTGGTATCGTTGCAATAGTTGGGTATCGATCTGATTTCTGAGATCGTGGGTAGAGAAACATTTAAACTTTGTAGGCAGCTCGTCGCATAAAAGTCTGCCAAAGTTTCTAAAAGCTGAGATACCACTTGGATCTAGATCTGGAGCTTCAATCGAGGCTTTAAACTTCCAAGGGTTCCCAGTATGATAGTAGGTAAACTTCCAACCATTAGTCTTGAAACTTTGTTGGAGATACAGTCTGATATCCCCATTTTTCTCCCAGATCGACAATGAGAATGAGTCATATTTATAAGCTCTGAAGAAGTCTAGATTTTTGAGTAAAATAACAACTGTTGCTTTAGTAAGATCGTCATCAATAGGAGCTTGACGATCGTTGATATTCTCTAAAATCTCTTCCTTTGCCTCTTGCCAGTATTTATGAGTTGCAGCTTGAATGGCGATCGCACGTCGCGCCACTTCTTTAGTTACTGCTTCGATTAATTGAAGTAACTGGTCGTCTGGTAAAATTGATAGATCCATAGTAAGTATTTGAATAGAAAGACATAAAAAAGTACCAACCGCCAATTGCGATTGGTACTGAATAGTCGATTGATAAAGGTTGAGTTGTGAATTACTATAAGTTGATGCCTTTGAAAATGAAAGTTTGTTACCAAGTAAAGAATTCGTAATAGACTTCTAGCAGTGCTTCACTAATAGAAAATTGTCGGTTCTCAAATTCTCCGTTAAGCAAACAAATAAAGTGTTGACGAGCAGCAATTAGTTTAGAGAACATAGAAATCCTTAATAGTGGTTTGTAATTAATTAACCGATTTTGAGATGGGTGCCTCTGGGCTGGAGCTTGGCAAGAATTACACCATCGATAACTAATTCCTCTAAACCAGATTCGAGCAACTGTTGTCGGATGCCATCTGTAGATATTTTGTAGCTAGTTTGGATCGTGACAAAATTAGCTGGAAAAGCCTGAGGATCGATCTGTCCGTTAGTCCAGAGGGTTTGTTTGCCCCCATTTTTGACTAGCTTAATAGTCGCCGATCGACCTTTAATAGCCGAACTATCACGATTTTCGAGGATCTTCTTGAGATAAGCCTTGAAACTAGCAAGTGCGTTCTCTCTAACTTCAACCTGTCGAGCGAAATACTGTTCGCGAGATTTCAGATAATCAATCTCACCTTGCTTGGCAGCAACTACCGCAGCGATCGCATCAACCTTATCAGCAATTTGTGCCTCTAGCTCATCGAGCTTTTGCAGTATTATGGCTGAATCGGTGACACCCTCTGTTGTTTCTGCTTCGATCGCTGCCATAATCTGCTCGACTAGATCGTCACGATCGAACTCTAAATCCATTAATGAAGTCATAATTAATCCTCGATATTAGTGAAAGACAAGAAGACGGAGGAGTTCCGGCTAATTACTCAGCCAAAACCGCTCCAAATTTAACTAGTTAGTAGCAGTAGCAACCTCACGCCAGGTGCTAGTAGGCAAGTACAGCACACTGGAACCGAGTCGCTCGATCTCGGTAGCGCGATCGTAACTCTCGATGTCCTCAGCAGCGCGGGTAACAGCATTGAGCATCCCAAACTGGGAGAGATCGCCAGCCCGAATCAGATGATTTAGTACCGAACCAGACTCGCTTTCACTAAGTCCGATCGCTTTAGCCGTCACCTCAACCGCTTTAACAGGATTGCC
>ENA-OFCF01000647-OFCF01000647.1-metagenomes-genome-assembly--contig:-NODE-647-length-14881-cov-3.352826_pt1 | contig 14881 bp, 14 predicted proteins | sample MGYA00153387_OFCF01 | MGnify analysis MGYA00153387
ATCCGCGACAGCTACACGTACCTGAGCCACGTGGCGATCGGCTACCTGATGCTGTACACGACCGCCAGCAGCCTCGGTGACAACGAGACGACGATCGTCGCGGAGCAGGGCTACCGCGACGCCGCCCGCCTCGTGATCCTCATCGACCGCATCATGCCGACGCTGGTGATCCAGGATCTGCGCGAGGACGGGCTGCCGATGACCGAGGTCTCCGACCGGGTCCAGGCGATGGTGATCCAGGCCTGGCGCCGCGAGGCCTCCGGCATGGACTCGGGCTCGAACAGCGGCTCGGCCAGCTGAGCCTCTAGCGCGCTCCACCCTCGACTTCGGCGCCCCGCGCCGAGGTATTCGGGTGGCCCGGCAGATCGAGCAGGCGGCCGAAGTAGCGGTACAGGATCTCGAGGTCCAGGTCGAAGCCGTTGAGCTGCGACTCGAGCACGTCGAACATGCGCTCGCGGGCATCGACGAGCGCGCCGTCGTAGACGCCGCCTCTCCCATACAGCACGGTCACGGCGAGGCGCCTGTCCTCCGCCGGGATCGTCTCGTCGATGATGCGCTTCCAGGCGGTGAGCAGCTGCTCGCGCGGGGTCACGTTGCCAGGGGCCCGCGGGGTGGTCAGCAGGCGAAACACGAACGGCGGGTAGAGCCGCTGCGGGTCCTCGCCGCGCACGATCGGGATGAAGAGGTTGTGCGCGTGCGGGAAGATCACCTGGCGACGCTTGGGCACGAACGCGATGATGCCGAGGCCCGCGGTGGCGATACCGGCGGCGACGCCCATCGCCGCCGGGCCCTTCGACCCCGTCGCGTTGTTGAGGTCCCATACACCCGCGCCGACGCCGATAAACGCCCCCGCGGCGATCGAGGCGATCGTGTACGCCAGCTCGCGCCGACGCGCGCGCTGCTCGAGCTCCTGTAACACCGCCTCCATCTGGTCGCCGGTACAGTCGGCCTCGAACAGCAGCGAGGCGAGCTGGATCTCGAGCGAGGAGATCCGCATCACCACCTGCAAGCGCATCGCCACGGTCGAGATCGATGCGTCACTCGTGGTCGAGGTCGCCTGGGCCTGTAGCAGCATCGCCAGAGTCCGCTCGAGCCCGGCCGCGCGCGCGGTCTCCCGTACGTCCGTCGGCACGTCGGCGAGGTAGGTCAGCAGCTCCGGCTCCGCGAGCGGCTCATCGAGCGGCGCGTAACCAAAGCCCTTGCGCGCGGCCGAGGCACGCATGCAGTCCGTCGCCTCGACCGGGGCCACGACGACGGCCCCCTGCGGGGTGTGAGACGGCATCGAGTTGTTGATGAGGGTCGCGCAGCCGCTCGCCAGCAGCGTCGAGACCAGCACCCCGGCCCGGACAGCCGCCGTCGCTCGTCGCTCACCCTGGACCCGCGTCACGCCTCGCGGCTTACCACAGGGCCCCCGGTCCGGCGAGGGCCCCGGGTCCCGGGTCAGATCTTCAGGGCAACGGCCCTCGACCGCCGGCCGGGCTGGTGGCGACGCTGTGCTGTGCTGTGCAGATTCACCCGGTCCGGGAGGTGAAGCGCGACGGAGGGCGCGGCCGACTCGGGCCCATCACGACGGCGATGGCCGATTGCAGCGAGCCCAGGGTGCGGATGCCCGTCATGTCGACGTCGAGGCCCACCAGCGTGGCTGCGACCGCCGGGCTCAATCCGGTCAGGATCACCTCCACGCCGACGAGCTGGAGCACCCTGGCGATCTTCACGAGTAACCCCGCCACGTATGCGTCGACGGTGGGCACGCCGGTGATATCGATGAGGATGATGGACGCACGGCTGCGCACGACGCTCTCCAGCAGGGCCTCGAGGATCCGGTCGCCGCGGGCCCCCTCGACGTGCCCGATGAGCGGCATGACCATGATCTGGGCGGTCAGCGGGATCAACGGCGTCGAGAGCTGCGCGAGCAGTTCCTCCTGGAGGCGGATGGTCTCCTCCTGGCGGAAGCTGCGGGCCAGCGCGGCGTCGGCCTCCTTGCGCTGCGTGATGTCGAGGATCACGCCGTCCCAGAGGATCACGCCGTCCGCCTGGCATTGGGGCCGAGATGCGGCCTGGATCCATCGGATCTGGCCGTCGCGCAGGAGCCGACCCTCCCATTTGTATGCGTTCAGCGTCGCGGCGGACTCACTCACGGAGCGCATGAAGCTAGCGACATCTTCGTGATGGACCTGGGTAAATGCCGATTTGAAGTCCGCGACCATCTCCTCGGGCGCGTGGCCATAGACCTCGCGGGAGCCGTCGCTGACGAAGGAGAAGCCCATCGAGCCGTCTGGACGCAGAAAGAATTGATAGACCATCCCCGGCACCGCGTCGATCAAGCCGCGGTACTGGACGTTCTCGAGCTCGAGCTCGGCGACACGTCGCTGCTGCGCGGCGATTTGTGCCTCTCGATCGGTGTGTTGTGGTTCGGTCGCCAAGAAGCCTCGTCCGATTATAGTTGCCCGCTGGATCGCCGCGCACCCGCGGGCGAGCGGGTGCACAGCGAGGTCACCCGTCTCCCCTGGAACCTGGGTGGGACCCATCGCGCGAGCGCCAACATGAGCCGTCGTGTCACCGATGGAGCCCGCTTCGCTGCCCTAGGCGACCATATACCATCTCGAGAGTCAACGCCGTTTCTCATGGTACGGGGCGAGTAGCCGCGCGAAGCTCGGGTCGGACCGCAGGGCCTCGAAGCGGCCGTCCAGGCGGATGCGCTCGATCATCCAGGCCGGCTCGTACGTGCGCTCGCGCGCCAGGGGCGTGGCGTGGACGGCGAGGCTCTGTTGCCCGCGGGCCGCGGCGACCCGGGGCGCAGTTCCGCGAGCTCCGTGACCGCCGGGCCAGGCCGTCACAGCACACCGGTTCTATCCTCTGTTCGGGCGCTTCGTTGCGACGTAACGACCGCCCGCCGCCTGCGTCGCCTGCGTCGCCTGCAGCGCGTCCGCGAGGGTCGCCAGCACGGTGACGCCGCGCCGCGGCGAGAAGCCGACGTCGACCAGCGCCGCCGCGACCGCAGGGCGGATCCCCGTCAGCATTACGCGCGCGCCGATCAGCTGCACCGCCTCGATCAGACCGCGCAGGCGCTCGGCGGGCATGCCGTCGACGGCGCGCAGACCGGTGAGGTCGAGGATGAGGACGCGGCTCTGGTGACGCGCGATGCCCTCGAGCACGACCTCGCGCACGTGGATCGACCGCGCGTCGTCGAGCGAGCCGATCAGCGGCAGCACCAGCACCCCCGGCAGCAGCGGCAGCAGCGGCGCCGACAGCTCGGCGATCAGCTCGGCCTGCTGGCGGCGGTTGTGCTCGACCTGCTGCTCACGCTCGCGGAGCGCCCGCTGCAGGCTGGTGACGTCGCGGACGACGGTCGCGCTCGCCGGACGCTCACCCGCGGCGCCGGGGATGTCGAAGGTGGTGACCTCGACGTGGATCGTGTCGCCGTCGTCGCGCACCAGCTCGCGCGCGCCGGTCCGCCCCGCGGTGAACCACTCCGCGGCGCGCTCCGCCGACGCGTCAGCGGCCAGCCCGAGCAGTCGCAGCAGCGCCGGGTTGGCGAGCAGCGGTCGCTTCGGGTCGGCCGGGCGCACGAGCACGCCGTCGGGCGAGTGCTCGGCGAGCGCGGCGAACATCCGCGCGACGCCCTCGGCCTGCTTGCGCTCGGTGATGTCGATCGCGGCGCCGCCGATGCCGTCGACGCTGTCGTCGTCGCCGAGCGGGAACACGTGCTCGAGGAACACCCGCATCCCGCCCGCGAGCGGGATCTCGAACTCGGCGACGTGCGGCACGCGGGTGCGGGCCACCCGCTCGGCGATTGCCCCGATCTCCGCGGCGGTCGACTCGTCGAGCAGCTCGGCCTCCGAGGCGCCGACGACCTCGTGCGCCTCGCGGCCGAGCAGCGCCGCGTGCAGGCGGTTGCTGAGGGTGAAGCGGCCCGCGAGGTCCTTGGCGTACAGCACGACCGGCGCGTGGTCGGCGATCGCCCGCAGCAGCAGCTGTTGGCTGGCGTGGGCGCGCCTTAGCGAGTCGAGCTGGGCGCGTAGCGCCGCCACCTCGGCGGCCGATTCGGCGGCCGACTCGGCCTCCCCGGGAGTCGACGCGGACATCGTGCCTAGCCCTCGCGCAGCAGCGCCGTCATGTTCAGGCGGTGGAAGCTCGCGACCTGGGCGACCAGCGCGGCGCGGTTGAGCGCTGCGATGTTCTCGGCATCGGGGCTCGGCAGCAGCGTGCGCAGCGGGGGCGCGCTCGCCTCGACCAACGCCACGATCGCGGCGGCGACCCCCGCGGGATCGGGCGCCACGCCGTGCTCGATCATCGCCTGGATCCCGGCGCCGAGCTGCTGCGGCAGCGCCGCGACCGGGCCATAGCCCTCGGCCCGATCGGTCTCGGTCGGCGTCATCATGTTGCCGAGCACCCCGGTCGTCGGATAGGTCCCGGGCTCGATGCTGACCGAATGTACGCCGGTCGCCGCGAGCTCGTAATGTAAACACTCGGCCAGCGAATCGAGCGCGGCCTTGCTGGCCCCGTAGATACCGAGTCCGGGCAGGACGATGCGCCCGAGCTCGCTGCTGACGTGCACGAGCAGACCGTGGCCGCGCCGCTTCATCTGCGGCAGCACGGCCCGCGCCATCCGGAGCGCGCCGAAGAAATTGACCGCGAACAGCTGTTCGGCCTGGGCGATCGAGAATGTCTCGATCAGCCCAGCGGCGGCCCGCCCCGCGTTGTTGACGAGCACATCGATCTCACCCGCCGCCGCGACTGCGGCGTCGACCGAGGTATCGCTCGTGACATCGAGGTCGACGACATCCAGGGTCCCCGGCCCGACCGCGGAGTTCCGTAGTTCCCCGGCCGCCCCGGCGTTGCGCGTTTCACTGTCACGAATGCCCGCGACCACGGAAAAACCCGCGGCGACGAGCGCTCGGACGGTGGCAGCGCCGAAGCCCGAACTGCACCCTGTGACAAGGACCCGCCTACGATTCGCCATCTTGAACCCTCCTGGACCCCGGCAGTCTGCCGCAGCGCCGTCCGCTTGTCTGCGCCAGCGACGAATCTATACCAGCGCGCAGGGCCCGCAGATCGGCGGGTCTCCGTCACCGTCCGAGCGCACGGACCCTGGTCAGCGCGCCACTGCGCGCGATCTGGCGCCGATCGACGGCTCGTACGGCGGGGGGCGACGACCCCCGATGATTTCTCAAGAACCGGGCGAATCGCGACTCCGCGGCGATCGCTCACGGGTCGCTCGCGCAGCGGCCGCGACCACGCCAGCATGTCTCCAGCGCTCGAGCTATTTGCGTCAGCCCAACGACGAATGCCTGTCGTCATGCGTAGGTCGCGGTACGTACATGCAAACAAAGTATGCTGTAATGCGCCAAATCTTTCGCAGGTCGTCGCCAGATGTTGACAACGCCGGTGCCGCCCCTGTAGGGTGTTTGAGTTGATTGGGAGGTGTGTAATGCAGCGTCCGGTATTCGTCTCGACAATCCTTCTCGCGCTCTCGATGTCGATCGTCGCGCCGCAGATCGTCGCCGGTAACGGCAATGGCGGTGGCAATGGCGGTGGCAATGGCGGTGGTTCACTCAAGAAGACCGCGGTCCTGAACCCCAATGCGCCCGATTTCACGGCGATCTTCAACTGGGGCCTCAAGATCAGGAACGTCAAGGAGCTGTTCCTGATCGCCGGCCACGGCGCCCACGACGCGACCGGAACGATCATGTTCCCGGACGACGCGGTCGCCCAGACCCAGTACATCCTCGATAATTTCGACGAGTTTCTCGAGAACAACGGCTACTCGCGCGACGAGATCATCCGCATCGAATTCACGATGACGACCGAGGTCAGCAACACCGATTTCAATCAGATCCTCGGCCTGTTCGCGGACTACTTCGCCCCCGTCAACATCCGCCCGGCCGCCGGTACCCTGCGCATCGTCGACGCCCTGGCGATCCCCGGGATGCAGGTCGAGTACGAGATCTGGTGCGCGAAGTGACGTGATGGCCGCGCGTGCAGACCAGGCTGCACATCGACCCTGGTGTCGGCCTGCTGTGGAGCGACCGGCTCAAGCTGCGTCAGACGCTCTACAACCTCATCGGCAACGCCTGCAAGTTCACCAGCGGCGGTGAGATCGAGGTCGTCGCTCGACGCGATGAATGCTGGGTATATCTTGAGGTCCGCGACACTGGCATCGGCATCGATGCGGAGAAGATCGGGCTGCTATTCGAATCTTTCAGCCAGATTGACTCGTCGGTGACTCGGCGCCATGGCGGCACTGGCCTCGGGCTTGCGATCTGTCGATGATGTCGATGATGTCGATGATGTCGATGATGTCGATGATCGGAGACCCGCATGATGCCGGTGGATGCCGGTGGATGCCGATGGATGCCGGTGGATGCCAGTGACGGTCGTCAGGCGTGGGGCCGTGGGCTCATCGCCGGCGGTCTTTGAGCACCGGGAACTTCTCGCGCGCGTCCTTGACGTTGTCGGGGTGGAGGTCGGCGAGCAGCATCGTCTCGCCGCCGGCCGCGGACGCGAGGATCTCGCCCCAGGGGTCGATGATGCGGCTGTCGCCGCTGTAGTCGAGGCCGCTGCCGTGGCCGACGCGGTTGACGCCGATGACGTAGGCCTGGTTCTCGATCGCGCGCGCCTGCAGCAGCGTGGTCCAGTGGCGACGGCGGCGCTCGGGCCAGTTGGCGACCACGATGTAGGCGTCGGTCGCGTCGGCGCGGCCCCAGAACTCGTCGGCGAAGCGCAGGTCGTAGCAGATGAAGAGGGTGCAGCGCAGGCCCTCGACATCGACGGTGACGTGGCCCTCGCCGGTCGCGTAATGCTCGTGCTCGCGGGCGAAGCTAAACGGGTGGATCTTGTGATAGCGGTGCAGCGCGCTGCCCTCCGGGCTGGCGAGCACGAGCGTGTTGTACGGCTTGGTGGCGCCTTCCGGGACCTCGGGCAAGGATCCGCAGATCCACACGTTGTGAAGCTTCGCCATCTCGCCGAGGAAGCGCGCGCTCGGGCCGTCGGGCGGCTCCTGCACGTGCGCGGTCGCCATCGAGAAGCCGCACGCGAACATCTCCGGCAGCACCACCATCCGCGCCCCCGCGGCGGCGGCGGCGGCGACCCAGGGTCGCAGCCGCTCGAAGTTCGCCTCGGGGTCTTCCCACACGATGTCGCTCTGGATCGCCGCTACTCGCATTGGTCTGTCCTTTGGTTCAGGTCGATCGACGTGGATCGATGGATCGATGGATCGGTGGATCGATGGATCAGTGGTTCACGCGCGGAGCTTTTGCAGGCGCTTGAGGGCCTCGTCGAGCACGTCGTCGGTCTTGCAGAAGGCCCAGCGTACGAGGTGTCGGCCCTCCTTCGGGTTGACGTAGAACGAGCTCGGCGGGATCGCTGCGACGCCGATCTTCTCGGGGAGCATGCGACAAAAGGCGAGGTCGTCGTCGTAGCCGAGCGGACGGATGTCCGTCATTACGAAGTAGGTGCCGGCGGGTCGAAGTACACCGAGGCCGATCTCCCGTAATCCGTCGCACAGTCGGTCGCGTCGGGCCTGATAGTCGCGGGTCAGGTCGGTGAAGAAGGCGTCGTCCGCGACGAAGGCCCGGGCGAGGGCGTGCTGGAACGGTGGGGCCGTGCAGAAGGTCACGAACTGATGTGCACAGCGCAACGCAGCGGTGATCGCCGGCGGTGCGCAGGTGTGGCCGACCTTCCATCCGGTGAAGCTGAAGGTCTTGCCCGATGAGGAGATGAGCACGGTGCGCTCCTGCATGCCCGGCAGCGTGGCGAGCGGCACGTGCGTCCCCTCATAAACCAGGTGCTCGTACACCTCATCGGTGACGGCGATGAGGTCGTGTTGGTGACACAGCGCGGCGATGTGCTCGAGCTCGCTCCTCGAGAACACCTTGCCGCTCGGGTTGTGCGGCGAGTTGAGGAGGATCGCGCGGGTCTTGGGGGTGATCGCGGCCTCGAGCTCCTCCGGGCGGTAGCTGAAGTCGGGGGCTCGCAGCGTCACCACGCGGGGCACGGCGCCGGCCATCGTGATGCTGGCCCGGTAGGAGTCGTAAAAGGGCTCGAACATGACGACCTCGTCACCCGTCTCGCACAGGGCCTGGAAGGTCGCGCAGATGGCCTCCGTCGCGCCGCAGTAGACGGTGATCTCGGTGTCCGGGTCGTAGCGCAGGTCGTAGAAGCGGCGCTGGTGCTCGGCGATCGCGCGATTGAGGTCGGGGATGCCGAACATGCGGGCGTACTGGTTGTGCCCGGCCTTGATCGCCGCGATCGCGGCCTCCTTGACGAATTCAGGGCCGTCGAAGTTGGGGAAACCCTGCCCGAGGTTGACGGCGCCGTGCTGTAGCGCGAGGCGCGTCATCTCCGTGAAGACGGTGGTTCCAAAGCCCTGAAGCCGGGCGCTGAGGTGCGGTTGGCGGCTGCTCATACTTCGGCGAGTGTGGCATAGTTCGGCGCGATGTCGGACGCCGCCAAGCCTGCTCTGCACGACCTCACCGCTCACGCGACCCACGTCGGGGAGACGCCCGCGCGGCGCCTGTCGACGATGGCCGGAGCGCTGGTCGGCTCGGAGATCCTCAAGATCGCGGCCGACATTCGGGTCCTGATCTCCCAGGGTCACAAGATCTGCAACCTCACCGTCGGCGACTTCGACCCGAAGCAGTTCGCGATCCCGGACACGCTGCAGCGCGCCGTCATCGCCGCGCTCGAGGCCCACGAGACCAACTATCCCCCCGCCAACGGCATGCCCGAGCTGCGCCAGGCGCTGCAGCGGTACTACGAGCGGGACCTCGGCCTCAAGTATCCGGTCGACTCGTTCCTGGTCGCCGGCGGCGCGCGCCCGGTCATTTACGGCACGTACCGCACGCTCGTCGACCAGGGCGACACGGTCATCTATCCCGTGCCGAGCTGGAACAACAACCACTACGTGCACATGTGCGGGGCGCGTGGCGTGCCGGTGGTGTGCGGGCCAGAGACGCGGTTCTTGCTGACCGGCGATGCGCTGCTCAACGAGCTCCCGGCGGCGCGCCTGGTGTGCCTCAATTCACCGTTGAACCCGACGGGCACGGCGATCGACGCCGATGCATTGCGCGGCATCTGCGAGGCGATCCTCGCGGAGAACCGGGCGCGCGAGCGCTGCGGGGCCCGCCCGGTGTACCTGATGTACGACCACATCTACTGGATGCTGTGCTTTGGCGGCACGCACCACGTGACGCCGCCGGGCCTGGTCCCGGAGATGGCGCGCTACACGATCTTCGTCGACGGCATCAGCAAGGCGTTCGCGGCGACTGGTTTACGCGTCGGCTGGGCGGTCGGCCCGACGGACGTCATCCGCCAGATGTCGGCGGTGCTCGGCCACGTCGGCGCCTGGGCTCCGCGCCCGGAGCAGGTCGCCACCGTCGCGCTGCTCGACGACCCGGCCGCGATCGAGACCTATCACGCGACCTTCCTCAGCGGCATCGCCTCGCGCCTCGACCTCCTGCACCGCGGGTTCCAGGCGATGAAGTCCGAGGGCCTCGCGGTCGACAGCATCCCGCCGATGGGCGCCATCTACCTCACCGTGAAGCTGTGTCCCTTCGGCAAGACGACGCCCGGCGGCGAGGTCCTGCGGCGCAACGAGGACGTCCGGAAGTACGTGCTCAACGACGCCGGTGTCGGCATCGTCCCGTTCCAGGCCTTCGGCGTCCCGGGCGACGAGGGCTGGTTCCGCCTCAGCGTCGGCGCCGCCAGCGAGGCCGAGATCGGCGAAGCGCTGCCGCGCCTCGCCGCGGCCATGCGGGCGCTGAGGGGCTGAGGCCCGGGTCGCCTGCGGTCGGGTAAAAGCCGGCCTACGCCGTTTTACGGCGGGTTTGCGCGCGTTCGGCCGGCCACGAGGCGGCGCCTGCGGGGCTGTGGTAGCCTGCCGCGGCTCCATGTGGATCGCGGTGATCGTGCTGCTTGTGGTTGCGCTCGTGGCGGTGCTCGCCACGGTGTTCGGTCTGGTTTGGTTTTTCAAGCGGGCCGAACGCATCAACCGGGTGCTGCGAAAGATCCCCGTCACGCGCGTCGCGCTGGCCCAGCCGGGCACCATGGCCCGCGTGATCGGCAAGCTCAAGCCGGCGAGCGGGCCGCTGCTGCGCGGGCCGCTGTCGGGCAAGCCCTGCGGATACTTCCAGGCGGTCGCGGAGGAGCTGCGCCAGAGCGGCAACTCGGAGGGCTGGGTGCAGCTCGCGTACGAGGAGCAGTGGTGCGACTTCTGCCTCGACGACGGCACCGGCCTCATTCTCGTTCGTATGCTGCGCCCGCAGATCTCGGCGGACCTCGAGGAGGGCTCGTCCTCCGACCCCATCCTCTCGCCCAATCCCCAACAAGAGAGCTTCCTGCGCCGGCACCAGGCCTGGCACCCCGCCGAGGGCAAGCCGGCCCCGCGTCTGCGTTATCTCGAGAGTTTGTTCGAGCTCGACGAGCAGATCACCGCGTATGGCATCGTCCGCCTCGAGCGTGAGGGCGACGGTTTTGGGAGTGTGCGCGTCGTGCTCGAGGCGCCGCCCGGTCAGCCGTTGCTGGTCAGCGACGACAAGCAGATCACGCGCTCGCCGTCGCCGGCCTCGACGATGCTGTCGATGTCCTCGATCCGATGATTTGGCAGTGCCGGGCCGACTACGAGGTCGAGGCAGCGGCGTCGGGTTTGCGGCGCTCGCAGTGCTCGACGAGGCGGGCGACGACGGCGTTGACCGGGGCGAACAGGCCGTGTCTGACGGCCATGCGGGCGACGGCGAGGTTTAAAAATTGCATCTCGGTGGCCTCGCCGCGGGTCATGTCCTGAAGCATGCTGCTGCGGTCGTTGCGGAGGTTGGCGGCCGAGGTGAAGACGCGCTCGAGGTCCTCGTCGGTCAGGCGCACGCCCTCGGCCGCGGAGACGCTGCGCGCCTCCTGCAAGATCTCGCGGGCGAGGGCGTGCAGCGGGGGCGAGTCGACGACCGCGCCGGTGCGCTCGCCGAGCGTGGCGCATAGACCGTTGACGGCGAGGTGAAGCAGGGCCTTGCGCCACTCGCAGGCGGCGATGCTCGAGACGACGCGCACGGGGTAGCCGGCGGCGGCGAGCAGCCGCTGCCAGCGGTCGCGGGTGCGCAGGGCCTCGGGGTCGTCGGCGGCGATCTCGACCTGATACACGCCCGCGACGCGGACGACGGTCGGCGTGGGCAGGCCGGCGGCGATCCAGCAGCCGAGGCGCACGCGGGCGGCGGTCGGGGCGAGCGCGCGGGCCATCGCGGCGACGCCGAGGCCGGTCTGGCACAGGCCGAGCGCGTGCTGGGGCCCGGGGCGCAGCTGGTGCAGGGTCTCGCGCAGCTGGGTCGACTTGACGGCGATCAGCAGGTCGGCGCTGGCCGGGAGCGGGTCCGCGAGGTCGACGACGGGCAGCTCGAAGTGGCCCTGCTCGGCGCCCGCGAGGTCGAAGCCCTCACGGGCGAGGCGGGTGGCCCGGGGGCCGCGGGCCACGATCGTGACCGGCGTGACGGCCGAGAGGCGAGCGGCGAGGTGCAGGCCGACCGCGCCGGCGCCGACGATGTAGAGCGGGGGCGAGGCCATCGCGGCGGCGATGGTACACGTCCCCGGTGCGGTGTGCCGCGTGGTGCGTGAGAAAGCCGCGTGATGCAAACCTCGTAAGCGCTGCGCGATGCGCCGGGTTTGTATCGCCCCGAGCAGCGCCACGCCGCTCGCCGCAGCGGTGCCGTGGTTACCTGTCCCTGGGGACAGGTGGCAGAAAAATGTGGAGAAGAATTGTTGCCCTGTGGTAGGCGGTGAAGGCGCTCTCGCGGCGTACGACGTGGGGCCGGGGCGCGTGAAGGGCTTCGCACGGGCTGCTGGAGGCTCAAACAGGGGTCGCGGTGAAGAAAGCCGGTTGCACGGTCTCCGGTGCGCGCTAGGTTGCGAGACACCACCTGCACGGAGCGCAAGACAATGGGAATCATCTGGACACTGTTAATCGGACTCGTCGCCGGCGCCTTCGCCAAGCTCATCATGCCGGGTAATGACCCGGGTGGCATCCTCGTGACGATGCTGCTCGGTGTGGCGGGTGCCTTCGTGGCAGGCTTCCTGGGCAAGGCGTTCGGCTGGTACAGCGAGGTCGGCGAGGGTCCGGGCTTTATCGCCTCGATCGTCGGCGCGCTGATCATCCTGGCCGGTTACCGCGCCATCGTCGGCATGCGTAGCCGCAGCGCCTGACGTACCTGCGCTCCGAAACCGCGAAACACGAGGACCATCGCCCCCACGAAGGGGTGGGGTCCTCGTTTTCGCGAGGGGGCTTGCGCGAGGCGCGAGATCGGGCCTACGGTTGGTGGGCATGACGATGCAACGACCGCGATGTTGGGAGATCGGGACGCTCGGGACGAGCATCCTGCTGGCCAGTCTTCCAGCCGCGTGCGGGGACGCGAGCGATGGCAGCGGCGACGCTGCTTCCGGCACGTCGATCACGAGCGCGTCGATCGCGAGCGCGTCGGCGGGCGAGGGCGGACGACCGACCAGCAGCGGCGCGACGGACGTCGCCGACGCGGGGGGTTCCGAGGAAACGGCCGACGCGGGCGGTGACGGTGGGACCACGGGTCCCGCGGCGTCGCCCGGTCCGTGGGATCACGGCGTGTACATTCCGGCGGAGCCGCAGGCGCCCGGGGACCCGGCCAAGGGGTACGACGCGCTGCTGACGAAGGGCTACATCACCTGTGGGATCCCCTGGGTGTTGTTCGGGCTGGCAAAGCCGGTGCTGGGTAATTATGCGAACGGTGAGCCGATGCCGGGGCGGCCGGGCAAGAACGCCGAGGTGCCGCACAACTGGACGGTGCACGAGGTCGACGGCGCGGAGATCGTGTCGCAAAACTGCTTGCAGTGCCACGCGGGGCACTTTAATGGAGCGCTGATGCTCGGCCTGGGGACGGCGGAGGCCGACTTCACGCAGGACATGAGCGCGATGCTCAAGGCGTTCCCGATCCCCGACATCCCGATCCCCGGGCTCGAGCAGATGACGCGTCTGCTCAACCGCTACAAGGTGCTCGGACCACGGACAGTGATGCGCACGGTCGGCACCAACCCGGCCGAGGCCGTGGCGGTCACGCTGGTGGCTCACCGCGACCGGCACACGCTCGAGTGGCACGATGAACCACTGCTCGACCTGCCGAACTTCATCCTGCCGTCGGATCCGCCGCCGTGGTGGCGCGCGCACAAGAAGAACGCGCTATTTTACAATGGGATGGCCCGGGGCGACCACCGCGGCACGATGATGCTGGCGACGGCGCTGTGCACCGACTCGGTCGAGGAGGCGAAGGCGATCGACGGCTACTTCGCCGACATCCAGGCGTTCATCCGTTCGTTGCGCGCGCCGAAGTATCCGTTCACAATCGACGAGGCGCAGGCCAGCGCGGGCGAGGAGGTCTTCACCGCCAACTGTGCTGGCTGCCACGGTACGTATGGCGGGCCGGAGGAGGGCGACGAGGCCGACACGTACCCGAATCTGCTGTTCCCGCTCGATATCATCGGCACCGACCCCGTGGTCGCGCAGGGGGCCAAGTACGCGCCGGAGCTGGTCGAGTGGTACAATACTTCGTTCTACGGCTCGGTCACGCGGATGGCCCCGGACGACCCGTTCGCCGGCTACATGGCGCCGCCGCTCGATGGGGTGTGGGCGACCGGGCCGTTCCTCCACAATGGTTCGGTGCCGACGATCGAGCTGGTGCTCGACAGCAGCAAGCGGCCCCGCTACTGGAAGCGCCAGGACTTCGACAGCGCCCATTTTGATGAGGATGCGCTGGGATGGCCGTACGTCTCGCTGCCGTACGGGCACGCGCAGGCCAGCGACAGCGAGCGCAAGTACATCTACGATACGATGCAGTTCGCGCACGCGAGCGTCGGGCACATCTTCGGCGATCACCTGACGGACACCGAGCGCCGCGCGGTGCTCGAGTATCTCAAGACACTGTGAGGGACGTGTTCATCGGGGCTGGCCCGAGGGACATGTCTCTCGGGACAGGCGAGAGGCCGCAGGGGTCGTGCCCGGCGATCTGCCCCTGGGTGGCGATCGCGGTAAAGCGGGCGAACAGGTTCTCGCGGAACCAGCCGCGGGCGTGGGCGGCGCGGGCGGCCGCGTGGTGACTGCCGGCGTTGGCGAAGCGCTCGAGCGCGGCCTCGTCGTCCCATACGCTGAAGGTGACAGGACGGACCCACGGGAGCTCGCCGACGCCGAGCGCGAGGCGCATGCCGGGCGCGGCGACCAGGTCGCGCTCGATCGCCGGCAGGCGGCCCCAGAACCGTAGCATCGCGCGCAGGCGCAGGCAGGCGCGGGTGATCACGACGGTGGGTAGGCCGGGCGGGAGATCGTCGGTGGTCGGGGTGAACGGGGTCTGTCGCTTCCAGCTGCCGCGACTGCGACGAGCGAGCAGCTTGACGGTCCAGACCTCGCTCGCGCGCTGGCGAAAGCTCTCGATCATCGGTGAGGCGGCGAAGAAGTCGTCGGCGGCCTGCTCGGAGGACCAGGTGGCCAGCAACGCGTAGCGCGAGAAGTCGGGCACGCTCGAGAAGCCGAGGCCGGCGCCGGAGCCGAGCAGGTGATGAAAGCCGAGCCCCGGCGTGGCCGCGAGCGGACGCCGGGCGCTGCCCATCTGGCGCAGCGCCCACAGCCACGAGCCACGGGGGTAACGGAAGATCGAGAAGGTCGTCAGCGTGGCGCCGTTCGGGACGCGCATGGCAGTGACGAACCCGGGCGGGACAGCGCGCGACTGCTGCGAGCCGATGGGTCGGAGGGACAGATCGGGCGATAGCCCGGCGTCGATGGGTCGGGGTGGTCGTTCGGACGCGGGCCGGGTCTCGACGTGTCGGGGCGACAGATCGGGCGCGGGCCAGGACGCGTCGGGCGGTCGCACCAGGGGCGGCTCGG
>ENA-OFCF01000649-OFCF01000649.1-metagenomes-genome-assembly--contig:-NODE-649-length-14868-cov-5.198204_pt1 | contig 14868 bp, 12 predicted proteins | sample MGYA00153387_OFCF01 | MGnify analysis MGYA00153387
AACCCAACGCACCCAAGTGCTTTTCAACACCGCCGCGCAGTTGCTGGCCGTGTTGCAAGGTGCAGGGCGGATGGAAGGCGATTTGACCGGATTTAGCGGAAACTTTACCTTTTAAAACATCCACCAAATCAGGCAGCAACTCGCTCAGGTCGCGCGTCAATGAACTGATGCGTTCGGCTTTGGCGGCGTATTGCGCATCATCGGACAGTACGTGGCCGTAGTCTTTGACCATGCTGCCGCAGCCGGATGCGTTCATGACGATACTTTCAACGCCAGCTTCAACATGCGGCCACCACGCATCAATGTTGCGGCGCATCTCTGCCTTGCCGCCGTCGTGGTCGTTCAAATGGAATTTGACCGCGCCGCAGCAACCGGCCTTTTTAGCCACCATCACCTGTATGCCTGCGGCGTCCAGCACCCGAGCCGTGGCGGCGTTGATGTTGGGCATCATTGCGGGCTGCACGCAGCCTTCAAGCATCAGCACTTTTCGTGCATGGCCACGGGCCGGCATCACGCCAGCAGACTGCTTGGCAGACACCTTGTTTTTAAGCGCAGCGGGTAGCAAGCCGCGCACCGCCTGGCCCACCGCCATGGCAGGTGCAAAAAGGGGTGAGGGCAAGCCTTCTTTAAGCGCCCAGCGCACCGCTTTTTCACCCAGGGGCCGCTCCACCCGCTCATCGACCAGCTTGCGCCCAATGTCGATTAAATGACCATATTCAACGCCGCTGGGGCAGGTGGTTTCGCAGTTGCGGCAAGTCAGGCAGCGGTCTAAGTGCAGCTGGGTTTTGCGGGTGGGTATTTCGCCTTCCAGCACCTGTTTGATGAGGTAAATACGGCCACGCGGGCCGTCGAGCTCATCACCCAGTAGTTGGTAAGTGGGGCAGGTGGCGGTGCAAAAGCCGCAATGCACACACTTGCGCAAAATGGCTTCGGCCTCCAGGCCTTCGGCGGAGTTTTTAAATTCAGGGGAGAGGTTGGTTTGCATGTTCACCAGTCTCTGTACATGCGATGCGGGTTAAAAACGCCAGCCGGATCAAATTCGCGTTTCAACTCGCGGTGAATGCGGTCGAGAGGCGGTTTTAGGGTGTCAAACCGGCTTGTATCGCCCTGTTTACGGGCGCAAGAAGCTATAAATAATGTAGCGTACCCACCTGCATTCTTGGCCATATTGCGAAGCTGCTGGCCTTGCGCAGCATCAGCGCGTACCCATCGCTGGCCGCCGTGCCATTCGATCAGTTGTGAATTCGGCAAGTCAAGCACGGGCGTGGTCTGCGGCAGGGACAAGCGCCACAGGTCTTGCGTGTCTTTACGCTCTTTAAACCACGGCAGTTGATGGTCTCGGGCACGTTGCCAGTCAGGCGCAGCCTGCGCGTTGGGCATTCGCTCACCACCCAGTTTGTTGCAAGCCGCCTCCACCGCAGCTACTGCACCACGCAAGCGCAGGTACAGCGTACCCGTGCCGTTTTCTTCCAGCCAGCAACTGGCATTCAGCGGCAGCGGCTGGCCGCCCCAGGTGTTGAGCTGTGTCAAAGCCTCAGCTTGCGTCATTTCAAACTTCAAGGTCGCTTCAAGCGGCAGGGTGGGAAGTACTTTCAAACTGACTTCAGTCAACAGCCCCAGCGTACCCATGGCGCCCACCATCAGTCGCGACACGTCGTAACCCGCCACGTTTTTCATCACCTGCCCGCCAAAGGTCAAGTGCTCACCTTTGCCGTTGATCAGCTTGACGCCCAGAACAAAGTCGCGCACTGCGCCCGCGCTGGCACGCGACGGGCCACTCAAGCCACTGGCCACCATGCCGCCTGCGGTCGCTGCGCTACCTACGACGGTGCCGCTATTTAAAGTACCACCACCCAAGGGTGGCAGGGTCGCGGCAGTGCTGAAATGTGGCGGCTCGAATGGCAGGCACTGGCCTTGTGCCGCCAAAAGCGATTCCAGCTCAGCCAGCGGTGTACCCGCCAATGCCGTCACCACCAGTTCGCTCGGTTCGTAACTCACCACAGCGTTGAGTGGCGAGGTATCCAGCAGTTCGCCTTCCAGCGCCTGGCCATAAAAGTCTTTGCTGCCGCCACCGCGAATACGCAGCGTCGTGCAAGAAGCCGCCGCACGGCGTACCCGCTCAGAAGTTGCAAGAATGAAGTCGGTGTCTGTTGCCATACCCAATGGTACGCGGCATGGGGAGGGGGTAGTTTGAATTTTTTGAACGGGGTTTGTTCGTTTTTTTAATCCAGGGTCTGGCGGGTACTCAATCAAACCACAGTTTTAACCCGCCTTCACCTTCAACCGCCATGCATGCAGCAAAGGCTCGGTGTAACCGCTTGGCTGCACCAGACCTTTAAACACCAGATCAGTCGCTGCCTTGTAAGCCATCGATGTCTCAAAGTTACCCGCCATCGGCTGGTACGACTTGTCGCCAGCATTCTGGCCATCAACCACCGCCGCCATGCGCTGAAAGGTCTCTGTGATTTGGGCTTTGGTCACCACGCCGTGTAGCAGCCAGTTGGCCATGTGCTGGCTGCTGATACGCAGGGTGGCGCGGTCTTCCATCAGGCCAATGTTGTGGATGTCTGGCACTTTGCTGCAGCCCACGCCCTGGTCTACCCAGCGCACCACGTAGCCCAGAATGCCTTGGGCGTTGTTGTCGAGTTCTTGCGCTTTCTCTGCTGCTGACCAGTCCGGCGTTATCGTCACGGGGATTTGCAGCAACGCGTTCAATGTGTCGTTGCGCAGTTTTTTGGCGTCGGTTTTGTTGACGGCCTTTTCCATGTCTTTTTGCACTTTGCTCACCTTCACCTGGTGGTAATGCAGCGCGTGCAGGGTAGCACCTGTCGGGCTGGGCACCCAGGCGGTATTGGCACCAGCCAGCGGGTGGCCGATTTTCTGCGTCATCATCGCGGCCATCAGGTCGGGCATGGCCCACATGCCTTTGCCGATTTGTGCTTTGCCGCGCAGCCCGCAGGCCAGGCCAACTTGCACGTTGTTTTTCTCGTAAGCAGCAATCCAGGTGCTGGTTTTCATGTCGCCCTTGCGGATCATGGGGCCGGCCTGCATGGCGGTGTGCATCTCGTCGCCGGTGCGGTCCAGAAAGCCGGTGTTGATGAAGGCCACGCGCGAGCTGGCAGCGGCAATGCAGGCCATCAGGTTGGCGCTGGTACGGCGCTCTTCGTCCATGATGCCAAGCTTGACGGTTGAATCTTTCAGACCCAGCATTTTTTCAACCCGGCCAAACAACTCGGCAGCAAAAGCAACTTCCGCCGGGCCGTGCATTTTGGGCTTGACGATGTAAACGCTACCTTTACGTGAGTTTTTAATGCCCGGCTTGCCCTTCAGTTTCAAGTCATGCATGGCGATGGTGGTGGTCACCACGGCGTCCAAAATGCCTTCGGGGATTTCTTTGGTTGTGCCGTCTGCTGCTGTGTAGGTGATGGCGGGGTTGGTCATCAGGTGGCCGACGTTGCGCAAAAACATCAATGAGCGGCCATGCAACACCACCGGTTTTTTGCTGGTGGCAGATGTGTAAATGCGGTCAGTATTCAGGCCGCGCGTGAAGGTCTTGCCGTCTTTGGTGACGCTTTCAGTCAGCGTGCCTTGCAGGATGCCCAGCCAGTTGCTGTAGGCCAATACTTTGTCATCTGCATCGACCACGGCGACGGAATCTTCCAGGTCCAAAATGGTCGACAACGCGGCTTCAAGTACCAAATCGCACACGCCTGCGGGGTCGGTTTTGCCAATCGCTGTGGCGGCGTTGATTTGAATGTCCAGATGCAGGCCGTTGTGTTGCAGCAGCACCGATGTGGGCGCAGACATGCTGCCTTGGTAGCCGATGAACTGTTTTGCGTCCACCAGGCCAATACTTTTGCCGTTTTTAAGTTTGACAGCCAGCTTGCCAGCGCGCACGCTGTAGCCGACGGAATCAACATGCGAGCCATCGGCTAACGGTGCGGTGCGGTCCAGCACGTGGCGTGCGTATTCAATCACTTTGGCACCGCGCTTGGGGTTGTAGCCTTTGCCTTTGTCAGCGCCATCGGCCTCGCTGATCACGTCTGTGCCGTACAGCGCGTCATACAAGCTGCCCCAGCGCGCGTTGGCAGCGTTCAGCGCATAGCGCGCGTTCAAGATCGGCACGACCAGCTGCGGGCCGGCTTGCTTTGCCAGCTCGGCATCAACGTTGTCAGTGGTGGCTTTGACTTTTTTTGGCGCGGGCACCAGATAGCCTATGCTGGTTAAGAATTTTTGGTACGCCTTCATGTCGGTGACTGGGCCAGGATTGGCCTTGTGCCAGGCATCCAGCTCGGTTTGCAGGCGGTCACGCTCGGCCAGCAGCGCGATGTTTCTGGGCGCCAGGTCGCAGACGATGGCATCAAAACCTTTCCAGAAATCAGCTTGGGTGACCCCCGTACCGGGCAGTACTTTGCTGTCAATGAACTGGTGCAGGTTACTGGCCACTTGCAGGTGGTGGATGGTTGTCATGGCTGGTTTCGTCGTTGCAGGGGCGGGCATCTCAAGTCTCCGAAAAGTCAAATATCAATCAATAGCGATGACGATACTTTATTCGATACGCCGCAGTGCTTGGTAAGCTGTAGAAATGAGTTCACAACTGCCGCCGCCCACATCGCCTGATATTGCCCCTGTCAAACTGCCGTACCACGGCCTTCGCATCATTGAATTTACCCACATGGTGATGGGCCCGACCTGCGGCATGGTGCTGGCTGACTTGGGGGCGGAGGTCATCAAAATTGAACCTTTGACGGGCGACAACACGCGGCATTTGCTGGGCTCTGGCGCTGGGTTTTTTGCCATGTTCAACCGCAACAAAAAAAGCCTTGCACTTGACCTGCACACGCCCAGCGGCACAGAGGCTGCCCTCAAGCTGATAGCTACCGCCGACATCGTGATTGAAAACTTCAAACCAGGCACCATGGCCAAGCTCGGGCTTGATTACGCCAGTTTGTCAAAACTCAATGAACGGCTGATTTACGTCAGCCACAAGGGCTTTCTGCCCGGCCCCTATGACCACCGCACCGCACTGGATGAAGTGGTGCAGATGATGGGCGGCCTGGCCTATATGACGGGCAGGCCGGGCGACCCGCTGCGTGCGGGCAGCAGCGTGAACGACATCATGGGCGGCATGTTTGGCGCGATGGGTGCGATGGCTGCCCTGGCTCAGCGGGCAGTCACAGGCAAGGGTCAGGAGGTGCAGTCCGGCTTGTTTGAAAACAATGTGTTTTTAATGGCCCAGCACATGATGCAATTTGCCGTGACTGGCCAAGCCGCAGCACCCATGCCCAGCCGTATTTCTGCCTGGGCGGTGTATGACGTATTTACCGTCGAGGGTGGCGAGCAAATATTTTTAGCCGTGGTCAGTGACAGCCAATGGGTGGTATTTTGCAAAGCGTTTGATTTGCAAGACATGCTGGCTGACACGCGACTGGTCACCAACAATGACAGGGTAAGGGCGCGAGACTGGGTGATGCCGCTGCTCAGAAACCGCATGATGCAGTTCAGTGCGGCAGAACTGAGCGCCGTGTTTGAGCAAAATGGTTTGCCCTTTGCACCCATTACCAGACCGGAAGATTTGTTTGATGATCCGCATTTGTTGGCCACTGGCGGATTAGGAGCCATGACCTTGACCGATGGTCGAACCACCCATGCGCCGTTGATGCCGATGACTTTGTGCGGCGAGCGACCTTGCGTGCGGTTGAACCCGCCGCGCCTGGGTGAACACACCGATGCCTTGCTGGCGGAGTCGGGCTACTCTAGTGAGCAGATTTTGGCGATGAAAAAGGCATTCATCGCCAAAGCGGATTAACGCGAAGCTGGTGGGGCGGGCATGATCACAACCGTGTCGCCACCGGTTGCGCCGCGCTGACCTTGCGAGCCCGTGTTCCCGGTGTCGCCCGTGGCACCCGTGCTGCCCGTGCTACCAGTGTTGCCTGTGTTTCCGGTACTGCCGGTGTTTCCCGTGGCGCCAGTTGGACCCGCGGGGCCGGGTACGGTCACAACGGCTGGGGTGGTAACAACGGTGGGCCGGTCGCAAGCGGCAAGTGTCAAAGTAGCAAGCGCGATGAGTGCGGCTGGGAAAATGATGCTGTGTTTCATGGAATCTCCTGAATGATGCTGATAAATACTGAGTAATGGGTTGGAAAAAGCCGCTCATCCAGAATGGACAAGCGTCATGGCAAAACCCCTTTTTATTTCGACATGCGTAGTTGTACGTCCGCCTTGGACGCACAAACGTAGGTTTGTGCCCGAATGGCGTGTGGGCTAATCGCTTGTTTTTCAGAACGCTGATATCACAAAACATCGTTTGGCATCGCACTTGCCCATGAGGCTGGCGTACTAACCGTAAAATCAATGCATGCTTTCGATTAAAAATGACCTGCTCGCGGCTTTGGCTGCTGGGCTTGAACAACTCTTACCTGGTGCGGGCATAGGTGACGGCAGCAGAGCCGCGTTTGAGTCCCCCAAAGTGGCGGCACATGGCGACTTTGCCTGTACCGCTGCCATGCAACTGGCCAAAGGCCTTAAACAAAACCCACGCCAGGTTGCCGATGCATTGCGCACCAATTTATTGACCCAACCGGCTTTTAAGCGCTGGGTGCAAGACATAGAAATCGCCGGGCCGGGGTTTATCAACATTCGCTTAAAGCCTGAAGCCAAGCAACAGACGGTGTGCGAAGTGTTGCACTCTGGCACGCAGTATGGTGTCAAGTCACATATTGTTGACCAGGCCATGATTGTTGAATTTGTCTCGGCCAACCCAACCGGGCCGCTGCATGTCGGCCACGGCAGGCAAGCCGCGCTGGGCGATGCGATTTGCAATTTGTTTGCCACGCAAGGGGTGCGTGTTTACCGCGAGTTTTATTACAACGATGCGGGCGTGCAAATCCACACGCTGGCCACCAGTACACAGGCGCGCGCCAAAGGTATCAATCCGGGTGATGCTGCCTGGCCCGAACTGGCCTACAACGGTGACTACATTGCCGACATTGCGGCTGACTTTATCGCCCAAAAAACAGTCAAATCTGACGACCGCACCTTTACCGCATCGGGCGATATTGAAGACCTCGATTCGATCCGGCAGTTTGCCGTAGCCTACCTGCGCCGTGAGCAAGACCTGGACTTGAAAGCTTTCTCGGTTAGTTTTGACAACTACTATTTAGAGTCCAGCCTGTACAGCTCGGGCCGTGTTGATGCGGCTGTTGCCAAGCTCAAAGATGCAGGTAAAACGTATGAACAAGATGGCGCGCTGTGGCTCAAATCCACTGATTACGGCGACGACAAAGACCGTGTGATGCGAAAAAGCGATGGCACCTACACCTACTTTGTGCCCGACGTGGCCTACCACCTGGCCAAGTGGGAACGCGGTTACAGCCGTGCCATCAACATCCAGGGCATGGATCACCACGGCACCATCGCCCGCGTGCGCGCAGGCCTGCAAGCCGCCAAAGCAGGTGTACCGCAAAGCTACCCTGATTACGTGCTGCACACCATGGTGCGGGTGATGCGCAATGGCGAAGAAGTCAAAATTTCAAAACGCGCAGGCAGCTACGTGACGCTGCGTGATTTGATTGAATGGACGAGTGCCGACGCCGTGCGGTTCTTTTTGCTCAGTCGCAAGCCAGACACCGAATACATTTTTGACATTGACTTGGCCTTGGCCAAAAACAACGAAAACCCGGTGTACTACGTGCAGTACGCGCATGCACGAATTTGTTCCGTGCTCACGGCCTGGGCTGGTGATCAAGCGGTGTTGAAGGCGGTTGATTTGTCACCGCTGGTCAGCCTACAGGCCCAAGCCCTGATGCTGTTGATTGCCAAGTACCCCGACATGCTGACCAACGCCGCCAACGGCTTTGCACCGCACGATGTGGCCTTTTACCTGCGCGAGCTGGCGGCCTGCTACCACAGCTACTACGATGCCGAGCGGATTTTGGTCGATGACGAAGCCGTCAAACTGGCGCGTCTCGCGTTGGTCGCCGCCACGGCGCAGGTGTTGCACAATGGCTTGGCGGTGCTGGGCGTCAGTGCTCCACGCAAGATGTGAATGGATAAAAAATGACCTCCCTCAACAAACAACAGCGCGGCAACACCCTTTTGGGTTTGATCATTGGCGCACTGGCCGGCCTGGGTGCTGCCTTGGCGGTGGCTGTGTATGTGACAAAAGTCCCGGTGCCGTTTTTGAACAAAACCCAGCTCCGCAGCGCCGACACCGACGCGGCTGAGGCAAAAAAGAACAAAGATTGGGATCCAAACGTGCCTTTAGCGGGTAAAAACCCGGCCAAACCCGCGCCCGCTGCATCTGGACTGCTGGGTACGGTCGCCGCTGCACTGCCGACCCCAGCCGCGTCCAGCACTGTAGCTGGCAAGCCCAAGGCGTCCGCTGACCCGCTGGGTGATTTGGCCAAAGCCAAGTCTGAGGCCAAACCGGATGCCGCGTCAACAACAGGTGGCGTGGACCCGTTCAGTTATTTTATTCAGGCGGGTGCTTTTCGCACGCCTGAAGACGCTGAGCAGCAGCGAGCCAAGCTGTCGTTGATGGGCTTTCAGGCCAAAGTCACTGAGCGTGAGCAATCGGGCCGAACCGTGTACCGGGTGCGTTTAGGGCCTTTCGACAAAAAGGACGAAGCCGACAAAACCAAGGAAAAACTCGACAGCCAGTCGATTGAAACCGCGTTGGTTAGGGTGCAGCGCTGAACTTTTTCTTAGTTAAACAGCTCCATAATTGGGTTGAGGCAACTATTTTTTAGAATTTTTTGGAGCAATACAAATGCAACGACGCGAGTTTTCAATCACTGCCGCCACAATGGCTGTTACTGCTGGCTTGGCTACCACCGCAGCCCACGCGCAAGGCCAGCCGCCAAAAGAAAGCGTTGACTACCTGACGCTGGACAAACCTGCGCCGACCGAAGCTGCCGCCGGCAAAATTGAGGTGGTTGAGTTCTTTTGGTACAGCTGCCAGCACTGCAACCGCTTTGAGCCGCAGTTAGAAGAGTGGGCCAAGAAAATGCCAAAAGACGTGATTTTGCGGCGCGCGCCGGTGGCTTTCAGGCCTGATTTTGAACCGCAGCAGCGTTTGTACTTTGTGCTTGAGGCCATGAACAAGGTGGAAGAGCTGCATAAAAAGGTGTTTTACGCCATCCACGTTGAAAAGCAGGCGCTGAACACGCTGCCGCTGATCGCTGACTGGGCTGAAAAACAGGGCATTGACAAAGCCAAATTCATCGAGGCTTACGACTCCTTCCCGGTAGCGACCAAGGCCCGCAAGGCCGCCCTGCTGCAAGACGCTTACAAGGTTGACGGCGTACCCGCCCTGGGTGTAGCTGGCAAATACTACACATCGGGTTCTATGGCGCAAACGATGGAGCGTGCTTTGGTGGTGACAGACCATTTGGTGGGCGTGGTTCGCACGTCGATGCCAGCCGCGCCAGCTGCAAAACCAGCACTTAAAGCTGCCCCCAAGCCCGCCGCGAAAGCCTCGCAACCAAAACCAGCGCCTGCCAAAGCGCAGTAACTTTAGCTGCAGCGCCATAAAAACCCCGTCTCTTGGCGGGTTTTTTATGGCGCAAAGTTTTTGCAAAGTCAGGGCTTCACACATGAATTCATGAATCGCGTGGCTACAATGCCATTTAATCAACAGCAAGATTCGTGCCTTTATGAAATACCCATTATTTTTAGCCTTCGCCCTGGCGGCCCTCAGCCTGAGCCCCGCATCGGCTGAAAACGCCGACCGCGACAAGCCGATGAACGCCGAGGCAGATGCTTTGCGCTATGACGACCTGAAGCAAACCAGCGTTTTTACGGGTAACGTGGTGATCACCAAAGGCAGCACCATCATCCGCGGTGCGCAGGTCGACGTGAAGCAAGACCCCGAAGGCTACCAGCAGGCCATCGTCGTGGCTGCGCCGGGCAAGCTTGCCTATTACCGCAAAAAGCGCGACGGGCTGGATGAGTTTATTGAAGGCGAAGGCGAGCGGATTGAATACGACAGCCGCCAGGACGTGGTCAAGTTCATGCGCAATGCCGTGCTGCGGCGCTACATCGGTGCCGTGCTGGCGGACGAAACCACCGGCTCACAAATCAACTACGACAACAAAACTGATGTGTTTACCGTTGATGGCGGGGCGCAAAACCGCTCGGCTACCAACCCGAGTGGCCGCATCCGCGCCTTGTTGTCGCCACGTGTCGCGGCATCGGCGGCAGGCGGCCGCGCGTCTGCGCCCTTGGCGCCACCCGCTGTGCTGCGCCCTAGCCCGGCGCTCGGTGTCGACAAGAAATAACAGCATGGCCATGGGTGATTCACAAAACGATGGCATGGGCGAGCCCTTCACGCTGCAAGCTGATGTGCCGTCACACGACGTACCCGTCAGCCGCCTGGTTGCTATCGGCCTGCAAAAATCTTACGGCAGCCGCAAGGTGGTGCAAGATGTATCGCTGGCCGTTCAAAGCGGCGAAGTCGTTGGTTTGCTGGGGCCGAATGGCGCAGGTAAAACCACTTCTTTCTACATGATTGTCGGCTTGGTGCGCGCCGATGCAGGCGAAATCACGATTGATGGCAATTCTGTCGAACACATGCCAATCCACCGCCGTGCGCGTTTGGGGCTGAGCTATCTGCCGCAAGAAGCGTCGATTTTCCGCAAGCTCAATGTTGAGGAAAACGTGCGCGCTGTGCTGGAGTTGCAGCTTGACGACGCAGGCAAGGCCTTGTCAAAAAGCGCGATTGAGCAGCGACTGACCGCATTGCTCAAGGACCTGCGGGTAGACCACCTGCGGGATTCCCCAGCGCTTTCGCTGTCAGGTGGTGAGCGCCGCCGGGTTGAAATTGCGCGGGCGCTGGCCACCCAGCCACGTTTTATTTTGCTTGATGAACCATTCGCCGGTATTGACCCCATCGCCGTGATCGAGATCCAGCGCATCATCGGGTTTTTAAAGTCGCGCGGCATTGGCGTGCTGATCACCGACCACAATGTGCGCGAAACCTTGGGTATTTGCGACCACGCTTACATCATCAGCGACGGACATGTGTTGGCCAAGGGTACGCCGTCTGAGATTGTGAACAACGCCGATGTACGCCGCGTATATTTGGGCGAGCATTTCAGAATGTAGTCGCCCTCATGAAGCAGGGTCTTTCGTTACGTTTTTCGCAGCATTTAGCGCTCACGCCACAGTTGCAGCAGTCCATTCGATTGCTCCAGCTGTCTACGCTTGAGCTGAGCCAGGAAGTCGAGCAGATGCTCGGCGAAAACCCTTTTCTTGAAGTTAATGACGATGCCGCAGTGCGTGAAGAGTTTGGTTTGGCGCAGCTGGACACGCCTGTCAATCAGGAGGTTCAGGGACTAGAAGTCGCTTCTGAATTTATAGCTGCTCCCGCCCATGAAACGGGCGCTACGGCATCAAATGATGCTCAAAATACGCCAGAAAAGAGTGCAGAAGACTCAACTGAACCGAAACTTGAAGAAAGCTGGGAAGGCGACGGCACGGTCGAGTCAGCACCTGATGATGGCGAGTGGGGCAACGATGCCGCACCGCGCAAAAACAACATAGATGACAGCGATGCCGATGCGTCGGACCTGGCAGGTGAACACGTTACCCTGCAAGCCTATTTGCACCGTCAGTCCCTCAGCCTGCGGCTGTCAGATATTGACAGCGCTGCGCTGCATTTTTTGATTGAATCATTAAACGATGATGGCTACCTTCAAGACACGCTCGCCTCACTGGCCGCTGGGCTGGCCAAGGATGACCTGGTACAAGCCGAAGAGTTGGAGCAGCATTTCGCCATCGCCTTGAAATTGCTGCACCACATGGAGCCGGCAGGCGTGGGCGCACGCAACTTGGCCGAATGCTTGGGGCTGCAATTGCTTGACTGCAGAGACTGCGAAGAAACACGCGCGGCGATGGCCGTGTGTCAGCAGCCCATAGAGTTGCTGGCCAGACGCGATGTGAAACGCTTGTCGCAGTTATGCGGTTTTGCCGAAAGCATGATCAAAAGCGCCATCGTCGTGATTGGCCGACTCGACCCCAAACCGGGTCGGCGTTTTGTCAATGTTGAGCGCAATGTGGTGGTGCCCGATGTCATCGTCGTCAAGATGGGTCGGGGCTTTAAAGTCACGCTTAACAGCGACGTGATGCCGCGGCTGAAGGTGCATGACATTTATGCCAACGCCATGAAGCAGCACAAAGGTGCGAGCGGCCAGGCCATGCAGCAGCGTCTGCAGGAGGCGCGCTGGTTTATCAAAAACATACAGCAGCGCTTTGACACCATCTTGCGCGTCAGCACAGCCATCGTTGAGCGGCAAAAAAACTTTTTCACTCATGGCGAGCTGGCGATGCGGCCACTGGTGCTGCGCGAGATAGCTGATGAGTTGGGTCTGCACGAGTCCACCATCTCGCGCGTCACAACGGCCAAATACATGAACACGCCGTTCGGCACGTTTGAGTTCAAATACTTTTTTGGCTCAGCGCTGGGCACAGAGACGGGCGGCAACGCATCCAGCACGGCTGTGAGGGCGCTCATCAAACAGTTTGTCGCTATTGAGAATTTAAAGAAGCCGCTCAGCGACAACCAGATTTCAGAAATGCTCAAAGAGCAAGGCATTGAATGCGCACGCCGCACCGTGGCCAAATACCGCGAGGCGCTGCGCATTGCGCCAGCCAACCTACGTAAATCGTTATGAATCAATTACAACTATTTTTGCCCTGCGCTGCTGGCGTTGAGGCGCTGCTGGCCACCGAGGTGCAGCGCATCACCGGTACCAACCCCAAAGCCTGGCGCGCAGGTGTGCAGCTGGCGGGCTCTTGGCGTGATGCGCTGCAACTCAACTTGCACAGCCGCCTGGCGCAGCGCGTGCTGATCGAGCTGGCGCACAACCAGTACCGCAGCGAACAAGACTTGTACAACGCAGCCGCTAACGTGGCGTGGGAGATCTGGTTTACGCCCAAGCAGACCTTCAAGGTCGAGATAACCGCGCAGCACAGCCCGCTCACCAGTCTGAACTTTGCTGCTCTGAAAATCAAAGACGCGATAGCCGACCGCTTCAGGGACAAATACGATGTGCGCCCCGACGTTGACACCCGCTGGCCTGATGTGCGGGTGTATGTTCACTTAACGGTGGATACGGTCACGGTGTACATCGACACCTCGGGCGAGCCGCTGTTCAAGCGCGGCTGGCGTGAGGACGTGGGTGATGCACCACTGAAAGAAACGCTGGCCGCTGCCATGATTGCCGCCAGCGGGTGGGACATTCTGGCCAAACAAGGAGTGGCGCTGTATGACCCATGCTGCGGTTCTGGCACGATAGCGATTGAAGCGGCACAAATTGCCTGCAACATCGCGCCGGGTATCAACCGCAAGTTTGCGTTTCAAAAGTATCTGCCGTATCAAGCCCATGTGTGGGAAGGTTTGCTGGACCAGGCGGAGGCATTGATCACCGAACCCACGGCTGAAGTCTTTGGCAGCGATGTGTCCTTCAGGATGGTGGACTTTGCCGAACGCAATGCTGAACGGGCGGGCGTGGCCAACGCGGTGCAGTTCAGGGGCGGTGACGCGCTGGAGCGCATGCCGCCCGTCACAAATGACAAAGGGGGCGTGATGCTGGTCAACCCGCCGTATGGTGAGCGAATTGATGTGGCGGGCTCTGCGGGTGCGCCAAAGCGTGCGCAGTTTCAAGGTCAGGTGATTGACGATTTTGGTCAGCCTGTTCAAGCCAGCACACTACACGAACAAAGCAGAGATCGCAGCGCCAACCCAAGCCGCGAGCAGGCTTTGACGGGCAGCGGTGAAGAAGCCTCGGATTTCTTTCCAAAACTCGCCACCCACTGGAAGAAGAACTACGCCGGATGGACAGCCCATGTGTTGACGCCCGACCTGAAACTGCCCAGCAAAATGCGCTTGAAAGAATCCCGCCGCGTGCCGATGTGGAACGGCCCGATTGAATGCCGACTGTTCAGGTTTGACATGGTGGCCGGATCGGCGAGGGGCAAACCTGCATCTGCTGCTGAAATTGGGGTCGGATCGCCGGAAGCGTAGCGAACGTGTGCTCTGACCCCAATTCCAGCAGCGTCGCCGCTCCCTGCCCCATGCAATCCCAAACCATAGTCCTCGACACCAACATCGTCCTGGATGCATTCCTGTTCAACGACCCAGCCGCCGAACCCGTGCGCCTCGGATTAGCCAACAAAGAACTTGACTGGCTGGCCTCGCAACCCATGCGTGACGAGCTAGCCAGAGTTCTGGCCTATCCCAAAATCGCTGCCCGACTGGCGTATTACAAACTGAGCGCAAGCGATGTACTCGCCAGCTTTGACCAGCACACCCGCTTGGTTGAAGTTGCCCCCAAAGCCAGCGTGACCTGCAGCGACGCAGATGACCAGAAATTCATCGATCTGGCGGTACAGCACAGCGCTTTACTGCTAAGCAAGGACAAAGATGTCATTTCTATGAAAAAAAGACTTCTAGCCCAAGGAATACGGGCGCAAGCAGCTATGTAATGCATAGCGGTTTATTGTTTTTAAACGGCAAAAAATCAGCCTCTGATTGACGTGGATCAATAGCGCCCCGCGCTTAGAGCGGTAAGCTCGAACTTCTCCATATTTGGGCTCTTCAATGCAAGCTGTTCACGCTGACGCTATCCCACACCGCAAGATCATTCGCGCATGGCTTGAGCCTGTGACCCGCAAAAACACGGCCTATGCGCTTGCGCTGGTGGCGGTTGATCTGGCTGCTTTCGTGCTGTCACTGACGGCAGCGGTGCTGTTGCCGCACCCGGCGCTGCAATTGCTGGCTGGAGTTTTGGCTGGTCTGGTGATCGGGCGGTTGTTTATTCTGGGTCACGATGCTTGCCATCAAAGCTTGACGCCGCACCGCAGACT
>ENA-OFCF01000650-OFCF01000650.1-metagenomes-genome-assembly--contig:-NODE-650-length-14865-cov-3.562998_pt1 | contig 14865 bp, 15 predicted proteins | sample MGYA00153387_OFCF01 | MGnify analysis MGYA00153387
GACTGCAATGCTTCAACATCACGCTCTTGTGTCCACATTTTAATAGGTTCTGGCATTCCGCCTGTGACATAATACATTTTTAACTTTTCGTAAAGGGGATTAAAAAACGCATCGGGAATTGGCTCTATCTTATTAATGGAGTCCATATATTTTAAAAGGTTTTCGTCACCGTTTGCCTTGAGGAATTCTTTGAAAGTCATGGGATTTATTTGCATAAAGTCCACCGCACCAACAGGAAAAGACGACGGTTTGGCGAGTGCAATACCCAATAATGATCCTGCACAAACAACATGATATTCATTTGCATTTTCATAGAAATATTTCATTGAATTTATAACATTAGGACAGTCTTGCACTTCGTCAAAAATAATCAGTGTTTTTTCCTTATTAATTTTTTGACCGCTTGCAAGCATAAGGTTTTGTAAAATTCGTTCGACATCTTTGGTAGTCTCAAAAAATTGTTTATATTCACTGTATTCATCAAAATTAAAATAAGCCACGTTCTCGTAATACTGCTTGCCAAATTCTTTCAATATCCAAGTCTTTCCCACTTGCCGCACACCTTTTAAAATAAGTGGCTTCCGGTATTTTGAGTTTTTCCATTTCAATAAATTATCTAATACAAATCGTTCCATAAAAACACTCCCTCAGATTTAATCACATAACTTTTCATATTTATGTGTAATAAATCACACTTTTATACCATTATATGCAAATGTATTGTGGAAATGACCATTCAGCTTCAATTGACATTTTATCTTTCTAATCATATAATAAACGTAAGGAAGCTTGGTTTCCTTACTAATATATTTAACGAAAGGAGCGTATACCTATGCCAGTTGCAAAGATTAATTTAATGAATACGCCTATAGAGAGACGAAGAATAAACATCTCCAGTAAACGTCAAATAACAATCCCTGCTAAATTTTTTAAAGCGTTAAATTTAGATAGAGAATTGGAATGTATATATTCCAATGGAATGCTAATTCTCAAACCTGTTAAACAAGAAGATTCTGCTTTTGCAGAAGAAATATTGGATGATCTTATTCAACAGGGTTATTCGGGACAAAAACTGTTAGCAGAATTCAAAAAGGTTAATCGCAAGATCAGACCAGCCGTTGATAAACTCATTGAAGAAGCAGATGAGATTGCAAAAACATCGTCCACTAATTACCGAGATCCTACAGATGATATCTTCGGTGACGAAGAACTGGAGGATTGAAAATGCTCCGAGTTACCTATTTACCCATGGCTGAAAAATACTTCAAAAAGCTCAAAGACAAACATCTTAAAATTGCTTTTAAAAAAGCTGTTACTAGTATCCGTGAAAACCCTGAAATTGGAAAAGCCAAAACTGGTGATTTAAGCGGGATCTACAGCTTGGATATCTATTGTGATAGGACAAACTATGAGCTAGCTTACAGGATTTATGAGGACGAAAATGGAGACATGGTGGTTATCATAATGGCTGGTACAAGAGAAAATTTTTATAAAGAACTGAAGCGATACATGAAATAAAAGTATCGCTTCTTTTTCATGTGAAAGTTAATTTTTATTTCATTTAAGCTTTTTTTATCTACTCATACCTTAGGTACGCCCTTACAATCTACAGTTTCTTCTCCTTGCTGAACTTTGATCTTTTTCCCATATAAAACACTCCCCTCATCGTAAACAGTTCTATTATTTCACTGTCTACTATAAGGGGAGCATATCACTATGGCATTTTTTGGAGATGCAAATTTGATTGGTGATCTGCAGTATTAAAGGCATGCTGCCCTGGGACAAGCGTTTTGTTTTTAGCTCAATCCACTAAGGTAAATTTCCTATCCGGTTGGAAATCCACATTCTATACCAGCTTCCGCATGATCCAATGAAAAGGATTATTTCAGCAAATCAAGAAATGATTCCCCATTCTCCGGTTTCTTCTCCTGGAAGTAATCAAGCACTGTCGCTCCAATATCTGAAAGGCTTTTCCTGATCCCGATCCGGGCATCTGCGAGGCCTTCCTTGTAGATGAGCATGGGGACCATCTCCCGAGTATGCTTTGAATCGCCGCTTGTCGGATCGTTCCCATGGTCTGCCATGACGATAAGGATGTCATCCCCGTGGATCCGCTTCATGATGTCGCCTAGGTACTCGTCTGCAACCTGCAGCTTCTCGGCATACCGGTCCACATTCTCGCCATGTCCGCTGAGATCGGTCTCCTGCACATTGGTGCAGATGAACCCCTGGTCCAGCTGATCCAGTTCGCTAAGGGTCTGCTGCAGGACATAGGCGGTATCGACACCAGGGATGCTCTTGCCGTAGTCATTGAAGACGATGTCCTGTACTTTTCCGATAAGGACAACCTTCTTCCCTGCTCTTCCGAGAATCGTCGGTGCCTGGACCTCCGGGTCGATCCCGTAGCCCAGATGGACACACTGGTAGCCTTTGTCGTAGACCCCTGACTGAGGTGCGTTCACGCCGATATAGCCATTGTCATTGACCTCGATGGCATCGAGGATGTCCTGTTTGGTGACGTTCTCCCCACCGAAGGTGATGACACGGGAGACTTCCACTTCTTTCCTCACGGTCTTTCCGATGTCGACGACTTTTTTAAAATCGATCTTGTCCAGGGCAGACGTCACATTATAGGCTTGTCCAGGGTCGGTCTCAATGTTGTCCGCCACCGTGACGGCATCATTGACGAGGAGCATTTCGCTGCCTTCCTGTTCCACCCTTTCTACTCGGTATCCCTTGTCCTTTAATGCTTTTTCCACCTGGTCGATGGAGTCCCGAAAGGGTGCCTTCTTGGGCATCCTCGGGAATGTCCCCATGATCTCCTGATGGCCGTAGAACGTATCGGCCCCAAAATGCATGAGCTCTCCCTTGCCGAAGTTGGCATGCTTGCTGAACTTCATCAGGCCGATCTCTTCGCCCAGGGCGTTCATCAGCCCCAGTTTCTCCAGATTCGGCAGATAAAGGTCCGGTCTCTTTTCCATGATATGCTTGCAGGTGTTGGCTCCGACGTCCTCCGGCCTGACCTTGATGGCGTCCGCCATAGCGCCTACGCCGAACCCATCAAGCACAATAACAACAAATCTTCCCATGGATATCATCTCTCTTTCTTCTGTTTAGTTGGTTCCCTCTGCCAGAGCATTCCCCTGGGCGTCGTAGATGCCGGCGATCTCATAGTTTCCTGTGCTGATTCCCCTGACCACCGCCACATGGCTTCTGGTCACAAAAATCTGTGACCTGAAGGCCATGACGACGGTGTCGGAGACCTTCCTGTTCCCGACGAGGGTGATGTAGTAGTCGATATTGTCCGCTGGAGGCGCAATGACCGGGGTAATCTCCATGTTCTCTGGCGTTGTCCCTACCACAGCATTTTTGACTTTGGACCTGGCGTAGTAGCCTCCCCCATAGGCATAGGAAAGGCCTTCGAGGTTGTGGGAGATTTCCGACACATAGGCCATGGCCGGCACTTCAGCGCCTTCATGGTCCTTGTGGTATGGGGTGGTTCCGGTAAGGCCGTGTCCCGGTTCGCCATGGGTTCCCCCGGCGTCTTTGATGTCCCGGATGGTCCTTGTCGAGGTCGACGAGGGAAGATTGACATGGACGATCTTTAGTCCCAGGTCCTCCAGGATCCTTTTCGCTTCTATGACGGAGGCAAGATTATTCGTCCGGTAGACCTCCTTAGTCTCTTCGCTATAAAGGAAGCAGGGGAAGGAGGTGACGCCGCTGATACTGATGTGGAGAAGGTCACGGGTCTTCTTCACCACGTCCTTAAGCTCTTCAAGTCTGAATCCGCCGTATTGTCCCGGATAGAGGAAGTCCTTCTCTCCGATCACCCTGAGGGTGACCTCCTGGACCAGTCCAAGTTCTTTGGCAGCTTCGTTGATTTCGCCCAGCTTCTCCAGGGAATACACGGTAATCGTGTAGGGCCTGGAGGCGATGATCCTACTCAGCTTTTGTTTGGGGATCTGCACAAGATGGCCGACGTTCCCGATGGGAATCCCGTTCCTGATCATAATCTCCGCTTCCCTGTAGTCCACGACCACCGCCCCGTCAAAACCCATGTCCATGAGCATCTTGGCCACCAGGGGGTTCCTTCCGAACTGCTTTGTCATGAAGAAGAGTCTGATGCCCTGTTCTTTCGCTTCCTCCAGCATCATTTGTGCATTCTTTCTGATCCTATCCAAATCGAGGATATAGGTATCTGGGGAGATCCGACCTTCCTGGTGAAGGGTAAAAGCACACTGTATGAGGCTCTTGTTATCTCTGATTGTCTTGTCCAAAAACATCGCGCTTACCTTCTTTCTATTTTTTCCATACTTTCTTTTAATATCCTGATGATGGTGTCCGGGCCGCTCCTCATGGGATTGATCCGGATCATCCGCTCTTCGATGGTGGGGTCAAAGGCCCTGAAGGTCCCTGAGACCCGGTAGAACATCGGGACGAACTCGTATTTCGACTCCGCGCCGACTGGATTCTCTGCTGCTCCCAGTTTCTCCGCTTCGATGAGGACTTTCTTCGCAATATCCTCGTTAAACTCCACGAGGAGAACCTTGGACTGGGCATTGGCGATATAGCTCGCCTTGATGCCTGCAATCTCTCCTTTGTCCAGCCTTTCCTTGGTCTCCATGAGGACCTCGTTCTGGATGGCGATCATGACCGGGGCGTAGATGAGTCCCCGAAGGACTTCCATGGCCTCATGGCCCTGGACCTGGCTGCCGCCGGAATAGTTCCTGCTGATGACCTTCTCGATCCTCTCCTTGCTTCCGAGTAAAACGCCGACGCCTTCCGGGCCCAGCAGCTTGAAGGTGGAGAAGGCGCTAAGGTCCGCGCCCAGTTCCACGCCGATTTCCCTGGCCTTGAATACGGCATAGTTGTCGTCGGTGATGATGGGCAGATCCCCTTTGATTTCACGGATGGTCTGTATGACCTCTTCCATCGTATAGCTGTCGTCCATCTTCTGCCTCGTATACTGGATAAGGGCCGCGTCCATCTCATTTTCCTTGAGCACGCGTCTCAGGTCCTCAAGATCGTTGAAATTCGCCCGGACAAGCCTGATGCCCATGTTCTCCAGGGTATTCTGCGTCGTGGGGTAGACCGGTGCGTCGTGCACCAGGAGAACCCCTGTGGGCTTGAGGACGGCCTGGAGTCCTTCCCTTAACGCCCCGGTCCCCGCGCCACGAAGAAGCACTGCGGCTTCTGTGTGGAACAGCTCTTTGAGGACGCTCTCGACTTTCACCGTATAGGTCGGCTTGTTGATTCCTGGAACGACCCCGAGGTCTCCCAGGGAAAGGACTTCCTTCCCGGTAAAATACTTCGTTGTGATATCAACGATTCTGAACTGGACCTTCTTCGCTTCGCTTAAGGTCATGCTCTCCAATGGATGTAGTTCCATTTTTCTCAACTCCTAACTGAATATTCTCATGATGTTTCGTTCGGTCATGTTCCTGATGTCCTCTTCCCCGACACCGGCGTTTCTCAAATCCGGAAGGAAGCTGTCCAGGAGGTAGGCATATCCGATGCCTCCCTTGTAGCGCATGTTTGACTTCCTCGTGATGTCCATGGACAGGAGCACCTTGTGGCTGAGACCTTCGTCGCAGATTCTCTTCAGCATTTCCACCCGGAGTTCGTCTTTCTGGTAGTTGATCTTTCCTATCGTATCGAAAGCCACGTTCACGCCTTCCCTGATGATGCTAAGAATATACTCGACATCGCCTGTCAGGTCCACATGGCTGATTATTATCTTGTCCAGGTCAATGTCCTTTTCTTTGAACATTGCAACTTGTTCCATGGCTAGGGTTCCTAGTGAGGTATGGGTGATGATGGGCTTGTGTGTCCTTTTCTGCGCCTCAATGGCGGCATGGAACACCTTTAACTCAGCTTCCTCGAAGACATTGACGCTGGACCCGATCTCGCCGATGACATCGGCTTTCTTCCCTGTTCCGTCTATCCCTTCTTCGATCTCTCTGACCATGATGTCGGTCAGTTCTTCCTGGGTCAGATTGTAGACTTCCTCTGGAAAGAAGGGTTCCTTGTAGTATCCTGTGGCACAGAGGACGTTCATTCCGCTCTCCTTGGCCACCTTGGCCATATAGGCGATATCTCTTCCCATCCCTCGGTTGGAGAGTTCGATCACATTCCTTACGCCCTTTTCATACAAGTCCTTGAATTCGCTGATTGTCTCATCCATGCAGTCAAGTCTTGTGTCCTCTGTCTTCTTTATGCCAGAGAGGTCTATGGCGATATGTTCATGGGAGTAGGTCATTCCTGGTACTAACATCTTCATTGCTCCTTTTTTAAATTAGACGCCTCAGCTTGCACCGAGACGTCACATTTTGGGGTGTTTTACTTGACTACAGGGATCTGATACAAACCGATCAGATATAGGACGTTGATAATGATTCCGGTAGCGATGGCTCCCACGGGTCCTATAGCCATCTCAACGATTGGTTTCCTGCTAGTCTTGTTCAGCACATAAATTCCAACGACGATGAAGATACCCAGGGCCTGTGCCATGGCATAGGCTGACATGAGACCTCCGAGGAGCAGCGCGACTTCAAGGACTTTGGTCATGGCTGTCCTGATGTTGTCTCCGGCTTTCTTGACGCCTGGGAACTTGTCCATGGCTCTTGCCAGAACATCGAGGAGGAGGATTTCAAGGCTCATGACGGCTGCGCCGACCACGAAGGCCAGGATTGGGTTAGAGATGAAGAAACCGACCACGAAGACGAAGGTCATTCCTGCCGGACCGTATACACCGGTGGTGATGGCAGTTGTGGCAAGGAGCGGAATGAATCCGATGGCTCTGGCTATTGCAGCCAGGCCGCCTTCCATCATCTGCCCTTCCTTCATGAGGTTAAGGGAGATCGGGTCTCCTGCAACGAGGTTCAGGCTTGTCGCAGCTGCGATAAGTCCGCCCATGACGGCAAGGATTGGAAGGTTCTTCTTGATCTTCTTGACTCGGTCTGCGAAGATCGAGGTCAGATCGATGGCGACTTCATCCTTGTTCTGCTTTTCCCTGGTGGCATAGATGAGCATGACGATCATTCCTGCCAAAAGGGCCATTCCTTCTGCATTCAGAGCAATGGCAGCTGCACCGATGGTGAACTTGCCATAGTAGAAGACAATCTGTCTGACGAGGAAGGAGATGATGAAAGTGATCATCCCGTGCTTGTAGCCGAACTGATAAGCGACGACAAGTGCCGGGAAGATGGCGAATGCTGCTGTTACGGGTGTGCTGACCATTCCGAGGCTTCCGAGGAAGTTTACGGGAAGCTTGGCGAACAGGTCCACAATGAACTGAAGTCCTGCGACCAGTCCGAGTCCGTAGACTGCACCGACAACACCTGCGATGATGACGCCCACTTTTCCTTTGGGTGCCCAGGTTCCGATGATGTCGGTTCCAAGCAGGATGCTATGGATCAGGATGATGCTGGCGGCGATGGATACGGGGATACCGAATCCGATGACGAGGCCGAAGCCCATGGCAAACGATGTGGCCGCGATGGCCTTCTTGTCCATCCTGCCCTCCAGGTATTCTGGCATGATGGGTCTTAGGCCGTCATTGAAGACGGCGACACCCAGGTTGGCTAGGATGGCGGCTAATGCTCCTAAAAGCGCGATGACTACATAATTCATGATTCCACTCCTTATAATGTCTTATTTTTGATTTCGCTGATAATGATAGGGATGACGATTTCTGCAGCTTGCGGGGTGAATCCAAAGGCTTTCTTTCCGCTTTGCACTTCTTTTCGGATGTCCGAATCGCTCTTGATGTTTCCTGGCATGGCGACGGTTGAACACTGGTTCATGCCTAGTAGTGCGATGGCCATGGCCAGTGCGCCTCCGCCCCCGGTATTGCAGGCGCCGAAGTAATAATCTGCGGTTCCTGTCTTGATAGCCATGGCGGCCTGGATGTCAGACTGCACGGTGATTGTCGTGTCTTTGTCGACGTACTTTTTCAGGATAGAAACGACGAGTTCCTTGTCCATCTGTCCTCCGACTGTAATTTTCATTTTCTTTCCTCCTTTCTTACTTATTTCTGACTGGCGGTTTCGAACAGGACACACAGGTGCATGAGCATGTATCCTCTTTCCTCTACAGGCATCTCACTGCCCAGAATCTCATCTATCTCTTTCATGGCCTTTTCTGCGGTCTTGAAGTGATGGTTCTTCCTGACTTCAAGAAAGATCTCTTCTTCAATCTTGTTGATCTTCTCGCCCTTCTCTATCCGGCTGAGGGCTATACACAGATGGGTGATGAGCATTGCTCCATTTTCCTCATTGATCTCGATGAGGTGGCTGTTTAAGAAATGAAGAATGATCTTCTCCACCTGGTCATAGGTTTTCTCGCTGATCTGTCCTGCTGTCTTTAGAATATCCAGTCTGTATTTGATTTCCATGGTTCACCTCAATGTACAACATTATGTATATTTGAATTAAAAAAAGGATCAGTAGTTGGGTGTGAGCGTATTATTTAGGACGCTGTCCTGGATCTCCAGGACGCTCTCCTTGCTGATGTATTTTTCAAGGATCTTCTTGATTTCCAGTCTGTCTCTCTTGACCACGATGACGGCTTCCGTATTCTCATAGTTTGAAACCACAAGGTCCACGAGCTTCGTATTGTAATTGATGTCTTTGTCCCTGACTTCGTCCAGGGTCATCACCGCTGCATCGAGTTCTCCTTCAAAGAGCTTTGCCTTGATGACATTGTAGGGCATGTCGAGGAGCTCTACTTTCTTCCCTGCAACCAGCCTCCTCGTGATCAGTTCATGGTCGATGGAGGTGGAGTCGATTCCGATCCGCATCCCGTCGGCGATGGTCTTCGTCTCGTGGTCGAAGAAGACGAGCGCATGGTTGCCGACGAAGCTGTTTCTTCCGAAGCTGAGGACGATGTCCACGTCATGGCCGTCCATGATGTAGTGCTTCGCTGCGAGCTTGGACATCACCGCAAAGTCGTACCGGTCTTGCACCAGGGATTCCAGACGGTTGACGGCTCCGCGCATGTACGCGAGGTTCAGGGAAAACCGCTTGGCGAATTCACTGTTGTAGAGGCCAGTGGCCAGGCCCTCATACCGCTTGGTATAGGGAAGGGGCATGACGCCGACGATGAAGTTGATGTCGGTCACGTTGAGGAGCCTCATGTAGTCGATCTTTGTCAGAAACGACCCCAGATGTCCTCTCCTGTCGATGTCCACAGCCTTTAGTTCACAGAGGAACTTGAGGGCTGACTGCACCGTCCCGCGGGCAAGGGAGTATTTCTCCGCATATTCCGCAACCGTATTGATCCTGTCCCCTTCTTCCTTGGTCATGAATTCCTTGGCCAGGCTATGGATTATTAGAGCGTTCTTGTTCAGTAGCTGATTCTTTATATTCATATCCCCACCAATGTACAATTTACTGTATTTTCATCTTAGCATAGTTTCTAAGCGTTTACAATGCAATTGAAGAAATATAGTGTTATCGGGCGGGGGAGCCTGAAGCACTTCTTTGGACAAACCTGTCTGCAAATGAGCCCTACTGAGGATAAAGAAGTGAAGTCCTGGCTTCTCTTCAAGGATAAATCCAGACTTTGGTGGCATGCTGCTTGATTTTCACTCACAGTTTTTTTATTTCAGTGCAGTCCAATTTTATACTTTCCCGATTTTGTGCCAGGGTCTCGCTTTTTCCAGCCAGTGATTGTTCGCCCAATGTTCTTTGTCGACCCTATTCCAGGTATTGGAACTTTGCATTTTTCTCATGACGCTAAAGATAAGCTTGGTCTTGATGTTTGGCTTTGATTTTCCTACCTCACTTTTAATCCTCTGCGATGTTTCCTCGACTTCAAGGTCAATCTTCCTCTTCACTTTTTCCTGGACTTCTTCCCAGGCACTTGCATTCACATTGAAGGTAAGGCTATGGGTTTTGGGGATCCCCCACCAGAAAAGCTGTCTTCGGATTGACTTCGTCACGTTTTTACTCCCGGCACCTGCTGCCGTGGTAACAACAACCCCGATTTTCGAGAACATTTCTCCCTGGGGCCTGTGTGACATCCACAGATAGGCAAAATGATCAAACATTGTCTTTAGCTGTCCTGTCATCTCGAAGCAATACGTGGGAGAATCAACGATGATCACTTGAGACAAAAACATGGCTTCTGCGATTTTCTGCACTTTTTCCGCTTCCGGGCAAAACTTCTCCCCTTTTAAAATACATTGGAAACACCCCACGCAATAGCCAGGGGCATCCTTGGGCATGTAGAACTCATGGACAACGGCATCCTCGTCGGCAAGCCTGCTTTTGAGCATGTCCGTAATATGATAGGTGCTTCCTTTGTGCATTTGGCCATGAATAATTGTAATTTCCATTGCTATAACTCCTCAATTTTTTATTCTTCGAAAGGCTCTTCCTCTAGTTTATTTATATCAGTTCCTTTGCCTGAACTCAATTGGTTTTGCAGGATAGAACATATTTATGGATTTTTCAAAATTGAAGGATGATCATTAACCAAATCACTCTAATCACTGGATATTGCAAGATATTATACGATTTGTTACATCGAAATAATGCACTGAATTATTTGCAATGAAGACATCGTTGCGGGTAATTCAGTGCATTAGTATTTTCAATTGATTAATGACTGACTCATTATATTTTCCACTTTTCTTGACTTGGTACCAACACCTAAAAATGCTTCTCTAGACCTGGGCTTTTAAAATAGCCGTTTATCAGCTGCTTTAGCGAAATTGGGCCATAAATGACCACTTCACCTCATCCGGATCATACTTCTGATAAGACGAGCCCTCCGCCCAATGTCTATAGCCTTCATGCTCCTGGTCATTCACATCTGCCATGACCCTTAGAAACTCCTCATAGCCCTGTTCCCCCCCGACGTCTTCTGGAGGTGCGTCTCCACTGCCGTCCAGAAAAATGGGATGGTTGCCGTTGAAATCATCGGTCACGCCCTCAACTTCGATGTAATGCTGCCAGTTGTCCCCAAAATCATAGTTGTACTTGGCATGCTCAAATGGCAGGTCTGACAGCCTGACTCCTTCTTCTGCATGCATTTCCACATTGTTGGGATAAGTGAATGCATCCTGATTACTTACCAGGTTTAGTACCGGACTGTAGCCATCTTTATGGTAACCCGGGTGATTGATGTTCTCTTCGGACAGGGGATCCTTCTCACCATAGAAGTAAAACTCATGGAGGTGATATCCCCTCCATCCGAATGCCGCCTGCAAAGCCTTGTGCAGCGACGTATAGGTAGAGTCTAGTGGCACCACAAGCCTTCGCCACACCTCAAACTTTTCAAGGTCCAGGGTCACCTTCAGGATTGCAGCCCTGCACTTCAATGCTATCTTGCCGCTCACCTCCTCCAGATCCTTATAAAGCTCTTCGTTGGGAAACACATACGCCGAACTCTTCTTTCCAAGCCTGATGATGACCCGGCTGATTCTTAGGCTCAGCGGGGTTTGATGCATGCTGTTTTCAAGGATGTCATCCTGGAAGATGCGAACCCACTCTGCTGCATGAACCAATCTGGCGATTGAGGACCTGTCCGTTGCTTTAGCAAAACGGATTTTACCTGCTTTTTCCAGATATGACGCAGAAACCGCATCATCGATCCCTTCCTCTTTGAAGATGTCTTTGATCGCCTCATAAATGAGGGAGTCCAGTTTTTTGAAATCTCTTTTCTTCAAGCCATGCAATACGATGACATACCGGCTCCTGTCCTGAACCAGTACCAATATTTTTCTCCGGTTTAGCGTAAAAAGATTGGCATGCCATGAGAATACAGGAGACTCTATCTCATCTAATGGCGAGCCGATATCTAATTCTTCCAATAATTTTTTAGTGCTGTGTATTAACACAGAGACACCTCCCTTAGCGTTAACGTGTCGTTTTCTGTTACATCTTTTCTTGTCCTTGTGATATCAGCACTTTTGTGAACATCACTTGGTGTCTGTGATGCGTACCATCAGTCTGGTATCTTCAATTTCATTAAATCCTAAAGCTAAAAATAAATCATATTCCTTTTGATCAAGATATTCTTGTGGGAATGAATCTCCCTGATTTCGCTTACCCATCACATCATTCAAGTCCTTTTCCGGTATTGAAAAATATTCTGAGAATGGTAATACATCATCATCCTCCTCCGATTCCTCACCCATAAAGCTACTGATCTTCTCATGCATAATTGCTGAAATTTGTGGTGAGATCTCTTTAGCTACTCTTTCATACGATTCGATCGGTGCTGTATAATAGCATAGGATTCCCGGGGTGACGTGATATAAACTGGTAATGAAATATCTAAAAAGATCAACAACAGATTTCTTATCTACGTCATCAAATTCTGATGCCCACTCGATTTGATCTATAGAAAGAATATCCCGATATTCAGAGCTTTTTTTATCAAACACCAGCTTTTTTCCCATTAAGATAGAATATACATACTCTAATTCACCACTTGATGCATCGCACACTTCATAAGGATCAAAGTTTTCACGAATGGCTGAATTCACAAGAATAATCGTACCACTCAGATGACATATTTCTATAATTTTCTCCTTCTTAATCAAGTCTTTTACTGAACTCTTATCAAGCTCATAAAAGTCTTCCATATCTTCCAGTGCTGTGTAGATTTTTACAGAAAAGTATGGCAAGAATTCTTCTCCATCTCCATAAATCATATCCATATCTACGGGCAAGTAGTGCCGAGCAAGTCCTTCTTCATTTTTAATGGCAAAAATAGGTCTGTCCATCATTTTTCAGCCTCCAATTTTATTTTTACTTCGCATCATTCCAATAAATAAGATAACCATGTCTTTTTTTATTATGTCGTGCTCAATCTTGTTTTCTGCGACCACAAGGTGTTGGCTCGAATTTCTTCTACGACTGCCGCATAGCGTGTCTTATTGCCATAAGAACTACATTTCAAACGCCATCGATAGAAAAGAGTCTCCCCTCCGCCCAAGTCTCCATCAGTTTCTTTAACGGGTTTCAAACTGGCGTAGCTATACTTGGCAGCATTTTTCTTGAACTGCTCATCTATACTTATAGAGTACCAAAAAGACACTCACATTTCAGTGTATTCAAGTATTTTTTTAAAAATCTCCACTATCCTCCAGAACCAATTTGAGAAATTCGTGAATCGAAAAGTCCGGATTCGAATAGCTTCTTGTATTTCCAATTTTCGTACCCTCTGATTCCCCTTTGCTCTTTCGAATATTATCTGCTCTTTTAATTGCAGTTTTCACATCTTCCAAAGAGATTTGACTCAGAATTTTACCAATCACCTCTTCACTCTTTATATCAACTGAAGACTTTAACTCAAATACTCTACGTACACCTGATATATATGCGTCATTCCTTGAAACTTTTCGATTGTAATCTTCTTTATGCAAAATCAACCAAAGATCGAAATTCACATTGCTATAAGCATGATAAATGCAGCGATCTTCATTTCTTTTTGACGGTTTTAACTTCTTGTTTAGTTTATCACAAATCTCAATAATCTTTCTAAATTCAACTTCGTATGATCAAAATCAAATACTGCTGCACTGTCATAAGCTTCATATCTCTTTTCCAAACGGTGTGGATAATCTATAAATGTATTAAATGTAACAACTTTTCTGGGAAAGTCCTTAATTAGTTTTGCTCAAAGACTAAAATACATTGTTTCCTGCTGACCATCACATATACATAAGTATTCCTTCTATAGTTTGCCATCTTCAACCGCCTCAACGCTGTTTGAATTCAACAGCTTGGAAAAGTCAATGAAGGGGAGCGCACCGTAATTTCCTTTGAAATAATTGATCAGATAATTATGGTCATTTCTTACTTCTTCTGAACCAAAATCAGCAAGGGAATAGATAACACTCTTAAAGGAATCTGTATCTTTTTCAACAAAGCGAATCTGGTCTCTTCTGAATATCTTATTGTTTAAATATATCGGGTTATGTGTCGTAAAAATTAATTGTGCACCAGCTTTGTTAAGATCACTGTCGTTAAAGAGTGCAAGTATCCCTTTGATAAGCTCAGGATGAATCGCAGCATCAAACTCATCTAGAATAAAAACACCACCTGACGCAAATAACTTCTCAAATGGAATTGCAAAATCAATCAGCTTAAGTGTTCCTCTTGACTCCATAAGCTCTGCAGGGATTACGATGTTTTCATCATGATGTCTGTAAATGGACACAAGTTCCATTCTGGATGACTCTTTATCTTCAGATGTAATAGCTCTTTATGAATAGTACTTCTGGAACTTACTCTTCGGTGTAGCTGGCTTCGTCATTTTTATTTTCCCCGCATCAATTAGAGGAGAAATATATGTTTTTATAAAATAACTCGGTGCCTCAAAGCCAAATTTTTCCGCAAGTTCTTCTCTAGTTCGTGGGGTTTTACAGTAGTTTATAATTTCTTGTTCAAAATCAATTTCTTTATCCTCGACAACTGTCTTTTTGTGAAATATTACTTTAAATATCCCTCGACGATCAATAAATACAGGACCCGGCATATCAGCTTTTTTAAGTTCAGCAATCACAGTAGGAATACCAGAGAACCGATTTTCTGTATCAATCATTATTTCTAATGCTCCTGCTAAATATGGATTTCTGGTGTCTGCAGCCACCTTCCCTAAATCATCTACAGTGATTCTTCCATATAAGCCTCCTGGATTCTCTAACTCCAATCTGTCTTCATACATAACTAACCTTACCGGTGAATGTTCTGTATGAACACTGTAGTCTCTGTGTATAAGTGCATTTAGGATTATCTCTCTAACTGCCTTTATTGGGTATTCTGGTTTATCAGCGCGAGCCCCGTCTTCAGTTACTATTGTTTTGATCTTCATGTTTCGTCTAACAAAAGCCAGTGTGCCTTCAAGCAT
>ENA-OFCF01000651-OFCF01000651.1-metagenomes-genome-assembly--contig:-NODE-651-length-14845-cov-4.047532_pt1 | contig 14845 bp, 10 predicted proteins | sample MGYA00153387_OFCF01 | MGnify analysis MGYA00153387
ATGGCAATAGTTCCTGCCGCTGGGAATTTTGAAGAGTTGGCGGGACGCAGTAAACCGAACAGGGCATTGCCGAAAGTTATCTCGCGGTCGTCAGTGGCCAGACTGACAAGAGTAGGCGTGTCTTGCAGGGCGACGTTGCTCCAGCGACCCCAAGCGATTTCTGGACGAGGCGCCGGAGCTGGCACGGGTGCAGGCACTACCGCTACGACGGGAGGAGGTGTTACTACAGGTACTGATGCAGATGGCGGGACTGACATGGGTACTTCGGCGGGCTCCGGCGGTGCGATGTTACGGGGGGTGTTAAAAATCTCGCTGGTGAGTGCGGTAGTCACTGGGCTTTCCACCAGGACGCGAAGTTCTTCTGAACGAGGCGGGACTGCCTGGTTAGGCGCGTTTTTATTGTTGTCAGGCAAAACTATCACTGGAACGCCACCCTGGGCGCGAAGCTCCATATAAGCATGAGGGCTGCTGGCGGTCAATTCACGCACCAACGGGCCAGTACAGGGGGTAAGTGCATTGAGCGGGCATCCCGGCCCGAAGGCACTCATGGTGATGGCACCCTTGGACACTGAAACGCGGGTTATGTCAGGCAGAGCTTGTACGACATAGTCTGTGCCGCGCAGACCAATGGCGGTCACCGGGGTGTTGAAACGATAGTTTTCGCGGGCAGCTTCGCCAGCTTTGCCGGAAATGGTGCGAGATACACCAGATTCCAGCATTAAACCTACGCGGTTGGCACCAGGGTCTTGCGGGGCATAGACATAAGACTTGATATGCAGGCGGGCGGAGGGCCGAACACTGATGAAGCCGTCGTCGGTCATGCGGGCATGCACGTGGCCGTCTGCACCCGTGAGCAGGCGGTCGCCCGCTTTCAGGGTTTGGCCTTTAGTGATGGCGGTTATGGTGCCGTTGCGGTCCAGACGGGTATCGCCTACCTGAAATGTGACGCTACCAATGATGGCCGCGTCCTGCGCGGCCACATGTGCAATAGCACCAAATACCAAGCCAAAAACACAAGAAAGACGTTTGATAAGTTGCCTGTTTATGTATCTACGCATAATTTTGGTCGGTGGAAGTTAGTTCACTACTTTATCAGCCTGGCGTTATTTGGGGAGATTTTCTGAATCGGTATCGCAATTTGAGCAGTGGTTGCTCGACTAACCGTTGACTAAGCCACGAAAACACCATGCTGAGCATCAGAAAACCAGGAAGCTGAGCGGTATTTACGCCTTGTGGGTAAAGCACCCAGATGATCAAAAAGTGGTTCAGGAACACGCCGTAAGAAATGTTTCCGGCCAGCTCGTCCCAACGGGTGGGAGAACGAGTAGCCAAAGTGTGCAAAAGTATCAGTCCCAGCATTAGACCGACAAGCGTTTCAAAGCTGTACGGCTGCCGCAAGGTGCCATTCAGGTGGAGTAAAACCAACGCCAGTCCCGCCAGAAACGTTACTCCGACTGTCATGGCGAGTGCGCGGTTGTGCTGGGATAGTTGATGTTGATGTTGTAACAATGCGCCCAGAACAAAAAACAACAGCACACCGGGCAATAGCCGATAACCAAACCAGTCGCTGTTGATAAAGCCGCAGAGCGCAGTTAAATAAACAACCAAGCTTAGAAAGCCTATGCACAGCAGACGCTTAGGCCAAAGCAGCAAAAAAGGAGCTAGAAAATAGAACTGAACCTCAGCGCCAAGCGACCAGGCAGGCGGAATCAGTGTGTAGCGGTCACTGCCGTTATACATGTAGTAGTTGAGCGGGACAATCAGCAGGTTGTTGAGTAAGTTACCGACTCCGGGACTGACTGAACCAAGAAACGGCGTAGTGGATTGGGTAGAGAGTTGCCAGGCCAAAACAAGACCGCAATAAAACAGGTACTGCGGTAAAAGCCGAATGGCGCGGTCCAGGTAAAACGCTGGTGCTTGCGAAGGCTGACTGTAATACCGCTGGATAAGGCCCGCCATGACGTAGCCCGAAATCAAATAAAAGCCAATGACAGCCACAACTCCGGGATTAAGGCCGCCCACCAACATGCCAGCATGGCTTGCTGCAACGGCGAGGGCAAGCATGAGCCTTAAGGCGCCCAGCATGAAAGATTAGAAGAAAAGTTTAGCCCGAATGGCTTGCCAGGCCCGAGATATCGCGGTGACGCGGTGCGATAATTGGAACCGTGTAGCATGGTTTTACCAAACTTGAGGCGTTTTTTGAACAGTAATTTTTATCGCGTTTTTGAGGACCATCACCGAGGAAGCCGTGCATTAATCAAGTCTCGTTTGAGTGCTTATTTGCCGTTTGTCGAACCGCTCAAAGATATACATCATGATGTTAACGCAGTTGACCTGGGCTGCGGCCGTGGCGAGTGGCTTGAGCTGATGCAAGAAGTCGGCATTGACTGCCATGGTGTTGATCTGGACGAAGGCATGTTGCTTGCGTGTCGGGAATTGGGACTGCCGGTAGAAACAACGGACGCCATTTCGTATCTAAAAAGCTTAACGGACGGTAGCCTATCAGTTGTCTCAGCTTTTCATTTGGTTGAGCACTTGACTTTTGAGCAATTACAAGAGGTCGTTGCGCAGGCTCACCGCGTTCTGAAGCCGGGCGGTCTCCTCATTATGGAAACGCCAAATCCGGAAAATATTGTTGTTGCAACCCGAAATTTTTATCTCGATCCAACCCATCAGCGCCCTATTCCACCGGAGCTTTTGTTTTTTGTTGCTGAGTTTTACGGCTTTGCGCGTGCAAAGATTGTCCGGCTGCAGGAGTCTAAGGAATTAGCGCAACACACGCATTTAACTTTGCAAGATGTGCTGGGTGGCGCCAGTCCAGACTATGCAGTTGTTACGCAAAAGTCAGCCGTCAAAGTTTTGCTGGAGCAACTGGATTCTCCTTTTTCGGCGGAATACGGCTTAAGTCTTGAAAGTTTGACTGCGCGATACCAAGATCAAACTTCTGTACGTACCGAGCAAGCACAAACCACTGCATTGCGAGCAGAGCACGTGGCTGAACAAGCTGAAGCCAAAGCCCTGCAAGCACAGAGTGCATCACAACAAGCCGAACGCACTGCCCAACTAGCTAAAGTTGAATCGCTTCAGACGCAGATTGCCGCGCAGCAGACGGAAACCAAGGCACAGTTAGCGCAGAGCGTCGCCGAAAAGGCTGAAAATATTGCTCAGCTAGCTGCCAAAGCTGCTCAGCAAGCTGTGGACACGGCTCAACAAGCGGAAATTAAAGCCCAGCAGTCACAGACTGCCGCACTGCAAGCTGAAACCCAGGCTCAGCAAGCCCGCCAGTTACTGCAAGATGTTTTCAACAGCCGCTCCTGGCGAGTCACAGCGCCTTTGCGCTGGAGCGCGATGCAGCTGCGCAAAGTAAACGCTGGCGGTTTTTGGCCTGGCACCAAGGTCGTTATTAAAAAAGTGGCCCGGCCTTTTTTGCTGCGCTGCTTGATGTTTATCGGTGCACGTCCCGCCCTTAAAAGCCGGATTTCGATTCTGGCTAGACAGTTGGGTTTTGATGACTTGCTCCGTTCAATTCAGCGCCGCCTTGTAGGCCGCCAAAATGTAGTGAACGCAGCCCCTGAACCTGCTCCGTTTTTAAATAAGTCCAGCAAGTTTTCGCAATTGACGCCAAGACAATTAGCCGTTTATTCTGATATCAAGGCCGCCATAAAGAAAAATAAAGAGAGTATTTGATGCGTATCGTTCTTGACCTGCAAGGTGCGCAAACCGAAAGCCGATTTCGCGGTATTGGGCGCTATTCACTCGCGCTTGCACAAGCCATTGCACGCAATGCCAATGGCCATGAGATTTGGGTGGTCCTGAACAGCAACTTTCCCGAAACAATTAAAAGTATCAGAGCAGCATTTAAGGGCCTTATTCCACCAAATCGTGTGGTGGTGTTCAACGTGCCCGCTTTGGTGTCTTGGGAAAGCGCCGAGAACAGTTGGCGTCGGCGTGCGGCCGAATTGATCCGTGAAGGTTTTCTCGCTGAGATGCAGGCGGACATGGTTCACGTATCCAGCCTTTTTGAGGGGTCAAATCTGTGCAATGCAGTTATCTCGTTGGGTACTTTAGGTAAGCACCCGCCTACTGCCATAACGCTTTACGACTTGATCCCACTGCTAAACCCTACAAGCTATCTTGGCGCTGAGTGGGTTCGGCAGTGGTACATGGATAAAGTTTCCAGTCTTAAACGAGCAGATTTGCTTTTGGCTATTTCCGACAGTGCCCGGCAAGAGGCGATGAGCGCACTTGGCTCAGCGGGGGAGCAAACAGTTACTATTTCTGCGGCGCACACCGATAACTTCCGCCCTTGCCTTTTAAACGAGACCGAAAAGCAACAAGTTTTTGCTCGTTACGGTCTAAATCTGCCGTATTTGATGTACAGCGGCGCTCTGGAGTCGCGCAAGAATCTAGACCGCTTGTTGAAGGCTTTTGCGCTGTTACCAAAAGAGCTGCAATCGAAGCATCAGCTGCTGTTTGTAGGTAAAGTTTCAGATTTTGATCGCCTGCACCTGGACACACTTGCCTCGCAGTTGGGTATTACCCCTCAATTTGTTCTAGCGGGGCACATAGCTGACGAAGATTTGGTGGCACTTTTGAGTCACTGTGCGCTATTTGTATTTCCGTCGTTGCACGAGGGGTTTGGCCTTCCTGCACTTGAGGCTATGGCTTGTGGAGCACCCGCGATTGGCTCTAAAACTACAAGTGTGCCCGAAGTGATTGGACGCGCGGACGCACTGTTTGATCCGTCAGACCCGGACGATATTGCCGCAAAAATTACGCAGGTATTAACGGATGATGATTTTCTTAAGTCGTTGCGAGAGCATGCTCTTGTACAGGCTAAAAAGTTTTCCTGGGATTTATGTGCGCTACGCGCCGTTGCGGCTTTTGAACAACATGGTGCTGTACAGCCGGCCAAATTGACTGGCTGGGCAGAAATTGTTGTGGCTCGTGGTGACAGCTACAGTCAGTTGATTGATGCAATAGGTGCCATCAACCAAGATGGATACACGCCCACCGAGCTGGATTTGACGGGCATAGCGCGGTGCATTGACCATAATCGCAAACAGACAGGGGCAATCGCGCGCACAAAAGAGCTACCCGAAAACATCACGTGGCGAATTGAAGGTCCATTCGATAGCAGCTATAGCCTAGCGCTTTTAAACAGGGAGACGGCGCGTGCGCTGGCGCAGCAGGGACACCGGGTTGCACTTCACTCTACTGAGGGCCCTGGCGACTTTATACCCAGCGCCACGTTTTTAAGTGCAAACCCAGACATAAATGCGTGCTACGTCGCGTCGCAGAATATTCCTGCGAATGACGCGGACGTTACCAGCCGTAACCTTTACCCACCACGAGTGAACGACATGACAGGTCGGCAAAATCTGCTCCATCATTACGCATGGGAGGAATCAGGTTTTCCGAGAACGTGGGTAGAAAACTTTAATGAACACCTTCAAGGCATCACTTGTCTTTCTAGCCATGTTGAAAAGATATTGATTGACCATGGCGTTTCAGTACCAATGGCGGTGTCAGGATGCGGTGTTGATCATTGGGAGCGGATTGAAGCAGACAAAAACTTTCAAGTCACCGCAAAGACGTTTCGATTTCTGCATGTATCGTCGTGTTTTCCGCGCAAAGGTGCAGATCTTTTGCTTGAGGCGTATGGTCGTGTTTTTTCTGATCAGGACGATGTCACTCTCGTTATCAAAACGTTCCCAAACCCGCACAATGAGATTCACGGCTGGCTTGCACGGGCTAAGGCCGAACATCGCAATTTTCCCGATGTGTTGATTATTGAAGATGACCTTGGTGACTCGCAGCTTCGGGCGCTCTATGCTCAATGCCACGCCCTGATTGCACCCAGCAAGGCTGAAGGTTTCGGTTTGCCAATGGCAGAGGCCATGCTTTCAGGCTTGGCGGTTATCACCACTGGCTGGGGCGGGCAGACTGATTTTTGTAACGACGAGACAGCCTGGCTGGTTGACTATAAATTTGAGCCCGCTCGAACGCATTTTGGTCTGTTTGACTCTGTTTGGGCAATGCCAGACATTGGCCATCTTGCCAAAACAATGCGTGATGTTCACGACACCAATCCGTCTTTGCGCGGCAAGCGGTCGGCAAAGGGTAAAGAGCTTTTGCTGCGCAATTTTCGCTGGTCAGACGTCTCTACGCGGCTGGTAAGCTCAGCTCGGGAATGGGCAAAAATGCCTGCTTTTCCGGAACCAAAAATTGGCTGGGTGAGCACCTGGAACAGCCGCTGCGGTATTGCGTCTTATTCTGCGCATCTGGTGGAGAACATACCTTCGGACGTCACCATTCTGGCTGCCAGAACCACTGAATTCACTTCGCCCGATGGGCCAGAGGTCATCCGCTGCTGGGACGCTGGCATTGAGGATCAACTAACGGAACTTTCCAGCGTCATCGAACGGGTTTCAATTGATACCCTGGTCATTCAATTCAATTACGGTTTCTTTGACTTCGAAAAATTTGCCGACTTCTTGAAGCATCAATTAGATGGTGGCATGACAGTGGTGATCACGATGCATGCCACTATTGATCCGGTGCATGATCGAAACAAGCGATTACACAGTCTAAAGAGTGTGTTGGCCCGCTGTCACCGAATACTTGTTCATGCACCAGGTGATCTGAATCGACTCAAAACTTTGGGCTTGATTGACAACGTGACGCTATTTCCTCATGGTATTCGGGACTACACGCCATTTTTGGCGCAAGCAGCTGCACCCGTTCCAGCCGCAGTGCCAACTTTGGCATCTTACGGTTACTTTCTGCCGCACAAAGGCCTGTTGGAGTTGATAAATGCCGTGGCTCTGCTGCATCAGTCTGGTAAAAATGTTCGCCTTGTGATGGTGAATGCTGAATACCCAGTGCCGGAGTCTGCGGCGTTGATTCAGGCAGCAAGAGAGAAAATAAAAGAATTAGGACTGAGCGGCTGGATAGATATGCACACAGACTATCTTCCGGATGACGAGAGCTTGGCTTTGCTGGCCAAGGCCGATTTGATTATTTATCCTTACCAGGTAACGGGCGAATCATCGAGTGCCGCTGTGCGTGGCGGCTTGACTGCAGAAAAGCCGGTGGCAGTGACTCCTTTATCAATCTTTGATGACGTTGATCCTGCGGTATTTACTCTTCCAGGGTGCAAGCCTGAGCAAATTGCGCTGGGAGTCGGTCAACTTCTTGATGCCATGGCAACTGGTTCTGAAAATATTCGTATAAAGAAAATTGCAGCAGAGCAGTGGCGCGCCGCGCACCGCTACTCCACCCTGAGCCATCGACTTTACGGAATGCTTCAGGCAGTAGTTCGATTGAATCAACATTTGTCAGATCGCTAGTCATGGTCTGAGCCAGACTAGAGAAATAGATGATTTCCAATAAAAAAGTGACTCGCCTGCTGATAACCGGTGATCAAGGCTTTGTCGGCCAACACGCCTTAGCCCACCAGCAAACTGCGGCGGGATTGTCGAGCCTGTCAAAAAACATTGACATTTGCGACAAGCCCGCGCTGATTGATTGCTTTAAAAAGTTCCAGCCGGACGCGGTATTACATCTTGCAGCCAAAAGCTTTGTACCGGATTCATTTAGATTTCCTGAAAAAACCTATGAAGTTAATTTTTTGGGCACTTTGCGCCTGTTTGAAGCTTTGGCGGAGACCGGTTTTACCGGACGGTTTTTATATGTAAGTACGGGGGATGCTTATGGTCTGGTTCCCGAAGACCAGCTTCCAATTCGTGAAGACCTGGCTTTACGGCCCCGCAACCCTTATGCTGTCAGCAAGGCGGCAGCTGAACTGCTTTGTTACCAGTGGAGTTTGACCTGCCCCTTTGAAATTGTCATTGCGCGCCCGTTCAATCATATTGGAGCGGGACAGTCACCAAATTTTGCGCTGTCGGATTTTGCACGCCAGGCTGCAGAAATCGCCGCTGGCGAACGGTCGCCAATATTAAAGGTGGGCAATATAGACGTTACCCGTGATTTCAGTGACGTTAAGGACGTAGTGCGCGCTTACGAATTGCTGCTGGTTCACGGCCGAAACGGCGAGATTTACAATGTTTGCTCGGGCGTAGAACGCTCGATACGGACGCTGCTTGAAAGGTTACTGGAGCTGGCTGCAGTAAAGGCTGAAATCGTGAGCGATCCGGCCCGATACAGACCAGCAGACCAACCGCGAGTGTGTGGCAGTCACAATAAATTGAAACACGACACCGGCTGGCAACCCGAGGTACCTGTTGACGAAACATTACTGAACCTTTACCGCTATTGGGAGAAAAAGATTGCAAAGTAAAAAAGCATTGATTACGGGCATTACTGGTCAGGATGGCGCATATCTCGCCAAACTGCTGGTTGATAAAGGTTATGAGGTTTATGGTGTACATGCCCGCCGCTCTACTGATGCTCTTTGGCGCCTGCGATATTTGGGCATCGAGAACGAAGTGACATTGCTGGGAGGTGATATGACAGACCTGCCCTCGCTGGTACGTTGTATGGAGAAATCAGCTGCTGACGAGGTTTACAACTTGGCGGCGCAGAGCTTTGTTGGAACCTCATGGGAGCAACCGATACTGACGGCCAACGTGACTGGTGTGAGCGTTGTAAACATGCTCGAAGCTGTCCGTACAGTCAACCCGAAAGCTCGCTTTTATCAGGCGTCTACGAGCGAGATGTTTGGCCTTATTCAAGAAGCGATGCAGAGCGAAACAACGCCCTTTTATCCGCGCAGCCCCTACGGTGTGGCGAAGCTTTACGGTCACTGGATGACCGTGAATTACCGCGAGAGCTTTGGCTTGCATGCGTCAAGTGGTATTTTGTTTAACCATGAGTCGCCCTTGCGCGGAATTGAATTTGTCACACGTAAAGTAACAGATGCAGTTGCACGTATCAAGTTGGGAAAGCAAAAGGAACTGCGATTAGGCAACATAGATGCAAAGCGCGACTGGGGCTTTGCGGGCGACTATGTTGAGGCGATGTGGCTGATGTTGCAGCAGGATACGGCTGAGGACTATGTAATCGCTACCGGGCGGACGACGACGGTGCGCGATATGTGCGCTATTGCTTTCGCGCATGTCGGCTTGACGTATGAGGACCGTGTGGTGATTGACCCCGCGTTCTATCGCCCCGCCGAAGTGGACGTTTTGTTGGGCAGTCCGGCAAAAGCAAAGGCGAAGCTGGGTTGGGAAGCCAAAACTGATCTGAACACGCTGATTACCGGAATGGTGGACGCAGACATAATGCGGGTGAGCAAGGAATAAGCCGCAGGCACTGGCTTTAACTATGACAAGCGCAAGCGTTCGAATCGCTTATGAAGCAGAAATTTCTGGGGATGATGGCAGGCCACAGAAAGTCGTCACGGTCCAACTCAATAAGCTTCCGCTCTTGGAGGGTATTGATGAGACTGCTCTTAAAAATATAGCGGGCGTATTGCAGGTGCGCAGCGCTTCAAAAGGCCAACCGATTTTGCACAAGGGTGGGGTCGGAGACAACCTGCTTTTTCTGCTGTCAGGCCGTTTGCAGGCGGTAGACATTACTGAAGACGGACGTGAAATTGGGCTAGCTTTCTTACAGGCGGGCGATTATTTCGGTGAACTATCTGTGATAGACGGTCTACCCCGGTCGGCAACCGTGGTCGCGTGCGAGCCGTCCATTTATGGTTTGCTGCCGCGTGCACACGCGCTGCAGCTAATGCACAACCAACCACTGATTGCAGAAAGAATGTTTAAAAGGCTGGCCTCCGGTATTCGAAGGGCGTCTGGTTTTAGAACCATTCTGGGCATACCGAACGCGCACCAAAGGGTTTATGCACTACTCGATTACCTTGCAAAAACAAGCCCTGGAGGGCTAGTGGTCATCGACCGGCTACCTACGCAACAGGAGATCTCGATCATGGTCAACACCAGCCGCGAAACCGTTTCAAGAGCCATGCAGGTGCTGATACAGCGTGGAGTGGTGGAGAAAGACCTAAAAAGACTGATTGTGCGCAAGCCAGAAACGCTGCGCCAGGAAGTCAACGCGCTAAAGCCGGTCACAGATTGATTGACGGCCTGAAAATCAAAAAACAGTGTGATCCTCACACAGGGGAGGAAGGGATGGTTGGATTACATTCCAAAGTAGGCGGTAACCATGCGACACCTACAAAATCATTTTTATCGATGTTCACAACATTAAAAATCAGAGCCAAATCTCGCCATTGGTAGTTTTTGGCGATATGGCTGCTTGAACTATGTGCGGCGATGGCAACCGAATAAGTGCCTGGCCCAAGATTGGCAAGGAATTGAAACGCAAAAACAGCGGTGGTACCACTTATCACTGACTCCATTTTACGTTTGAGATGGTGTGTATTAGTACCGAAAACTGACTGCCCGAGCCTGTCCTTTATCATGTAACCAAGGACAAGCTCAGGTATGTCAGCAGTTATCTTTACAACAAATCTTAATTTAACCAACTGACCGACATTGACCACTTCAATACGTTCATCCTGCTCATTCAAAAGCACGACATCTTCAATCGCAGCTTCACCTGTGCCAGAGATCGTCTGTATCTTGCCATCGTCACTGACCAATTGCCGTACGGTCTGATTTTCGCGTTCGGCCAGCATTGCGTTGTAATAGTCCATAACCGCTTCAGGTTCGCCTGACATGGCTAGATAACCTGCATTAAGCAAAATAGCGCGGTCACACATGGACTGAATGGCAGCCTTGTCGTGGCTTACGATCAGCAATGTGGTGCCTTGTTTGCGAAACTCGCGGATGCGGTCAATACTTTTGTGCTGGAAATACGCGTCGCCGACCGACAATGCCTCGTCGACGATCAATACGTCGGGCCTTTGAGCGGTAGCAACGCTGAAAGCAAGGCGCATCTGCATACCGCTGGAGTACACGCGCACCGGCTGGTCAATGTAATCGCCAATCTCGGCGAAGGCCTCAATATCGGGCATCATGCGGGCAATTTCTTGCGCACTATAGCCAAGCAATTGCCCCGCCATAAATGCATTTTGCCGGCCTGTGAAATCTGGGTGAAAGCCCATACCGAGCTCAAGCATAGCCGCAACGCAACCACTGATATGCACAGTACCAGTAGTCGGCTGGGTAGTGCCAGTGATCATCTTCAGCAAAGTGCTTTTGCCAGCACCGTTAATACCGATGATTCCTAATGCCTCGCCAGGGTTGACGCTAAAGCTGACGCCTTGCAACACCCACTTTAGTTCGTGATGCGGCTTGCTACCGGGCAACATCCATTCAGCCAAACGACCCCAGCGGGTGGGGTACTGTTTGTAGGCCTTGCCCAGGTTGGTTACGGTAATGCTGCCCATCAGAGTTCGTCTACCATTTCACCTGCATGCGTCTTGAACAGTCTAAATCCCATAGCGCAAAGCAATAACGATAACAGTGCCACCGGCCAAAGCGTTTGCCAGTTCGGCCAGTGACCCGTCACCAAAATGGTTTGGTAAGCTGCAGTTAGAGTAGCCATGGGGTTGTACGCCATCATAGGTCGCATGCTCTCGGGCAATATGCTGGCCGGATAGACGATAGGCGTTAACCAGAACCAAAATTGGAGGAAGATGCCGAAAAACTGCCCCACGTCCCGAAAGAACACATTTAGCACTCCTAAACTGATGCCCAACCCGATAGCGAAGGCTATTTGTATAGCCAGCACCGGCAACAAACCCAGATAGGCCCAACCCGGAAAGTTGCCCGTTATAACTAGAAACATGGTAAATAAGGCAAACACGATCGCAAAGTTCAAACTGGCATTGGCGACTACGGTTACGGGCAAGCACAAGCGCGGGAAACTGAGTTTTTTGAGCAGGTTGGCATGGTCAAGGAACATGTTCTGGGCTCGCCCGATAATCTCGGCAAACAGGCCCCATGTGAGCACGCCAGCGCACAGATAAATGCTGTAGGCAAAAGTGCTGTCAATCCCAGGCAGCTTGGCGCGCATGACCTGCGCAAAAATCACGGTGTAGACGACGATCATCGCCAAAGGATTAATAACTGTCCAAGCGGCGCCAAGCAGGGAATTACGGTATTTGGACTGAAATTCGCGCTGGACGCTTCCAATAATAAAAGCACGGTAGGCCCACAAAGCTCTGACCATGCTCATCAGGCGCGTCCGTAAACGTCTGCCAGACGAACAATGTCGTCTTCGCCCAAATATTCGCCGCACTGTACCTCAATCAGCACCAGCTCATCGTGACCAATATTGGTGAGTCTGTGCCTTTCTCTAAGGGGAATGTAGCGATGCTGGCCGGGCAAAGTCTTATATTCCTGGTCGCCTATCTGAACTATCGCTGTACCCTGTACGACCACCCAATGCTCGGCGCGTTGGTGGTGGTATTGGAGGCTGAGCGACTGGCCGGGCTTTACCGTGATGCGTTTAACCTTGTAGCCCGCCTCCTCTTTCAGAGTTGCGTAACTGCCCCAAGGGCGCGGCACAGCGGCAGGCAACTGAGTGCTTTCATGCTTGCGCTCTTTGAGAATGTCGACCACAGTCCGGATTTTTTGAGCGGCGCTTTTGTGGGCAATGAGCAAGGCGTCGGGTGTATCCACAATCACCAGATCATGTACTCCGACAGTTGCAACGACTTTCGGGGTGTGACTGCCTGTCTGCACGTGGGTACCGGTCGTGTCAAGAGTCACAAATTCGACGGATTCGCTATGCACAAGGGTGTTACCGCTGCTGTCAGCCGTGTGAGCTTGGGCGACAGCGTGCCAGGAACCCACATCGCTCCAGCCGAACTTGGCAGGCACAACCGTAACATTGCTGGCGCGCTCCATAACGGCGTAGTCAATGGAGATGTCGGGCTGCAAACTAAAAGCGTGGGGGACAAATTGGGTAACAACGTCCTGGTCAGTTCCGCCACCATCACGAGTAGTACTGCTGGTCCAGACGTGCTCTGCGGCTTGCAGAACTTCAGGGGCATGATCTTTTAAAGCCTGCAAAATACTGCCTGCGGTGAAGCAGAACATACCACTATTCCAGTAATAGCGGCCAGAAACCAAATACTGCTGGGCGGCAGCGAGATCAGGCTTTTCCACAAATCGCAAGGCTTTCTGGGTGTAATAACCGGGTTTTTCCACCTCAACGTAACCAAAGCCGGTTTCTGGCGTCGTCGGTGAAATGCCAAAAACCACCAGTTTGCCTTGCTGGGCCTGGTGTGCTGCTTCAAGGGCACACGCGACGAATGCTTCAGTATCTGGAATCAAATGGTCCGCTGGAAGCACCAGCATTACGGCATCTAACCCATGACCTTGAGCACAAGCCAATGCAGCTAGCGCAATAGCTGGTGCTGTGTTGCGGCCTTTAGGCTCTAGCAGATAGCGAACTTTCGGCGGGTCTGTCAAACCAGAAATTACATCACGAGACAAGAACAAATAGTCTTGGTTGGTTACGACGATGACATCGTCTATTCCGCAGGCTTGCCCGCGTTCGATGGCTTGCTGCAACAATGCGCTGCCTCCCACCTGCATGAACGGTTTGGGGTAAGCGTGACGCGAAACCGGCCATAGCCTGGCACCGGACCCGCCTGATAATACGACTGAGATCAATATCATTCTTCTAATTACTAGTTGAGCGCAGTATTGTATTCAGCTTTGTTGTTCGTCCCTACCGACTCTGCCCAGCCGGAAAAAGCAACTTTTATTCTGTAAATTCCGATTTTTGTTCCGGACGTGTTGCGCTAATGCGCCTAGGCTAGGGTTTCATGGCACGATGGGTTTTGTGGTCTGCCACTTCTCATCTTGTTCGGCCAGCATGGCGCTGACCAAGCGCAGGCTGCTGTTAGAGTTTGGAAACAAACAAGCACGCGCGGGCGCCTTTTAAGCTCCTTGTTCAGTCGCTCCAGGCCATCGGTGGTTCGCATGCGCACCCGGTGCCCGTCTGGCAAATTAAACACTGCAAACCCCTTTGGCAAGTTATGTTCTGCCCACGCTGCCAATTGGGAATGGCTGGCCTGCGACTCCTTGAGCGCCATGCGCATCAGGGGCGTTGAAGATACCCCGTATCTGCTTGGTCACAGGCATGCGCTGATCGAGCTTTGAAACGTAGCCTTGCGAATTGTGCTGACGATGGAACTGGCAGCTTTGCCAAGGCACACCGGGAAACATCGCTTTGGACTTGTCCCGATTTGGCGGACACCTTGTTGTTAAGTCACGAAGGAGTCCAGATGAGTCACAACCGCAACCCCAAACCGCCATACTCGCCGCAGTTTCGCCAGCAGATGGTCGAACTGGTTGCCGCAGGCAGAAAGCCCAGCGATCTGGCCAAAGAATTTGGCTGTCATGAAACCAGCATCCTGAGCTGGGTTCGGCGAGCCGCCGCATCGGTGGAGTCGAGTGCCAGTGTTGCCCCCAGGCCTGCACGCCAGCGAGCGCGCAGAGTTGATGGCCTTGCGCCGGGAGAACCGCCAAATCAAGCTAGAGCGGGACATACTTGCAAAGGCTTGCGATCATGGTTTGCAGGCAAAAGCGATCAGATGTCCACGCCATCTACACGCTGATAGCAGCCAACCAGGCCGAACTATCCGTGGCTGCCATGTGCGATCAACTTGAAGTCTCTAAAAGCGGTTATTACGACTGGCATGGACGCGTGCCAAGCAAACGCGCTGCGGCCAATGTCACGTTGCTTGCGCAAATTGAAGCGGCTCACCTCAAGAGTGACGCCACCTACGGCATGCCGCGCATCCGCGCGGAGTTGGCCGATCAAGGCGTTGTGGCCAGCCGCAAGCGTATTGCCAACGTCATGAGGCTAGCCAGCATACGCGGTGTCAGCCGCAGGCGCGGCTACGTGGTCACCACCACCCGCGACAAGCGTCAAAGGCCAGCACCGGATTTGG
>ENA-OFCF01000652-OFCF01000652.1-metagenomes-genome-assembly--contig:-NODE-652-length-14823-cov-3.964789_pt1 | contig 14823 bp, 25 predicted proteins | sample MGYA00153387_OFCF01 | MGnify analysis MGYA00153387
GCCTCGCGCTCACGCTCGAGAACGGTGAGGCTCTGGGCGATGGCCTCGGCTGGCAACACGGCGATCCGCGAGCCGTGCTTCTTGAGGATCTTGCGGCCCTCCTTGAGCAGCAGGGTCGCGGCAGCCTTGACGTGCCCGACCTTGCGCCGCTTCGGAGGCGGACCCTTGGCATGCGATGCATGCGATAGGACGTTCGCAGGCGTCGCCACGGGGGTGCTGGGGTCTACCTGGGTCACGCTAGTCGATCTTCAGAATTGCATGGAAAGCGCCCTGCGGGATCTCGACGTTGCCCACCGCCTTGAGTCGCTTTTTACCCTTCTTTTGTTTCTCGAGCAGCTTACGTTTACGCGAGATATCGCCGCCGTAGCACTTGGCGAGCACGTTCTTGCGCAGCGCCTTGACGGTGGTGCGGGCGGTGATCTTGCTGCCGATCGCCGCCTGGATCGCCACCTCGAACTGCTGCGGGGGGATCTCGTCCTTCATCTTGACGCACAGGTCCGTGCCCCGCTTGAAGGCGTTGGACTTGTGGGTGATGAGGCTGAGCGCGTCGACGCGCTCGCCGTTGACCAGCAGGTCGACGCGGCACAGGTCCGACTTGCGAAACTCGCCGGGGTCGTAGTCGAGGCTGGCGTAGCCGCGTGACAGGCTCTTGAGCTGGTCGTAGAAGCCGAACACGACCTCCCCGAGCGGCAGCTCGTAGGTTAGCTGGCAGCGCTTGCTGGTCAGGTACTTGAGGTCCAGCTGCGTGCCGCGTCGGTCCTGGCACAGCTTGATGATCGGGCCCAGGTACTCCTCCGGGAGCTGGATCCGGGCGATGATCATCGGCTCCTCGATGCCCTGGAAGTCGCCGACCTCCGGCATTTTGGCCGGGTTGTCGATGATCACGACGCTGCCGTCCTTGAGCGTGATGCGGTACGTGACGCTCGGCGCGGTGGTAATGATGTCGAGGTCGTACTCTCGCTCGAGCCGCTCCTGGATGATCTCCATGTGCAGCAGGCCCAAAAAGCCGAGGCGAAAGCCGAAGCCGAGGGCGACCGAGGTCTCGGGCTCCCAGGTGACGCTGGCGTCATTGAGCGTCAGCTTGGTCAGGGCGTCGCGCAGGTCCTGATAGTCGGCGTTGTCGGTCGGGAACACGCCGGCGAACACCATCGGCAGGACCTCCTTGAAGCCGGCCAGCGGGACCGCGTCGTCGTCGTCGGCGGCGGCGACGGTGTCACCGACCTTGGAGTCCGCGACTTCCTTGATATTGGCGATCAGGTAGCCGACCTCGCCGGCGCCGAGGTCCGGGTAGCTCTTGATGTCCGGGGCGAAGGCGCCGACGTCGATCACCTCGAGGTGCTTGCCGGTCGCCATCATCTTGATCTTGTCGCCGGCCTTGAGCACGCCGGCGAACACGCGCACGATCGAGACGACGCCTTTGTAGGTGTCCCACCACGAGTCGATGATCAGGGCCTTGACCTTGGCGCTGCGATCGCCGCGGGGCGGCGGGATCCGCAGGATGATCGCCTCTACCAGCGCGGCGATGCCGATGCCGGACTTGGCCGAGACGAGCAGCGCGTCCGATGCATCGAGGCCGACGGACTCCTCGATCTGGGCCTTGACTCCCTCGACGTCGGCGCTCGGGAGGTCGATCTTGTTGATGACCGGGATGATCTCGAGGTTGGCGTCGAGCGCGAGGTAGACGTTGGCGAGGGTCTGGGCCTCGACGCCCTGCGCGGCGTCGACGACCAGCAGCACGCCCTCACACGCGGCGAGGCTGCGCGAGACCTCGTAGCCGAAGTCGACGTGCCCCGGCGTGTCGATCAGGTTGAGCGCGTACTCGACACCCTCGTAGGTGTACTTCATGCGCACGGCCTGGGCCTTGATCGTGATGCCGCGCTCCTTCTCGATGTCCATGCGATCGAGGTACTGGGTCGCCTTGTCACGCGCAGTCAGGAGGCCCGTGAACTCCATCAGGCGGTCGGCGAGCGTGCTCTTGCCGTGATCGATGTGGGCGATGATGCAGAACGTGCGGATGGTGGACAGCTCGGGGGCCGCCGCGTCCATCAAGCGGGGAGACGGGTGAGTCATGCGCGATCCAAGGAGGCAGCGAGGCGCCAGCGAGTCAGCCAGCGAAACAGCGGTTCGTCAGGGTCCTGGTCGGGCCCCCTGACGTGGCCGAGACACGTAGCACAAGACCGGGCGCCTCGCCCCGAAAGCGCCCTGAGCACGGTCACATCGGACCCCGCAACTTGCCCGCCCCGCCGCTTTGGGCCTACAGTACTCCGGCTGTGCACCGCCCTGCCCTGTCCCGCCTGCTCCTGTGCGCCGTGGTGGCTGCTGCGTGCGCCGGCAAGGGCAAGGGCGCCCCGGACTTCTGGGTCGCCGTTGTCCGCCCCGGGCGCGTGCTCTACGAGATCGAGGGTGTGACCGAGGAGTTGGCCCGTGAGGCGTTCCTCCGCGCCCACCACAAGCTCCCGATCAAGACCCGCATGATCAAGAGGGATGGTGGCCTGTGAAGACCTCCGAACTGCGTGAAAAGACCGCCGAGCAGCTGGTCGAGCTGGAAGGCCAGCTCCGCGATCAGCTCATCCGCCTGAGTGTCCTCAAGGCCACCCAGCGCTCCACCAACACCGCCCAGTTCGGCGTCGTCCGCCGCGAGATCGCGCGGATCAAAACCATCGCCCGCGAGCGAGATCTGACCACACGGACCTCCGGTGCTGCTCAGAGCGTCGCCGGAAAGAAGGCATAAGGCCATGACCGAGACTCAAGAGCAATCGACGGTAGCGCAGCGCCAGCGCCGGGTCGTCACCGGGATCGTGGTCTCGGACAAGATGGAGAAGACCATCGTTGTCCAGGTCCAGCGTCGCTTCAAGCACCCTCGCTACCGCAAGTACGTCAGCGAGCGCGTGCGCTACAAAGCCCATGACGAGACCAACGAGGCCAAGATGGGCGACACGGTCAAGATCGTGTCCTGCCGGCCCCTCTCACGCGACAAGCGCTGGACCCTCCAGTCCGTCGTCGAGAAAGCGATCGACGTATGATCCAGGTCCAATCTCTGCTTGATGTTGCCGACAACTCCGGCGCCCGCAAGCTGTTCTGCATCAAGGTCCTCGGCGGCTCGAAGCGCCGCTACGCGACGGTCGGCGACATCATCGTCGTCTCGATCCGCGACGCCCTGCCCAACAGCAAGGTGAAGAAGGGCTCCGTGATGAAGGCCGTCATCGTCCGCACCCGCAAGGCCGTGCGACGCCTCGATGGCAGCGTCATTCGCTTCGACACCAACAGCGCGGTGCTCATCGATGCCCAGAAGCAGCCGATCGGCACTCGCATCTTCGGACCGGTGGCACGCGAGCTCCGTCAGAAGAACTATCTGAAGATCATCTCGCTGGCACCGGAGGTGCTGTGATGCAGCGGATCAAGAAAGACGACGAAGTCGTCGTCATCGCAGGCAAGAACAAGGGTGCGCACGGCAAGGTGCTCAGTGTCCTCGTCGACGACGATCGTGTGATCGTCCAGGGCGTGAACATCGTGACCAAGCACGTCAAGCCCAGCCGCGAAACCCCCCAGGGTGGCATCCAGAAGCGCGAAGCCGCCATCCACATCTCCAACGTCATGCTCGCGGATCCCAAGTCCGGCGACCCCACCCGCGTACGCTTCAAGACCCTCGAGAGCGGCACCAAGGTGCGCGTCGCGGTCAAGTCGGGCGAGCAGATCGACAAGTAAGCGGACTCCGCAAGACTTCAGGACTCTCTCATGGCCAAGGCAGCACGTGCGAGCGGGGGACCCCCCGCCAAGAAGAAAGAAACCGCTGGCTTCGCGTTCCGGTTCCCCAAGGTCCAGGACGAGCCGGTCAACCGCGGCGAGGCATACAACCCTCGCCTCCAGGCGCGCTACAACGAGAGCGTCGGCCCGGCCCTTGCCAAGGAATTCGGCTACGCCAACTCCTTCAAGGTTCCGCGGGTCGAGAAGATCGTCCTCAACATCGGTCTCGGTGAGGCGATCCGCCAGCCGAAGCTGCTTGAGCAGGCCTTCGAGCTCCTCGGTAACATCACTGGCCAGCGGCCTGTGGTGACGCGCGCCAAGAAGTCCATCGCCACCTTCAAGCTCCGCGAGGGGATGAAGATCGGGTGCATGGTCACGCTTCGTGGCCCGCGGATGTGGGAGTTCCTCGACCGTCTGTTTTCGGTCGCGCTCCCCCGTACCCGCGACTTTCGCGGCGTCAGCCGCAAGGCCTTCGACGGCCGCGGCAATTTCACCCTCGGGGTCAAGGAAGCGCTGATCTTCCCCGAGGTCGACATCGACAAGCTCGACAGGGTGCCCGGTATGAACATCTGCATCCACACCTCCGCCGCCACGGACGAGGAAGGCCGTGCGCTGCTCGAGAAGCTGGGAATGCCCTTCCGGCGCGCATAGTGGAGAAATCACCATGTCCATGACCGATCCCATCGCCGACATGCTCACCCGGATCCGCAACGCGGTGCACGCATCGCACCCCACCGTTGCCATCCCGGGCTCCAAGCAGAAGCTCCGCATCGCCGAGATCCTCAAAGAGGAGGGTTACATCTCCGAGGTATCCTTCGAAGATGACGGCCTGCAGGGCACCCTCGCAATCAAGCTCAAGTACTCGGGAGACGAGTCGGCCATCGAAGGCCTTCGTCGTCTCAGCACCCCGGGCCAGCGTCGTTACGCCAGCAGCGACGAAATCCCCAAGGTCCACAATGGCCTCGGGATCTGCATCGTCAGCACCTCGAAGGGCATGATGACCGACCGTGCGGCGCGCCGAAGCGGCGTCGGCGGCGAGCTCATCTGCAGCGTGTGGTGAGCCCTCGCGGCCACGGAGCACTCCCATGAGTCGAATCGGCAATTCCCCAATCAAGGTCCCCAAGGGCGTCACGGTGACCCAGCAGGGCCAGCAGCTGTCCGTGAAGGGCCCCCAGGGCGCTCTCAGCTTCCTGGTCCCCGCCGCCGTCGACATCAAGCTCGACGGCGACACGCTGGTACTCGCTCGCAAGAGCGACGACCGCACCACCCGGTCCATGCACGGCATGGCTCGCGCCATGACCGCCAACATGGTCACGGGTTGCGGCACCGGCTTCACCCGCGTCCTCGAGATCGTCGGCGTCGGTTACCGCGCCGTGGTCAAGGGTGACGTCATCGACCTGACCCTCGGTTTCTCGCACCCGGTGCAGTACAAGCTGCCCGCCGGCGTCAAGGCCGAGGTTGACAAGGAAGGCAAGCTCAGCGTGAAGTCGGCCGACAAGAGCCTGCTGGGCAAGGTCGCCGCCGACATTCGCGGCTTCCGCCCGCCCGAGCCTTACAAGGGCAAGGGCGTCCGCTACCAGGGCGAGCAGATCACTCTCAAAGAAGGCAAGGCTCGCGGTAAGAAGTAGCGAGTCAGGAGCACCACGATGTCCGCTTCAAAAGATAAGATCCGGCTGCGCCGCAAGCTCAGCATCCGCAAGCGCGTCAGCGGCACCGAGGAGCGTCCCCGCCTCACGGTTTTCCGCAGCAGCAAGCACATCTACGCCCAGGTCATCGACGACACCCAGTCGGTGTCGTTGGTCGCCACCTCCACGCTGTCCAAGGACTTCTCGAAGTCCACGGGTGCGGCCGACGAGACCAAGAAGACCAAGCGCGAGATGGCCGAGCTGGTCGGCGCCTCAATCGCCAAGGCCTGCCTGGCCAAGGGGATCACCAAGGTCGTGTTCGACCGCAACGGTTACATCTATCATGGCAGGGTTCAGGCCCTCGCCGACGGCGCCCGCAAGGCCGGACTCGACTTCTAAGGACCCCCGCACATGATCGACGTTGAATCTCTCGGTGAACTCGTAGACCGCGTGGTCTACATCAACCGCGTCGCCAAGGTGGTAAAGGGCGGTCGTCGCTTCAGCTTCACCGCCCTCGTCGTCGTCGGCAACGAGCGCGGCTGGGTCGGCATCGGCTACGGCAAGGCCAAGGAGGTCCCGGAGGCGATCCGCAAGGCCAACGACCTCGCCCGCAAGAATCTGTTCCAGGTCCCGCTCGCCGGCACCACCGTGCCGCACGAGGTGATCGGTGAGCATGGCGCCGGTCAGGTGCTGTTGCGTCCGGCGTCGCCGGGTACCGGCGTCATCGCTGGCGGTGCTGTCCGCGCCGTCGTCGAGTGCGCGGGCATCCACGACATCCTCAGCAAGTGCATCGGCACCAACAACCCGCAGAACGTCATCCACGCGACCGTCAACGCGCTCCAGCGTCTGCGTGCGCCGGAGTCGGTGGCGCGCCGCCGCGGTCTGCCGCTCGCCGAGATGACGGCGTAGTAGGAGCTATCATGGCCCTCAAGCTCAAAGTGACCCTCGTCCGCAGCACCATCCACCGCGAGCAGTCCCAGAAGGACACGGTCCGCGGCCTGGGCCTGCGTCGCCTCCATCACACGCGCGTCCTCGAGGACTCGCCCGCGATCCGCGGGATGATCCTCAAGGTTCAGCACCTCGTCTCCGTCGAGCCGGCAGACGACGCTCAATAAGAAACTGCAGGACAAGATGGGTACTACACTCGACACACTCAGCCCGCCGCCGGGCGCCCGCAAGCGCCGCAAGCGCGTCGGTCGCGGTATCGCGTCTCGCCGAGGCAAGACGAGCACTCGCGGCCAGAAGGGCCAGCTCGCGCGCCACAATCAGATGCCCGACCACTTCGAGGGCGGGCAGAACCCGATCCAGCGCCGGATCCCGAAGCGCGGCTTCGTGAACATCCACCGTCAGGAGATCCACGGCGTCAACGTCGGCCGCCTCGAGGGCGCCTTCAAGGCCGGCGAGACCGTCACGGTCGCGACCCTGCACGAGCGCAACCTGGTGCCCAAGCGCGCCAAGCTGATCAAGCTGCTCGGCGAGGGTGAGCTGACCACGGCGCTCACGATCTCCCTGCACGGCGTCAGCGAGTCGGCCAAGCAGAAGATCGAGGCCGCTGGCGGTTCGGTCCAGGTGATCGCCAAGCCGACGCCCGAAGCCGACGCGAGCTAGTCGCTACAGTCGTTATTACCGTAGTCGCGCGGGTCGACCGGGCCGTCCTTCAGAGCGCCCGCTTACCCCACCTCGACCGCGATCCCGGAAGATCCGGGATCTCGGTCGATGTTCGTTTGTGGCCCTCGGACATGAGGGCCGGCTCACGGACCCGCCATCCCGATTTGGGCCGCCGGGCCGCACAAGTCCGCCTCACGCGGGCGCGGCGCTGGCGAGTTTGAGGTACAACGTCGCGGGGGAGCACGGCCGAGGGCCGTCAGATCTGCCCCGCAACCAGGCAAGCTGGGAACGCCGATGGGTGTCATCATCAATATCTTCAAGCTGCCCGAGCTGCGCAAGCGGGTGTTGTTCACGCTGGCGATGCTGGCCGTGTACCGCCTCGGCGTGTTCGTGGCTTGCCCCGGGGTCGACCGCACGGTGATGGACAGCATCGTCCGTCAGGGCGCGGGCGGCTTGCTCGGCTACCTCAACATGTTTAGCGGCGGCGCGCTGAGCAACCTCAGTGTTTTCGCCCTCGGCATCATGCCGTACATCAGCGCCAGCATCATCATGCAGCTGATGACGGCGGTGATCCCCAGCTTCGAGGCCCTCAGCAAGGAGGGCGAGAGCGGGCGCCGGAAGATCAATCAGTACAGCCGCTACGGGACGGTGTTCCTCGCGGTCATCCAGGGCTGGTTCATGGCCACCTGGCTGGAGTCGCAGAACACGCCGGGGCAGGCCCTGGTGCTCGATCCGAGCATCGGCTTCAAGCTGATGACGATCCTGACCCTGACGGCGGGCACCTGCTTCATCATGTGGCTGGGCGAGCAGATCACCGAGAAGGGGGTCGGCAACGGCATCTCCCTGGTGATCTTCGCCGGCATCGTCGCCGACCTTCCGATCGCCATCTATCAGCTGTGGCAGAAGCAACAGGACGACCCCGAGTCGTTCGGGCCGATGTTCCTGGCGATCCTGGTGGCGATCGTGGTGTCGGTGATCGCTTTCGTGGTGATCATGGAGCGGGGACAGCGGCGGATCCAGGTCCAGTACGCCAAGCGCGTGGTCGGCCGGCAGATGTTCGGCGGCAGCGCCAACTATCTACCGCTGCGCATCAACAGCGCCGGCGTCATCCCGCCGATCTTCGCCAGCTCCATCCTGATGTTCCCGAGCCAGATCGCCGGCATGACCGGGTATCTGCCGCTCCAGACCCTGTCGAACGCGCTGCGCTACGACGGCTGGCTGTACATCACCGTCTTCGTCGCGCTCGTGGTCTTCTTCACGTTCTTCTACACGTCGCTGCAGTTCAACCCGGTCGACGTGGCCGACAACCTCAAGAAGCAGAACGCGTCGGTCCCGGGCATTCGGCCGGGCAAGCGGACGGCCGAGTACATCGACTTCATCCTGACGCGCCTGACCTTCGCTGGCGCCTTCTACATCGCCGCGGTCTGCGTCCTGCCGACCTTCCTCCAGACCAAGTTCAACGTGCCGTTCTATTACGGCGGCACGTCGCTGCTGATCGTCGTGGGCGTCGCCCTCGACACTGCCCAGCAGATCGAGAGTCACCTCGTCACCCGCAGCTACGAGGGCTTCGCCGGCCCCGGCGGCCCGCGAATCCGCGGTCGTCGCGGGTAATCCAGCCGCTGTCCCGAAGCTCCCGCGCCCTCGGGGCGCAGGCCTCCGCCCTTCGGGACGCGAGGCAGTGGGATCCAAACTCACGCCTGTATGGCGTCGGCGAAAGCGCCCCCGGCTGGACTTGGCCGGGCTTTTTTGCCACCCTTCCGCGCTCATTTAGACCGAAATGAACGACACTCCCGCCAACACTTTCGAGGCCATCGTGGTTGCTGAGTTGCCCCAGCACCTCTATCGCCTTGAAGCCGAACATCCTTCGGGAGCTGTCCTCACGGCCAGCCTCTCGCTCGACGCCCGGCGCATGGGAGTGAACGTTCGGACGGGGCAACGTGTACTGGTCCAGCGGGCCAGTCTCGATCCAGGTCGAGGCATCATCACGGGTCTGGCGCTCCGCCAGCCCTGAATCGGTGTCATCGACACACCCAAGGAAGCAATGAAAGTCAGAGCCAGCGTCAAGAAGATCTGCGACAAGTGCAAGGTCATTCGCCGCAAAGGTGTTGTGCGAGTGATCTGCGATAACCCCAAGCACAAGCAGCGACAGGGATAGGACAACCACCATGGCACGCATCGCTGGGGTTGATCTACCCCGTAATAAGCGCGTTGAGATCGCGCTCACATACATCTACGGCATCGGTCGCGTCTCGGCGCGGCGGATCCTCGACAAGTCCGGCATTGGCCTCGCGCTTCGCACGGACGATCTGTCGGATGACCAGGTGCAGAGCATTCGCACCGTCATCGAGACGGACTTTCAGGTGGAGGGCGACCTTCGCCGCGACACCCAGATGAACATCAAGCGTCTGATGGACCTCGGCTGTTACCGCGGCCTGCGGCATCGTCGTGGCTTGCCGGTACGCGGCCAGCGGACCCACACCAACGCTCGTACCCGCAAGGGCCCGAAGCGCGGCAGCGTGGCGCAGAAGAGGAAGGCCTAGCGCATGGCGAGTCCCAACCAGACACAGGGCGACAAGGGCAAGCCCCAGAAGCGTCGAGCGAAGAAGAACGTCTCGACCGGCATTGTCCACATCAGCTCCACCTTCAACAACACCCTCATCACGATCACCGACGTCAACGGCAACACCGTTGCGTGGGCGTCGTCCGGCGTGCGCGGCTTCAAGGGCTCGCGCAAGTCGACGCCGTTCGCCGCCCAGCTGGCGGCCGACGACGCCGCCCGCAAGGCGCAGGATCACGGCATGCAGTCCGTGATGGTGCGTGTGTCGGGTCCCGGTGCCGGCCGCGAGTCGGCCCTACGCGGTCTGCAGAGCTCGGGGCTGCGGATCACGTCCATCAAGGACGTCACCCCGATCCCTCATAACGGCTGCCGTCCGCCGAAGCGAAGGAGGGTCTGATCCATGGCTCGTTACATTGGTCCCGTATGCCGGCTGTGCCGGCGTGAAGATGCCAAGCTGTTCCTCAAGGGTGATCGTTGCTTCTCCGACAAGTGCGGATACGAGCGGCGCCAGTACCCCCCGGGTCAGCACGGCCAGGGTCGCAAGAAGCGTCCCAGCGACTACGGTCAGCAGCTGCGCGAGAAGCAGAAGGTCAAGCGCATCTACGGCCTGCTGGAGAAGCAGTTCCGCGGCTACTACTACAAGGCCTCGCGCATGCGCGGCGTGACGGGTGAGAACCTGCTCATGCTGCTCGAGAAGCGCCTGGACAACGTCGCGTTGCGCTTCGGGTTCTCCTCGAGCCACGCGGAGGCGCGCCAGCTGGTCCGCCACGGCCACTTCACGGTCAACGGCAAGCGCATCAACATCCCGTCGTACCAGGTCCGCCCGGGCGACACGATCGAGGTCCGCGAGAAGAGCCGCAAGATCCAGAAGATCGTCGATTCGTTGGCGAACGTTGACCGCGTCCCGCGGCCGGCCTGGCTCGAGCTCGACAAGGAAGCCATGCGCGGCAAGGTCACCCAGGCCCCGACGCGCTCGGACTGCTCGTCGGACATCGACGAGCAGCTCATCGTCGAGTTGTACTCGAAGTAAACGGAGGCACGAATGCAGGATCAGAACACCATCGCCAGAAACTGGCGCGATCTCATTCGACCGAAGAAGCTCGAGGTCGACACCGCCACGCTCACGGACACCTACGGGAAGTTCACCTGCGAGCCTCTGGAGCGCGGGTACGGCATCACCCTGGGCAACAGCCTGCGCCGCGTGCTCCTCAGCTCGCTGCAGGGCTCGGCGATCACGACGGTCCGCATCGAGGGTGCACTCCACGAGTTCACCACCGTGCCGGGCGTGGTCGAGGATGTCACGGACATCATCCTCAACGTCAAGACCCTGCTCATCCGCATGGACGACGCGACCCCGCGTACGCTCGTGATCGACAAGCAGGGCGAGGGCGAGGTCACCGCGGGCGACATTCAGTGCCCGACCGGCGTCAACGTCCTCCGACCCGAGCAGCATGTTGCGACGATCTCCAAGGGAGGTCGACTGCGCATGGAGATGACCAGCGCGATGGGCCGTGGTTACTTCACCGCGGACCAGAACAAGGCCGAGGGCCAGCCGATCGGGGTCATCCCGATCGACTCGCTGTTCTCCCCGATCCAAAAGGTCAACTACCGGGTGACCAACGCCCGCGTCGGCCACCGCACCGACTACGATCGCCTGGCGATCGAGGTGTGGACGGACGGCTCGGTGCGCCCCGAGGACGCGGTGGCCTTCGCCGCCAAGATCCTCAAGGAGCAGCTCTCGATCTTCATCAATCGTGAGGAGATCGAGGAGGCTGCCATCCCGCAGCAGAGCGAGACCGACAAGCTCAACGAGTACCTGTGGCGCTCGGTGGACGAACTCGAGCTCAGCGTGCGCTCCGCGAACTGCCTGCAGAACGCGAACATCCACTACATCGGCGACCTCGTGCAGCGCAGCGAGGCCGAGATGCTCAAGACCAAGAACTTCGGCCGGAAGTCGCTCAAGGAGATCAAAGAGATCCTTGCGCAGATGGGCCTGTCTCTCGGCATGAAGATCGACAACTGGCAGGGGCCGCCGCCGGCCCGCGAGGAGACCTAACCCATGCGCCACCAGAACACGGGCCGCAAACTCAGCCGTAGCTCGTCCCACCGGGCCGCCATGTTTCGCAACATGGTCACCTCGTTGATCGAGCACGAGCGCATCACCACCACCGAGCCCAAGGCCAAGGAGCTTCGCCGCTTCGCGGAGAAGACGATCTCGATCTCCCTGCGCCTCGGCGACCTGCTCAGCAAGCCCCGCGAGGAGCGGACGCCGACCGAGCAAGGGCGGTACATCCACGCCCTGCGTATGGCCAGCCGCATGATCCGCACCCGCGAGGTCCTGCACAAGCTGTTCGACGAGGTCGCTCCGAAGCTCGCCGGTCGCCCCGGCGGCTACACGCGCATCATGAAGATCGGGCAGCGTACCGGCGACGCCGCCCCGATGGCGATCATCGAGCTGGTGTCCGCGGGCCCCCCGGGGAACAAGACCGCCGCCAAGATCGTCAAGGCCACCGGCGACGCCAACGTCGAGTGACATCCGCGCGCTCCGGCGCGTGTAGAAGCAAACGAGCCCGCGGGGATGTCCTCCGCGGGCTCGCTTGTTGGTTTGGGCGTGGCGACGGCCCGGGCGGGCCGCTGCAGGTCACTTGACCTGGATGTACACGAAGTCGTGGCCGGGGTGGTCGGCGTCGAGGCCGGTCGCCATGTGACAACTGACGCAGATGCTCATCGCCTTGCCGCTGTCGCCGAGGCCGTCGGCGACGACGCCGTTGGCGTCATGCGGGGCCGGCGAATCGTCGGGCACGTCCTCGTACCAGTACCAGCTGCCGCCGTCGGTGCCGGCCTTGACGTGGCGATACACGGCGTAGCCGTGGATCGTGGTGCCGTCGTCCGCGTAGAGCTCCTTGACCGCGGACGCGTCGACCGGGTACTCGCCGTCGCCGTGCGCGCTGAGCACGGCGTTGGAGCAGATGCGATTCTTGCCGTGCGGCGAGACCGGCATCAGCGGCTCGTGGCTCGCGGGCTGACACTTCCAGGACTTGTAATGGCCGGCATCGAGCCAGGCGCGCATGGTCGTCCTGGTGCCGGTGGTCGGGGGGACCTGGGTCTCGTCCTCGCCACTACCACCGGTGGTGGGTGTGTTGTTGGTGTCGGTGCCCGAAGTGCCGGACGACCAATGTCCAGATCTTCATGGGGATCTCTTCCAGTTCAGGGTCGATGCGACGCGTGACGTCGCTGCGATGCAACGCGACGGTCTGTCACCATGTTACGCCGGCACGACCACCGCGGCTCATTTCTTGCGATCTCGGCGTCCGCCATCCTAGTGTCGCCCATGCTCGCCGAGTTCGACGAACGACTCGTCTTCGCGCTGGTCGGCCTGATGCTGCTGCTCGCGCTGGTCGTGCTCGCTCGCCTGACGCGTGGCACCGCGAAGGCAGCGACGAAGGTCATCATCTTGGGGGCTGGACACCGCTTGCACGTCGTCGAGCTCGAGGGCCGACGTCTGCTGATCGGCACCGGCCCGAGCGGGCCGCCGACATTGCTGACCGAGATGGCCGAGCTGCCCGCGTGGACCCGCGAGGCCGTGAACGGCGACTGGCAGGCTGCGCGTGCTCCCTGACCTGCCACCGGGGATCGCCGCCTGGGTCGCGCTGACGGCCGCGCCGCTGCTGGCGATCACGTGTACGGCCTTCACCAAGGCGAGCGTCGTGTTGTCGGCGCTGCGCGTGGGCCTCGGCGCCGAGACACTCCTGCCGTGGAGCGCCGTGTTCGCGCTGAGCCTGGCGGTCACGGCGGTGGTCATGGGTCCGGTCGCGGCCGCGAGCCTCGAGGCGCTCGATGCCGCCGGCGGGCTCGAGAACCTGACCCGGGGGCCAGGTACGCAGATCGTCGACGTGCTCGCGCCGCTGCGAGAATTTTTAGAGAGGCACGCGGACGCGGCCGAGCTCGGGTTCTTCGTCGAGCTGCAAGGGGTGCCCGCGGAGCATCCGCTCGCGCTGGTGCCCGCGTTCCTGTTGACGGAGCTCGGCGAGGCTTTGCAGATCTCGCTGCTCATCCTCGTGCCCTTCGTGCTCGTCGACCTCGTGGTCGCGCAGGTGCTGCTGCTGCTCGGCATCGGCAGCGGGGTGTCGCAGCCGCTGGTCAGCCTGCCGCTCAAGATCTCGCTGTTTTTGGCGGTCGGCGGGTGGGACGTCATCGTGCGCGGGCTCGTGGAGGGCTACGCGTGAGCGCCCCGCTGCTCGAGCAGACGCTGCGCCTGGCGGTCGTGCAGGTGCTGCCCGTGGCCCTCGCGGCCGGCGGCGCTGCGGTGGTCGCGGGCGTCCTTGCGCACCGACTCGGCCTGCACGACCCCACGCTGGTGTTGCTCGCCCGGGCGGCGGCCGTGCTCACGCTGCTGGCGATGGGCGGTCCGGCGTGGCTGGCCGACACGGCGGCGTGGACCGGCGCGCTGTGGTCGCAGATCGCAGCGGTCGGGCAGGGCAAGCCGTGACGATCGCCAGCGGGCTCGCGCTGTTCGGGTGGGCCGCGCTGCGGCTGTTCGGACTCTTGCGGGCGCAGGTGCTGTGGCAGCGTGCGCTCGGGCCGGTGTGGCAGGGGGTCGCCGCGGCGCTGGCGATCGCCGGGGCCCTGGTGCTGTGGCCCGGGACGCCTGGCGAGGCGGTCGCTGTGGGACGCTTCATCGTCATCGGGGTCTGCGAATTTCTCCTCGGGAGCGTGCTCGGCGGACTGCTCGCGCTACCCGGCGTCGCGCTGCTCGGTGCGGCCGGACAGACCGCCGCCACGCTCCAGGCGCCCCGCGGCGGCGCCCTCCCGCTGTTGATGGCGGTCGCGTGCGTGTCCGGAGGGCTGATCGCGGGGGTACATCGCCCGTCGTTGTTCGCGCTGCGCGAGCTGCTGGTGCTGTGGCCCGTCGGCGCGCCGGCGCAGTGGTTGCCCGCTGTCCCGGCTCTGCTGGCCTGGCTGGTCGCGGCGGCCCACGCCTGCCTGGTGCTCGCGCTGACGCTGGCGACCCCCGTGCTGCTGACCGCGGCGACCCTCGACCTCGGGCTGCGCCTGGCCTGCCGCGGCGTCGCGGTGCCGGTCGGCGAGGCGCTGCGGCCCTGGTTATGCGCCGCGGCAGGCCTGGTCGCCCTCGGGGCCGCGTGGGCGGCCTATCCGGAGGCGTGGCTGCGGACCTGGCCGGGCATGCCCTGACTTGGCGGGGAGCGTCATGGGTGCGATGCTCGCAGCGGGCATCGTCGATGATATTCGCCGCCCCGAGTAATCAGCCGTTGCGGCGGGCGAACAGGC
>ENA-OFCF01000654-OFCF01000654.1-metagenomes-genome-assembly--contig:-NODE-654-length-14766-cov-2.459860_pt1 | contig 14766 bp, 13 predicted proteins | sample MGYA00153387_OFCF01 | MGnify analysis MGYA00153387
CCACGACCGCGTCGAGGCCCGGCTCGTAAACTGGCAGGGTTTCCGAGTTCCAGGCAGCGATGCGCTGTTCGTTGAGGTCCGCCACGGTGACCTGGATGCCGGGGCATTTGGCGGCGATCATGGCCATGGTGGGACCGCCGACATAGCCGGCGCCGAGGCAGCAGATGGATTGGATGGGCATTTAACAGGAGGTGGGGTTCTAGAGAGTCTGGGTGATCCGGCGCGACCAGGCATCGCGCAGGAGATGATAGAGAAAGAGCGAATTGTAGGTGAAATAGCGCTTGAAGAGCCGCCTTGGCTCCATCGCGACCCGATAGGCCCACTCGAGTCCGAGTCGTTGCACCAGCGGCGGAGCTTGGCGGACCTCACCGGCATGAAATGCGAAGGCCGCGCCAATGCCGAAATAGACGCCGGGGGGCAGCCGGTCCTTGTGATGGGCGATCCAGTGTTCCTGCTTGGGACAACCGAGGCCCACCCAGATCAGATTCGCTCCCGAGTCGCGGATTTTTCCCGCAATGATTTCAAACTCGGTGTCCGGCCATTTCCCGAAGGGAGGCGAGTGCGAACCCGCGATGAGGGCGTGTGGAAAGCGGTTGGCGAAGCTGCGAAGGAGCTTGTCGAGCGTGCTTTGTTTCCCGCCGAGCAGGAAATGGCGGAATGCGGGATTGCCGTCCGTGGCGCGCAGGGTCTCCAGCATCAAGGTCGGGCCATAGACGCGGTCGGTGAGCTTCTCGTCGGCCCCGAGCTGCGCATTGAGGGCCCACACGAGGGGCATGCCGTCCGCGCAGATCAGGTCGAAGCGCGCCATCGACTCCGCGAATGGCGCGTCAGTCCGGGCAAGGGCGGCGACGTGGGTGTTCGCCGCCTCCACCGCGTAGGCGGCATCGCCTTTCAGCGCATGATCGAGCGCCCACCGCACCGCTCCGGCGTAGGTGGTCGCCGCGACCGGCAGGCCGATGATAGGGATGCGTTTCAACGATTTTCGGCAATCTGCCAAATGAAGCTGACCGGCCTACTCCTTGGAAACCGAGACGTGGTGGCCGTGCAGCTTGAGCAGCGAGTGGCGGCGGGCGACGTCGAGATCGTGGGCGACCATCTCCGCGCACATTTCCTCGACGGTGATCTCCGGCACCCAGCCGAGCTTTTCCTTGGCCTTGGTCGGATCGCCTAACAGCGTCTCCACCTCCGCCGGGCGGAAATAGCGGGCATCCACCTTGACGATGACATCGCCTGCGGAAACCTCGGGAGCAGTGGTGGGATCGGCCGAGGTGACGGTGGCGATCTCGTTTTCCCCCTCGCCGGAGAAAGCGAGTTCGATTCCCGCCTCGCGGGCGGACAGGGTGACGAACTCACGCACGGAGATCTGCTTGCCGGTGGCGATGACGAAGTCCTCGGCGCTTTCCTGCTGGAGCATCATCCACTGCATGCGGACGTAGTCCTTGGCGTGTCCCCAGTCGCGCAGGGAGTCCATGTTTCCGAGAAACAGGCAGGTCTCGAGACCTTGGGCGATGTTTGCGATGGCGCGGGTAATCTTGCGGGTGACGAAGGTCTCGCCGCGGCGGGGTGACTCATGGTTGAAGAGGATGCCGTTACAGGCATACATGCCGTAGGCCTCGCGGTAGTTCACCGTGATCCAGTAGGCATACATCTTGGCGACGGCATAGGGCGAGCGCGGGTGGAAGGGAGTGGTTTCCTTCTGCGGGATTTCCTGGACGAGGCCGTAGAGCTCGGAGGTGGATGCCTGATAGAAACGGGTCTTCTTTTCGAGCCCGAGGAAACGGATGGCTTCGAGCAGCCGCAGCGTGCCGATGGCGTCGACATCCGCCGTGTATTCGGGTGCTTCGAAGGACACGGCGACGTGTGACTGCGCGCCGAGATTATAGACCTCGTCCGGCTGCACCTCGCTGAGAATGCGGGTGAGATTCGAAGAGTCCGTCAGGTCGCCGTAGTGCAACTGGGTCTGCTGGACGATGCGCGTCAGGTTGCTGCTGTCGGTCAGGTCGCCGTAGTGCAGCTTGAAACGCGCGTTGCTGACGTGCGGGTCCTGGTACAGGTGGTCGATGCGGTCGGTGTTGAAGAGCGAGGCGCGGCGTTTGATGCCGTGAACTTCATAGCCTTTTTCGAGGAGAAGTTCCGCGAGGTAGGATCCGTCTTGTCCGGTGATTCCGGTGATGAGGGCGCGTTTCATGATTGGGGAGTGGGAGGGGAGATTTCCGAGAGGAAGGTATCGAAATCAGCCAGATGGAGTTCGACGTTGGCTTGGAGAATCGGGCGCTGTAACTTCTCGTGGCTGTGCACCGCGCTGTCTCGGAACTCGACCATGTGCTTCATGGCGGTGCTCGTTTCGGCGCGGTTCGCGCGGTTTCGGTGGAGGATTTCGAAGGCATCCCTGCTGCTCTGGGGGACGCCGAGTTTGTCCTTTGAGATCCGATGCATGGCCAGATCGATCGAAGCCTCGCAGGCGCGGAGAAGATTCAGGACGATGGCATCCTGGATCGTGAAATCATCGAGGCGGGAGGGTTCGCCCCGGTATTCCTCGGTGACCCGGGCCAGGCAGCGGCGGATGATCGCCGCCTTGTTGATGGTGACGTCGTCTAGCATCCCGCCAGGATTTCTTTTCGTTCCTCGTTGAGTCTTGCGTAGTCCGAGAAGGTATACATTTCGAAGGTCTGATGCCGGAGAGGATTTCCGATGAAAAGTGGAGTTCCGTTTGCGACGACTTCCTTCGCAAACACGGTGCTCGCGGTGGTCAGATCGACCAGGTCGACGGATTTCCCTAGTTGGTTGGACAGGGTGCTTGCGAGATAGAAGCAATCCAACGGCGGGATGAGGCTCGTTGGAAGGAATGCGATGTCGATATCATTATCCGGATGACTAGTGTCCTTGGCGAGTGAACCGAAAAGATAGATTACTGCGCAATCATAGCCGGCCAGGGCCGAGACGATGATCGCACTCTGGGAAGGTGACAACATGCCAAGTCAGAGACGGGCCGCGCCGGAGGCGAGGGTGGAGAGGAAGTCCTGATAGGCCGCGGCCAGACCTTCCTCGAAGGGGACCACCGGGGACCAGCCGGAGCGTTTGATTTTGGAAATGTCCAGCAGCTTGCGGGGCGTGCCGTCGGGCTGGGTCGGATCGGTGAGGATCTCGCCGGTGAAGCCGATGGTCTTGGCGACGAGCGTGGCGAGTTGGTAGATCGTGACATCCTCGCCCACGCCGACATTCACCCAGTCCGGCGGGGCATCCAGCGAGAGCAGGTGGAAGCAGGCGGCGGCGAGGTCGTGGACGTGGAGGAACTCACGGCGCGGCGTGCCGGTGCCCCAGATGGTGACGGTCGCCGCGCCGCTCTCCCTGGCTTCATGGAAGCGGCGGATCATGCCGGGGATGACGTGGGAATTCTGCGGGTGATAGTTATCGCCGGGGCCGTAGAGATTGGTCGGCATGGCGCTGTGATAGACCAGGCCGTGCTGGGCGCGGTAGTGCTGGCAGAGCTTGAGGCCGGCGATTTTTGCGATGGCGTAGGCTTCGTTGGTGATTTCCAGCGGGCTCGTGAGCAGGCAGTCCTCGACCATCGGCTGGGGCGCCATTTTCGGGTAGATGCAGGACGAGCCGAGGAACAGCACGCGCGGCACGGCGGCGCGGCGGCTGCCTTCCACCAGATTCGCGGCGATGGTGAGATTCTCGTAGATGAAGTCCGCCGGGTAGGTCGAGTTCGCATGGATGCCACCGACCTTGGCGGCGGCGATGATGACGATGTCCGGCTTTTCCCTGGCGAGGAATCCGAAGACCGCGGCCTGGTCGCAGAGGTCGAGCTGGTCGCGGGTGGCGGTGACGACCCGGTAGCCGCCAAGTTTTTCCGCTTGGTGGAGGAGGGCGGTTCCGACCATGCCGCGGTGGCCCGCGATGAATAGTTTTTTCATAAATTCGACCCGTATCGGGAAAGGAGTTTGTCAGCCTCAGTCAGGGCCATGCCGGTCACCTGATCCATGTTGTAGTAGCGGTAGGTGGCGAGGCGGCCGATGAAGCTGGTGGATTTCTCCGCGGAGGCGAGCGCCGCATAGTGCTGATAGGCCGCGCGGGCTTGCGGCGCCGGGACCGGGTAGAACGGCTCGTCGTCCGGCGTCCAGTCTTTCGGGAATTCCCGCACGATGGTGGTCGCACCGATCTGCTGGCCGGTGGCGTGCTTGATCTCGACAATGCGTGTGAACGGGGTTTCCGCAGCCGGATAATTCACCTGCATGGCGGGCTGCCAGAAGCCGGTTTTTCCTGAAATCTTCTCGCGCCCGATCAATTGGTCGGCGGTGAAGGACTCGGGTTCGAATCGCAATGAGCGGTAGGGCAGGGGGCCGAAGCGGTGGTCGTAGAACTCGTCGATCGCACCGGTGAAGATCAGGTGCTTGTGGTGCCAGCGGGCGCGGGCTTCCGCCAGGTCGATGCCGAGATGGAGGGTCACGCCGGGCGAGGCGGCGAGCAGGGTTTCAAAAAGCGTGGTGTAGCCCTTGTCGGGCAGGGCTTGGAAGGATTCCGCCAGATAGCGGTTGTCGCGGTTGGTGCGCACGGGGATGCGGCCGCAGACCGAGGCGTCAAGCTCGCGCGGGTGGCGTTTCCATTGCTTGAGCGTGTATCCTTCGAAAAAGAGTTCGTAGAATTCGCGACCGACTTGGGAAAGGATCACTTCCTCCGAGTTGGCGGGCTTGGCGATGGGAATTCGGTGGCTTTCCAACCAGGCGCTGAATTCCTCCGTGGTGGATGGCCGGTCGAGGTATTCCTCGAAGGTGTTGAGATTGATCGGGAAACTCCAATATCGCCCGCGGGTGTGGCTCTGAATGGTGTAGGCGACCTCGCGCCAGCCGGTAAATCGCGAGAGATAGTCGACGATCCGCTGCGAATTCGTGCGGAAATAATGCGGGCCGTAGCGGTGGACCAGGACGCCCGCGCTGTCGGTCGTGTCGTAGGCATTTCCCCCCAAATGCGGGCGGCGGTCCACGACAGTGCATTTCCAACCGGCAGCGGCCAGGCGCTCGGCGATCACTAGCCCGGAAAAACCCGCACCGACGATCAGGAAATCGGTGAAACGGTCAGGTGCCACGGGAAAACGCTGCCGCCCTTGGTCGATCTCTCCGCTGCGGAGGGAAACCTGATAGGACGGTCCGGGTGGTATGGGTTGCTGTCATTGGCAGCAGGGCGACGGCGGGAAATCTTCGGGGAAATGCGGACGAAATATCGAACGCGATCACCTGGGATCCGGCGGATTTTCAAGGCATCGGCCGCCGGGGCAGGAGGATGGAAAAGAGGTCCATGTCGACGGCCTGCGGCGTGCCGAGAAATTCGAGAAGGATTTTCACCCGCTCGGTCGCGGACGGCACGGCCAGCACGGTGCCTTGCATGCCTTGGAACGGCCCGTGGGCGACCTCCACCTCGTCGCCGATTTCGATCGTCGGGCTGAGCGTGACGAGTTCGGGTTCCTCCGCCCCCTTGCGGTTGCGGATCTCGCGCTTCAGCGCCTCCACGAAGCTGTCCGGCACGGCGGGTATTTCCGAGCCGAAGCGCACCAGGCCGCGCACGCCTTGGCAGAACATCACGGCGCGCTCCATTTCGGCGATGTTGAACTTCGCCAGCACGTAGCCGGGAAACATCGGCTCCACCCACCAGATTTTCCCCCGGCGGGTCGCCTTGCGATACCGCAGGCGCGGGCAGAAGACCTCGATGCCCTCGATTTCCCGCAGATGACTGGCCGCGATGTGCTCGCGCTTCGTCTGACAGCGCACGCAGAACCATTCAGGGACTTTCGGAGGGGCAGGGGTCATTGGCCGAGGAGTTTTTGAAGCACCGGAAGGACCTTGCCGCCGCGGCGCATCCAGGTTTCCAGTCGCTCGACGCGTTCGCTGAGGAATTTCCGCCGCACCGGGTCGTCGATGTCGCGGGTGGTGATGGCCAGGCGGCCGATCTTGGTTTTCCCGCTCTCCAGATGCGGGCGGATCTGCTCGCGGATGAATCCGCCGGCCAGCCGCTTGAGCTCGATGGCCGGCTCGTAGTAGGTGCGCCGCTCTACGCCGCCCTCAGCCTCGCGGACCGCGCCGAGGCTCTTGAGCAGGCGCAGGCCTTGGCTTGCGGAGCCCTTGCTGATTTGCAGCCGCCGCACCAGGTCGTCGAGCGAGAGCGACGATTCGGAAATGAACAGCAGACCGTAGATTTCGCCGATCGACCGCGGCAGGCCCAGCACCCGCACGCCGTCCACGAAGATCGCGACGACTTGGCGCTCCCAAGGGTCGAGTTGGTGTTGATCCTCGGCCAGCCGATCTTCCATGCGTCGGACGCTGCGGGGGTTCTGGTCCAAGTTCAAACAAAATTGAACAAACCGTGCCGGTCCAGCCTTGCCTAACGTGCCTCGAGCTGTTGGCTTTCCAACTATGCGCATTCTGATCACCGGCGGCGCCGGCTTCCTGGGTTCCCACCTCTGCGAACGACTGCTCGGCGAGGGTCACGAGATCATCTGCCTCGATAATTTCTTCACCGGCCGCAAGCGCAACATCGCTCACCTGCTGTCCCACCCGTATTTCGAACTCGTCCGCCACGACGTCACCGAGCCCTTCAGATACGAGGTGGACCAGATTTACAACCTCGCCTGCCCCGCCTCGCCGCCGCACTACCAGCATAACCCGATCAAGACGACCAAGACCTCGGTGATGGGCGCCATCCATTGTCTCGGCCTCGCGAAGCGCACCGGGGCGCGGGTTTTTCAGGCGTCCACCTCCGAGGTCTATGGCGACCCGGACGTCCATCCGCAGCCCGAGTCCTACCATGGCAACGTCAATCCCATCGGCATCCGCGCTTGTTATGACGAGGGGAAACGCTGCGCGGAAACGCTCTTTTTCGACTACCACCGGCAGAACCAGGTGGACATCCGCGTGGTCCGGATCTTCAACACCTATGGCCCACGCATGCTGCCGGACGACGGGCGCGTCGTTTCAAATTTCATCGTCCAAGCGCTTCAGGGGAAAGATCTGACCATCTATGGCGATGGCAGCCAGACCCGCTCTTTCTGCTATGTGGACGACCTCATTGAGGGCTTCATCCGCCTGATGAATCACCCGACGCTTACCGGGCCGGTGAACATCGGCAATCCCGGGGAATTCACCATGCTCCAGCTCGCGGAGCTGATCTTGAAAAAGGTCGGCGGGCCTTCGAAGGTCACCTATTGCCCTCTCCCTGGCGATGATCCGAAGCAGCGCCAGCCGGACATCACGCTGGCGCGGCGCGAGTTGGGCTGGCAGCCCGCGATTCCGCTCGATCAGGGCCTGGATGCCACCATCGGCTACTTCCGGCAGTTGCTCGCGGAATGAACGTGGCGCGGACGCCGCTACGGCTTCCATCCGAGCCCCGTATTTACAAGAGGGCACAGACATTTGTGATAAACGGGCACAGAAGGGCGGCGTATGTCCTTATCTAATGCGTTCCTCTTTTCTCTTCATGGTCCTGCTTGCGGGGAGTTTCCCTTGTCTGGCTGAAAATCCGGCCGCCCCGGTAGTTCCCGCTCAGCGCGATGCCCGCAAGCCGACGGCCGCTTGGATCTGGAAGTCCGCGACGCCCGGCGAAAAGGAAAAGGTCTTCTTCCGCCGTGAGTTCGAACTGCCGCCCGAAGTCACGGGCGCTTCCATCACCGTCATCTGCGACAACTGGCACCACCTTTTTGTCAACGGTCAGGACCTCGGCATGTCGGCCGACTGGAAAAACCCGAAAAACTACGATGTCCTCAAACTGCTCAAGCCGGGCAGCCGCAATGTCATCGCCGTGGAGGGCCGCAACGACGACGGGCCTGCCGGGTTGGCCCTGCGATTCAGGGCCACGCTTAAGGATGGGAAGAAACTCCACGTCGTGACGGATGGCACTTGGCAGGTCAGCGGTGAGGCGCCGGACAACTGGCAGAATCAAGATTTTTCCGCCGCCACGGCCTGGCCGAAGGCCGTCATCGTCGCCGAGATGGGCGACGCGCCGTGGCTCGCCGCGATGCCGCAGGAGGCCAGCGAGCAGCAAGGGCCGGAGGATTTGAGCAAGGACTATCGGGTCCTCCCCGGCTTCAAGCTGGAGCGCCTCTACCGGGTGCCGGCCGACAAGGGTTCCTGGATCGCCATGACTGTCGATGGCAAGGGCCGCCTGCTTTGCTCCGATCAGTATGGGAAAATCCACCGCGTCGCGGTTTCCGCCGAGGGCGAAACCACGGTCGAGACCTTGGATCTGCCGCTGCAAGGCGCTCACGGCGTGCTGTGGCATCAGGGCGTACTCTGGATCACCATCAATGAAGGGAGCGATGCCGCCGGCGTCTGGCGGGTGACCGAAAAGGACGGGCAGTATGGCCAGCCCGAACTGGTCAAGGAGTTCAGCGGGCGCGGCGAGCACGGCCCGCATGCCCTCGTCGCCGCGCCGGATGGAAATTCCATCTTCGTCATTGCTGGCAATTTCACGGATTTCCCCGAGATGGAGCATTCCTTCGTCACCCGCTCGTGGGCGGAGGACCAGCTACTGCCACGCCGCCCGGATGCCCGCGGCCATGCCCACGATCGCATGGCCCCAGGCGGCTGGATCGCGCGTTTCACGCTCGATGGGAAAAACTGGCAGCACTTCGGTAGCGGGTTCCGCAATGCCTACGACATGGCATTCAATGAGCAGGGGGAGCTGTTTGCCTTTGATGCCGACATGGAATGGGACCTCGGCATGCCATGGTATCGCCCGACGCGAATCTGCCACGTCGTCCCCGGCGCCGAATTCGGCTGGCGGAATGGCACCGGACCATGGCCTGACATCTACGAGGACTCGATGCCTTCCCAGCTCGATATCGGACCCGGCTCGCCGACCGGTCTGGTCTCGGGTCGTGGGGCGAAATTTCCCGCAAAATACCAACGTGCGCTTTTTGCCCTCGATTGGACCTTCGCCACGCTCTATGCCGTCCACCTCACACCCGACGGGGCCGGGTTCAAGGCCACCCGCGAAGAACTCCTCGCCGGCGCGGGCCTGCCCCTGACCGATGCCGTCATCGGCACCGATGGCGCGTTATATTTTGCCACCGGCGGCCGGCGCACGGACTCCGCCCTCTGGCGGGTGACTTACACCGGCGGCGAGTCCACCGAGCCAGTTGCCTATCAGGCCAAGGCATTCTCCCTCATGGCCCCGTCCGACGCCGCTGCCGCGCTTGGCAGCCCGGACCGGATCGCCCGCTTCAGCGCACGGACCGCGCTCGAAAGCGAAGGCCCCGCGGCGCTTCGGGCCGCGCTCGCCGACTCAAGGACGGATTCCTGGAAAATCATCGGCGCCTCCATCGGGCTCGCCCGGACCGGCACCGCCTCGGATAAGGCGGCGATTCTCACCGCCCTTGATCGGGTTTCCTGGAGCGCACTTGATCTCCAGCAGAAGCTTAACTGGCTGCGCGCTGCCGGTCTGGTATTCGCCCGCCACGGCCCGCCTGACGAAGCCGACCGCCAGAAAGTCCTTGCGAAAATCGACGGTGCTTTCCCCGCCTCCGGCGACAGCCTGAACCGCGAGCTATGCCGCATGCTGTCTTATCTCCAGGCCCCGGGTATCGTCGCCCGCACCCTCACACTCATGGACAGTGCCGGTCCCTCCGCAGCGCCCGATTGGCTGGAACTGGCCAAGCGAAATTCTCATTACGGCAAGGATGTCGTCGAGATGATCGCCAACCTCCCGCCCGCCCAGGTCATCCACTACGTGTATTGCCTGCGGGTTGTCCAAGGCCCTTGGCATGCCGACGAACGCCGCCGCTTCTTTGGCTGGATCGCCAAGCTCGCCACCAACAGCGGCGGCGCGAGCTACACCGGCTTCATCGAGGATCTCCGCAAGCAGACGCTGCTGACCTGCACGCCGGAGGAGCGCGAGTGGATCGGAAAACTCAACATCGGCGCTCCGCCGAATCCTTTCGTCAACCTCCCCCAGATCATAGGCCCCGGTCGCGAGTGGACGGTCGATGAAATTGTAAAACTTGCGGATGACGGTCTGGAAGGCCGCGATAAGTCCCGTGGCAAGGACATCTACCGCGCGACCCTTTGCGCCGCCTGCCACCGCTTCGGCAATGAAGGTGGAGCCGCCGGACCGGATCTCTCCTCGCTTGGCGGCCGCTTCGCCGTCCGCGATCTGGCGGATGCCATCATCGAGCCCAGCAAGGTCATTTCCGACCAATATGCCTTTGACCTCATTTCCCGCCAGGACGGCACCGAACTCACCGGCAAGATCATCGAGGAAAAGGACGAGAAATGGATCATCGCCACCAGTCCGTTTGATTTCACCCAAACCACCGAGATCGAGCGGAATCAAATCAAGGGCATAAAACCATCCCCGGTTTCCCCGATGCCACCCGGTCTCGTCAACCGCTTGAACCCGGATGAGCTCAAGGACCTGCTAGCTTATTTGTTAGCCAAATAACGCCCCGGGGCGCGGGCACTTAAGCGGAACGCTTGGCTTTCTTGGTTGGTTTCTTCGCCGCTTTTTTGGCAGCGGGTTTGCGCTTGGTCGCCACGGGGGCCGCGGATTTCTTGAAGCTGCGTTCCAGATAGTCCGCGAGGTCGAGGACCTTGCCGCCGGATTTCTCGTCGTCTCCGGCTTCCGGGTTTTTGATGTCATCCACGGAGTCGCCACCGGCGATTTTCTTCTCGATGTAATCCATCAGCGCCTCGCGGTATTCATCCTGATAGTCGGCAGGTTCCCACTTGCCGGTCATTTCGTCGATGAGGCGGGTGGCGAGATCGAGTTCCTTTTTCGCGGGCTGCCACTGGCTGTCGGAAGCACTGGGGAGGTCGAGCTTGGAGGCGGCGCGGATTTCCTGGGGAAAGCGGAGGAGCATCAGGATCAGGACATCGTCCCGCACAAACATGGCGGAGAGGTATTCGCGGGTGCGGATGACCACGCGGGAGATGCCAGCCTTGCCGCTTTGGCGCAGGGACTCACGGAGAAGGGCGTAAGCGCGGCGGCCGCGTTTGTCAGGCTCGAGGTAGTAAGGCTTGTCGAAAAGGAGCGGATCGATATCGGCCAATGAGACGAACTCGGTGATCTCGATGGTCTTGGTGAGCTTCGGCTGGACGGATCCTAAGTCTTCATCAGTGAGCAGCAGGAACTGGCCGTCGTGGTGCTCGTAACCTTTGACGAGGCGGTCCCAAGGGACTTCCTCACCGGTCTCGGCATTCACCCGCTCGTAGCGGATGCGGGCGTGGTTCTTGCTGTCCACCATGTGGAACTGGATATCGGGCCGCGACTCGGCGCTGGTCAGGGCGACCGGGATATTAACCAGGCCGAATGCGATCTCCCCTTTCCAGATCGAGCGGGCCATGGCGGGTGTCAGCTTTTGGAATTCCAAGCCTCGCGAATGCGGATGACGGCAGCTTCCGCCGCGTTGGGATCGGCGAGTGGCGCGTCTTCGGCCAGCTCGGCGGTGACGATGGCGGGCATCAGGTTGGTGAGGCGGACAACGGTGGACGGGCAGGCATTCAGTCCAAGCGTGGCCAGCTCGACGCAGCGGCGGTGGCCGATAGCAAGGCCTAGCGTGAGAAGCATGCTGTAGGCGATGGCCGCGACGTCCATGGCGACGATGTCATCCCGCACCATGCGGGAAACCTCGTGCTTGCGGATCTTGCTGTAGAGCCCGGTGAGGACGCCGGTGACGGTGGTGATGCCTTCCTTCACCGTGGCTCCCAGCGAGCCGTCTTCGGCATCGCTGAGCTCTTTGAGAAGGGTGATGCGATCCTCGCTGTGGGCGGCCATTTCCAGCAGGACGCTGCGGAATGCGGGATGCTTCAAGGTCGCGTCGTCCTCCGCCTGGGTGCGGACGGAACCGGCGATTTGACGCTCAAGCGCGATCACATCGTTGACATACATTCTCAGATTGGCGTGGTGTTTTTCGTTCATCGACCGGGCTGTTGCAGGTGGCGGGCCAGCGGAAGATTGCGGGAAAAGGGCTGCTTGAAGGGGTTTCCCGTGGCGAAATGCATGCTGCGAAACTAGCCGGGTGCAAGATGCACGCGGGTGTCCGGCGGGCGCGGATCTAATCGGGTGGATTTTTGAAGCGCTTTTTCAACCAAAAGCCAAGCAGTGAGGCAGCGGTCAGGCCGCCGAGCGCGGCGTAGATCCAGACGGGATTGACTGTTCTCACCGAGCTGCCGGCGCCGACGGGGATCAGACCGAAGAGGATGTAGATCGGTGCGCCGACGCCCAGGTAGATGCGGAAGGGGATGTTGGTGAGGGCGAGCAGATAGAGTTTCACGAAATAGGGCGGGCCGTGAATGGCGGCGAAGATAGCGGTGAAGCCGACCTGCCCGCGGTCCTGGACGGCAGGGATCTTGTGGCCCCATTTCACAAGCCGGTCCTGCAGCGGATCATGGAACCATTTCCGCGCCAGCGGATAGGCTGCGAGGTGATGGCCCACGATGGCCACGGCGGAAATGGCCATGCCACCCGCGAGGCCGAAGCGGATCCCGGCCAGCACGAGGAAGACGGTGATGGGGAATCCTAACAACGGTAGCACGAGGAACGCGGCGATGAAGGCGAAGGCCGGCAGCCCCTTGCCATAGGCTATCACGCTGTCGCGGGAAATTTCCGCGCGGTGGAGGAAGAGCCACCCTGCGAGCGCCACGAGGACGAGCCCGGCAACGAGCTTCATGGAATGCTGGCGGAGGAATTTCATGAGAGCGTGAGTTCCGCACCGACTGGCAGGTGGTCGGAGGCAAGCGCGGCGGTGGGGGTGCCGGGGACTTCGATGCTATTTACCACGAAGTGCGGGCTGACGAAGATGTGGTCGAGGCGGAGGAACGGTTTAATCGACGAGAAGGTCGGCCGCGGCTTGAAGCCGGTGATGCCGGCTTGGGCATCGCGCAGGCGCTGGAGTTGGTGGAAGATCGGCGACTTCGGTCCGGTGTTAAAATCCCCGCAGAGGATGACGGGCTCCGTGGGCGGGATGGCTCCGAGCCACTCCGGTCCGGCGAGGGTCTGCATCTGGCGCTGTCGCTCGACCCGGCCCAGGCCGAAGTGGGTGTTGATGAAATGATAGGGCGTCATTCCGTCGTCGGGAGAGACCTTCACCCAGATGGCACCGCGGGCCTCGCGAAAACGCTTGGGATCGGCTTCGGTCAGGTTCGCGGCCTTGATGATTTCCATCGGGTGATTCGAAAAAATCGCAATGCCATATCGCTCCTTTTCCTCCTCGAACATCGCTTGGAAGACATGGCTCATGCCGAGGTGGTCGGCGATGAGTTGCGCCTGGTCATGGCCTCCGCTGCGCGGGCGGTGACAGTCGATTTCCTGCACCGCGACGATGTCGGGATCGAAATGATTGATGACGCGCGCGATCCGCTCTGGGCGGGTCTTGCTATCGATGCCCTGGCAGCTGTGAACATTGTAGGTCATCACGCGGACAGCCGCCGCCACCCGCTGTGGGCGGGGGGCGATGCGCTCGATCCGCCCGCCATCGCGGCCGAGGTAGTGCATCGCGATGAGCCGCAGATCCTCGCCGCGGACGCGCTCGCGGGTGTGCGCGAGGTGATCCAGATGCCAGTGCCGGATGCGGTCCGGCACCAGGAAAAAGCCGCGGGTTTCCTCGCTGCCGGGGCCGCCGTGCGCGCCGTTTTCCGGCACGAAGGTGAGCGGCGGTTGCTGCGGATCCCACCCGCTGATGATGAGGTCGCCGGCATCCGCCTGACCCGCGAGGTGGACGAGATCCGCCGTGGCCTCATCGAGAAACGGGTGGTCCGCGCCGAGGATTTCGGCGCGGTCGGCGGGCAGTGTCCAAGCACCGCGCCGGTTGTAGGCGCTGACCTCGCCTCCGGCACGGCGCCGCAGCACCAGTGGGATCCGCGCGCGTTTCACCAACTCTTGGGCCAGCGCTTCCATGTCCGCTTCGGCGAGGATTTCCGGGAAATAGAGGTGCCCGAGAGGACCCATGGCCGTGACGATGATCTGCGTTTCGGGGTCAGGAGTGATTTTGGAAACGGCCTTCCGGCGGATGCCGAAAAACGCCCGGCAGCTTTCCACGGTTCCGCCGATCAGATCAGAATTTTTCCGCATCCAGATCGCATGACCGGCGAGCGGGCTGTGGGAGAAAACCTCGCGCAGCGCCTCCTCGAGCTCGCGCCCGTGCTTGACCTGATAGGGGGTGGTGTGCTCCTGGCCATGGTCGGAATAGACCATCACCTCGTAGTCGCGGTAGCGGGAATCATTCGCCGCCCGATAGATGTCCCGCACCGTTCTATCGAGCGCCTTGAGCGACCAGTGGGCGAAGGCGGAGCTCGGCCCGCGGCGGTGCGCTTGCTCATCGTAGCCGAGGAAATTCGCATGGATGACGCGGACGCCACGCTCGATGTCCAGCAGCACTCGGAAGCGGATCGCCTCGCGCAGCACCACGCAGATGGCGATGCGTGCGGGGACGAAGGCCAGCTCCTTGAAGAGATTTTCGCGCGCGAATAGCCCGCCGACCGCATCGACCAATGCCAGCGCGAACTCGAGGACGGCGAGGGCGGCCATGCGGATGATTTTCGGCAGATAGACGATGCAGAGCAGGAGCCAGCGGAGGAAATGGAGACGCCGCCAGATTTCCTTCGGGGCGAAATCCCGCGAGCAGTAGTAGGAGCGCGCGGCCCCGGCCCGATAGATATTCGAGTAGCCATGGCCGCCCTGAAGCAGCGGCTCGGGGCAGGCCCGGAGTAGTTCCTCCTCGATCTCCAGCGCGGAGGCGGCCTCGAACATGCGGAAATCCCTGGCCGCGCCCCGCCGAAAGAA
>ENA-OFCF01000658-OFCF01000658.1-metagenomes-genome-assembly--contig:-NODE-658-length-14729-cov-3.870996_pt1 | contig 14729 bp, 15 predicted proteins | sample MGYA00153387_OFCF01 | MGnify analysis MGYA00153387
TCGCCCTTAACATAGTCGTAACCCCATTTCCACTGCATGCCAGTGGTTTTGATGGTGACATCAGCGCTGGTGGTGTCTTTTTGGGCGACGAGCACCTTGGTTGCTGGCAAAGCCATCCCGATCACGATCAAAAAAGGAACAATCGTCCAGGCAATTTCAACGGCGGTAGATTCGTGGAAATTGGCAGCTTTGTGGCCAACAGATTTGCGATGCTTCCAGATGGAATAGAACATCACGCCAAACACAGCCACAAAAATGAGTACGCAAATAATCATCATGAACCAATGCAGCCAATGCTGCTCTGCTGCAATTTTGGTCACTGCAGGGTGCAAATTCAACTGGTTGACGGCGGGACCGCCCTGCAGATCATTGACAGCGTGGGCAGCGGTACTCAGCCCCATCGCTAAAAGTGCAATCGCGACGCCTGCGTTTTGCGCCGTGCTGCTTAAGGTTTTACGTACGTTTATCGTGATCACTTTAAATGCCTCAATTCCCAAATACACCAGATGTACAACCGTTTAATTATAAAGTTTAGCGAAGCAAACCATTGCTGGAAAGCCCTTTACCCAGCGCCGACATCGAAAAGATGGCTTTCAGCAGCATCGCAGCGCCATGCGAATCTCCCGCGCCAGCGCGGGCCTGAGCTCTGGTCGCAAATGGCGTCCAACCCACACCGATTGGCCCTGCCCAGACACTTCAATCAACGAGCCATCGCCGCCCTTGGGCTCCACCCGAACCCACTCACGGTTAAACTCCGCCCGCTCGAGGCGCCCGGCAGTTTCCAACTCAACTACCAGCCGAGAACCTTGCAATACGATTTTTTCGCCGTCTCTGGCATGCCGCGCATAGACCGAAAATGCAATCCCAAGAGCCAACAACTCTGCCCACGCAAACGGCATGACCAGTATTGCGCCTTGAAACCAGAAAAACGTTGCAATGCCCATTGAAACTACGCTGAGGGATAAAAACAAGCCCAGCAATTGACTCGGCGTGACCGAACAGTTGCGCTTGAGCAGCCATTGAATGCCTCCACTATCGCCACTACCGCTGGCAGGCGGCGTGGTGAAGCGAAACGTTGGCAAGGCTGGCTGGAATTGGGGATGAGACACAGAGCACACTCAAAAAATTGTGACCCTGCAAGGGCCCGTTGAAGAGTGGGAACATGCCCAGCCGCTTCGGATATCAGTATAGCTGGGTTTACCCACTGCAGCGTCGAAGACGTAGGCTGGTTCCTACCTGTTTTACCGTCTACAGTGTGGGCTTTGCGCCACTGCTCAGCATGCTGCGCATGTCTTGAACCGAAACAAAGCTATGCGCGCTGACCTTTATTTTTGGCTGCGGTTTGAGGGCATGGCCGTAAATAACTTCAAACGTTAGTGAAAGTCGGCCATTAGCGTCGGCTACGAGATGTTGGGCCAGCGCCTTCTCCAGCCGCTGGCGAAAACCGCGTCCGCGCAAGCCTTCAAACCTAGCCGGGTGAAAATTGCGACCGATTTCGGCCAGCTCAGCCAGCAGGCGTGCAGGGCTCTCGTAGGTCAGCGTGATGCGTTCCATGTCCATAACGGGTTCGGCAAACCCTGCCTGCACCAGCATGTCACCCCAGTCATGCATATCGGTCAGGTCATGGCCAGCGGGCGGCCAGCCGAGCTGGCGATATACGTCTCGCAGCTCGATGGCCGTGTCGGGCCCCAGGCACGAAAACATTAAAAAGCCACCCACGCGTAGCGCCTGGTGCCAATCGGCCAGCAACCGTTGCGGCTCAGGTGCAATGTGCAGCGCCATGTTGGCCCACAGCATGTCCACACTGGCAGCGGGTGCCGCTTCAAACCGGGTTTGTTTTTGACGTAAAAGGGCAACTTTCCACCACGACTTTGCTATCTTACTCATAGCTTCTTGCGCCTGTATCTCTTGGTCTTCAACCACAAAACACACTGAATCTGCATAGCGCTTCGCGAGTTGTGCGTGGCATTGCAGCCCGCCGCGTACAGCGCCCCAATGGGCCCACGCCTGCGGCTGAAGTTTGATCCATTGCAGGCGATCCAGCATGCGGCTGGCAACTTCCTCGTGCAGCCAAGGCGAGTTGGCAGGTGCAATGCGCTGCCAGCGGGCAACTGCGTTGGTATCAAGGGTTGGCGGGTTTTGTTGGGTGGTCATGTCAACAGCAATTTTGCCACCGCAGGTAATATCGATCTTGTGTCCAACAACCTTACTTCGTCCATCAAGCGCTTTGGCTTTTCAATCCTGACCCGGCAGCTGCCAAGCCAATGCGCAGTGTGCAAAACCTGGCCCAGCGCCCAGGTGTGCGGGTTGTGCGTAGCGCGTTTTTCATCCTCTGCACCGCGCTGTAAATCATGTGCAATCAGCTTGCTGCCAGACCTATCGTCGGGTTTGGCGGGTGCGCGCGATGTGTGTATTGAATGCATCAAAGTGCCGCCACCGCTTGATGAAATCTGTGTGGCCGTCGACTACGCCTACCCGTGGTCTGCGCTGATAACGCAATACAAATTTGCCGACAGGCCGGACTGGGCACCGTTTTTTGCGCGGCTTTTGCTGCAGACGCCGAGCGCGGCGCTTGCATTTCACACGCTCGCGGACAACGACTTGATCTTGCCAGTGCCGCTTTCAAAAGAGCGGTTGCAAACGCGCGGCTTCAACCAGGCATGGGAGCTGGCCATGAAATTGGCAGCGCAATCGGGAACCCGCGCTCAGCTTGAGTACGCCTTGCTGCTGCGCGTCAAGAACACCCAGCCGCAGACCGCGTTAAAACGGCTAGCCCGCCTGGAAAATGTCAAAGGCGCGTTTCAAATTGACCCTCTGCGCGCGGGTGTTCTTGCTGGCAAGCGCGTGGTTCTGGTCGATGACGTGATGACCAGCGGTGCGTCGCTTTTTGCGTCCGCCAGTGTGTTGCGCGCGGCAGGTGCGGCGCACATTACCGGTATCGTCCTCGCAAGAACGCCACAATAAGCGCCATGTTCAACATCATATTGGTCGAGCCTGAAATTCCGCCCAACACGGGCAACGTGATTCGCCTGGCCGCCAACACCGGCGCGCGGCTGCACCTGATTGAACCCATTGGTTTTTCAATGGACGACAAGCAGGTGCGCCGTGCCGGGCTGGACTACCACGAGGTTGCACGGGTGCTGCGCCATGCAGACTGGCAGGCGTTTTTGACGAAAGAAAACCCAGACACTGCACGCATGTTCGCCATGACCACACGCGGTACGCGCAGCATGTACGACGTGGCTTTTCAGCCCGGCGACTGGCTGGTGTTTGGCTCTGAAACCAAGGGACTGGATGCCGAGCTACGCGAATCGTTTGCGCCCGGCCAGCGCTTGAAGCTGCCGATGCAGGCGGACCAGCGCAGCCTGAATTTATCGAACGCGGTGGCCGTGACTGTGTTTGAAGCCTGGCGGCAAAACGGATTTAGGGTATTTTCATAAATTCATTTTTCGGGCGAATTGCGGCACTCAGCGTCAGCGAACGCGTGGCATTCGGCGGTGCCCACATTCCTCATGCACACAAGTGCATTCCGGTGCGCTGCGGGCCAATCGCCTAGCACTTCATCCCGAAAACGAAGTTTCGGAGAAGGCTAACTTGTACTCAAGTTACGTCGTAACCAAAATCTGAATTTCTAAAGGTACCCTCAACACCAGAAATCAAGGATAGCGGCGCACCAGTGACTCGGCGATGCAAACCGGCTTGGCCGCGCCTTCACGCTCTACCACCACTTCCCAAGTCATCTGCACGCCTGAGTTGTCGATCGGCTCGCTGGCCAGCAGCTTCATGCGCGCGCGCAAGCGGCTGCCAACGGGCACTGGGGCTGTAAAGCGCACTTTGTTCAGCCCGTAATTCACCCCCATCCGCGAGCCCACAATGTCAAACGACGACTCAAAAAATTTCGGCAACAACGAAAGCGTTAAAAACCCATGCGCAATCGGCCCACCGAACGGCCCGGCGGCGGCCTTTTCAGGGTCGACGTGAATCCACTGGTGGTCCCCTGTGGCCTCCGCAAACAAGTTAACTTGCGCTTGGGTAATGGTGATCCAGTCGCTTACCGCAACTTCTTGCCCCACGCATGCGGCCAACTCGGCCAAGGTTTGAAATGTCTTCATTGGTGTATTCGCCTAAAAATTTACTTGTCTAGCCATTCACAAATGCCGTGCCACTGCGCCAAGTCCTTTTCCACCCGTCCAGGCGCTACGTCAAACAGCGTCAAGCCGCGCGCGGCCAGATGAATGTAGTTTTGCGTGTCGCGCACCATGCCCAATACGGGTACGTCCAGGCTTTCTACAAATCCTTTCAACTTGTCGGCAGCCAGCGTGCGTGAGTCCACACGCATCCCCACGACGCCCACCTGCACTTTTCCAGCGTGGCGGTTCTCGGCCAACTGGTCTAAAAATGCTCGCGTGGCAAAAATATCAAACACGCTGGGCTGTAGCGGCACAATGATTTTGTCGGCCAGTTTGATCACGTCGTTAAAGCGCCATCCATGCAGGCCGCCCGGCGTATCCAGCACCACATGCGTCGTGCCCTTGGGCGGCTTGACGATCAGGTCGGAGTTGATGTCCCAAGTCGAGATTGGCCGGGCCGCTGGCGGGCGCAACCCGAGCCACAACCTTGATGATTGCTGTCTGTCCGCATCGCCCAGCATCACAGCATGGCCCTGGCTGGCAAAGTAACCTGCAACATTGGTCGCAAGCGTCGACTTGCCGACACCGCCCTTGGGATTGGCAATCACGATAACGGGCATGTAAAGCTCCTCTTGAAGTTAACTTAATAGTTCTAACCTGTTCTCCATTATCGTAACGCCATGCTTCTGCGATTAAAAACCACTTGCCCAACCTACACCACCCGCACGCCGCGTCGTTAAAAAATGGAACATGCACCTGCCTGGCTGATAAACAGCCTCATCTACCTCGGCGCAGCAGTCATCGCAGTGCCAGTAGCCAAAAAACTAGGGCTGGGCTCCATCATTGGCTACCTTGCTGCTGGCATGGCGATTGGCCCCTGGGGCTTAAAACTCGTTACCAATGTGCAAGATATTCTTCACTTCGCTGAATTTGGCGTAGTGCTGATGCTGTTTTTGGTTGGCCTGGAGCTGGAGCCTAAACGACTGTGGAACTTGCGTCGCCCTATTTTTGGCTGGGGCAGCGCCCAAGTTGCTGGTTGCGCAGTGGTCTTGATGGCTGTGGCGATGGCGTTTGGCGTGACCTGGCAAGTCGCTTTGGTGGCCAGCCTGGGCTTGGCGCTGTCGAGCACAGCAATTGCCTTGCAGACAATTGGGGAGCGCAACCTGATGCCGACTTCCAGCGGGCAAGCTGGTTTTTCAATTCTGCTGTTTCAAGACGTGTCGGCGATCCCGATTTTGGCACTGCTACCGCTTTTAGGCGCAGTTTTAGTGTCAAATGAGGCTCTAGCACAATCAAACCGGGCGCTAGAAGCTATTAAAATAATAGCAGTTATCGGCGGTATTGTTGTGGGTGGGCGGCTGCTGCTGCGTCCGCTGCTGCGCTGGATTGCCAACAGCGGTACGCCTGAAATTTTTACCGCTGCGTCTTTGCTGCTGGTCGTTTCGATTGCGGCGCTGATGCAATTTGTCGGGTTGTCGATGGCCCTCGGCGCGTTTTTGGCCGGGGTGCTGCTGGCCGACAGTGAATACCGGCGCGAGCTTGAAACCGACATTGAGCCGTTCAAGGGTCTGCTGCTGGGCCTGTTTTTTATTGCCGTTGGTATGAGCATTGACTTCGGCGTGCTGCTGGCCTCACCGGGCCTGATGGCAGCGATATTGTTCGGCTTTTTAGGCTTGAAGCTGGCCGTAATTTACGGCATTGCCCGGGCCATGAAACTTCCGTTTCAAGAGCGTCCGGTGTTTGTGGTGCTGCTGGCCCAAGGTGGCGAATTTGCCTTTGTGGTGTTTCAGGCTGCCGCCGGGGCAAATGTCTTTTCAATGCAAACGTCGTCGCTGCTGATTGGCGCAGTGGCGCTGTCGATGCTGATCACGCCGCTGCTGCTGATTGCTGTCGATAAATTTCTTCTGCCGAGGTATGCCAACTGCAACACCACGCCGATGGAAGAAATATCCGAGCTCCAGACCGCGCCCGTCATCATTGCCGGCTTTGGACGTTACGGCCAAATCGTCAGCCGCATGTTGCAAGCGCAGGGAACCGTGCCAACCTTGCTGGACCACAACGCCGACCAGATTGAAACCGCCCGCGCCTTCGGCTACCGGGTGTTTTACGGCGACGCTACGCGCCTTGACTTGCTGCGCACCGCGGGCGCGGGCTCAGCCCAAATTTTGGTGGTAGCCGTCGATAGTGTGGAGCAATCATTAACGATTGTGGACATTGCCAAAGCGCATTTCCCGCAGCTGCAAATAGTCGCCAGGGCCAGAGACGTCATCCACTGGAACCAGCTGCGCGACCGGGGCGTGGTGCTGGTGGAGCGCGAATTGTTTGAGGCCAGCCTGAAAAGCGCCCGCAGCGTACTGGAACTGCTTGGCCAGTCACCGGCAGAGGCCGACCTTGCCGCGACGCGTTTCAGGCAACACAACATTGCACTGGTGGAGCAGTTTTACCCGCACTACAAAGACCGCGCCAAAGTCATTGCAGTCGTCAAACAAGGTCGCCTGGAGCTGGAGCAGCAAATGGCACAAGAGCGTGAACAACTTACCTCGCTGAGGTCTACGGGCAGGCCGCGCGAAGATGGTAACGGTAAGCTTTCAGAGAAGGTCTGAGGCAAACCAAAAATAGCTACTTTTAAGGCATAAATCGGCTTTTAGCGCAATAAATTCGTGCGCAAGCGGCTATTAAATAAATAGCAAGCTGCCCGTCAGCAGCTCAGTACGTCGCGCGACTTATCGCGTTCTTTCGGCCTCACGGCGCCGCTCGTCCATTTGGCGCCGCTCGACACACACCGCGCTCTGCGCGAACGCTGGTTTCGCGCACTGCTCAGACATGCAGCTTTGAAAAGAGAACAGAAGGCGGCCTTCACAGGCGGCGTTCGGGCTGGCGCTGCTCATTGATGCTGCTGGTGGCGGACTTTTTGGCTTGACCGCGTCAGCCGCTGGTGTGCTCACGGATTTTGGTACCTCTACCGTCACCGGGGTTTCGGCGCCAGAGGCCGCACGTCTGCTGGCAGCAGCGCGTGCCGCTGCAGTGGCCTGCCGTTGGGCGGCGCTGGCAGCCGTCAAGGGCAGCTTTGCCGCAGCCGACGCTGCCGCACTGGCGGGGTTTACTGGCACGCCAGCTGGCGCACTCGCCGCAGACCCGGACAATGGGGATGGGGACGCCGATGCAGCCAGTTCCGAAGGCCGCCTTGCCGCTTCAGGAACTGCACCAAACGAGACAACAGCCGTCTCACCGGGCCCAAGACCCAGTGCGGCCGACGCTGCTGATGCGGCCGACAGCGGTGCTGAAGCGGCGCCTGCAACTGCATTCGACTGGTTGCTTGCGGGCATGATTTTCAAGGCAATGATCGCCATGGCGACTGCTACCAATCCCACCATGGCCCACACCAGCAGGTTTGCTTTCTTTGCGGCAACAGGTGCGCTTCCAGCTACGGAATCTGGACGACTTGCAGGAGCCGACGCAGCTTTGGCACGCGGCTCAGGCGATGTACTCTTTATTGGTGATGGCTCGGAGGCGGCGGAACTTTTCGCTTCATTCACTGGCATAACGCCCAACAACTTCAATTTACGCCGAGCCAGGTCAGCATAAATCCCTTCTGGAAATTTCAGCAAAAATTTCTGCAAATCGGGTACGTCATCCGACTCCCGAATGTCTTTCCAGTACACCAACTCGACTTCCTGGGTCAGCAGTGCGCTATTGGTGCTGGTGCTGGTGCCTGTTCCTGCGCCAAGCCCAGTGCGTGTGGCAACCAGCGATTCACCGGCCACCATTGTGCTGGTCCAGGTGGCGCCTGCGCCCTGGACAGGCGACAGCCTTTGCGGCGCGATGGTCGCGTCATTTGCATCCTTGCTGGCCAGGTTGAGCGCATCCAGAAATTCGTCGGCATTTAAAAATCGTTCGTCGCGCGATTTGGCGAGTGCTTTCGCTACCACTGCGTCCAGCGCGGGCGGGAGACCGGGGTTGTGAAAGGTAACGGCAGGCGGCTTCAGGCCAACGATATTCTGGATCACGGCGAAGTCGGTTTCACCGTCAAAGGGCCGCTTGCTGGTCAACAACTGGTACAGCACCACGCCCGCAGCAAACAGGTCGGCTCGCGCATCAATGGGACGGCCTTCCAGCTGCTCCGGTGACATGTACTTCAGCGTGCCAACAATCGAGCCCTGGGTTCGGGTGGCATCGCCTGAATCCTGAATGCGCGCCACACCAAAATCGGCCAACTTGATGCGCCCGCTGGCCTGCACCAGCAAATTGGCAGGCTTGACGTCTCGATGAACGATTTTTTGTTTGTGCGCGTAAGCCAAGGCCGACAAAAGATCAGACATGATGCCGAGGGTCTGGGCCAGCGTGAACACTTCGCCTTGGTCCAGGTGGTGCTTGAGGTCATAGCCCTCAACAAACTCCAACACCAAAAAAGCAACGTCACCGTCCCGGTCAGAGTCATACACACTGACGATGTTGGGGTGTTGAAGCCGCGCTGCAGAATGCGCTTCGGTTCTGAATCGCACTTCGTATTCGTCAGCCGCCTGGTCAGACAGGCTATCGACCTTGATGGTTTTAATGGCAACCCGGCGATTCAGGTTTGGATCGCGCCCCTCATAGACCAATCCCATGGCGCCTTTGCCGAGCACGCGAATCAGATCATAACGACCAAGTTTTATAAGGCTCATGAATAATTAGACATCATCAAGCAAACTGAAACGACATTAACCTTAAGACAGAGGAGTAAAAATGTAAGTTAACGTATTGTCTTCGTTTTAGACACCCCAACCGACAATTTTGGCGCTTTACGAGGTCTAGGCCTACAACTGTGCCTGACGTATTAACTTTTTAACAAAAACGCTATCAGCGGCGCACGCTCGTCCGCACGCTCGCAGCCCGGCACGATGTGACCCACCCCGGCCAGAGTGCATTCGGTTCGGCGCAGCAAAACGCCATCGCTCTGATTTCCCATATAGACCCAGGTGCCATAGCTGGAGGCATCCGTCAGCACAAAATTACCACCGCGCCACTGCAGTGTGGCGTGCACGCGCGAGACGCGCGGATCGTTCAGTGAAAGCCCTGCGTCGGTGGCGCGGCCTATTGTTAGCAGCCCACTTTTGGAATGGAGAAGAAGCGTTTTTCCCTCGAAAGTTAGCTCCAGAGTTGCAGCTTTGGTTGCTGCGATCATTGACCGCCCAGCCATGGTGGCCTCTTCATCGCGCCCGCTCTGCCATTCAACGCGGTAAACATGGCTGGTCTCTAGCCGCCCACGCAAGTACATCGGCCCTATGCTGCGCAGCGCTACTTTTTGCAGCGGCAGCAGCGACGCCCAGACGTTTTGCGTCGCCAGAATTTGCCCGCCGCCGGCCAGGTCCGCCAGCCGCGCCGCAGAGTTGACGGTATCGCCAAAACAATCGCCATTGATTTCCACAACAACACCAGACTCCATTCCCATTTGCACCTGCACTGGTGGGCCTGAACCGTTGGGAACCATTGGCTGCAAGAGCAGGCGCTGCTGAATACCCATGCAGGCGGCCAACGCATCACCCGCGCTTTCAAACACCACGAACAAACCATCGCCGAGCAGCTTGACGATGCGGCCGTGGTGCTGCTCAAACTCGCCTTGCAACAAACCCATCAGCTGCGTGACAAACTCAGACGCTGACTTGTCCCCCAAACGCTCGTACAGGCTGGTGCTTCCAACGAGATCAGTGAACACAACAGTAGTCATTGCAACGGGTCAACCCAAACCATAAAGCGCCAATATAGCAGCCCAATGCGCAGGAAAAGCCAGACAGCGCTCAAGCTCGCAACCCGTCCCACAGCAGCTTGCACCCGGTTAAAAGCATTCCACCGTACAAGATTCGGTAAAACACCACCTGGCTGATCCGCCGCGCCAGGCGCACACCGATCCACACGCCAATCGGTGCCAGCGGCAACAGCATCAGTGAAGTGGTGAAGTTGCGCAGGTCCAGCAGGCCCAGCCATGCGTACGGACCCCACTTGGACAGATTCACCACAAAAAAGAAGAACGCCATGGTAGCCGTGAACTTGACGGGAGACAGCTTGAGCGAAATTGCATAAGCGTTGACAGGTGGCCCTCCGGCATGCGCCACAAAACTGGTGAAGCCTGACGTAACCGCCAGCAACGCACCCGCCCATTTGGGTGGGGGAGCACCGCCCGGCCTGGGTGGAGACAACAGGCGCTGCGCCAGGAAAATCAGCGTGAGCGCACCCACGATGCCAGCCACCATATTCGTATCGAGCAACTTGAAAAGTAGTGTGCCAATAACCGTGCCGACCAGGGCAAAGGGCACTAAAAACTTGAGCAGTGCGCCGTCAAAATCTTTACGAAAAGCGGCAATGCCCAAAACGTCCATCAGCAGCAGCACCGGCATCAAAATCGCGGCGGCCTGTGGCACTGTGACGGCCATCGCCATCATCGGTACCGCCAGCGAACCGAAACCCGCACCAAAACCGCTTTTGCTGATGCCCAGAAGCAACACAGCAGGCACGGAAACGGCGTAAAAAAGCGGCTCAGTGATCAACGGAGGAATTCAAAATGCAACGCGGTGACCCACATCAAAGCACAGTGCAAGCCTGCTCAAAACCAAGGCGCGGGTTGCGGGCGAACAGCTTGCTGTCGTCGCCATAACCGAGGTTGATTAAAAAGTTGGTTTTAAAGCGTCCATCAGCAAAAAACTCGGCATTTACCTTGCCCAAGTCGACGCCGCTCATCGGCCCGCAGCTCAGGCCCACAGCCCGCGCAGCCAACATAAAGTATGCAGCGCCCAACGTGCCGTTGCGAGTGGCTGTACTTTCGGCCAACGCGGCGTTGTCGGCAAACATTTTTTCCGCACCCGCGTCGTGCCACACCAGCGGCATGTTTTCGTAAAAGCGGGTGTCGGTTGCGACAATTACGGTGACGGGAGCGCTTTTGGTTTTCTCAACATTGCCCGGTGACATGGCCGGTATGACCCGGGCACGAGACTCCGCGCTATTAAGAAAAACATAGCGCCCAGGTTGCGTGTTCATGGAGGTCGCGCCCATTTTTGCGATGTTGTACGCCTGTTGCAGCAACGCAAGCGGCACGGGTTTATCAATGAATCCGTTGGCGGTGCGGGCGTCGAAAAAGAGCTGGTCGAGGCAGGCTTGAGCAATCGTCATGGTGTGTCTTTTCAATGTTTGGGATTTATCCAGCTTAGCGCAACGCCGCGCAGCCCGCGGTGTACAACCGCTTTTTTGGGGCAAGAGGCGTGCATTCCACAATACGCTATTTAATTTATAGCTGCCTGCGCCCGTATTTATTTGCCAAAGTGACATTTAATATAAGATTTTCGAGGAGTCGGCTCATGGCTTGGCGCCCGCCGTGCCCTTGGGCAGTGCTATCGGTTTGACCGTGCCGCAGTCTGTGCCCAGCCACCGGCCCGAACCGTCGATGGTGTTGGTCTGGACCTTGCCTTGCAGGGCATTGATTATTTTCAGTTTCGATGTGTAGCTGCTGTCGTTCGGGAAGTTGAATTCACCTTCACCGCTAGACGCCGGGTTGGTACAGACGTACTTGAACTTGATGCTGGTGCTGGTTTTTTCGCTGGTCGTGCTGGTGCAGTTGCCTTGGGTTTGCAGAGGCAGCTGACTTTGCTCCACCATCTCCTTGGTGACACAAGACTTCATCACCATCACGCCTCCAGGGCCTGACAGCGTGACGCCTTGCTTACCCATCATGGCCTCCATCTGCTTGCGCTGCTCTGGCGGCATGCTGGCCATTTGCTTTTGCATGTCGGCCATGGCTTTTTCCATTTCAGGGTTGCCACCCATTTTGCTGGTGATTTCCCACAATCCAGGCTTGCTGGTTTGGGCGTGGGCGCATAGGGAAGCCGCGCTTGCAAGAGTGACGGCTAATGCAATAAATGATTTCATGTGCGGTCCTTTGAAGTTGGCTGACACTGGCGCGAGTAAACAGATTATTCGTCAGTAAACACGTCAGGACAGGTAGCACCCCTGTTCGGCCTGAAACTTATATAAATAATGGCTTTTTCCTATTAAATACGGGCAAGAACAGCTACTAAATACATAGCACAAAGCAACCCTTAAACCCGCTCAAGCACCAGCGCAATGCCCTGCCCTACGCCAATGCACATGGTGCACAGCGCATACCGGCCGCCTGTTTTATGCAACTGATTGACTGCCGTAGTAGCCAGGCGCGCGCCTGATGCGCCCAGCGGGTGGCCCAACGCGATTGCGCCGCCGTTGGGATTGACGCGTTCATCGTCATCTTGCAGGCCGAGCAGGCGCAGCACGGCCAGGCCCTGGGCTGCAAAGGCTTCGTTGAGTTCAATCACATCCATTTGAGCCAGCGTCAAACCCGTCAGCACCAGCACTTTTTGGGTGGCTGGTGCGGGGCCAATGCCCATGATGCGCGGCGCAACGCCTGCGGTGGCCATACCGACGATGCGTGCGCGCGGAATCAAACCGTTCTTGACAGCAGTGGCTTCGTCCGCCAACAGCAAGGCACATGCACCGTCGTTGACGCCAGAAGCGTTACCTGCTGTGACGCTGCCATCAAGGCGTACTGCGCCTTTGAGCTTTGCCAAGGCTTCAAGAGACGTTTCACGCGGGTGTTCATCCTTGCTGACCACTATTGCATCTCCCTCGCTGCCGGAGGAGCCTTTCTTCTTTTGTGCAATCGTGACGGGTGTGATCTCAGCATCAAAGTAACCCGATTTCTGTGCCGCCACCGCTTTTAGCTGGCTGGACAAAGCCATCTTGTCCTGGTCTTCACGGCTGATATTGAACTCTGTTGCTACGTTTTCAGCAGTCTCAGGCATCGCATCGACGCCGTACTTTTCTTTCATCAGCTTGTTGACAAAGCGCCACCCGATGGTGGTGTCATACATCTGCGCAGCGCGGCTGAAAGCGCTTTCAGCTTTACCAAGTACAAAGGGCGCGCGGCTCATGCTTTCAACCCCGCCCGCTATCATCATCGTAGCCTCGCCTGCTTTGATCGCGCGGGCTGCCGTACCAATCGCGTCCAGGCCAGAGCCGCAAAGACGATTTATCGTTGCACCTGGCAACTCCATCGGCAACCCGGCCAGCAAACTCGCCATATGCGCCACATTGCGGTTGTCTTCGCCCGCCTGGTTTACGCAGCCGTAAATCACGTCCGTTACAGCCAGCCAGTCTACGTTGGGGTTACGCGCCATCAACGCTTTGAGGGGGATGGCACCCAAATCGTCGGTGCGAACACTGCTGAGTGCGCCGCCGTAGCGGCCAAAAGGGGTGCGTATTGCGTCGCAGATAAATGCGTGGTTCATATTTATTTCCAAAGGATGCTTGCAGTTCAGGCATCGACAAACCATCTGGCAGCCGCTACCCACTTAAAGCAAGAGGAAATAATAGCCCAGCAATAGCAGACGCTCCTGCAAGACTTTGGATCAAACCTCTCAGGGCTTGCGAAAACCCATCACCAGAACAACCGCACCCAGAGCCAGCGCACCCAAGCTTAACCATTGCGGAATATTGACCGATTCTTTTTCTTGTACTTTCAACTCTATCGGTCCGATTTTGGCAGTGGTTGTGTCTTTGGTAAAACTGAAACCACCTGTGAAGAAACCCGCCAGGCCTATAACAATCAAAATAATTCCGGTAATTTTTGCTGCGTTCATTTTTATCTCCTCATTGGTTGTTGTTTTGCACAGAATGCCTTGTAATCCCGGGTAACAAAACACTAGTAACAATTTACCTGCAATCAGGCCCTTTGTCTGTAGGACGTCAACAAAATCAAGCGCAGCGCAAGTTGTTTGGGTTCAATTGCAAGTACGGCGTGCTAACCTCAATCCATGTTCACGCCCTCTCAAGCCGACGTTCGCCGATTTTTTTGTTCGGTTCAAGCCAAAGCGCTTGCCCGGCAACCGCTTCAAGCTATTGAAATACTAGCAAGCCAGTGGCTCGACGAGCATCCGGAACACCGCCCCGATGGACCACCCCTTCCACCTGCACATCTGGCCGATGCAGGTCGTCGAACAGGACGGCGCGTCCCTGGCGGAACCCACGTGGCGCGACGTCATCAATGTCCCAGCCCGCGGCCGGGTCGTCGTGCGAATCGCGTTCAACGACTTCACCGGACCCACCGTCTACCACTGCCACATCCTCGACCACGAGGACGCCGGAATGATGGGCGTCGTCGAAGTCACCTGAGCCGGTACTCCTCGGCGCGGAACACCAGACGAACCAGGCAGACCAGCCTCAGGGATGACCACCTTCATCGGATGTTGACCTTTCCCCGGGGTCGACCTTCATCGTTGTGGGCCACCGTTGGTCCAGGACGCAACGGTCCGGGGGTGATCCCACTCCCCCGCCGGCGCCCGTGGATGAGCGGAGCAACACGTGCGGCCGGTCCTGTTCTCGATCTTCGGAATCGACGTCCAGTCCTACGGGGTCAGCAAGGCCCTGGCAGCCCTGGTGGCCGCCTATCTACTCGCGCGGGCCTTCGAACGGCTGGGATACAAGCGGGACTCGGCGTACTCACTGGTGATGTGGGCCACGATCTGGGGATTTGTCGGCGCCAAGATCTACTACCTGCTCGAGCAGCCCACATTCAGCCTCCACCACCTCGGCGGGATG
>ENA-OFCF01000659-OFCF01000659.1-metagenomes-genome-assembly--contig:-NODE-659-length-14708-cov-8.034600_pt1 | contig 14708 bp, 14 predicted proteins | sample MGYA00153387_OFCF01 | MGnify analysis MGYA00153387
ATCGAACTATTTTTCAAGTGGATGAAAAGCATCCTCGGCAATCGTCACCTGATGGCGGAATCGCCTGAAGGAGTGGCCATCCAGACCTACAGTGCGCTCATCGCCGCACTGATGTTGCAATTGCTCACCGGCAAATCACAGGACTTTTCAGGCTATCGACTCAAATACAGGAGAAACAATGCCGAACACTTCTGGCCTAATGACATGTATTTTTTCATTTTTCACCATCGCAGAAGACGGGATACGGCGGCATGGAGCGCGGCTTCGAGCACCGCAGCTTCGCTGTGGGTGAGGGGAATAGTTACTTTGCGGACGGATTTGTCTGAGATGTCTTGGCGCGAAATACTCATCAGATAGGGGGCGCGCTCGGGGTCTTGGCGTGGGGTCAGCTCAAAGGCGCTGTTGGATTTTTCTGATTGGTGAAACAGCTTGGCTTGTGGGAGCTTGCCTTGCAGGGTGGCGAGCACTGCACCGAGATCTGAGAGGCCCCATTTCATAGTGATTTTGTTTTCCCAGTCGAATTGTTTTTCGCCCGATTGGGACGCTGCATCGACGAAGATCGAGCCCTTGGTGCGGTTGAGGCCGAAGCGAATCACTCCGCCGCTGCCACGGGAGTTCGGTTTGTAGATCGCGTAATCCGAGCAGCGTTCGGCGGTGATGGGTGCAGGTGATGCATCAATAGTGGTGTCTTTCATAGCTGTGTGCATTGGTTGATATGCAAGTCCTGTTTTAGGTAAAAAAATTAGAGACGCAAGAAAAAAGTGTTCATCTGAACAATTATTTTTGCAGGCCAGAAAATTGTGATTTCAACTTCCGTTTTTGTGTCAACGAGGCAGGGTGGGCGCGGTGAATGCGCGGGTTTTGATTGATGGTCCATCGGAGTTGCTTTTCGACTACGCCGTGCCGGCGGGGTTGGACGTGCGTGCTGGCTGTCGCGTGCGAATTCCGCTGCGCCGCCAATCCGCCACGGGCACGGTGTTAGCGATGGTGGAGGCTGCGGAGGTGGATTTTGCGCTGCGCGAAATTGAATCGCTGATCGATCCCGAGCCGCTGATCACTCCGGTGCTGTTGCGCATGGGCGAATGGATCGCGGAGTATTATGGCTGCGGGATTGAGACGGTGATCCGCTCGCTTTTGCCGGAGTCGGTGCGGACCGAGGAAAACTCGGCGAAAACTCGGCGACTGGCGATTTTGGATGCGGTGCCAGATGCAGCGGTGATGGAAAAACTCGCAAAACGCGCGCCGCGTCAGCGAGCGATTCTCGATTTGTTAGTCGAAGCGCCGGATTTGAGAATGCCGGTGGTGGATTTGGGCGAGGGCAACTCGGCGGCGCTCAAGAGTTTGGAGAAAGCCGGGCTATTGCGGTTAGAGCAAGAAGATGTGCGGCGTGAGCCCGATGCCGATCTGGTGGACGAGGTGCTAGAATCTCTGCCGCTCCAACTCAATGCCGATCAGCAAATGGCGCTCGATGCAATTTTATCAAACCTCAAAGAACCCGCGCCGAAGCCGATGCTTTTGTTAGGTGTGACCGGATCAGGAAAAACCGAGGTCTATCTGCAAGCGGCGCGGCATGTTTTGGATCTCGGGAAAACCGTGCTGGTGCTGGTGCCAGAAATTTCACTAACACCGCAGACGGTGCGGCGTTTCAAGGCGCGTTTTGCCGCGATGCAAGATCAGGTCGCTGTGCTGCATTCCAATCTCTCCCAAGGTGAGCGATTTGATGAATGGCACCGCATCCGGAAGGGCGTAGCGCGCATCGTGATTGGCGCGCGTTCAGCGGTGTTCGCGCCCTTGCCGGATCTCGGGCTGATTCTGGTAGATGAAGAACATGAAAACACCTACAAGCAAGAAAACGTGCCGCGCTACCACGGACGCGATGTGGCGGTGTTGCGGGCTGCTTTTGAAAAGTGCGCGGTGGTGCTTGGCTCGGCGACTCCTTCGTTAGAGTCATGGCATAACTCACAAATTGGGAAATATGATCTGCTGAGATTGAATCAACGGGCAGATGGTCAATCGATGCCGCTGGTGCGAGTAGTGGATATGAGGTTAGAGGCGGCAAAACACAAAGGCGCGCCTGCGGTTCTATCTGACAGATTGCGGACAGCGTTGGAAGAACGCTTGGCAAAAGGTGAGCAAGCGATCTTGTTTCTCAATCGCCGGGGTTTTGCGCGTTCGCTGCAATGTCCGAAGTGCGGTCATGTTTGCCAATGCCCGCATTGTTCCGTGGCGCTCACCTATCATCGCACCGACGAGCGCTTGGTTTGTCACGTTTGTGGTCATCAGGCGATTGTTCCGCGCAAGTGCCCGGAGTGCAAAGATCCTTCTATCATCTTGCAAGGTTACGGTACGCAGAAAGTCGAAGAAATCATGGCCAAGGTGCTGCCACAAGCGAAGATCGCTCGCATCGATGCCGATGCCATGCGGCGGAAAAATGCGCTGCGAGATACCCTCAACGCATTCAAGACTCACAAGATCGATGTTCTCATCGGCACCCAGATGATTGCCAAAGGATTGCATTTTCCTAACGTCACATTGGTCGGAATTTTAAATGCGGATCTCAGTCTGCATGTGCCAGACTTTCGGGCGGGTGAGCGAACGTTTCAACTCATCACGCAGGTATCTGGCCGTGCGGGGCGGGGTGATCTTGAAGGCGAGGTGATCGTGCAGACTTTCACGCCTCACTCGCCGTCTATCCAATACGCGCGGCGTCATGACTTCGATGGTTTTTCCGAGCAGGAAATGGAGTTTCGTCGGCAATTTGCCTTTCCTCCGTATGGGCACTGTGCAGTTCTAACGAGTCGTTCCACTCACGAGCGTCGCGCGGAATTCACACTGCAAACACTCCATCTTAGGTTGGCGGAAAATCTCCCACAAGGAATCTCGTTAGGCGAGGTGTTGCCATCGCCACTGATCCGCTCTCACGGCCAATTTCGCTTTCAGATCACGCTGCGTGCATCACGGGCGCGACCGCTCACGCGTCACGTGCAGGCGGTGCTGGCGCGCACGACGCTGCCAGATGATGTCACCGTGGTGTTTGACATGGACGCGCTGAATTTTTCGTGATGTTAGTTTTAGAACGAGCCGTTGAGTTTGCGGCCGGTCCAGAAAGTTGCTAACAACAAAATAAGTGCTACTAGAGTCGCCCAGTGGGACCAGAGTGGAATGCGGATTTCTAGCGGACGAGGTTCAGGCAGCGCAGCGATTTCCTTGATCAACTCGGCGAGTTGTGCTGGCTGGATGGTACGGCCACGGGAAACGCGGGCCAATTCGTCGAGAACTTCGGGGCGTGCAGGTTGGCCGGTTTTTTCAATCTCCACACCTTGAGCGACGAGTGTGGTATCTAGCGGTTTGTCTTCAGCGCCGCTTGCAGTGGCGCGGATTTTCCAGATGCCCGGAAGATCCACTTTGATGCGACCGCTGAATGCGCCCCATGCGGAATCATTTTTTTGCAGATCGATGCGCTGGGTGTTGCCGTTAGGGGACGTGAAATCGACGGCGACGCCGCCCTTTTCTAAGGGTGCGCCGTTAGGGTCGAAGGCATTTGCATTGATCGAAACGGTGCTGCCGGGTTCCGGGTGTTCCGGGGTGAAAAAGAGGCGGACGCGCTGGCCGGCAGCCATGTTTCGCTGATAGGACATCCAGCGTGCGACTTGTCCCCAGAAACGATAGTGATAGAGATCTTCCACGCCACGGCGCCAGCGCCATGCGGAATCGATGCCCATGAAAAGCACCTTGCCATTGCCAGCGGGCTTGGTGACTAACAGTGGAATCGGGCCGAATTTTCCCCTGCGGTTGCCGTGGACGGCGAGAACCTCGGTGCCGCCCTTGGCTTTGATCACAGGCGCATGCCAGAAAAATCCAGGCAAGCGGCGCCAGATGTCCGGGTTTTCTCGTTCGTTAGAACCTAGCATCGTGAGCAGCGACCCGCGTCCCTCGGTGGTGAGCGTGAGCGGCGAGGATAGGCTTTCGCCAAAACCGTTGCGATGTGTGTCATCGAGTACGACGGGCATCAGGTCGGATAGGTCGGTGTCGAGCAGGGAAAACTGGTTGCCTTGGGAGCCCGGCATAAAAATGACGCCGGAGGCTTGGTTTTCGACGAGTCCGCGGATCAAGGTGCATTGTTCCTTGGTGAGTTGGCCCTTGCCCACGCCGACATCGCCGATGAACACGACGTCGTATTTTGCTAGGTCTTCGAGTTTATTGGGGAAGGCTTGGATGTAGTCCTTGCCTCCGCCGAGAGCCAGTGCGGGGTGGAAAAGCAAACATGATAGTTCCACTCCGGGATCACGCGAAAGCGCGTTTCTTAGAAACCGATATTCCCAGCGTGGCAGACTTTCGATCACGAGAACCCGGATTTTTTCAGGACGCCCCGCGATGGTGAATTTGCGGGTGTTGTTGGAGGAAATGAGTTCGCCATCGGCCACAGGAATTGATAGATCAAGGATGGACGAGCCTTCTTTTTCGATGCGCCAGAGAATGGAATCGTAGGTCTCGCAGTTAGGTGGTAAGATGATATCCTTCGTGTGTTCGCGTCCATTTTGATCGCGCAGACGGATGATGGTGCGCACTTGGCGGTCGAGCGAGGAACGGATGGTGAAGGGGATTTGCACGTTTTCACCGACGATGCCGTAACTCGGCGCGGTGGCGGAAAGGATGTCGAGATCGGGGAGACGGGTTTTTGCGCCGATGGGGATGGAGAAAATCGGCACGCCACGAAGTCGCAATTTCTGGGCGGCAGCGACTGGTGGTTTGCCGATGTTCGCATCACCATCGCTCAGCAGCACTACGGCGCGGAGGTTGTTTTGTTGTTCGAGAATTTCTGAGAGAGGTGCTTCTAGGTCGCTGCCTGAGAGTGCCGGGTTCTCCTTGTCGGCAGAGGCGAACGGCTGGCTGGTGACTTCGTTTTTTCCGTTAGCTGCTAGTGGTTGCCAGAGATCGGACGAGAGAACTTTTTGCACCCATTCTGCGCGGGAGACAATTTCGGATTTTTCAGATAGGACTGCGGGCAATTGGGCGTCGATGGTGGTCATCGACTTGGAATCATCCCAGAGAATGGCAATTTTTGGTTTGGTGTTAGGATTGACGATGGTGCGCCATTCTGGCTGCCAGAGCAGGATCACAACGGCGATGGCTGCCGTCATGCGTAGGATTTCAAGAACCGCGGTGCGTCTCGGGTGTGGACTGCGTTTCCATGTGAGAAACGACAATGCCCCGATCAAGATCAGGGCGATGATGCCGATCCAGAGAGTTGCGGGTGTGGGTGATAGATGAAGCATTGGGAACGAAGCACTAAATATTAAGCATCACATTCGAAACGAAGAGCGAAATTATGAAGATATGGGTTTTGGCGATTTCTGGATTTCGGATTTCAGATTGAGTGTTTCTTTTTTCGGCAGGCATAGGATGGCTTCGGAGATGAAGAAAAACAGAACTGCGATGAGGAATGCACGCCAGACATCGCGGGACAGGGATGGATCTCCGGCTTGGCCCGCTTGATCTAGCAAGGTGAAACGTGTGCCATCGAGTACCGTGTCCAATGCCTCGCGTGTGAGGATTTCCGGGGTGTCTTCTTCTAGCGGACGATTGAGTGCTAACAGTCGTTCGCCGAGCTTGAAAACGCCTGATTCGTATTCGCCATTGGCGGGATCGGGTGTGCCGTAGTCATCGAGACGTTTGCGGATTTCGCCTGGCAGAAGGCGCGCTTTTTCTGAGCCGGCGACTCCGAGATATGATGCATCGAAGCGTTCGTTGCCGGCTTGAACAATGCGCTGAACTGCGGGCAGTAATACATCTGCATCGCCGAGATTTGACCAGGTGTAATCTGGGATGGATCCGAGAAACCATGCCGTGCCGTGATCAAAGATGCGTCGTGTGATCATTGGTTCGCCATCTTCCCAGCGGGCGAGGGGAGACGTGTCTCCGAGTGGGATTTGGCGGCGGATCGCTTTGAGTCGGTTAGCGGAAATCGGTGTGCCGTCAAGGCCATCACGAAGTGGTCCGTCGCTGCGATTCCAATCTTTAAGAATGAAAAATTTGCCGACAGACGCTTCTGTTGGATCTGACCATTTCAAGTCGTTGAATGCGATGCTCGATGGCGTTCCGGGTGGGAAGAAGAGGATTTGCCCGCCGCTAGTTAGAAAAGTTTGGATGGTGTTAGCTGCGCTGCCAGTGGGAAGCGGTGCGGCCCAGAGGATGGCGGCGAGGTCGGAGGTGATGGCTGAGTTGGCTTGTGCGGGGTCCACACGTTGGGTGCTCATGTTGGTCATTCCGGGCGGAGCCGCGGCTAGAGCGAGGTAATCTGCGGACTCTCCGACTGCGGAAACGATTAGAGATTTTACAGGTTTCGCCGGGCCGTAGGCGAAGAAGGCTGCGTTGTCGCGCGGATTTCCATCTGATGGGATCGAGAGCCATCCGTGGCCGATCTCGCTGCCGGATGGCAAAGGCACGATTTTTTGAAAACGCAGTGATTGGCCCGGCACGGTGAGAGTTTCGGATGTGCTGGCGCCGTTGAGGTGGGTGCTGAGAGGGATGGATGAAGCACCGCGAGCATCGCCGGCACGCAGTATTTCGACATCTGCTAGAAGTTCGTCTCCCACGCGGCGTATGCCTAACATTCGTAGCGAGGCATTGCTTGCGGTGGCTCCGGTGAGTGAAATGACGCGGACCGCAGGCTTTTGCGGGAGATCTGCCAATCTGGCGCGTGCGGCGGCCCAACGTTCGTCATCGGGACGCCAACTGGACGATTGAAGGTCAGACGCAAGCCAGACTTCCGAGCGACCGCTTGATTCAGATAGAAATTCGCTGGCGCGGGTGAGCAGAGTGGGGAAGTCGGCCGCGACATCGGTGGCGGCGGTGGCCGAAAGTTTGTCGAGGGTGGCGGGGTCTGGGATTTCTTGTGGTTTGTTAGTGGCGCTGTCGATGAGAACAAGGCGAGCTGAGCCAAGTCCTGCCATCGCGTCACGGACTTTTTCGAGGATCAATTGGCGTCGGGATGCGAGGCCATCGCCCGGTTTGATTTCCATCGAGGGCGAGCGATCTAATAACAAAACGACCGTGTTGATCGAGCCGCCGCCCCAGCCGATGAGTCCAGAAACGAAGGGTCGCGCGGCGGCGGTAGCCAGCGCTGCAATGCCAAGTGCACGGCATGTGAGAATGAGGATGTGGCGGAGCTTTTTCTTGCCACGGGATTCGCGCGCCGCCTTCAGCAAAAACTGCATGGCAGCCCACTGGATGGTTTTATGGCGCCGCCTGTTGATCAGGTGAATCGCCACCGGTACAGCGGCCGCCGCGAGGAACCAGAGCAGGAGTGGGGAGAGGAAGAACATGTTTTTTAAGATTTAGTCCTTACTCGAAGGTCTCTTCGCCGACATGTAGGGAAAAGTCCATGGACTCGTGAAGGATACGGGCGATTGCGACTTGGCTGGATTGGACTCGGTAGATGAGGAAGTGCTTGCCGCAGCGAAAGGTGCGGCAGCCTTGCATGATTTCATCAAGAGCTTTGCTGCCGGCAGTGAATGGATTTTCTGCGATGCGCTGCATTGCCGTTGTTACTAATTTTTGATAGGCCGGGGCTTGATCTTCGCCCCAGAACTCGAGGGTGTATAAAAAGATATCCAGGAGGTCTTCCTTGGCTCTTTGTGATAGGCAATAGTTGCTCACTTGCTGACATTTTTGCTGGCTTTTTTCCGATGGATTTCGAGGGCTTGCGCTGCGATTTCCTCAATGGACATGGTGGTGATTTCTCCCCGGTCCAATTGATCGAATCCGAGTAAGACCTCGCGTTTCAAGTGTTCGAATTTGAGCTCTACCAGAGAATCGTAGTCTTCCTTGGAGGTGAGGACAAAGGCGGGGCGACCGTGTTTGGTGATGGAAACGGGACCGGTGCGGGCGCTGTCGAGGACTTGGCCGAGCTGTTGTTTGGCGATGTTGGCGGTCACAGTTTTCATAGTTTAAATTTAATCTAAAATAGACGAAACGGATGAATTGGCAAGATCAGTGTTTTGATCAGTGTTTTGACTTCGGTAGCCGGGCCGTTAGGAATTCGCGGAGCAGCGGCTCTAGCGGCGTGTCGGTGGTGACGAGTTGATAGTCGGCGGAGGCGTCGTGGCACTTGGCGCGCACGGTGGTGAGGAAATCACGGAGCGCGGTTTTGTATTCGTCGGCGATGAGGTTGGGTTCGGCGATGAGGGCGGTGCCATCTTCGAGATCGACGAAACGGTGTGGTCGGTCGAACTCGAAACCAATTTCTAGCGGGTCCATCAGGTGGAAGACTGAAATATCGTGCTTGCGGTAGCGGAGGTGCTGGAGCGCGTCGCCGAGAGCGGCGGTGTCGGTGAAAAGATCGGATAGAATCACGACAAACGCGCGTTGACCGATTTTTTCTGCGATCGTATGGAGGGCGTTGATCAGACCGGTTTCGCCGGAAGGCTCGAGTTTGGCGAGAGTGGAAAAACAACGTTCTAGGTGGGCAGCGCGGCGGCTGGGCGGGACTTCGAGGTGGAGTTTGTCGGTGCAGATAGAGAGGCCAGCGGCGTCGCCTTGATTGACTAACAAGTATGCGAGCGATGCGGCGATGCGGCGTGCGTATTGGATTTTCGTTTCGCCGCCACCCGTGAAATTCATCGAGCCAGAAGCATCGACGACGAAATATGCGCGGAGGTTCGTGTCTGCTTCGAATTCCTTGATGTAATATCGATCCGAACGAGCAAAGGCCTTCCAATCGAGACGACGCGTGTCATCGCCGGGCACGTATTTCCTGTATTCTGCAAACTCGACCGACGAGCCGCGGTGAGGCGAGCGGTGTTTTCCAGCCACGTTGCCCATCATGGGAACGCGCGACTCGATAGGCAGCGAGCCGAGCCGGGAGAGGAGTGCGTTATCAATGAAAGAGTGGCTCATGATTTGTCTTTGGCGAGCAGCAGTTTGGTGGTGCTAACGGTGAGTACGTTCATCTGGCGAATGGCGATGGAGTTGAGTTTTGTGAGGCGGGTTGCTGGAGCAAGTTGCATGTGAATGAACTCGGCGTTGAGGCTTTCTAAGTTGGCTAACACAAGGAGTTGTTCGATGGTGGCGTGATCACGCATGTTGCCGTCGAGTTCCGAGTTCATATCGCGCCATTGCTTTGCGGTTTCGCCGAAGAGTGCCACGTTGAGGATGTCCGCCTCGGATGCGTAGGTGACGGCAGCTTGGGCGGGCGTGACTTCCGGCGGGATAAGATTGGATTTGATCGCATCAGTATGAATGCGGTAATTGAGTTTCGAGAGAGTGCGATTGAGATTCCAAGCGAGTGATAGACGGCGGTTTTCGTCGTCCTTGAGGCGTTGGAATTCCTTGATGAGATAGATTTTAAATTCGGGGCTGATCCACATGCCGAATTCAAAGGCGATGTCTTTGTGGGCATAAGTGCCGCCGTACCTGCCGGCGTTAGCCTTGAGGCCGACGGCCCCGGTTTTTTCCACCCACTCTTTCACGCTGAGTTTGTAGCTATTGAGACCGGCCTGACTTTTAATTGTGGCGAATTCGCCGGAATTAAAATTTGGGTTATAGACTGACTCCCATATGCCGAGAAACTCGATGGTGTTGCGGTTTCTAAGCCAATCAGAGATGAAAAAGTCTCCGTCCTTGGCTTTGAGCATGTCAGTTAGTGAAATAAAATCGCCGTCCTGATCGCTCAGAATCGTGATTTCTGCGCCTCGGACTTCAATGGTTGATTTGACGGTTCTTTTCATGGGGGCATCAGAAATTTTGCATACTTTGCTTTTCAATTCATCCAGCCAAGTGAGTTGCAAAATAATAGAAATATCCAACGGAGTAAATTAGAGAAATGGTTCCCAATATATACGCCGTCCGAGCATGTGGACCTTTTCTGATAGCGAAGCCGATGATGAAAAGAATGAAGCTTATTGGTAATGCGCAAACAGCAGTCCAAAATAAGACTTGAGCGATGAGTTCTTGTGTAGGGGTATTCAAAATCAATCCTCCCGCATCTCCTTGATCAGCCGCTCGACGATTTTTTTGGACGTCATTCCCTGCGATTCGGCGGCGAAGTTCGTGATGACGCGGTGGGTGAGCACGGACGAGGCGACGGCTTCGATGTCTTCTAACGAGGCCATGTAGGCACCGCGCAGGGCGGCGCGGGATTTTGCGCCGAGGATGAGATATTGCACGGCGCGGGGTCCGGCACCCCAACCGACGGTGTCCTTGATCCACTGCGGCGATTCCGGTTGGCCGGGGCGGGTTTTGCGGACGAGTTTCACCGCGTATTCGTAAAGATGTTCGGGCACTGGGACACGGCGCACGAGTTGTTGGAAAGCGAGGACTTTTTCGCCGTCTAGCAGATGATTGAGGACGCTGCGTGCGGTGCCAGTGGTTTCGCGGGCGATGCGTTTTTCCTCATCGGCGGATGGGTAATCGACTTCGATTAGAAACATGAAGCGGTCGAGTTGTGCTTCGGGAAGTGGATAGGTGCCTTCTTGTTCGATCGGGTTTTGGGTGGCGAGCACGAAGAACGGCGGTTGCAGTGTGTAGGTGTGACCCAGGACGGTGACTTTATTTTCCTGCATCGCCTCTAACATCGCAGATTGAGTCTTGGCTGGCGCACGGTTGATTTCATCTGCTAACACAATGTTAGCAAAAACCGGCCCCTTGATGAATTCGAACTCGCGTTTGCCGCCGACGCCGGATTCTTGGATAATATCCGTGCCAGTGATGTCTGCGGGCATCAGGTCGGGTGTGAACTGGATGCGGTTGAACGAGAGATCAAACGTCTGCGCGACCGAGGAAACGAGCAGAGTCTTGGCGAGGCCCGGCACTCCCATCAACAGGGCGTGACCCTTGGCAAAGAGGCAAATCGCGAGCTGCTCGATGACCAGATCTTGGCCGATGATGATTTTTCCGAGTTCTGCGCGGAAAGCTTGATAGGTTTGTCCGAGTTGGTCGATGGCGGCGACATCATCGGCTGGGAGTTGGAGGGCGAGGTCGGGCGTGGATTCCATGATATATTGTGCGTGTGAGCGATGCTAGGAGGCGATCTTGTTTTGTCGAGGTGTGAGTCAGCGATTATTTGTTGGAGAAATCCGGTCAACCACGGAAACGAGAATCATTTTAGCGCGAAAACTGCCTGATTTTGGGAAATCTTCAAAACTTGTGCGAAATTTTCCATTTCCGATTTGCCACCAGGAGCGGATCCTGCGTTCTAATCGTCTCGTCATTCCTTACTTCCCATGAAACTCACCAAATTCCCCACCCACAGACTGGCCGTTTTGGTTGGCATCTCCCCCGTCACTCCGGCCCTTGCGGTGGTAAACATCGACTACGTCAACGTCGGCAACGCTGGGAATACAAATGATCCTACAACGGGTTACGGCGCGGTTTCCTACGCCTACCAGATCGCGAAGAATGAGACGAGCATCTCGCAATACGCGGAATTTTTGAACGCGGCGGCGAAGACAGACACCTACGGACTTTACAACACCAGCATGGCCACGGATGGAAACGTGGCAGGCATCAGCCGCAGCGGCAGTTCTGGCAGCTACACCTATTCCGTGCTCACGGGAGCGGGGAACCGCCCGATTGCCTACGTGAGTTGGTTCGACGCGGCGCGGTTTTGTAACTGGCTGCACAATGGCCAAGGCAGCGGTAGCACTGAGACGGGAGCCTACACGCTCTCAGGAGCGATGAGCGGTATCATCCTGAAAAATGGCGGAGCCGCTGCATGGATTCCCACGGAAAATGAGTGGTATAAGGCCGCCTACTATGATCCGACACCCGGTGCGGGCGGAGGTGACAATTACTGGCTCCATGCCACCCAGAGCGATACGCTTACAAACAATAGCCTGTCGGCAAATTATTATGATGGTGACTACGCGGTGACGCAGAGCGGGAGCTATAGTTCGAGCCAGAACTACCTGACGGATGTGGGTGCGTATGGTGCGGCGAGTGACAGCTTTTACGGGACCAACGATCAGGGAGGAAACGTCTATGAATGGAACGACGCGGTGGAGTCCGGCTCGTGGCGCGGGCTGCGCGGGGGCGCTTACTTCTTTGTCGAGAGCAACGTTAGCGCGTCCATCCGCCTCAACTACGGCCCCACGGTCGAGACCAACGTCTTGGGGTTCCGAGTCGCCAGTGTCCCTGAACCAACTTCCCTCGTCCTGACGATGTTGGCCAGCGGTGTGATGCTGGCCCGCCGGAAACGTTAGTTCTCCCCTTTGATCCTTTATTCCTTTGTCCTTTATCTTTGGGGAGCGCCGCCAAGATGGCGGCGCTTTCCATCCACCGCAGGCGGATGGAAATTTTTCTGCAAAACCCCGTGCTTGCGCAAGCGTCCGCATCTGTCACCTTTTACCCATGAAAAAAATTCTCACAGCCATTTTGACCCGTGAAGGTAGCGGCTTTGTCGCCATGTGTCCGGAAGTGGATGTGGTCTCACAGGGAGACACGGTTGAGGAGGCCAAGGCGAATTTGAAGGAAGCTGTGGAATTGTTCTTCGAGTGTGCGTCTGAGGAAGAGGTGCGGCAACGCATGGCGAGTGAATCCTATATTTCTGCGATGGAGGTGCAGGTTGCCTAAGCTGCCGGTGCTTTCCGGGCAAAATGTGCGCAGGGTGATGGAAGCTCATGGTTTCCAGTTGGTGCGCCAGCGCGGCAGCCACATGGTGATGCAGCAGGTGATAATCTGCGCGAGGCCACAGAGTTGTATCTGGAGGTATTCCCGATGAAATCGAAGACGCCAGCGGTCTTAACGGCTGCGGGAAGCGTTTTTCCGTAACTTTTCATGGTGCCAGGGTTCAGCCTCCTACCGCCTGCGGAGTAAAATTAATTTTTTTTCCATTTCCGGCTTGCCAGCTCCCGGGGGTCTGCTAAATCACCCGCCCCGCGGGCACTCCGGCAATATCCGGCCCATTCCTGCGGTAAAGCGAACTCACGCACATCATGGCACGTATTCTAGGTATTGAAATCCCCAACGAGAAGCGCATCGAAGCTTCTTTACCCTACATGTTTGGTATCGGCCGCTCCACAGCAGCCAAGATTCTCGAACACGCAGGCATCGACCCCAACATCCGCACTGGCCAACTCAGTGAAGAACAACTGGTGCGCATCGCCCAGGTGATCCAAACCGAGTCCATCATGGTCGAGGGCGATCTCCGCCGCGAGCGCCAATCCCAATTGAAGCGCCTCACCTCGATCAATTGCTATCGCGGCATCCGTCACAAGCGCGGCTTGCCCGTTCGTGGCCAACGCACCCGCACCAATGCCCGCACTCGCAAAGGCAAGAAGAAGACGGTGGGCGTGAAGAAATAATTTTAACTAACACACATGTCCGAAGAAACCAAACCAGAAGCTGCCGTAAAGCCGGCAGTTGAGCCCGTAGCAGCTCCAGCACCCGCAACCACCCCTGCTCCTGAAGCAGCCGCCCTCGACGGCGCGCCGAAAAAGGAAGTCAAGCGCGACATCTTCGCCGAAATCGGTGGAGGTGAGGAGGAAATCAAGATTCACAAGGCCAAAGGCGCGAAGAATGTCCAACGCGGCATCGTTCACGTCACCGCCACTTTTAATAACACCCTCGTCAGCGTGACCGATCCGAGCGGCAACTCAATCGGCTGGTCCAGTGCTGGCAAGATGGGTTTCAAAGGTTCCCGCAAGAGCACTGCATACGCCGCTCAAGTGGTTTCACAAGACGCCTGCCGCCAAGCCATGGGCCACGGCCTCAAGGAAGTGGATGTGCGCGTGAAAGGTCCGGGTTCCGGCCGTGAGTCCGCCGTCCGTGCCGTGCAAGGTCTCGGTCTGGAAATTCTCTCGATCCGCGACGTGACTCCCATCCCGCACAATGGCTGCCGCCCGAAAAAGGCCCGCCGCGTGTAATCCTCCAATCCTTTTAGAAATACCACTATGGCACGTTATACAGGTCCCCGCGCGAAAATCAGCCGCCGTTTCGGCGTCTCACTTTTCGGCCCCTCCAAATCATTCGAGCGTCGCAACTTCCCACCCGGCCAGCACGGCGTGCGCGCCGGCCGTAAGAAGAAGAGCGAATACTCAGTCGCCCTCGGCGAAAAACAAAAACTTCGTTTTCAATACGGCGTGCTCGAAAAGCAGTTCCGTGGCTACTACGAAGAAGCCGCTCGCCGTCGTGGCGTCACCGGTGTGATTCTCCTTCAACTCCTTGAAACTCGTCTCGATAACGTCTGCTACCGCGCAGGTTTCGGCAATACCCGCCAAGCCGCTCGCCAGATCGTCAACCACGGCCACATCCTCGTGAACGGCCGCTGCGTCGATATCCCGAGCTATCAAGTGAAACCTGGCGACGTCATCAAAGTCGGTGCCAAGCCATCCTCACAACAACTCGTTCTCCGCATGACCGATCTCACCCAGGCAAGTCCCGGCGTCGATTGGGTGGATGTGGACAAGGACAAACTGGAAGCCACGGTTTCCCGCGTCCCAGAACGCTCCGACATCGATCCGCTCGTCAACGAGCAGCTCATCGTCGAACTTTATTCCCGCTGATTTTTTTCATTGGTTTGTTTTTGGAAAAACGCCTGGACGCAAGTTCAGGCGTTTTTTTGGTTTCAGCGGAAACTATATATCCCCGGGAGTGCCGACGTCCCCGTCGGCCATGTGCATGGTGCGCTAATCCTTATTTTGAATGAGGAAGGCAGAAATAAGGGCACTTGTCCGGGTGGTGGTGTGTGTCCGGTGAGGTTGGCGGGTTAG
>ENA-OFCF01000660-OFCF01000660.1-metagenomes-genome-assembly--contig:-NODE-660-length-14704-cov-5.258311_pt1 | contig 14704 bp, 11 predicted proteins | sample MGYA00153387_OFCF01 | MGnify analysis MGYA00153387
GCTGGCCGCAAGGATGCCCAGCGCTATGGGCAAATCAAAGCGGCCAGAGTCTTTCTGACACCAAGGAGTATATTTGCGAACTTATCAGATGAATATTCGCGAAGCCGCCATTGAAGAACTCACGCTAAGGCGACTTCGCCTAGAGCAGTCGCTCGCCTCTACAAACAACACGACTATTCCTCGGAATAAGGTCGGTTCAACGATCTTTCCGATGGTGCGCCAGCCGTCGAACTCCAATCGAGGAGCTAAAGGACACGTGCACTGTTACAAGGCAGGCGGCCATGTTCCTCACGAGTCTGACATTGAGAGGAAGTTTTATCAGTTGATGGAGTGGGATTACACGGTGGACACGTTTGCTGTCCAACCATTCAAAGTTCCATACAAACGACCTTCTTCCCGGATGAGCTTCTACACCCCTGACTGTTTAGCTATCTCAAGCAATCTTTTTGTCGATTCCGAGGTCAAGTACGCTCCGACAGTTTTTGAAATTAAAACTAATGAGGAGCTTGCAGAGGAATGGGCAGAACTGAAACCTAAGCTTCGGGCTGCTAGATCGTTTTTGGCAGAGTCGGGTTTTCGATTCAGGCTTTTGACGGAGAACCAGATTCACCCACATTTCTTAAAGAACATTGAATTTCTTCTCGGCTATCGTGGCCCACGCTTCATGCTTCGGTCAAAAAACGAAGAGCAAATTGTCGAAGAGCTGATGTGGGCAGTAAAACGGTCGAATGAAGATTTCACGCCTCGGGATTTGCTGACCCGGGTTGGGAATGTCGCACCCCGGGAGGACGTCATTCCATGGATGTGGAATTTGTACTCGGACTACGTTTTTCAGTGTGATTTACTGGTGCCTCTCACGCTGGATACCGTTTCCTGGCGTGTCGGTGATGCAGGAGCAAATATGCTCAATTTCGGCACTACTAGCACTAGACCCGATTGGAGACAAAAAGCAAATGACTGGCGTCGTTGAGGTTCATCCTGGAGCTCTAGTGGCGCTGGACGATGGTGACGTGTATATCGTTGTCAAGTTTCGCTCTGCCGAAATGGTTTTGATTGAACATCGCACAACCTTCCGTCGTAAATCGGTGCACTTATCGGATATCCGGCAGGTCCAATCGAAAAATGATGACTCCAAGGATGTTCCCCTTGAAAAAGTGTTTGAAGATGGCTGGGAAATTGCACGAGAAAAGGCAAATGCTGTTGAACGGGTTTTCGAGTTAGGTGGCGGAGAAGTTGTTGTCAGACAGGTCGCGGCGGATTGCGAAGTACATCCCTCTACCCTGTACCGTTGGATTGAAAGTTTTGTGGTTTCACGGCGGGTAATTGATCTCTATCGCAAGCCCCGAAACGATGTGGGAAAGACCCGTTTGGGGATTCGGGTTGAAGCGCTGATTAGACAGGTTGTTCGTGATTTCCATCGAACTCAAGAGCGTCCCAAGGTGGTTCAAAGCTATCGAGAATTGGAGCGGCGTTGCAAGCTGCGTAATCTAAACGTTCCCTCGATTGACACGTTTAAAGTTCGTTTACTGAGCTGTGAACAAAGAGAAACTGCAGCGGCGCGCGGAGAGATTCGAAAAGCCAACAAGCTGCGGTTGAACAAGGGGAGTCTTGAAGGTGGTGACTTCCCGTATGCGTTGGTTCAAATTGACCATACCTATGTGGACATTCAGCTAGTTGATGGCGAATACCGTATTCCTATTAATCGTCCCTGGATCACCGTTGCTATTGATGTTTACAGTCGTATGTGTCTTGGCTTTTATATCAGTTTTGATCCCCCAGGCATGCTCGGGACAGGCTTGTGTTTGACCCATGCGATTCGCAGTAAACAGGAATGGATGGCCAAGTTAGGCATCAATTACGACTATCCCTGCCAAGGTGTTCCTAGGGTGGTCCATGCAGACAACGCCAAAGAATTTCGCGGAAATACGCTGAAAGCGGTTTGCGACTTGCACCATATTGACCTGAGGTTTCGCAAGAAAAGGAAGCCTCAGCACGGCGCATACATCGAGCGATACATGGGTACTCTGATGTCTGAGATCCACGCGCTGCCTGGCACTACCTTCTCTAATGTCGTCGATAAAGAAGAGTACGACTCTGAGGGTAAGGCTGTGTTTACGCTGCCGAAATTTGAACAGTGGCTGGCTCACTTGATTCTTGGGGAGTACCACCACAGGCCGCATTCTGGCCTAAATGGTGTTCCGCCAATTGTCAAGTTCAAGAGAGGGATTGCTGGAGATGAAGGGCGGCCTACTGGGAGGCTGCGAATCGAATCAGATGAGCGTCGCTTATATATGGACTTTCTGCCTCAATTTGAAAGAACGATCCAGCAGCAAGGCGTACAAATTGATGAGATTCACTATTCGGCGGATGTGCTGCGACGCTGGGTCGGAGCTCGTGACCCACAGAATCCACGGAAAACTAGGCAGTTCATTTTCAAACGCGATCCTCGTGACATTGCGGTGATCTATTTCAAGGACCCTGAAACCGACCTCTACAGCCCTATTCCTTACCGAACTCTTTCGAATCCCCATATGAGTGTTTGGGAGTTGGAGCGCGTACGCAAGTACTTGAGGGATCAGGGCAAAAAAGAGGTTGACGAAGAAGTCATCATGGCTGCGCGTAATGAAATGGTTGCGCTGCGAGACAGTGAAGTTGCGTTGACCGCAGCGGTTAAGAAAGGACGTTACTCTCGCGCTCAAAGGGATGCTGTACGCCGCCGTGAGTCTCCGCAGCCAGAATTTGGACAAGAAGCTACTGCCGCGTTTTTAGCTTTTGAGCAGGCTCAAGCATTAGGCGTACGGCCAGAAGATGCAGCCCTCATCCACAATGGGGAGGTTAAGGCATCAGTACCTAAATCCGGGCCGATCAAACCTTATGACGAGATCGAAGATTACTAAATATTGGGGGCCCTATGCTCGGTGAGAGAGGCGAGCCGAAAGAGCTCTACGGACAGGTATTTGGGCGGCATAGGGATAAGCCTCCCGAGACCTTGTTGCCCGTGACAGAGCCAGAGGCACTCGATACTGAAAGTCGTCTCAAACGACTTTATCAGCCCTTCTGGATCGGTTATGAGCGAGCGGTTGAAGTCCGCAACCGTATCGAAGAATTGCTTGATACCCCTTACTCGGATCGTATTACCAGTTGTGCTGTGATTGCGCCTTCGTACAACGGTAAAACAAGCATTTTGCGCAATGTACAGCGTAGGCACAATGTCCCGCCTCTTGAGTACCAAGTGGGCTCATCACCGTCAGAACTCAAGATTCCAGTGTTCTTTGTTCAGGCGCCACCGGTACCAGATGAGGATCGCTTACTGGATGCCATCTTGCGGATCCTTCTGCTTCAGGGGTCTCCACGCGAACCGACCGAACACAAAATTTCAAGAATCCAGGCGGTGTTCGCAGGGCTGGAGGTAAAGCTTTTAGCGATAGATGAGTTTGGCTTTTATCAGGCCGGGAGCATTGACCGGCAGCGCAAGGCACTGAATGCGCTTAAGTACCTTAGCAATGAGCTAAAAATACCTCTGGTAGTTGCGTCGGTGGAAGAAGGCTTGAACATCTTGTCTGCCAATAGTGAGATAGCTAACCGGTTTCCCGCAGAGCACCTAACGCGTTGGAGAGCCACTGACGTTTCAACTCTCAGCTTATTGGCATCTTTCGAGAAAAAGCTCGGGCTGCGAAAACCGTCGAATCTAGGCACAGAAAGCTTTGCCAAGCTTGTGATTGCCAATACAGGTGGCATTCTTGGTCACATGCACGACTTGCTAAGAATTTTGGCCAAACAGGCGATTCGCTCAGGTGCAGAGCAGATCACGGAATCTGATTTGACGCCTGATCGGTTGAAGGCGATCAGATGGGTTGTTCCAAGTCTTAGGCACCAACGCCCGACCTAGTCAGGTTTGTCTTAAAAGTATGTACAAGCAACAGGAGCTATGGCCAACGGAGATCTTCACGCAGGTCCAGCGGCGACGAGTTTTACCTGTTACGCGAGCGATGATTAGCGGTGAATCGCTGAGCTCTTGGATTGTCCGCATTGCCGATGCACACGGCATGTCCACACAGCAGCTTGGTGCCTGGTTGATGGGGCGCGGTCGGCAAATATTTGCGGAGGATGTAGATCGCGGGTTTTGGGATGATCTAGTGGAAGCAATCTCCCATGCTACAGGACACACAGTGGAAGTTTTAATGCGTGGCACCTTGCGCTCTTTTGAAGGTGTGATTTGGGGGGAGATGCCTCGGCAAGGAGCCACGCGATGGGTTTTGCCCATCCTCAAGCGAGGAACACAACGCTCTGGATACGGGGTGCAATACTGTGCTCAATGCTTGGCTACAGACGAGACACCGTACCTAAGGCTGATATGGCGTTTGGCGTTTGTGGTTGCGTGTCCAGAGCATCGGTGCTTTTTGGAAGATCGCTGCAACAGCTGCCAAGCCCCTGTAGCAATACATCGCTGGCGCACTGGCGTGTTTCGTGACTACCGCAGTTCAGGCATTGTGAGGTGTCATGAGTGTGGCGCGGATCGTCGGATGTCTACCGGGCAAGCTGCAGAAACTGAGTCGCTTGTTGCGCAAGAGCGCATGCTCAATGCACTTCGGCCTGTTCCAATAATTGTGGATGACTCAACTGTGCACTGCCTTGCGTATTTTGCAGGTGTAGCCATGATTTGGTCTTTGTTGGATGACCTGCGTAATGCTGATGCAGTCTGGGGCGAGCTTGAGTTAAAAGCGCCAACTTTTGTCAAAGATGCTATCTATCGTTATGGAGGCTTCGAACGAAAAAACGTCCAGCAAAGGGCTGCGTTGCTTGGCGGGTGTGACTTGATTTTGAGTCGAGGCGTAGAAGAGTTTGTTGAACGGCTGGGTCTAAAACGCATTTCCAGTCACAGCCTTCTCCGTTACAGGAGTCCTTTGCGGGCACCTGCTCCGTTTTGGTATTGGAGTTTCATCCGACAACATTTGGATAGAACGCTTTACACCCCCTGCGATGAGGAAATCGAAGAGGCGATCCACTACCAATTGCGTATTGGTGGGGGGCATTCTGTCAAAGTACGTGATCTCTGTGCACTTTTAGGAATGGCCACAAACAACAGTATCAAAGTGGCGCGACGGATGCGTGAGTTGGGTGTAATAAATAGGTGATGCCTGCTGAGATACAGGCGCTGGAGTGAACAGGCTGCCATGCCGGACTGTCTTGGCCACTGATACCGACTGAAGTTGAAGATCTTGCTGGTCTAGCCCATTAGAGCTCATTCTCCGGCACCTAGCCTGTTCGGCACCGCTAGCATCAGACTGGATTTAGACAACAACGACACAGCGAAATTGATACGAAGTACCGTAAGTTTCGTTTGTTTGTGGAAATCAACATACGATGAGTATTCATAAGTTGATGTATACACATGTAACGTGGCGATGCACGTTGTTTTAGTGCAGCAAGCAAGTTGGAGATCGCATTAGTGCTCAATGCCAATATGCAAATGCGTTTGCAACCTATAGGTGTTACCTGTTCAAGGAGTAGCTTATGTACACACTAATTTTTGGTTCGTACATGTGAGCGCATTGGTCTAGCGAGCTTGTATTGCCTCAGCGCTTGGTGCTGTTAGTTAGTTTTCTCGGTTAAGAGGGGTTTATGTAAATTTAAAATAAATAATACATCTGAATACTTATCAGATTTTCTGAGCATAGAATTGATTATAGCGAGGAAGATGTGGAGTTTATGTTGTGTCAGAAACAAAAGAGACGCATCTTTAAAATTTATTAATTCTTAGAATTGATTATTAACAGTGATTGATAAGTATGAGTAATATTAGAAAATTTAAAGTTAGTTCTTATTTAAAAGATATCATTGGTCGTGATTTGGTTACTAATGAATATATCGCTATATTTGAGCTGGTAAAAAATTCATTTGATGCTGGTGCTACAAAAGTAGACATTGAGTTCAATGCATACGAGGATAAAATTACCATCGTTGATGATGGTAATGGAATGTCTAGAAAAGATATTCTTGAAAAATGGCTGTTTGTGGCTTATTCAGATAAATCTCAAAATTCCACTGATACATATCGGGATAAAATAAAACCAGCAGGGCAATTTGCTGGAAGTAAAGGTATTGGAAGATTCTCTTGTGACACCTTGGGAACAAACCTTGAATTATATAGTATAGAGCAAAAAGAAAAAAAAATATCAAAGTTAAAAGTTGATTGGACAAAATTCGAAAAAGATAGTCTAAAAGAATTTCAGGATATTAGTGTAGATTTAGTTGATGAAATAAAATTTCCTGAATGTACCTATGTGAGCTCTCCCTCCTCGCAAGGAACGATGCTTGTAATTACAGGTGCAAGGCATGAATGGGACGAAAGTGCAATTGGTAAATTAAGAAGAGATTTGGCTAAGTTGATTGATCCATTTGGGACATCTCCAAGTGTAGCGGTCTCTACTTGGATGGTTAAAGATAAAGATGTTCTTATTGAGGGTGTTGATGGCCCAGTCGGGAATGAAATTGCGGACGTTCTGACAGAAAAAACTAGTCGTATAAATGTGTTGATCAATAATGGGGTTATTGACACAACTCTTTATGATCGGGGTCGGAAAATATATGTAATCCGGGAGCCGTCTCCGTACAGCGAATTGGCAGACTGTAAAATTGAAGGTGATATTTATTTTTTAAATAGATCTGCTAAACAAACATTCACTCTACGTATGGGTGTTCGATCTATCGAATTCGGTAGTGTTTTTCTATTTCTTAATAAGTTTCGAGTTTTCCCAATTGGTGAAGAGTTTGATGACACCTTAGGCTTAAATCGACGTAAGCAGCAAGGTCAAGCCCGATATTTAGGAACTCGAGATATTTTGGGTAGAGTTGATGTCATAGCGAAGGCGAAAAAATTCCGAGAAGTTTCAAGCCGTGATGCAGGGCTTGTAGAGGACGCAAATAGTCGAGAATTATTTGATGCAATAAGAAAACACATGATTTTTCGCCTCGAGCGATATGTGGTCGGGGTGAATTGGAAAGATAGTTTTGATCAGGGTAAGGACACCTCTGAAGGTCTTGAAACAGACAAAGGCAGAGAACGTATTTTGTCGATAATTGGTGCTTTGGCTCGCTCTAAAGATGTCGATATTATTTACTATGACGATGTAATAGTAAGAGTCCCTGATGATCCGGATCAGATAACAGATGACACATTAAAATCGATGTTGGAGGTTGCTAAAAGTCAAGGTAACTCCGACCTGTTACATCAAATCGAAGAAGCTCGGGTGCGTATCGATGAGCTACGAACGGCAAGAGAAGAAGCTAGAGAAATTGCTCAGCAAGCAGTAGTTGAGCGACATCGCGCTAATGCGCGAATAGCTTTGCTTGAAAAGCAAGCAGCATTTCTAGGTAGCAGTCTTGATGTTGATGTTGAGCGAGTTCAACTGCTAATGCATCAAGCTACGATTCATTCGGGGCATATTCGTTCTGCACTTGCTAATGCCGCTTATGAGATTAGGAATATATTATCAATAGCTAATACTCCAGATAGCGCAATTGATAATGATGATGTTGAAGATTTATTTGCGTCAATTAGACAATCTGCACGCCGAGTTTCCTCTTCAATTGCTGGCGCGACACTTTCGGGTGATCGACTTGGTGCTGTGCTTTCATTTGCGCCAAATATTAGAGTTGATTTGCAAACAGATCAAGTGACCGGAGATCTACTTCAATTCTTTAAAGAGTATTTTGAAGTGCGTTTGCAGGGTGTTCCGGGTATGCCAACTGCTGAATTCGAAAAATCTGATTTGAAACTCTATAGAGAATTTTCCCCAGTCGATATTTCTGTGATTATTGACAATCTGATTGATAATTCTAAAAAAGCTTCAGCAAATAAAATTACCTTTAAAACTACTAGAAAAAATCAAAATTGTGTTGCTATAAAAGTGACAGATGATGGATTTGGAATAAACGAAAGAAAGGTTGATCCGGCAAAAATATTCGAAAGAGGGTATTCTGGTTCAGCCAATGGTACAGGGATTGGGCTTTATAGTGTTCGCCAAATAATTGAACAGATGGGTGGGACGATAGCATTAACGGGTGACGGAAGTCGTGCGGATTTTGAAATGATATTTTTCGGAGCGGTGGAATGAATTTAGACTTTGGTATACTTTGGATAGAGGATTCTTATAGCCCAGAAGAAGAAGAGAGCTTAAAGCGTCAAGTTAATAGTTCAGGTTTTATAGCCAGAATCGAAGTTAGACCTAATAGTGTAGGGTTAGAAGAACTAGCTAAAGAACATAGTCTTTATCATTGTTTTGACATAATACTTCTCGATTATCGACTCAGAGGAGAAAATGGGGATGATTTAGCTCCGAAAATTCGCAAACTTTTTCCAACAACTACAATTCTTTTTTATTCTGGAAGTGTCTCCGAAAATGAGCTCCGTAGCTTAATTGCAAGCAAAGAAGTGGAAGGCGTTTATTGCAGTCGTCGCGATCAACAAAGATTTATACAAAGAGCTGGGGAGCTAATTGAACAAACCACACAAGCTCTGAATCGTTTATCCGGGATGAGAGGGTTGGCGATGAAAGTCGTTGCTGAATGCGATGATTTAATGAAAATGGCAATGCTTTCGATGTGTGAGCGAGATGAAAATTGCAAGAGTAAAATAATAGAGCTTGATCAAGACGTCAAAAAACACTTTAGCGATACTATTGAAAAATATGATAAAGCAGTTGAAGGTGGATTGAATGAACGGTTTAAAACATTTTCCATAGATAGTGCGAAGATTTTTAGTCATTTTCGTCGTTTGACTAAAGAAGTTGCAAAAAATCCTGCTGCATTCGATCTAAGTGAGGAACAAGTAGATAGATTGAGGGAGTTAAGGAGTTTTACCTCGCAATATACTAAAGATGTTTTGAAGAAGCGAAATATTTTAGGGCACGTTATTGAAACTCAAGCGGAAAAAGGTTGGGTTTTAGAAGGTAGTGATGAAATCAGTGTCCATGATTTTTCTGATATTAGAAGAACATTTTCTAGTCATATTAGCTTTATCAGAGAAATTAACAGTATTGTTGCTCCTGCTAGTGTCTAAAACACTAAGCAGCATCTCTCCTAACGCCTCCGCAAGAAGTGGAGGTACTGCATTTCCAACTTGGGTAAATTTTGGGCAAGCATCTTTTCTGCGTTGACCGCCAGTTGTATAAGGACCATAAAAAGTAAACCAGTCAGGAAATGACTGTAGTCTGGCGTGCTCACGAACACTCATTGACCTTGGTCGTGAATAATGAATGAAATCATCTGGTAATGTACCAATTGTTGGTGCCGGAGCATTCGAATTGAGTGGGGTTGTTGACCTTTTTTTTATCCCTAAACGAGCTCTGTCGGCTGGTCGCAAGCATATTCCTGGTTCGCAGCTATCTAATATTAGTTGCATGCGTTGAGTTGAATTTTTGCTATGCCTTGGAAGTCGCATGTCAGTTGGTTGAGAATCACTATTTCTTCTCATCAATTCCTGATATTTGCTTTTAGCTATCTTCTTGCGGGTCAAAGTTTTGAAACCTAAATGACCCCAATTTAAATCAAGTGGTAAATTATTGTCGGACTCTTCAAGATCAGAAATTGCGTCTTTAGTACTTGTAAAGTTAGTATCAAGATCTCTTTTTTGTAAAAATTTTTCCCGTAAGGTATGCAATCGCTGAATAGGGTTAATTCCTGGAATAAATCCTTTTAAGGCAGCTACCAAGATGAATCTTGGTCTTTTTTGTGGAACACCCCAATCTGATGCTTTCAAAATTTCAAACCATACGTCATACCCGAGATCATTTAGTTTTTTGACAACATAGCTGCTATAAGTACCACCTGTCCGGTGCTTCATCGAATGAAATCCTGCAACATTTTCCAGTAGTACTAGACGTGGTTGAATGATCTCAACATATTTAAGATAAACATCAACCATTTGACTACGAGGGTCATCAGGACGTCGCAATCCGTTTATGCTAAATCCTTGACAAGGAGGTCCTCCCGCAATCAAGTCGACTGTTCCGCGAAGCTTCAAAAGCTCTTTACCATGTTGCTCTAGTAAATTTGCAGCATCCCATGCTCTTTTTTCAATCCAATTTGGCCAAGTATGAGAAGAATTATTTTTATCTAGCAAGTTATATTTATATGTAGAAAATGCATCGGCATGGAGTTCCACATTCAGCATAGTCGTGAATCCTGCGGCACCTAAACCTAGTGATAGACCGCCGCAGCCAGAAAAGAGATCGATACATGTTGCACTCATTTCCGCAGTATCACATTGCTAGTTGAAGATGTCCAGGACAAGTGCAGTTCGGTGCCTTTCGGCAAGCAGATTGCGTCTTAAATTTGGCAATCCCAAAGTGTTGGTCCGATAGTCACTCAGTGTGGATTCAACTGGTCAATGCAACACAATGACCGCCGGCGGAAGGAGTGTTGGCATGAAGCGAAGACCGCGGATTTACTACATCGAAGCTCAGAAGGCCATGATGTGGGACCAGCTGGAAAGCTGGTGATACCTTGCACGAGATCGGCAAGCTGTTTGGCCGACCGCATATATCCATCCACACCATCCTTAGTGCAACGGGTGGCATCCGGCCACCAGCAAGACATCGGGCACGTTTGGCCTTGTTTTTGGCAGTGCGCGAGGAGATATCGCGAAGCTTGGCTGCAGGTGAATCTATCCTGTGTGTAGCCAAACGCTTGAAACGCGCAGCGTCCACAATCAGCCGTGAACTCCTGCGTAACGGCGGCAAGACTTGCTGCCGCGCTACAAAGGCAGATGAGGCGGCCTGGGAGCGAGCACGCCGGTCCAAGACATGCAAGTTGGCCTGCAATCCTGAGCTGGCGCAAATCGTGGTGGGTAAATTGCAGTTTCAGTGGTCGCCCGAGCAAATACCAGAGAGGTTCAAACGAACTTACCCGGGCGCAAAGGATTTGCAGGTGTCTCACGAAGCCATCTACCGCACGCTCTTTGTTCAAACACGTGGGGCTTTAAAGAAAGAGCTTCTGGAGCACCTGCAGCATACCTGAGGTATGCGTCGCTCACGCTACTACGTAAGCGCCAATTTCTACCCCTAGTGAGGTCTTGGTTCCGGATATTCCGCGTTTACAAGCAGCAGTCTTCGAACGTGGTCACTCAATCCATCCTTGCTCAAACGGCGCCAAGACGGAATGGATAAAACGAGACGCTGAGTTCTCGTAGAGCACCACCTACCGAGCAACGAAATTACCAAGTCAGCTAGCAATACTAGACAATCAGATGCATGTCAGGCGCTTCCCTCATTGCAAACCATATGAATGTTTCATACGGACCCATCGTAAGTTCGTCGGATGTGATTGCATCGTTTTGCAATGGTCGCTTAAGTGGAAAAGATAAATGGGCGAATGGAGTTTTAGCTCCTTTTTTTAACGAAATTGAGCCTAGTTTGATCTTACGTTGCGCGCGCGAGGTCAATGCATCTTTGGATATGGTCAACAGCCTGTACGCACACACATTAAGCTTAGGTTTTATGCCGTCGCCCGAATGGGAAAAGGCTGTAGCCCTTCTTCAAGGACAGCTTTAGGCTGAGGCTGTGTGAAAACGCATCAGGCACTGAACTCAGTAAAAAACCGACCTCTCAGATCGCTCTGTATGTTTTTTTCTTGACCAAGGGAATGGTGAGAAGACCCCTGAATTTCATGTTCAGACGAGTTTTCATACAGACTCGGCTGGGAGCTGCCGGTCACGTCTCCTCTAGCGATGGGCTGCTGCGCCCGTGAACCGTCGTTCATGGATAGATTGCTGATACGACGCAGTCAGACATTCCCTAAGGACGCGCTTCAAAACCCCGGGTTGCTGAACGATGCGAACAAAAGGGCAGCGAATCTCGTGTGCGGAGTTGATATGGGGAGCATGCGATGTCAATCCGCGGCGCGTTCACGCCCATTTCAGTACCTGCGGACGTACTCATGCCTCGCACAGCTGCGGCCGCTTGCGCAGCATCCACAGGTCGCCCAGCATGAACAGCGTGTGCAACTTGACCGTGTTCTTGGCAAGCCCCCGGTACCGCTTCCGCTGGCGTTACACTGGATCGTCATGGCGCGGGTTCAGACTCAGCGCAGGCTGCCGGCGCAGGTGGCCATCACCCCCCGTACCGCTGGTTAGCCGACGATTGTCGCTCGTTGCGCTGGCAATTTCATCTCACAGGAACAGGTTTTATGGCTGCCAGCGCGTTTCAAGAATGGGCCGTGATACGGCTCGCAGTAGTCCAGAAGCGAGGATGCAAGGGAAGACTCCTCTTCGCCACGGTGACCGAGCTGGCGCAGGGCCGGCCGGCCCCCGCCAAGATGGTAGGCGTCGAGGCATGCAACCTGGCGAACAGCGACGATCGGGTGTTCTTCCGCAGGACGGTTCTCTCCAAGGAGGACGCCGTCGCCTGGTACACCTCTCTAGGCGAGGGTGAAAGGTGCACGCCGGTTCCCACCCATCCGGATGACCGCGAAGGCTCGGATGGCGTGCCGTTTCTGGTGCCCAGGCTACAAGAGGACCAGCCCTGGCCTGCCCTGGGTCTGCCCATCACGGAAGAGCTTTTCTCCCGGCCCGGGCAGCAGGCGCTCGATGCTGCACCATTTATCGGCAGCGTCCCGGGCCGTGTGCACCGCCGCTTCGGCCACCACGAAGGCCTGGATGCATTTCTCCTGGACCGCGCGGCTCAGGCTTTCGTGGCGCGACGCATGCACGTCAACCTGTCCGAGTACCAGGAATATCTTGGCAGCGCAGCCTACATCGCCCCGGACCCCATCATCCGGCAGATCGACAATTTCATGGCACCGGCCAAGGATGACCGCGGGGAACGCATCGTCTACCGCTTCGTACCGCGTCCGGGTCAAAACCTCGAGCACCTGCGCCTGACCACCTTCGACAAGGAGGCGCGGCTGCTGACAAGTTTCGACACCCACCATGTGCCTGCCGACGGCATCTTGGACGTCGCCAAGGGTACGTGCTCGGGCCAATACGGCTATGTCGTCACGCACGAGCAGCAAGGCATCCTCGCGTACCAGCCCTTCGTCGGGTTCATCCGCCAGATTAACTTCAGCGTTCAGGTGGCTCCACGGAAGAGCGTCACGGTACGCGTGCCCACCACTTCCGCGAAGGGTGCACCACCGATGGAATACCAGGCGGCCGTGGAACAGGAGGAGGCATCGCGCTCCATCCTGGGGGAAGTCACAAGTCCTGACCCCGGCGCGCGCGTGGCAGCCGAAGCACGTAGGCGGGAGCGCATCGCGCTTGCGAAGCAATACGGGCAGCGCTGGTTCCGTGACAACTCGCGAGAGGAAGCGGCTGATTTTGTCCGGGGGTTGCTGCGGGCGGCGTGCTTCAGGGTCGTGCTCGTCGACCCTTACCTCGGAGCGCTCCAGCTCGGTCAGTTCCTGTACGTAATCTATGGCAGCGAAGTCAACGTCACGCTGCTGACCACGGCCCAAGCTTTCGAGGCGACCGCCACGGAATCCAGAAAGGACCAGCTGCAAATTTTTTCCAAGTACCTCGTCGATCTGAAGGACAAGCAGCGTCTTGAGCCCGAGGTCCGGGTGGTGCCCGCATCGAAGCTGCACGACCGCTTCATGGTGGTGGACAACGAAGTGTGGTTCGTTGGGAATTCGCTCAACAACCTCGGTGTGAAAGCTTCGATGATCGTCCGGCTTCCCAACCCGGACGAAGTCATCGACCGGCTTGAGGTGCTGCGACTCGACGCCCCCAGCCTTGCGAACTATATCGATGAAGTCGACCGGTCGGCTTCCGGCCAGAGCCCAGAATGAGTAGTTTCGGCTCGCCCGTTGCCCTCGCACCGCCGGCACCAAGACCTCCGGCCGAGATTCTGTGGGCCTGCAACAATGGCGGCACGCCCCGTTTCCCCGGGGACATCGCGACGATCTATGCGCGCCGCCACTCGCCTTCTCCACGCCATCTGGATGCCTTTCAAGTCGCGGTCAGGGAGGCCCAGACCCGTGTGTGGATGCTGGACGAATACCTCTTCCTGCCGGACAAAGGCAAAGGATCTCCGGACGACCGGATATTAACCATTCTCGACTGGCTGCATGTCGATATCGTTGCCAACGACATCAAGATCCTCACGGGCGTCCATCAGGAAGTATCGGAGGCCGATCTGCGACTCTTCAAAGACCGCGAAGACGACATCAACAAGAAGCTCACGCGTCGTGGTCCTTACTGCAGTATCGCTGTGAGTACGCACCTGTCACGTGTGTTCGACATCCACGACCGCTTTGCGGTGATTGACGATGAGCTCTGGCATTTCGGGGCAACCGTGGGCGGCTTCCATGCCAGCGTCAACGCTGCTAGCCGCGGATGGCCGGCAGGGGCCGTAGGCGCAATCGAGTTCTTCGAGCTAGCCTGGACCATGAGCGAAGGAAAAACATGACAACGCATTGGATTCGCGAACGCATCCGAGAGTCTGAGGAGACTCTGACACATAGCAGTTTCAAGTCGTGCGATGACTTTCTGGGGCTTGCGCGTCAGCTCAATGCGCGCGCGCCGCAGTTGCTCGCCGAGGTGGCCGCGGTCATCGGTCCGGTGGACGACAGCGCCGGCGTGGAGGCGCTGCGAACCCTTGCCGCGCAGCGGGGGCCGGGCTTCGATGCCGACATGGTGCTGACAATGGCATGCGCCATACTACTGAGCCAGAGGCCGGACCTGTCGACCTGGCGTATGGTGCGGCAG
>ENA-OFCF01000661-OFCF01000661.1-metagenomes-genome-assembly--contig:-NODE-661-length-14696-cov-2.694830_pt1 | contig 14696 bp, 10 predicted proteins | sample MGYA00153387_OFCF01 | MGnify analysis MGYA00153387
CCAAGGCGATGGAACCGCCCATAAGTTGGTCGAGTTTCTGAGCGTCAAGGGTGACGGATTTTACGACGACGGGCGCTTCGCCAGCGAGCTGGGTGGATTCCTCCGCGGTGCCACCGGCGACTTCACGGATGAGTTTTACGGCGAAGGCGGAGGCGTTGACGACACCTGCCGGATCGACTCCGCGCTCGAAGCGGTAGGAGGAATCCGAAGTAAGAGCGGTGCGGCGGGAGGTGCGGCGGATGCCTTGCGGGGTGAAATAGGCGGACTCCAACAGAATGTCAGTGGTGGTCCCGGTCACGCCGCTGGTGAGGCCGCCCATGACGCCACCGAGGGCGAGCACGGTGCCGGATTCGTCTGAGATGACGAGGTCGTCCGGGGTGAGGGCGTGGGTGGATTCATCGAGCGCGAGGAAGGTTTCGCCGTCGTTGGCGTGCCGGACGATGATGTTGCCGGTGAGTTTCGCGGCGTCGAAGGCATGGAGCGGCTGGCCGAGTTCGTGGAGGACGAAGTTCGTGACATCGACGATGTTGTTGATTGGGCGCAGGCCGATGGATTCGAGGCGTTGTTTGAGCCAGGCAGGGGATTCCCCGACGGTGACGCCGGTGATTCTAACGGCGGTGTAGAGGGGGCAGGCGGCAGGGGCTTCGATTATCAGACTCGCGGGCGAGACGCCCACGCTTCTCGATGGAATTTCCAGCGGGAGAAGCGGCGTTTTGAGGAGGGTGGCGAGCTCGCGGGCCATGCCGCGGTGACTGAGGAGGTCGGGGCGGTTAGGAGTAACCTCGAGCTCTAGCAGCGTGTCGGAGTCAAAGAGTTGTTTGACCGGTTTGCCGATTTCCGCGTCCTCGGGAAGGATGAGCAGGCCGTCTTCTCCGGCAGGCAGGCCGATTTCGGCGGCAGCGCAGAGCATGCCTTTGGACTCGACCTTGCGCATGACGGTCTCGCCGATGGTGAAGCCGCCGGGCAGCTCCGCGCCGGGGAGGGCGCAGGGGACCTTGTCGCCGACCTGGTAGTTTTGTGCGCCGCAGACGATCTGGCGGAGGGTGGCTTCGCCGCAGTCGACCTGGGTGACTTTGAGGCGATCCGCGTTCGGGTGCTGGACGGCTTCCATGATCCGGGCGACGACAATTCTATCCGAAGTGATGCCTTTGGAAATGATGCCTTCGACTTCGACACCGGCGAAGGTGAAGAGGTCGTCGATTTCCTTGATGGATTTGCCGGATAGATCGAGGTGGGTGGCGAGCCAGTTGAGGGAGACATTCATGGAAAGAGAGGAAGAGTTTTTTAACCGCAGATGGACGCAGATAAACGCAGATGGAAGAGGGGATGAAGAGGGGATGAAGAGGTTGAGGCACCGCGAATCTGGCGAATCTGGCGAATAAGAGTTTTTTAATCTTATCTGCGTCCATCCGCGTTCATCTGCGGTTCAATTATATTCTTCAGGCGAATTGCCTGAGGAAGCGCGCGTCGTTTTCGATGAGGAGCCGGATGTCCTTGATGCCCCAGCGGATCATGGCGAGGCGGTCGAGGCCCATGCCGAAGGCGAAGCCGGTGATTTTTTCAGGGTCGAAGGCGTTGTCCTTGCGGGACTTGTTAATGGAATCGAAGACGGCGGGATCGACCATGCCACAGCCGGCGATTTCGATCCATTTCGGGGCCTGGCCTTTGACGGTGAGTTTCACGTCGATTTCGAAACTCGGCTCGGTGAAGGGGAAGAAGTGCGGGCGGAATCTCACTTCGGTTTGGGAGCCGAAGAGTTCGTGAAGGAAGTATTCGAGCGTGCCCTTGAGGTCGGGGAGTGAGACGTCCTCGCCGATGTAGAGGCCTTCGAGCTGGTTGAAGACCGAGAGATGGGTGGCGTCGATCTCGTCGCGGCGGTAGGCGGAGCCGGGGGCAATGATGCGGATCGGCGGCGTCTGGGTTTCCATGGTGCGGATCTGCACGCTGGAGGTGTGGGTGCGGAGGAGTTTCCCGGAGTCGAAATAGAAGGTGTCCTTTTCGTTGCGGGCCGGGTGGTCGGCGGGGGTGTTAAGGGCGTCGAAGCAGTGGAACTCGTCCTCGATTTCGGGTCCGTCGGCGAGGGCGAAACCCATGCGGCGGAGGATGCCGATCGCCTGGTCGCGGATCAGGGTGAGCGGGTGCAGCGAGCCGACATGGACTTGGCGGGCGGGCAAAGTAATGTCGATACCGGCAAGTGCGGCGCGGTCGGCGATTTCCCGTAGGGCAAGTTGTTTTTCCTCAAGCGCTGCGGTGATGGTGCTGCGGGCGGCGTTGAGGAGCTGGCCGACGGCGGCTTTATCCTCCTTCGGCACGTCTTTGATTCCGGTGGCGACGAGGGTGAGGGTGCCTTTTTTGCCGAGCACGGCCACGCGGGCGTCGTCGAGCGCACGCTCGTCCGCGGCGGCGGTGATTTGCGCAAGCGCGGCGATCTGGATGGCTTCGATTTGCTCCTTCATGGGAAAGCAGGGGAAATAGGCCCAAAGGGGCCGCGGGTCAAAGGCAAGGTTTCAGAGCCCGGCCGCAATGACTTCTGCCGCATCGATGAACGACGGGAACCGCGGCTGCCAGCCGGTGGCACTCAGCTTCGCATTGGAAACCTGCTTGTGCGTCCATCCGCGCTTGCGGTTCTCGTCGCGCGGGCCGCTGGGTGGGAGCGGCCGGGAAAAAATCTCCGCCAGCTTTTCATAACAGGCAAGCTGGCTGAGCGGCATGGAGTCGCTGACATTGAAGACTCCCGTGGCGCGGGCGGAGGTGAGATGGAAAATCGCGCGGGCTGCATCGTCACGGTGGATCTGGTTGAGAAACCGGCGTCCGTCTTCCTCGATGACGGCCTCGCCGTTGAGGAACTTTTTCAAGATCGCGCTGCGCCCGGGCCCGTAGATACCGGATAAGCGGGTAACGATGCCGCCGGCCGCGAGGGTGACCTGCTCGGCTTCCAATAACAGATGGCCGGTTTCCCGATCCGGGATTGCCGGGCTTTCTTCCACGACGACCGATCCGTCAGTCTGCGCATAGACCGAGGTGCTCGAGGTGAAGAGCAGCGGCGTTCCCGGAAATTTCTCCGCCAGATTCCGGCAGCCATCGACATAGACATGCTGATAGGCCTCCGCCCCACCGCGACCTGACGCGGCGCAGTGGACGATGAGGTCGGCGGCGGGCAATTTCGCCACCGAGTCCGGATCACCCACATCACACGCCTCGGAATCTTCCCCGCCGGATAGGGAAATGGGCGTCACTTCCCAGCCGTTTTCACGAAATTCGCGGGTGACCGCCTGGCCGAGATAACCATTGCCGATGAGGAGAAGTTTCATGGTCGGGCAGCCGCGTTCTGGAATTCACGGCGCAGGTCCGAACCGTCTGCACCGCCCTGGTTCGTGAAATTCGCGCGCTGGACCAGCAGCAGATAGATCCGCTGCTTCACCGGATCGATCCACGCCTGGGTGCCGAACAGCCCGCCGTGGCCGAAAGATCCCGGGGACAGCGCCGCGGTCACTCCCTGCGGCTCTCGGACGAGGCTCCAGCCAAGCCCCCAGGCGCTGCCGGGCACGAATCCACTGGCCAGGTCAGCGGTCTGGATCGAGGTCATCTGCCGGACGGTTTCCGCTTTCAAATAACGTTTTCCGTCGAGTTCGCCGCCGTTGAGGATCATCTGCGCGAATTTTGAATAGTCCTCCGCCGTGGAAAACAGCCCGCCATTCGCGAACGGGTAGCGCGTCTGGTCGGCGATGGATTTGCCGCCGAGAAAGGTGATTGGCGCTTGCTCCAGCTTCCCATCATCGCCCCGTTTGTAGGCATTCGCGATGCGGGCGGTCTGCGCCTCCGTGGGGTAGAAACTCGTGTCCTTCATCCCCAGCGGTTTGAACAACCGCTCAGCGAGAAATTCCGGGAACGCCTTGCCGGAAACCACTTCCACCACCCGCGCCGCCGTGTTGATCCCGGACTGGCAATATTGCCACTTGCTGCCCGGCGCGAATACCAGCGGCTTCACGGTGAAAAGCGGCAGCAGATCCTTAAGCGTCGTCACATCCTCGCTTTCCTCGCTCGACACCTCGCTCAACCCGCTGGTGTGGGTAAGGCAATACGCGATCGTGATGCCCGCCTTGTCGCCCGTGAATTCCGGCAAATACTTCGACACCGGATCGTCCACCGAGAGTTTCCCCTCGTCCTGCATCATCATTACCGCGGTCGCAGTGATTGGCTTGGTCATCGAGGCGATCCAGAAAACCGAGTCCGTCGCCATCGCCCGGTTCTTCTCAATATCCGCCAGACCCGTCGCCGAAAGGTGCAGGATCTCTTTTCCGTCCGCCACCAGCGTCACCGCCCCGGCGATCTCCCTCGCCTCCACGAATCCTTCTATCTGCTTGTTCACCGCTTCCATCACCGGCGGCGCGGCATGGAGTGATCCGATCATGGCGGCGGCGATCAAAATGAGCGGGCGGAGTTTTTGAAGCATGGGCGAGGCAACCGGAAATCACCCGCACCGACAACCTCGAAACGGAATCCGCGTTCTCCAGCTCTCCGGAGTTCACGGTCTGCCGCGTCTTCTTTCGTGGCTGCAGCTCCCGTGTAAACTCGATTTCCCTACTGGCGGACTCCCGGGCTGGCCGTGCAGTTCGCGTTTCCACTTCCCCTAGCGGAGGCCGGTCGCTAGAAATCGCCGGGTGGACGCCAGCATCCAGGAACGGCTCAATGACTTCATCAAGCGCAAGGGCCTCCGCCGGACCGGTCAGCGCGAAACCATCGTCCAAGCTGCCTTTTCCAAGGACGAGCATTTCACCGCGGATGAGCTCTTCGCCCGCGCCCGCAAGCTGGATGCCGATACCTCCCGCGCCACCATTTACCGCACCCTCGGGCTGCTGGTGGAGGCGGGCCTGCTGCGCGAAATCGATCTCGGCGAGGACCAGACGACCTACGATCCGAACTTCAACGACAAGCCGTCGCACAACCATCTGCTCTGCATCGATTGCGGCCGCGTGGTTGAGTTCGAGGACTTGCATCTCGATCTCCTCAACGACTGCGTCACCCGCCGCCTCGGTTTCAAGCCGGTGCGACAGAGCATCAAGATCGAGGCGAACTGCGAGCAGCTCCGCCTCAAGGGCCGTTGCCCGAATCTCATCGCCACCCGCCTGACCGGGAAGCGGCTGCGGAAGAAGCGCTGAGCGGGTAGGATCGCTTGATCAGGGGACCGGGGTTTCGCGCCAAACGGTCAAGTTTGGTGAAATTCACCTGTTCATTTGATATGACCCTACGCGATTACGTTACTCTCTTCTAAGAGATTTACCTATCTTAACCTTCAACCTGAGATACATCGGGGTTGCCCCAGACACTGAGGGTTCCCGAAAATGAAACTCACTCACCGATTTCTGACTGCCGCTGCGGTGCTCCATCTTCTCCCAATCACCGCCACGGCGGCGGTTCTATACTGGGATGGCGGTATTATTAGCATCACGGCGAACGGGGATGGCTTGAGCCAAGGGGGAACCGGGACTTGGAGCGGGACGACCAAAAACTGGGATGCAGGCAGCGGTCAGGCGCACGTGGCATGGAACAAGCGTTACTCCGCGGTCTTCGCGGGAACGGCCGGCATTGTGACCACCAATCCTAACCTCATCGTCGTAGGACTCATCTTCAATACCGACGGCTACCAGATTGCCGGAAGCTCTGCCCTGACCGTTAAGACGGGAGGAATTACGGCCAACGGGACGGTAGCGATCAGCGTTCCTCTCGACCTGAACACGGCGCAAACCTGGACGGTGGCCAGTGGCAAGCTGCTGACCGTCAGCGGCGCGGTGAACACGGGCAGCGGCCGATTGCTTACCGTCACCGGAAGTGGAAACACCTCCATTTCCGGAAGCATCAGCAACTCCGGCGGCCTGACCAAAACCGGCACCGGAATTCTCACTCTGTCGGGGGCAAATACATATAGCGGAATCACCACCCTCGGCGGCGGCACCGTGAATCTGGCCATCGCGGAAACTTCCGGCACTTCCGGACCGCTGGGCAAGCCCGTCACTGCGGTGGGCTCGCTCCTCTTCACCGGCGGCTCCCTGCAATATTCCTCGGCCAATAACACCGACTATTCCGGACGATTCGGCACCACGGGTGGCCAGCTTTGGAACATCGACACCAACACTCGAGACGTCACCTACGCCACTTCTCTGGTGGGCACCGGCAGCACTCTGACCAAGCGCGGCCTCGGCATCCTCACGCTTTCCAGCGCGAACATTTTCACCGGCGGCATCACTGTCAGCGCCGGCACGCTCAACGTGACCGGCACCCTCGCAGATAACGGGGCGGTGACCGTCGCCGGCGGCACTTACACGGTGGGCGCCACGGATACCATCGGCGCACTAACACTTTCCAGCGGGACGATCAACGGCACTGCCGCCCTCAGCGGCTCGTCCTATGGCGTCCAAAGCGGAACCGTCAGCATAAGTCTCGCGGGAACGGGCGCACTGACCAAGACCACCACCGGGACCGTCACCTTGTCGGGTGCAAGCAACTACACGGGAGGCACTACGATCAGCGCCGGAGTTCTAAACGTTTCCGGCTCCCTTTCAGACACCGGCACGGTTCGAGTGAGTGGTGGAAACTATACGGTCAGTAACAGCGACTCCATCGGCGCCCTGACCTTGGCCAGCGGCACCATCGATGGCACGGCCACCCTTAGTGCCACTTCGTATGCCGTAGAAAGCGGGACCATCAGCGCCTTCCTCGCGGGCGGCGGCAGCGGCCTGACCAAAAGCACGACCGGGACCGTCATCCTGTCAGCAGTGAACACCTACACCGGCGCGACCGCGGTCACTGCCGGCACCCTGATCGTCAATGGTAGCCTGCATGCCGGCTCCGCCACCTCCCTCGCCGCCGGAGCCACGCTTTCCGGATCCGGCATTGTCGGAGGCACGGTGACGGTCGCTAACAGCCCGACCGCCACCATCATTGCGGGAAATGGCACCAGCGGTGCGCTCACTGTCGGCAGCCTCAATTTCCAGGGTGCCGGCACCATCCGGATCGGCACTCTCGCCAACTACACCACCACACCCGCGCTTAATGTCACCGGCACCCTGACCCTGGGCGGTATCGCCGGGGCGGTTTCCCTGGCTCTGCCGGCGGGGACGGTGAGCGCAGGCACCTACCACCTCATCGGCAGTTCCCTCACCAATCTAACCGGCTTCGCGGTCACCGGCGCCACCCTCGGAGCTCGGCAACTCTCGCAGCTTGTCAATACCGGCAACAACATTTCTTATGTGGTCACCGGGGTGAACCCCTACTGGACCGGCGCGTTGGGCAGCGAATGGAGCACCGCCACTCTGGCCAGCCCGAAAAACTGGGCGCTTTCCGCCTCGCAGGCTACCGACTTCCTGGCCAATGACGCCGTCTTATTCGACGACCGGGCCACGACCATGACAGTTTCCATCGCTGCAAACGTCAGTCCGAACATCGTTAGCTTTAATAATTCCATCAAAAATTTCACCCTTCAGGGCGGGGGTGGCATTGCCACCGGCTCGCTCACGAAGGCGGGCGCTGGCGTTCTAACGATCGCCACCACGAACACCTACGGCGGCGGAACCACGCTCTACGAAGGGGGCCTCAAGGTGGGAACTAACGGCGCGCTGGGCTCCGGCCCGCTTACCCTCCGGGGCGGGACTCTTTCCTCCAGCTCCGCTACCGCCCGCAGCCTCACCAACGCCGTGTTCGTCCAGGGAAACATCACTCTTGGTGATCCGGCCACCGCCGGGACGCTGAATTTTTCCGGCTCCGTGGACCTCGGAGCCGCCACCCGCGAACTTGCCATCGCGTCCGACGTCGTCGTGGCCGGCGTGGTTGCAAATGGCGGCCTGATCAAGGCCGGTTCAGGGACATTAACCCTTTCCGGTAGTAATACTTATGCCGGTGGCACCGTGCTGACCGCAGGTACCTTGGCTGTTAATTCTCCGACCAGCTTGGGCGACGCTTCCGGAGCGCTCACCTTTGCGGGAAACAGCACGATCCTTTATAAAGAGAGCTTTCTCATTCTCCGCAATTTTTCCATCGCCACCGGAGTTTTCGCCACGCTGGACTCGAATGGATTCAGTCTCACCCAGACCTCGGTCATTTCCGGCGATGGAGGCCTGATCAAAGCCGGTGCCGGGACTTTTACCCTGACAGGCACAAATCTTTACACCGGCGGAACCACAGTGAGCGGCGGCACCCTGGCCGTTAGCGGAGGCTCTGCCATTCCCGACACCGGCGTTGTGAGTCTGGCAAACAATCCCGGCGTGACCCTACTGCTCAACGCCAGCGAAACCATCGGCGCGCTCACCGGCGGCGGCGCAGCCGGTGGCTCGGTGAATTTGCAATCCCACACCCTCACGGTGGGAAATGCCCTCACCAGGAACTACGCAGGCGTCATCAGTGGCTCAGGCTCGCTGACCAAAAGCAACACCGGCACTTTGACCCTAGCGGGCAATAACACCTACAGTGGAATAACAACAATTAACGCAGGCACGCTGAGCATCTCGGCGGACAATGGGCTCGGTCTCAGTCCCGGATCGGCCACGCCAGGCAAGTTGGTGCTCAACGGCGGCACGCTGGCCACCGCCGCCACCCTCGTTTTAAACAGCAACCGCGGCCTCACCACCGGCGGCACGATCGACGTCGCGGCCGGGACGACCCTGAGCTACGGCGGAATCGCCGAGGGCACCGGCGCGCTCACCAAGACCGGCAATGGAACATTTATTCTGTCGGGCGCTAATAGTTACACCGGCGCGACCACCATCAGCGCCGGCACCCTGGCGGTGAATGGCTCCCTGGCTGCAGCTTCGGTAACCACTGTGGCTGGAGACGCCACCCTCTCCGGCACCGGCACGGTCGGCGGCTCGGTGATCGCCGGCGAAAACGCCATCATCACCGCTGGCAATGGCACCAGTGGATCACTCACCATCGGCGGCAATCTAACCTTCGTCGGCGACGGCTTGATCCAGATTGGTATGCTCTCCAATTACACCACCAGCACAGCGATCAACTTGGTTGGTTCACTCGAAAGCCTGGATGCGGCATCCATCATTTTCCTTCTGCCCTCGGGCGTAGTGAGTAATGGCCGATACCGCCTGCTGAGCCATAACAACAACCTGAATCCAAACGCCTTCAACGCTTATTCGGTCACCGGACCTACCATCGGCGGGCGCCAGTCGGCCACACTGGACAACGCCACTGGCCGGATTGACTACGTCGTCGGCGGCGACACTCCCTACTGGACCGGTTTGGAAAGCAGTGCTTGGAACATCGCTGCTTTCAATTGGAAACTGATCACCGCCGGCACAACCACGAAATTCATTGCCAGCGATGCCCTGCTGTTCAACGACGCCGCCACCGGCACCACCACCGTGGACATCCCGGTGGACGTCAATCCCGCGGTGGTTGCATTCGCCAACTCTAACAAGGATTACGTCGTCCAAGGAGTGGCCGGAATCTCCACCGGATCGGTAAGCAAGTCCGGTACGGGCTCGCTGACATTCACCAATGCCAACTCGTACAACGATGGCACCACACTCAGTGGCGGCTCGCTTAGAATCGGCAATAACGACGCCCTCGGCTTCGGTCTTGTGACACTCAACGGCGGCACCCTTTCCTCTGACTCGACCGCCGCCCGCACGCTCACCAACAGCATCGGCATCGGGGGCGACATTACGTTGGGAAATGCCACCCAGAATGGATTGCTCACTCTATCAGGCGCGGTAGATCTCGGCGGATCAGTCCGCCAGATTTCCGCTGCCTCAAACGTCACCCTGGCCGGCATCCTGACCAATGGCGGTCTCACCAAGTCCGGCGTCGGCACCCTCACTCTCACCGGCACGAATTCTTACACCGGCGCGACCAGCGTCATCCAGGGCAAACTCGTGGTCAACGGTGCTCTTGCCAGCGCGACCACCACCGTCGGCACCGGCGCCATCCTTGGTGGCTCCGGCACTATTGCCGGCGCAACGACGATTCAAAGCGGCGGCATCCACGCCCCCGGCAACAGCCCCGGTCTGCAAGCCCTCACCGACCTCACCTATGCCGACGGCTCGTTTTATTTATGGGAAATCGACCGAAATTCCGCCCAGACCCGAGGCACCGGCTATGACGCGGTCAATGTCTCCGGCACGCTCGCCGGCCTCGATGGTGCGGACGCCAACACAACCACCGATGCGATCTTCCGGGTCGTCATCGGCGACAGTGATTTTTCCAACAGCTTCTGGAATACCCCAAAAACCTGGACCGACATCTTCACCGGCGCGGATGGCAGCACCGCCAAAGTCAACTGGGCGTCCATCTTCGGCGGCGGGTTCCAATTCTTTAGCACCGGTGGCAGTGCCATCGCTGCCCCGGTCTCCGGGAACTTCACGCTGACGGGCAACACCCTCGCCTGGTCCGCGGTGCCAGAGCCGACTTCCGCGCTGGCCGGACTCCTGCTGGCAGCCGGACTCATGCGCCGCAGGCGGTAGGGCCAGGTCGGCCGGATGCGCCCGGTAGTTCAAGTTAGAAACCGGTGAATCCGTATTGAAACGATTACCACCGGCCGCATACTAGCGTTGACCCTCTCAAGCGGAGCTACCCCGGCTAACTGGACGAGACACCCTGAAAATGATAACTGAACAAGGCCGGCCGCTCCGCGTTCTCTACAGTTTTCCTCAAAAACTGGGTGCCACCGGCGTTTGTTACGCCGCCTGGCAGCATGTGAACGGCCTCTTGGACGCGGGTGCGGATGTCACCGTCTTCCCCGGAGTCCTCCACAAGCCATTCCCTCGCGGCGTCCGGGTGGAGCCGACATTGAGCCGGGGAAAAATCCGGCTGCCCTACGCGGTGCTGGGAAATACCCGGTCCTACATGCTTCACGACTGGATCGTCGCCAAGCGGCTCCGCAGCTTGGCGGACCAATTCGACATCGTGCACGGCTTCGCCCTCGGTTCCCTGAAGACCCTGCAGGTCGCACGGAGCCTTGGCATTCCCACCGTCCTTGAGCGCAGCAATGCCCACACCCGCTTCGCCTACGAGGTGGTGAAAAACGAGTGCAGCAAGTTAGGGATCGAGATGCCGGAGGACCATTCACACGCGTTCAACGCGCTGGTCCTGCGCCGCGAGGAACAGGAATATGAAGCGGCGGACTTCCTTTTCTGCCCATCGGAATTCGTCGCCCGGACCTTCGAGCAGCGCGGATTCCGCCGGGGAAAACTGGCGCGGTTTCAATACGGATTTGATGAATCCGTCTGTTACCCGCCCGCGGAACCGGTGGTGGACAAGCCCGGACTAACGGTCTTGTTCGCAGGAGGCTGCGCTCCCCGCAAAGGACTGCACCATGCGCTGGACGCCTGCTGACAGGGCGACATCAGAATGTGCAAAACCCTGGTGGACGCGGTAGCTGATGGCGCGGTCGTTGTAGAGCGATGCAAACACCTCTTTCATCTTGTGCAGCACGTCTTCGATACCCACCACGTTTAAAAAGGTTTCCTGCTGGCCTGCGAAGGATGCGTCAGGCAAATCCTCAGCAGTAGCGGAGGAACGGACGGCGAAGCTCGCCTGGGTATTGCCGGCGCTTAAGGTGGCAAAGCTGTCACGCACAGCCTTCTCAAAGTCAGCCGGGAAAGGTTGCGCTTCAACCAGCGCGCGGATCTGGCTGCCCGCTACCGCCAAGGCACGCACATCGTCGGTGTCCAGTGCGTCAAGCACGGCATTGATTTTTTTGTCCAGCCCGGCGTGGGCCAAAAACACCCGAAAGGCATGCGCCGTGGTCGCAAAGCCTGTGGGGACGCGTACGCCTTGCGGCCCGGTCGGCAGTTGGGAGATCATCTCGCCGAGGCTGGCGTTTTTGCCGCCCACCGCCTCAACATCGCTCATTCTCAGGTTTTCAAAGGGTACGACTAATGCGTCCTGTGCAAAAAGGTTGGACATGAAAATACTCCGGGAGGTTTAAAAACCGAGGGGCGAACATGTCAGCCTGCGACCGTGTTGTGTTGTTCTGAGGACAGGCGGGGACATGTTGCTTGGAAACTAGATAATGACTGCAATTGTAGGGGGCGGTCGCCGCCCAAGCTTTCACTCCCCTGAACCATTTTTTGTAGGCCAGCATGCCCAATCGCACAGTATTTTTTATCTCTGACGGCACGGGCATCACGGCCGAGACCTTCGGCAATGCGATTCTGGCCCAGTTCGAAATGACGCCGCGCCATGTCCGCCTGCCGTTTATCGACAGCGTTGACAAAGCCCATCAGGCGGTGCGGCAGATCAACCATACGGGTGAGACCGAAGGCAAGCGCCCCATCGTGTTCACCACGTTGGTCAATATGGAAATACTGGCTGTTATCAAAGCCAACTGCAACGGCATGCTGCTGGACATGTTTGGCATGTTTGTGGCGCCTTTGGAGGGCGAGCTGGGCATGAAGTCCAACCACCGGGTGGGCCGGTTTTCAGACGCTTCCAAAAGCCAGGCCTATGACGCGAGGATCGAGGCCATCAATTTTTCGCTGGCGCATGACGACGGCCAAAGCAACCGGGACCTGGCCGGTTCTGACGTGATTCTGGTCGGCGTTAGCCGCAGCGGCAAAACACCCACGTCGCTGTATCTGGCCATGCAATACGGCCTGAAAGCATCCAATTACCCGCTGATTCCCGAAGATTTTGAGCGCCGGCAGTTGCCACCGGCGCTTAGCCCGCACCGCGCCAAAATCTTTGGCCTGACGATTGCGGCGGAACGTCTGGCGGAGATACGCAATGAGCGCAGGCCTAACTCTGTTTACGCCAGCCTGGCCAATTGCAGAAATGAAATCCACGAGGCTGAAGCCATGATGCGCCGCGAAGGCATACGCTGGTTGTCGACCACCACCAAGTCAATTGAAGAGATCTCTACCACCATCCTGCAAGAGATCAGGCCAGAGCGGCTGGTGTATTGAGTCCTGATTGGCTATCAAACGTCAAAAAACCGTCCAAATAAGCCGTTTTTACCTATCAAATCGGCCTTTAGACCAATAAATACGGGCGCAAGCAGCTATTAAAATAATAGCACAACAGCCCGTGCTTCCATGCTCAGGCCCTGGCCAACGGGGCCGAGCTTTTCAGCAGTTTTGGCTTTGACGTTGACCCGGCCAGCGTCCAGGCCAAGCGCATCCGCAATGCGCTGCCTCATCGCGGGAATATAGCTGGCCAGTTTGGGAGCCTGGGCAACTATCGTGCTGTCGATATTGCCGATTTTGAAACCCCGCTCCGAGATGAGCCTTGCCGTTTCAACGAGCAGCGCGATTGAATCCGCACCCTTGAATTGGGCATCAGTGTCCGAGAAATGCGACCCAATGTCGCCCAGCCCGGCCGCGCCCAGCATCGCGTCAATGATGGCGTGCAGCAGCACATCGGCATCTGAATGGCCCAGCAAACCGGTGCTGTGCGGCACTTCAACACCGCCAATGATGAGTTTGCGGCCTGGCACCAGCGCGTGGCAGTCCCAGCCTTCACCGATGCGTATATTCGGGTAGTCAGTGGTCATGTTCAGCTTTCAATCTACTTTGCAAAATCGCCTCGGCCAGCGCAAAGTCTTCCGGGTAAGTGACTTTGAAGTTTTGCGCGCTTCCTTTAATCAGCAGCGGCTTCAAACCCCGCGCTTCCATCGCGCTTGATTCGTCGGTTACAGCATCGCCTGCAGCCTCAAGCGCTGCTAAAAGCACGCCGATACGAAACATTTGCGGCGTTTGCGCCAGCCATTTATCGACTCTGGCAATCGTGGCGGCGACCCGACCATCTGCGCTGCTTTTAAGCGTGTCCGGCAACGGCAGTGCCAACAAGCCGCCCACGGCATCGTTCTCGCAAGCGATGATCAAGGTCGTGATTTGTTCTACCGTGATCAGGCAGCGTGCGGCGTCATGCACAAGTACCCAGTCTGTGGGCTTGGCGGTATGGTCTAGCAAGGCTTGAAGGCCATTGCGCACGCTCAGCGCACGGGTAACACCTCCAACATTTACCTGTACATCGCCAGGCTGGTTGAAGTCTGGGCATGCCTGAATAAAACCGTCGTCCGTCGGGGAGGTCACGACCCAAATGCCAGACACATCAAGGACTTGCCGGAAGGCTTGCAGCGTATGCCAAACAATGGCTTTGCCGGCCAGTAATTGGTATTGCTTGGGGCGGCTGGTCCCGGCCCGGCTTCCCGCGCCGGCGCAGGGAATCAATGCAAAAAATCGGGGCTTCGGAGCATCAGTCGTCATGCCGTCATCATAAATTCTAAAATGTCGGTATAAATTTGCTCGCACCCCACTCTTTTCAGTTTGGGGTGCTTTGCATTTGCCCTGCGCTTACAGAACAACACATTCATGGATTTACCCAAACTCAACCCCGGCAAACGCTACACCCTGCCCCAACCTGTGGGCTCAGCCGATGCATTGCTGATCGCCCAGCTGGCAGTGCGTGAAAAGGCAGCAGGCAAGCTCACCGCGATCGTCACGTCTGATGCCGCCACTGCCCAGCGACTGATGCAGGAGTTGGCCTTTTTTGCGCCCGACGTGCGTTGCGCGCTCTTCCCGGATTGGGAAACGCTGCCTTACGACACCTTCTCGCCGCACCAGGATTTGATCAGCGAGCGGCTTGCTACGCTGTGGCGCATTCAGCAACGGAGCAAAGACTCAGGCGCTGATGTCGTCATCGTGCCCGCCACCACCGCCCTGTACCGCCTGGCGCCGCCGAGTTTTTTGGCA
>ENA-OFCF01000662-OFCF01000662.1-metagenomes-genome-assembly--contig:-NODE-662-length-14695-cov-3.705328_pt1 | contig 14695 bp, 9 predicted proteins | sample MGYA00153387_OFCF01 | MGnify analysis MGYA00153387
TTAGAGCAGCTACAGGCGCCGAAACAGAGGCCGGTCTATCTTCCGGTGCAGGGTTTATCGCGGGCTTATGTTCGGGTTTTTCTGCGCTCACAGCCTTCGCTTGGAATTGGCTCGCGGACTGCTGCCCGCGTTGGTGTATGAGCACCTTGATATCGGCAAAAGCAGGCAGCGCCGACGATCCATCGATCAAGAATGCTGACGAAGTAGCCAGCGCTCTCGGGGTAGATCTCAACAACGGACTCACATCGGCGGAGGCGTCGCGCCGGCTTGCGCAGGAAGGCCCAAACCAAGTCCGCGCTGCCCCACGGCGAGCCGCATGGCGCCGTTTCTTGTCGCACTTCCACGATCCTTTGGTCTATTTATTGCTTGTAGCCGTAGCCATCGCACTGGTGGCCTGGTTTATCGAGGGACTTGTCGGCTGGCCAGTGGATGCGATCGTCATCGCGATCATCGTTGTTCTTAACGGCGTCCTAGGCTATGTGCAGGAAGCCAAGGCGGCGGACGCGGTGGCCGCGCTGGCCCGGATGACCGCAGTAACGTCGGCAGTCATGCGCGACGGTCAGGTGTTGCGGGTACCAAGTGCCGGGTTGGTGCGTGGAGACTTGCTCGTGCTCGGCGAAGGTGACTCCGTGGGGGCGGATGCGCGCCTGATTGAGGCCACGTCACTACGCGTGCAGGAGGCGTCACTGACCGGCGAGAGCGAAGCCGTGCTCAAGGACGCCGCCACGTTGCGTGAACCAGCACCGCTTGGCGACCGGCTCGACATGGTCTTCAAGGGCACCGACGTGGCGCAAGGCACCGGCCGCGCTGTGGTCACTGCGACCGGAATGGCCACCGAGATGGGCTCGATTGCCGAAATGCTCGAGGCTACCGCGGAGGAGCCGACGCCGCTGGAGAAAGAAATCGGACGCATCGGACGCACGCTGGGGATCGCGGTCGTCATCATTGCTATGGTGGTAGTGGGAACTGTCCTGCTGATGTCCGATATTCGCAACGCCGGCGATGTCATGCACGTATTGCTGCTCGGCGTGTCGTTGGCGGTTGCGGCCGTGCCCGAGGGTCTGCCGGCGATCCTGTCGGTGGTGCTTGCCCTAGGAGTGCAGCGAATGGCGAAACATAACGCCATCGTCAAAAAACTTTCATCGGCGGAGACGCTCGGTTCTGCCTCGGTGATCGCCTCGGACAAGACCGGCACTCTGACTCGCGCGGAAATGACCATTGTCCAGGTCTTGACCGCCTCCGGAGGCACTCATGTGACCGGGGTGGGATATGCGCCTCAAGGACAAGTGGAACACGAGGGCGCCAAGCTTGAAGACGGGCCGCTACACGCCGAACAGCTCGTGGTGCTGAGCGGCGGCAGCCTGGCCGGCAACGCTGATCTGCGCCAGGGTGCGGACGGCGAGTGGGAAATACAAGGCGATCCCACCGAAGCGGCATTTCTGGTGGCCGAGCGTAAGCTGGGCGTCACCGAGCAACGCGAACTGCGTTTCACGCGCGTTGGCGAAATCCCGTTTACTTCCGAACGCAAGATGATGTCAACGATCGATATCGACCATGAACATAACGACGAGCTTGTGGTGATCACCAAAGGTGCCCCGGACGTTCTGCTCGAGCGGTGCACCCGGGAACGGGTGGGGATGGATCTGGTCGATCTCGATGACGCGCTGCGCACGCGCCTGCTGGCGGACGTTAATACGCTGTCGGACGCGGCGCTGCGTACCTTGGCCGTGGCCTACCGCCCCTTAAGCGCGGGCGAGGACCCGCAAGCCACGGAATCGCTCGAACGCGACCTGGTGTTCGTGGGCACCGTGGGCATCATCGACCCGCCGCGCGAGGAGGCGGCGGTGGCCATCCGCGAGGCGAAACGAGCTGGCATTCGCGTGATTATGATTACCGGTGACCACCCGCGCACTGCCGCGCGCATCGCTGCGGATCTCGGAATTGTGGAGGCAGGTGCCGGCGCGCTGACCGGGCTTGAGCTCGATGAGCTGGACGATGCGGCATTCGCCGAGGCGGTGCGCAACACGTCCGTCTACGCGCGAGTAGCGCCCAAGCACAAACTGCGCATCGTCGACGCGCTGCAAGCCGATGGTAACGTCGTTGCGATGACGGGTGACGGCGTCAACGATGCACCGGCGCTGAAGTCGGCCGATATCGGCGTCGCGATGGGAGTGACCGGGACCGAGGTGACCAAAGAAGCGGCCAAGATGATCCTCGTCGACGACAACTTCGCGACGATTGTCCAAGCCGTGCGCGAAGGGCGCAGCATCATCGATAACATCCGAAAATTTCTGCGCTACTTGCTGTCCGGGAACATGGGCGAGGTGCTGACAGTCTTCCTGGGTGTGGTCGGAGCGGGAGTGATTGGGCTCTCAGGTGCCGGCGGCGGCGTGGTCCTGCCTTTGCTCGCTACGCAGATCCTGTGGATCAACCTGGTCACTGATTCTTGGCCCGCCTTGGCGATGGGCATCGACCCCGCCACCGACGACGTCATGGCCCGCAAGCCACAACGGCTGAGTGACCGGGTGATCGACGCCCGCATGTGGGCGGGCGTGATCCAGATCGGATTGGTGGTGGCTATCGTGACGCTGCTAACGATCGACTTCTACCTGCCGGGTGGGCTCATCGAGGGCAAGTACGACCTCGCCACTGCGCGTACTGCGGGCTTCACCGTGCTGGTTTTAGCTCACCTGTTCAACGCCTTCAACGCGCGTTCGGACACAAAGAGTGCGTTCACGCACCTGTTCTCCAACCGGTGGCTTTGGGGCGCGATCGCATTGTCGTTAGCGTTGCAGGTGGCGGTGGTCAACTTGCACTTTCTCAACGTTGCTTTCGGCACGGTGCCGTTGACGTTCAGCCAGTGGCTGCTCTGTGCGGCGATGGCCAGCGTGGTGCTGTGGTACAGCGAGTTGCGCAAATGGGTGAGTAACACTTTGACGCAAGCACGGCAGGCGCGCAGACAAATCAGCCAGCCTACGAAATGAGTTGCTATAAAACATTTTTTAATATGAAGACCATTTATTAAGGAGACGATATGAAAACCAGCGTTATTGAAGTGCACGATTTGCTGTCGGTATTGACGGTGGACGAAGTGGAAAAACGACTCGAAGATGTGGCCGGTGTTGAAAGTGCTACGGTCAATTACGCCGCGAAAAACGCCACGGTGCGCTACGACGAAACCCTGCTCGAAGTCGCCGACATTAAGGTGCTCGCACATCAACGCGGGCAGCATCCCCCCGGTGAATCGCACGCCACAGAGGGGAAGGAAGAAACACCCGAACATAAGTCGGAAGAAAAACCGGGGCAAAATCCTGACACTAAATCAACGACAGAAGTGACACCAAATCCTTCTGTCGCCGCGCCCAAACCCACCAATACACTAGGCGACAAACATCCGGACAAAGCGGGCCCGAACGTGCGGCCGACTATTCCTGTTGCCACTGAGCCGAAACCGCCCGCAAGCGATTCCGCTGCCACTCCGGCCGCTCCTCAAGCAGACGAACACGAGGGTCATGAGGAGCCGGGAGCGCTTGATAAACTCACTGCTTGGGTACGGGAAGCTTTTGCCGGCGATGACAAGGACCCGGCGGAGCCGGGCGAGGTGGCTGCAACAACCGTTGCAGTTAGTGCAAAAACGTCACCAGACCCACCGGCCACTGAACCGAAAACCGCGCCGACCGTTCCCGCCGATAAACACGCAGGCCACAAAAAGCCCACCACATAATCGTCTATGTCAGCAGAGATGGCGCATGAAATGGGCCATGGGGGCGGCGATCTGGCCGCGATGGTGCGCGACATGCGAAATCGTTTCTGGATTTATTTATTTTTCACAACTCAAATTCTATTAACGCACCGATAAGCAATTTTTTAAGCCGCTGAGTCCGACGTTTAAAGTTGCGCTTAATCTGTAGCTATTTTTGCTGACCACTGCCGCCAATTATTAAAGTCGGCGGTCAATTCTTCGAAGCCGTGGCGGTGCTGTTGGCTTATATTCTGCTCGGCCACTGGTTGAAAATACGTGCACGCGCGGGCGCGTCATCCGCGATAAGAACCTTGAGGGATCTCACGCCGACAAAAGCTCCTGCTATTCGCAATGGCGTTGAGTCTCTAGTTCAGACGGCTGAGGTGTTGGCAGACGAGATTGTGCTGATTCGCAAAAGCAAATGGTGTCATGAATTCAGCGCCATGCAAGTACGTTGCCGTACAGACGGAACATTCTATCCTTCGCTATTAATACAGTAGCCGCTTGTCTTAAGCGCTAGCCATCCAGATCAGTGCCTGGATACATTTTTCTAAAGCATGTCTATTCCGACGGAGTCTTTGATGCACACGCCTTTAACACCCGAACTATTAATAAAGATGCATGCCTATTGGCGCGCTGCAAATTATTTATCGGTGGGTCAAATATATTTGCAGGGTAATCCCTTGCTTGAAGTTCCGCTGACACTGGAACATATCAAGTCACGTTTGCTTGGGCATTGGGGCACTACGCCGGGCTTGAATTTGCTTTACGTGCATTTGAATCGTTTGATTAAACAGAATGATTTGAACATGTTCGTAGTCGTTGGGCCCGGGCACGGCGGACCGGGTATCGTGGCAAACACTTATCTGGAAGGTTCTTATACTGAACATTATCCTTCGATTGAGCAAAATCGAAATGGCATGGAGCGTTTATTTCGCCAATTTTCCTGGCCCAATGGCATTCCCAGTCACGTTTCACCTGAAACGCCAGGCTCGATTCATGAAGGCGGCGAATTAGGTTATTCCCTGGCACACGCATTCGGCGCTGCGTTTGATAATCCGGATTTAATTGTTGCCTGTATTGTGGGTGATGGCGAAGCAGAAACCGGCGCGCTTGCGGCCAGCTGGCACTCGAATAAATTTTTGAATCCTGCCCAAGACGGAGCAGTCATTCCAATTCTGCATTTGAATGGGTTCAAAATTGCCAACCCGGCGGTGTTGGCACGTATCAGCCATGAAGAACTTGAAGACTTGATGCGTGGCTATGGCTATGAGCCATATTTTGTAGAAGGAGACGATCCTGACTTAGTGCATCAAAGTCTCGCTGAAACACTGGATATTGTCCTGGCAAAGATTCTCAAGATTCAAACCGATGCGCGTGCTCTCAATATTCAGCAAACACCGGAGCGTCCGCGTTGGCCAATGATAATTCTGCGAACTCCCAAAGGTTGGACTGGGCCGAAATTTGTCGATGACAAACCGGTCGAAGGCCACTGGCGTTCGCATCAAGTGCCGATTGCCGATTTTAAAAAACCAGAGCATCTACGCCAACTTGAAGATTGGTTGCAAAGCTATCAACCGCAAGAACTTTTCGACCAGCAAGGAAAATTCCGCGAGGAGTTTGCCATGCTGGCGCCTACTGGAAAACATCGCATGGGTTCCAATCCGCATGCCAATGGCGGGGAATTATTACAACCATTAACCATGCCGCATTTTTATGATTATGCAGTAAGTGTAACGCGCTCCGGTGACTGTAAAGCCGAGGCGACTCAGGTTCTTGGCAGCTTTTTGCGTGATGTAATGAAGCTCAATCTTGAGAAAAAGAATTTCCGATTATTTGGTCCCGATGAAACAGCATCAAACCGCTTGCAGGCTGTGTACGAAGTGTCCGGTAAACAATGGATGGCAGAGGTGGAAGCCGACGACACTAATCTGAGTACTGATGGCCGCGTGATGGAAGTACTTAGCGAGCATTTGTGCGAAGGCTGGCTCGAAGGCTATTTGCTCACCGGACGTCACGGATTGTTTTCCTGTTACGAAGCCTTTATTCATATTATTGATTCGATGTTTAACCAACATGCGAAATGGTTAAAGGTGTGTGGAAAAATTCCTTGGCGCAAACCCATTGCATCGCTGAATTATTTACTGACTTCTCATGTTTGGCGACAAGACCACAATGGCTATTCGCATCAAGACCCGGGTTTTATCGATATTGTGGGCAACAAAAAATCCGATGTCGTGCGCATTTATTTGCCACCCGATGCCAACTGTTTGTTATCGGTGGCCGACCATTGCCTGCGCAGCCGAAATTACGTCAACCTGATCATCGCGGGCAAGCAGCCTGAATGGCAGTGGCTAGACATTGATGCGGCCGTTCGTCACTGCACCGCCGGTGCCGGCATTTGGCAATGGGCGAGCAACGACGGCGGTGAGCCCGATGTGGTGATGGCCTGTGCCGGCGATGTACCAACACTAGAGACCCTGGCGGCGGTAAGCTTATTGCGGGAGTATTTGCCGGATATTCGAATTCGCGTTGTCAATGTGGTGGATTTGATGATATTGCAGCCACAAAGCGAGCATCCGCACGGCTTTGAAGACCATAATTTCGACGAATTATTCACTATCGACAAGCCAGTGATATTCGCTTTCCACGGTTACCCAGCGACCATTCATAAGTTGACCTACCGCAGACACAATCACGAAAATATTCATGTGCGCGGTTTCAAGGAAGAAGGCACAACTACAACACCCTTTGACATGGTGGTGCTAAATAATCTGGATCGTTATCAGCTGGCATTGGACGCCATCCGCAGAATTCCTCGCTTCAGTGAACAGGTCGATATTGCGACAGCCCGTTATTGGGCCACCATCGAGCGTCACAAGCGTTACATCACAGAACACGGCGAAGACATGCCGGAAGTACTCGACTGGCAGTGGAGTTCGTGAAGACGATGAATATTCTGGCACTCAATAGTGGTTCGTCTTCGCTGAAATTCGGTTTATTCCAGGCTGATGTTTTGAGTTGCAAGATGGTATTTTCCGGCGAGATTGAATCCATTGGTGATGATAAAGGCAAATTCCTGCTACGTGATTCGCTCGAAAATACTTTGCTGTCCGAGGCAGTTGCGGTTGCCAATCATAACGAAGCGATCATCCGGATAGAAAAACTATTCGCCGAAGGCCAATTGCCAATGCCGGACGCGATCGGGCATCGCATCGTGCATGGCGGGCCAAAACTACGTAACCACTGCCTTATTGATAAAGACGTCTTGCACGAACTGGAAGCGGCGGTTGTATTTGCACCCTTGCATACACCAGCTTCATTGTCGGTAATTCGTTTTTGCAGGGAGCACTTCCCGGAGCTGCCACAGGCGGCTTGTTTCGACACCACTTTTCATAATGATTTGCCCGAGGTATCGCGTGTATTGCCGATAGCACGGGAATTACAGCTGGAAGGTATTCAGCGCTATGGTTTTCATGGCCTGTCCTGCGAATCGGTGCTGCGGCAATTGGAACCCAATATGCCGAAACGATTGATCGTTGCGCATCTTGGCAATGGTGCCAGCGTGACTGCGATTGAGGATGCAAAGTCAGTTGACACCAGCATGGGCCTGACGCCAGCGGGTGGCCTGATGATGGGCACACGAAGCGGCGATCTTGACCCTGGTGTGCTGCTTTATCTTTTGAAGGAGAAGAAGATTGATGCAGACACACTGGAAGACTTGCTCAATCACCAGTCGGGTCTGCTGGGAATTTCCGGCCTTAGCAGTGATATGCGGGTATTGCATGAAGCCGCAGCGAGCAAAAAAGAAGCAAAGCTGGCAATAAAAATGTTTTGTTATTTTGTGCGAAAAGAAATTGCCGGAATGATTGCCGCGATGGAAGGAATCGATATGCTGGTTTTCACTGGTGGCATTGGCGAAAACGATGCAGTGGTGCGTGACGAGATTTGCTCGGGTCTGTCATGGATTGGTATACTGCTCGATGAAACGAGTAACGATGCGCATAGCAATCCGATTCACAAGCTTACTTCCAGCTGTGCCTTGCTAGTGCTCGCTTCACAGGAAGATATGCAAATTGCACTGCACACACATGAGTTGTGTTCACAGGAGAATAGGTAGCCAGCGTTCTGGCTCAACGTGATGATGGACAGTGTGCTTTCTAGCTCACCTTGCCTTACTCTCAACATCCAGGATGGCCGTAGCGGCCTCCTGACAATTTAGGGGCGCAACATGGAACTTGGCATGATCGGATTGGGGCGCATGGGCGCGAATATGGCGCAGCGTTTGTTGCTGGCTAAGCATCGCGTGGTCGGGTTTGATCCAAATCACGAAACGAGGGCAAGTGTCGAGAGTAAAGGTATCGAGACTGCCGATTCCGTGGCTGCACTTGTACAAAAACTATCAGGCCCGCGTGCCGTGTGGCTGATGGTCCCGGCCGGCGATGTTGTCGACAAAACGATTGACGCGCTCTTACCGATGTTGTCTCCCGGCGATACGCTGATTGATGGCGGCAATTCGAATTACAAAGACAGCCAGCGCCGCGCAAAAATGCTCGCCGAAACTAATATTCAATACGTTGATTGCGGAACCAGCGGTGGCGTCTGGGGCTTGGCGGAAGGCTATAGCCTGATGATTGGCGGTGATAAAACTGCGGTCGAAAGTCTGCGACCTCTCTTTGAAACCTTGGCGCCGGCAAAAGATCGCGGCTGGGGCCATGTCGGTCCGAGCGGAGCCGGGCATTTCAGCAAAATGGTGCATAACGGTATCGAGTACGGCTTGATGCAAGCCTATGCTGAAGGTTTTTCGATCATGCAACATAAAACCGAGCTTGCATTGGATTTGCACCAAGTCGCTGAAATTTGGCGTCATGGTAGTGTTGTTCGCTCATGGTTGCTTGATCTAACTTCGGCAGCATTGGAAAAAAATCCGGCGATGAACGGCATTGCTGCTTACGTCGAAGATTCTGGCGAGGGCCGCTGGACGGTGGCCGAAGCTATTGATTTAAATGTCTCAGCCCCGGTGATTACCATGTCGCTACTCGAGCGTTTACGTTCGCGTGATCCGGATTCCTACAATGATAAATTATTGGCTGCCATGAGAAATCAATTTGGTGGGCATGCATTAAAAAAAGAATAAATCACGAAAATGCATGCATGGCTTTGTGCGCAGCAAGCATGCTCCCCTACCTCTAATCAATTCTGATTGTATTCACTGTATGCGTGGTGTTTCGCAGAGTCCAAATTTCCAGCAACACCATGGTGATGGTGAGCATAATAGGACCGAGAATAAGACCAGAGGCACCAAATATAATCAGGCCACCGACCACCGATATAAAAGCGAGAACAGTGTGAAGTTTGAGTCGATTACCGACCATGATTGGGCGCAACAAATTGTCAATCGTGCCTACCACCAGCACACCCCACAACAAAAGAATCAGTGCTTTGCCCCAGCTACCTTCCAAGGCCAAAAATGCAACGGCAGGCACCCAGACAATAAACGCACCTAACACTGGCACCACCGCCAGTAAGGCCATTACCACTCCCCATAGCAGAGGTGCCGACAGGCCTAAGGCCCAGAACATCAGTCCACCTAAAACACCCTGCACAGCAGAGACCGCGAGTGTTCCATAGATGGTGGCAAAAATAGTGTCATGAACCCGACTAAATACCAGGCTCATTTCTGTTTTTGATAATGGTGATAGTGACCGGATCGATTGCAGAGCTGATCGTCCATCGCGCAGGAAAAAGAAAAGTAAATAGAAGGTCATGCACACGCCAATGATCTGAAACACTGAACCTTTTACAAAAGACCCCGCTTTAACACTTAACCAGCTTGTTAAATCTTTTACTGTTCCAGGTAAATCAAGTTGCTGTTCTATCGTATTTATGAAAGAGGCCATACGCGGCTGTGCTTGAAGCGAATCGAGCCACTCGCCAGAGGCAACTTTAGTTTCAATAAGTTCAGCGCCTTTGGCAGCTTGCTCCACAAGTGGCTGCAACACTAACACAGACGGAACAAGCACAATTGCCGCTATCAGCAATATTGAAATCAGTGCGGAGAGACTAGGATGTTTTAATTTAGATTCAAACCAGCGTTGCATGGGTGTGAATAAAACAGCCAACGTTAAGGCGCCTGCTATTGCAGGCAAGAAGGGTGCTGCCATGCGGTAACAAATATAAATACCGAGGGCCGTCACCGCAATTAGCACTAAAGTCTGGACATAGTTTAGTGCTGTAACGGTAGTGGCTATCGGTTTGTTTTCCAAGTCGTTCATTGAGCTAGCAATGCCTCATCGACAATCTTCTGAGCATCGCTCAAAATATTTTTCAGATGCTCATCGTTGAGAAAACTTTCGGCATATATTTTATAGAGGTCTTCAGTGCCGGAAGGTCGTGCAGCGAACCAGCCATTAGCAGTGATTACTTTTATACCACCAATAGCTGCGTTGTTACCCGGCGCGCGATCGAGCACGTTTTCAATTTTCTCACCTGCTAATTCGGTACTTTGCACTTGCTGTTGTGACAGTTTTGCTAATTTACTTTTTTGCTCGACGGTGGCGAGGGCTTCAACGCGATTGGCAACCGGTTCGCCTAATTCACGGCTTAGGTCACGATAGAGTTCACCAGGATCACGACCGCAGCGCGCTGACATTTCCGCAGATAGCAAAGCTGCCGCAATACCGTCTTTGTCGGTTGTCCAGACGCTTCCATCAAGGCGACTAAAAGTGGCACCGGCACTTTCCTCACCAGCAAAACCGAGTGATTCGTCAAATAGACCTTCGACAAACCATTTGAAGCCGACCGGCACTTCATAAAGTTTTCGGCCCAAGTGTGCCGCCACTCGGTCGATCATGGAGCTACTAACTACCGTTTTTCCAATAGCTTTTTCTGCATTCCAGCCTGGTCGATTTCGATACAAGTAATCAATGGCAACGGTCAAGTAATGATTCGATGGTAGCAAACCGACGCTGGGCGCAACAATGCCATGGCGGTCATGGTCGGTGTCGCAAGCAAAGCCGACATCAAATTTATCTTTCAAGTCAATCAGTCTTTGCATTGCATAGGATGACGATGGATCCATTCGAATGCGGCCGTCCCAGTCAAGGCTCATAAAAGAAAATTTCGGGTCAACAACTTCGCTTACCACACTGAGATTGAGTCGGTAATATTCGGCAATGCGCGCCCAGTAATTTACGCCTGCACCGCCAAGTGGATCTACACCCAAGTGAATACTAGAGCTACGAATAATGTCGAAATCAAGAACATTTTCCAAGTCATACACATAAGCATTTAGAAAATCATGCTCGCGTGTAGTGCTTGCAAGGCGTGCCTGCGTGAACGGAATCCGACGAACCTCTTTTAGTCCGGTTTCAAGTAAATTATTCGCTCGTTTTTGAATCCAGTTTGTTACCGTGGTGTCGGCCGGACCGCCATTGGGCGAGTTGTATTTGAAACCACCGCTTTCAGGCGGATTATGTGAGGGCGTGATGACAATGCCGTCGCTTAAACCCGCGGTGCGACCTCGGTTATAGACCAAGATGGCATGCGAAATAGCCGGGGTTGGTGTGTAATCATTGCGGCCTGCAATAAAGGTTTCAACACCGTTAGCGGCTAATACTTCAAGTGCCGTTTCAAATGCTGGTTGTGACAGGGCATGGGTATCAATTCCAAGAAATAGGGGGCCGCTGATATTATTTGAAATACGGTAATCACAAATCGCTTGCGTAATTGCGAGCACATGCCACTCATTGAAACTGAGCTCAAACGAACTGCCACGATGGCCTGAAGTACCAAAGCTGACACGCTGTGGTGGCGACTGGGGATCAGGCTGTAAATTACCATAAGCAGCCAGTAGCTTTGACACGTCAACCAGCACTGAATTGGTTGCTGCTTGCCCCGCCAACGGATTTATTTTGGAGCTCATTGTTTTAATTCTTCATTCGTAATCGTTTTGCCGCTGAGCGCAGCACTTTTGTCAGCAATGCGCTTAAGTAATTGTTGCCAGGACTTTACAAATGCTTGAGCACTGTCGTGCTGCAACTGAATCGCAAACGCTTTAATATCGATACCAGCATCATATACATAGCCAGTACCAATGGCGACATCGAAAATAGAGGGGTTCGATTTTGAGCCGGTCATCGAAATGTTTTCGATGTAGCGCCATAAGTTATCGTTGTCGATTAATTCGCGCGAAATATTATCTAGCCAAATACTTTGACCATGTTTTTGCAATTGTTTGGTCGGTTTCATTATTTCTCCTGAGCTATCGGAATAAAATCCGACAATTGTAAAGCGAGTAAATCACCAATGCACTCGATACTAATATCTGGTGCAGGTGCAATGGGCGTTGCCAGTGATTCAAGTGCGTAATGGCCTTGTCGAACAAACACGGTCGTTACTCGGTCATCCAGCACCTTTTTCATTGCTGCGAGTAATTTTGGTTTATCGTCGATCATCACGTAATGCGATGCCGGAAACCGCTCCTGCATTTCTGCAAGATTTTGCTCTTTGTGCACAGTGATCAGCACCCGTCCCGCGAACGCGTCCCACAAACCCGAACGCTGAACTTTGCGGGGTTGGAATACAATATCGCCATCCGATAATATGGCGGTAATACCCAATAGACCAAGATGTTGAATAGCTGCTAGCGCATTTGGATATAGTCGCTCATCGAATGGGTAGTCCAGCAGAAAAAACGACATCTGCAATAGTGCAGTGTCTTTTTCTTTGACACTGTCTTTGCGAAAACTTTGCAGCGTTGCCAAATAATCGGCGTAACCCAGTGTCTGACGCAGCTCGGCGTAAATAGTCCAATAACGTTCGCGCTCTGACTTACCAAAAGCAGCATCAAGGTGTGCTGTAAGATCGGCAGTAAAGTGGTCGTTATCGAGCAGGGTATTATCGACATCAAATAAAAACACCACTGGCACTGAGCTCAACATGGTAATACTTTTTCTGCTTGCGGGTTGTGCCATGCATCGTTGTCATCAACAATGTGCAGGGCAGCTTCCGGCCCCCAAGTACCGGGTTCGTATTCACTAATGTTCGCCGATGCCGCAGCCAATACTGGATCAATCACGCGCCATGCGGCTTCCACACTGTCGTTGCGAGTGAATAGGGTAGGGTCACCCTGTTTAATCAAGGCCTGTAATACCGGAAATATTTTCTTGAAGGCTAAATCGCCGGTGGCGCCGAAAAAAAACAAGGCATTAGAATGGTGGGCAGTCATTGCGAAATACTCTCTGAGCCACTACGAAGTCGGTGAATATTAACTTCAATTCGATGTTCTTGGCGATCATCGATTAATGTTACAAGCGTATTACTTTGTGTAACGCCATCGAGTGCAATGCTGATGCTGGCCAGTGCTTGTGTATCATCAAACAAGGTTTGCACAAGACTAATTTTATAAGTGGTCTCACCAAAGCGATAACTCATCGAGTACGAGGGCCAGGTTTCGGGAATGCACGGTGTAAAACTTAACGTATTACCTTGCCGATTTAATCCGAGCAATGATTCAATCATTAGTCGATAAAGCCAACTAGCTGATCCGGTGTACCAAGTCCAGCCGCCGCGTCCGGTATGCGGTGCTTTGGCATAAACATCAGCAGCGACCACGTAGGGTTCTGTTTTGTAAGTCGCAATGGCTTCAGCGCTGAGTCCGTGATTTACCGGATTGATTAATGCCAGTAATTCCCAGGCTTTTTTGCTGTCGCCCATTTTGGCAAATGCCATCGTCGCCCAGATCGCGGCATGGGTATATTGACCACCGTTCTCACGCACGCCGGGCACATAGCCTTTAATATAGCCAGGTTCTAAGCTTGATTTATCAAAGGGTGGGTCAAGTAATTTAATCAACTGCACATCACGTGCAACTAAACGCTGATTAACAGAAGCCATGGCTTGTTTGGCTCGCGCTGGGTCTCCACTTTTTGAAATAACAGACCAACTTTGGCTAATGGAATCGATTTGACATTCATCATTATCTTTAGAGCCTAATGGAGTGCCGTCATCAAAAAAGGCGCGTTTATACCATTCACCATCCCACGCATGCGTTTCAATATTACCGCGTAATAACGCCGCTTGGGCAGCGCAAATTTGTGCAAAAGCCTGATCATTTCTTTTGTTAGCCAGCTCACTAAAACTATGTAAATTATCAACTAAAAACCATGCCAGCCAAACACTTTCACCCTTGCCATCTTTACCAATTAGATTCATGCCATCATTCCAATCGCCACAGCCTATTAAGGGCAATTGGTGTACGCCAAATTTTAAGCCATACTTGACAGCCCTCACGCAATGCTCATACAAACTTGCCGATTCGTTAGATTGTTGGGGTAGATCGTAATACGATTCTTCATGCGCATTCAACGCACGCCCTTCAATGAAATGGATTTGTTCATCTAATACGCCATAGTCGCCAGTGCTCACTACATAACGGCAAGTTGCATACGCTAACCATAGATAATCATCAGAAAAATGCGTACGTACGCCTTGACCATTGGGCGGGTGCCACCAATGTTGTACATCACCTTGAGGAAATTGACGCTGTGCGCAACGAATGATTTGTTCGCGTGCCAGCCATGGCGTTGCGTGCATCAACGCTAACGTATCTTGAAGCTGATCACGGAAGCCATATGCTCCACCCGATTGGTAAAAGCCACTACGCCCCCATAAGCGGCAAGATATGGTTTGATACACCAACCAACCGTTTGCAAGCACATTAAGTGCAGCATCTGGCGTTTGTACTTGCACTGCCCCTAGCGTATGGTTCCAATATTCATGTACCTCATCTAGCGCCTGCCTAGCGCCAGCTACTCCGCCAAAACGATTGATAAATTGTTGTACCTCATCGCTATTCTTGCCTGCCCCAAAAGTAAAAACAAATTCTTTTTCTTGGTTTTGTAATAAGCTAAATTGGGTTTGTAAGCTGGCACATGGGTCAAGCGCTGCACC